>Ga0307378_10000382_pt1 | contig 77950 bp, 64 predicted proteins | sample UN1MG_FD_202238 | JGI IMG/M metagenome (GOLD analysis project Ga0307378, IMG submission 202238) | Soil microbial communities from Risofladan, Vaasa, Finland - UN-1 | ecosystem: Environmental > Terrestrial > Soil > Coastal area > Acid sulfate soil | place: Finland: Risofladan, Vaasa | collected... | reverse complement strand
ACGATATTGACTATATTCATATTGTAACAGGTATAGCTAAACATGTCGTCAAACAGTACCTGGAGCTGATCGATTATGAATAACATTTTTACCTTGACATGCCATTTGGCGATATCAGGGCGGGCTCAATAGGATAGATTGCCACGTCGCGGAGTTTATCCGCCTAGGCGGGTTAATCCTGAGCAAAGTCGAAGGGCTCCTCGCAATGACATGATTGCAACTTGGTATCAGACCACATTCCGGTGCTTCTTTCGAACAAGTCTCAAAAAGCCTTCCTTCGCTCTGTATTCTCTGGAACAGTATGATACATTGCTCCCGGTATATCCGCGGGAGCTTAGTCCCTCGATTCATAAATTCGATCACGTATTTATTTACTCGGGACTAAGTGCAGAGTGAGCCCTTCGGTCTGAGCCATTCGGCCTCGAGCTCATGGCCGAGAGGCTCAGGGTCGAAGACAATTGCAGAGATTATAGTCATGAAAATACGTTATGGTATTTGCGAATCGAAGCACTTAGCGAGCCCTGTATCGAGTAGCTCAAGGCAATGCAATCAATAATTCCGGAGATACCCCTCTTCCCGCAGGAATTGACATGAACGGCAAGGCTCCAGTTCATTCATGGAAAAGGGGAAACAGGGCAGCCTATTATTGAAGCGATAACAGGCGGGACCTCAGGTTTGATCGTTTCGTCTTCAAGCCAAGCTTCTGCCTGATTTTGTGCCGATGGGCATCGATCGTCCGAGGGGACAGATGCATCACTTGTGCGATTTGTCGTGTGATTTTGCCATCCTTTATCAGATTTGCCACCTGGATCTCTGTAGGCGTGAGGGTTTCATATGTGGTAGATAAGGTTCGAGAAAAGGGAGAAATAATCGCATTGAGCGTTGCTTCGAGGACGTCGAGGTAAGCCATCTGCTTGGAATCTAAATCGGTTTTCTTTAGTCTTTCCAGAAAAGGTACGACCAACTCTTTGACATTGGACATTACCTTTTGCTCAACCCCTTTTGCATCTTCTTCCCTTCTCCTAACCAAGAACTTCAAGGAGGCATTCAAATCCTTGAGGCTACTGATTCGGATCTTCAAATCCCTCTGACTTTCTCTCAGGGCCTTCTCGCCCTGCTTGCGCTTTGTTACCTCTTTCTCTAATTCCCTTACCCTTTGTTCGAGTTCTTCGTGCGTAGATCTTCTGCTATTCAAAATATCCCCCTGTAACCGTACAAACCAAAACCCCTCATCAGGAATATCCCGTTCTCTTGATGAAGGCTCGCTGTAGCCTATATGACAGCTTAATAGTAAGGCCAACGAATTGTCAAGAGTTGATTTCTTCAGGGAGAGCAACGTATAGGAATTGCTGTCTTGAGGGTGTTTCTTGTTTCATTGGAGGGTATCTTAGAAGTCTTCAATCACGTTTCCGCATTATCTCCATTACGATTTGTTCCACAACCTGATCGAGGGATAGGCCGGAGGAGTCGATGATGACAGCGTCCACCGCTGGTTTGAGGGGGGCGAGGGAGCGATTCATGTCCTGCCGGTCCCGCTTAATGAGGTCTTCTCTGACCTCTTCCCGGGAGATGGGCTCTCCCCTGTTTTTGCGCTCCTGAAATCTCCGTTCAACCCGTACTTCCATGGTGGCGTCGACATAGAACTTGTGCTTGGCCTTTGGGAACACAACGGTTCCCATATCGCGGCCTTCCGCCACGAGGGGACCCTGGGAGGCGATTTTTCTCTGGAAGGTGGTCATAGCCTTTCTGACCACATCAAGTTTCGAGACGTCGGACGCAAACAGATCCATGTCGGGTTCCCTGATGGCTTCTGATGCGTCCTCGTCACCCATGTATACCCTGTTGGTGTCGCCCTCAGGGACAAAGCGTATGTCAAGGTTGTCGCATATTTTGGTAACGGCAGCTTCATCGCTCAGCGGTAGGCCGACCCGCTTGAGAGCCAGGGCAACCACCCGGTACATGGCCCCTGTATCGAGGTAAGGGCAGTTGAGCCGCTTGGCCAGAAGCCGGCTTACGGTACTCTTTCCCGAACCGGTAGGCCCGTCTATGGTTATCACGTACTTCATGTTACGAGAGAACCTTCTCCAGCGTGTTGATGAACCGTACGTTCTCCTCGGGAAGGCCCACGTTTATCCTTATGTAGTCCGGTAACCCGTAGCTTTCCATGGACCGGATGATGACCCCTTCCTTGAGCATGCGCTTGTAGGTTTCGCGTGCACCGAGCGGAGTCTTGATGAGAAAGAAGTTTGCTTGGGTCGGCACATATTCAAGGCGGAGGCGGTTCACCTGCTCGTAGAGGAATAGCAGACCTTCCCTGATAACGGCCAGGGTTCTTTCCACAAACTCATCGTCATCAAGGGCGCCCAGAGCCCCGATCTGGGCAAGGGAATTTACATTGAAGGGCGGCCTAACCCGGTTAATATTCTGGGTTACCATTTCGGAGGCAAATCCATACCCAATCCTGAGCCCGGCCAATCCGTATAGCTTTGAAAAGGTGCGGAGAACCACCAGGCGCGGATGTGAGTCCAGGAATTCCAAGCCGCTCAAAACCTTTGGATCGGTGGTAAATTCGATATACGCCTCATCCAGCACAACGACCACATCCGGGGGGAGGGCGTTCAGGAAGTCGGAGAGCTGTTCACCTGTAATGGCTGACCCGGTAGGATTGTGGGGGTTGTTGATGATGACGACCTTTGTCTTAGGAGAAACTGCCTTGAGCATACCTGGCAGGTCGACGGTAAGGCCCGAGAGGGGCACGGTGATCGCTTTGCCATCAAAGCTTTGTGCAAACGTTTTGTACAGAAGAAATGCCGGCAGCGGAATGATTACCTCCTGACCGCGAAAGAGAAAGGCGTGCAGAACCAACTCGATCAACTCATCGGAGCCGTTGCCGACCGTGATCCTGTCCATGGGCAGGCCGAATCTGCCAGCCAGCTTTTCCCTCAAGTAGTAAGCATTGGCGTCGGGGTACCGGTGTATCTTCTGCAGGTTTTCTGTTATGGCCTGCATGGCTTTGGGTGAGGGGCCCATAGGATTTTCATTGGAGGCCAGCTTTATGGAGCCGAAGATCCCTAGTTCCCTCTCGAGTTCCTCAATGGGTTTTCCGGGAGGGTAGGAGGGCAGATTTTCAACGCATTTTCTCGCTAATTGTTTCACGGGACAACTCTCTTGTGTTCTGGTTCCTTATAATGGAGGCGCAAGGAAAAGTAAACCCTGTTTGGCTCATGGGAGGTTTGGTATCCGGTATGATTTGACTCAAGCTGGAAGGTAAACGGCAATCAACAAAAGGGGAACATAGGATGCCCCCTTTTTGTTACTCGAGGATTTTCAGGATTTCCTGGAGTTCCTCCTTGATTTCGTTCAGGAGGTTGCCTTTGGGGGCGGCGGTTTCGTCGCCCCTTTTGATGGCCTTAAGCCGTGTTTTGGCGCCTTCTATGGTAAGCCTTTCTTCGTAGAGGAGCTTCTTGATCGCCCCGAGGGTTTCGATATCTTCTCGCTTGTACACCCGCTGCCGCGAGTCTGCCCGCTTTGGCCTGAGGCTGGTGAACTCCGATTCCCAGTAACGGAGCACGTAGGGTTTCACGCCGACGATGCGGCTCACTTCGCCGATCCTGAAATAGTGCTTATCATCGGGGATGTACATTATGATAAGTAAGCTAAAGGGTTAAAATAAAGCGACCAACCCGTCTCCGACGGAGGTTGTTGCTTCAGCAACTCCTCTGATCAGGCGTCCGAATAGGAACCCGTGCATTCAAGAAACTCCGTATCTCTGCGGGCTCCGGACGAGAAAAAGCACACAACAAGCTCGAGAAACTCAATGAACCCATCACCTCTGTGGCGAACCGTCCCTGAGTCTCCCGCCGGTCTGGAGGCGGATCTCCCCGATCACTTCCTCCTGAATAATATTTACCTCGTCGTCTGTCAACGTTCTTTTGCTCGACCGGTAGCTAATTCTTACTGCCAGGGCCTTCTCAGACGGGTCGATCTGCTTTCCCTGATACACGTCAAAGATATCCACCGACTCGATGAGTCCCTTTCCCATGCCCTTGATGATCTTCATGAGCGCGGCGCTCTCGAAGGTGCGGTCCACGGTGACGGAGATATCCCTCCTCACCGCCGGGTACTTGGCAAGTGGGGTGAACTGCTTGACCCAGGTAACTAGGGTCAAGAGGGCGTCGATGCCGAGCTCTAAAATGTATACGCTTCTTTCGAGCTCATATCCTGCCAGGGTTTCCTTTGCAACCTTGCCGAGGGCGCCGATCTCTATACCCGAGGAGGTAATCCGGGCAAACTCGAAAGGATCAAACCCCTCCTTTGGGCTTGTTCGCGCGTACTCGGGCTCAGGTATGCAGAGATCCTCGAGGATATTCTCGGTAACGCCCTTGATATCGTAGAAGTCGAACTCCCGGGGATCTCCGTGCCATGTTTTCCGGGCGCTCAATCCAGTCACCAGAGCGGCGAGGATATTCCTTTCATGAGGGAGCTCTTCGGTCCGCTGAATGTAGGCCTTTCCCCATTCGAAGATCCGCAGATCACTCTGGCCTTGCCCGGTGTTCAGTCTGACCGTTGAGAGAAGCCCGGGGAAGAGGGAGGTCCTCATCACCGATTGTTCCTGAGAGAGAGGGTTGCGGAGCCTTACAAAGGCTCTGAGATCGCTTTTTTCTTGGGCGCCCAGGAAATCGGCCGACTCCGGCGAGATGAAACTGTAGGTAATGACCTCGGTGAAGCCGAGACCTGTCAAAAGTGTCTTGCACCGGTCTCTGAGGGCGAGCTCGGGCTGCTCCTCTTCCGTCGGCTTGATCTGAGGGAGGGTGACGGGGATGGCATCGTAGCCGACGAGGCGTGCGATTTCCTCGAAGAGATCCACCTCCCTGGTGATATCTCCCCTGAAGGCGGGCGGCTTCACCGCGAGCAGATTCTCGCCCATGTCCGCCACCTGCATGTTGAGCGAGGCAAGGTAATCGGCGATTTCCTGCTTTTCGATCTTGGTTCCCAAAAACGCGTTGGCCTTGTCAACCCGCAGGGTAATCTCCGGGGCAGACCACGGGTTGGGGTAGCAGTCGATGATGCCTTTCGCGATCTTTCCTCCGGCAAGCCGGGCGATGAGCACGAGCGATCTCTTAAGGGCAAAGACGGTTCCTTCTAAATCGATACCCCGTTCAAAACGGTATGAGGCCTCGGTTGCCAGGGAGAGCCACTTGGAGGAACGGCGGATCGAGGTGGGACTGAAGTAGGCGCTTTCGATGAGGACCGTTTTGGTGCTCTCCGTTATCTCTGAGTTGAGGCCGCCCATTATTCCGGCGATGGCAACCTGCCGCTGCCCGTCACAGATCATGAGCGTTTGATTATTGAGGTCCCGATCCTGGCCGTCGAGGGTTGTGAACACGTCACCGATCGTTGCCAGCTTGACAACAATTTTCCTGTCGGCCAGCTCGTAGTAATCGAAGGCATGGAGGGGTTGGCCCAGTTCGAGCAACACGTAGTTGGTGATGTCGACCACGTTGTTAATGACTCTGATGCCTGAAGTATGGAGCCGGTAGCGCATCCAGAAGGGCGAGGGGCCGATGGTCACTTCTTCCGCCAGGCCCGCTGAATACCGGGGGCAGCCGTCGGGGTCGATAATACTCACCTCGGCCAGGTCATCGATCCGCTTGTCGCTCACCTCAAAGCGAATATCGGGCATGATGACCGGTTTTTTTGTACGGGCGCCGATCTCCCTGGCGACGCCGATTACCGAGGCACAGTCGATGCGGTTGGGAGTAATGCCGATCTCGAAGATCCAGTCTTCCAGATCCATGGAAGCGGAGATAGGCTCGCCGGGTGTGAGGTTCTCAGGAAGAACCATGATGCCGGTGTGATCATCGGTGAGGCTCATCTCGTCTTCCGCCAGGAGCATGCCGTAGGACACTTCCCCACGTATGGTGCTTTCCTTGATCTTGGTGCCGTTAGGGAGCGCGGTACCGGGCAGCGCCAGGGGAACGGTCATCCCCTTTTCGATGTTGGGGGCCCCGCACACAACCGATACCTCTTTGTTTCCGACATCGAGCTTACACACGGCAAGCCGGTCGGCATTGGGGTGGGGCAGGATATCCAGAATTCTGGATACGGTAATTGTGCCGAGGCCGTAACCCCGGTGCTCGAGGCCTTCTACCTCCAGGCCTGCCATGGTGAGCATGTCCGCAACCTCGGCAGGTGTGTGCTCGATCTCAACAAAATCCTTCAGCCAGTTAAGACTCACTTTCATGGATGAATATTCCCTGCTTAGGAAATGTTAGCAGTCCGTTGTCCGTTGTTGGTGGGAAAAGAGATAGCTTTTCTTGGGTTTTCCTTCATGCCCCTCAGAACTGCTGGAGAAACCTGATGTCGTTTTCAAAAAACAGCCGAATGTCATCGAGGCCAGATTTCAGCATGGCTATGCGCTCGACTCCCAGGCCGAATGCGAAACCGGAGTAAACCTCAGGATCGTAACCGACAAAACGGTAAAGCTCAGGATCATTCATGCCGGAGCCAAGGATCTCTAACCAGCCGGTGTGAGAGCATGTGCGACAACCCTTTCCTCTACATACCACGCATTGGATATCTACCTCTGCGCTAGGTTCGGTGAAAGGAAAGAAGCTAGGCCTAAATCGAAGCCTTGTATCACGACCGAACATCTGGTGGACGAAGGCGGTAAGGGTGCCCTTCAGATCGCCGAAGGTGACCCCCTTGTCTACGAGCAGCCCTTCAACCTGATGAAACATGGGTGTATGACTTATATCAGAATCCGGCCGGTAGACCTTTCCGGGACTGATAATGTTGACAGGGGGGCTCTGTGCTTCCATGACCCGGATTTCCATAGGCGAAGTATGGGTCCTCAATACTACGTTATTCGAGATGTAAAAGGTATCCTGCATATCTCTGCTTGGATGATCCTTTGGCATGTTCAAGGCCTCGAAGTTATAATAGTCCAGTTCAACTTCAGGCCCTTCGACAACCCGAAAACCCAGCCTCACAAAGATGCGGCATATCTCTTCCGTGGTCTGGGTGATGGGATGGAGGTGGCCACGGGGGATTCTTCTGCCCGGAAGGGTAACATCAAAGGCCGACACCTCGGTCTCTGCCCTGGTGGCGAGGGCATTCGTCGCCGCATTTAACCCCTTCTGGAGTTCCTCTTTCACCTGGTTTACCAGCTTGCCAATGGCGGGCCGCTCTTCCTTGGGTAACTCGGGCAATCTCTTGAGCAGGAGGGTGACGCTGCCCTTCCTGCCGAGGTAGCGGCGCTGCAAGTTCTCTATGCCGGAGCTGTCGGTAATACCCTTGAGCTCGTTGAGGGCCTGATCTCGCAGTTTCAGGAGTTCGTCTTTCAAGGTGCCTCTCGCGTGTTTGATATCTCCCAAAGCAGGTAGCTGCCTTCAGAAGCCTGCATAGTCTCCCTACCGGCGGGAAAAAACGAGCCCGCCGATGGCGGACCCAGGATAAACCATAAACCGTTAACCGATACGGGCTTACCCCGCCATCTTGGCCACCTGTGCAAACCCCGCAGGGTCGCTGACAGCCATCTCGGCAAGGATCTTCCGGTCGATTTCAATGCCTGCCTTGTGTAATCCTCCCATAAGAGTGCTGTAGGAGAGCCCGTTTTCTCTGGCAGCTGCGTTGATCCTGATGATCCACAGACTTCTGAAATCACCCTTTCGCTTCTTCCGGTCCCGGTAGGCGTACTGGCGGGATCTCATAACCGCCACGGTGGCGGTCTTTAACAAGCGGCGGTTGCCGCCACGGAATCCCTTGGCAGCCTTGAGGATCTTCTTTCTCCGCCTTCTTGACTGCGGTATATTGGTTGCTCGTGGCATGGTTCATTTCCTCATCGTTGCATCAGGGCAGACAGCAGAGCGCTTACAGGTAGGGAACCAGACGCTCGATCTGGACCCGATTGGTCCTATCCAGCAGGGTTGCCTTCCTGAGGTTGCGCTTTCGCTTGGAGGACTTCTTGGTCAGGATGTGACTGGCGTAGGCCTTGTTCCTCAGCAGCCTTCCCCCGCCGGTTCGCTTGAAGCGTTTTGCTGCTCCTTTGTTGGTCTTTAGTTTTGGCATACTATACTCCGTTCCGCTCCGCGCCGGGAACGTTGGAATGATAGGGTCAGATGAACGTAAGACAATTCTAAACGATTTTGTTTACTTTTATCCCCACTATTCCATTATTCCATGAATGCATAGAAAAACGCTAGCCGAACAATCCCGTTCAAGAGATTGGAACGATTCGGCGACCTTACCCCTGTTATTTCGGCACGGGGCTGCCGCTAGCCTCCCGATTTCGGCACGATAAACATGGAGAGGTCCCGTCCCTGCATCTTGGGGGCGGCCTCAATGGTGCCGATATCTTCAATCTGTTTGATGATCTCGTTGAGCAGGTTGAGCCCCAGCTCGGTGTGAAATCGTTCCCTGCCCCTGAAGATCATCGAGACCTTGACCTTGTCGCCGTTGCTCAAAAACCGCCGGATGTTCCGTACCTTCACTCCCACATCGTGTTCCGCGGTCAGGGGCCTGAGCTTCACTTCCTTGAGGTGCTGGGATTTGCTTTTGCCTTTGGTCTTCTTGGAGCTCTGGTACCTGATCTTGCCGTAATCCATGATACGGCAGACCGGGGGGTCTGCATCGGGGGCTACCTCAACCAGATCGAGGTTTTCCTGCTGGGCACCGAGCAGGGCCTCTTTTATGGTGACAATGCCGATCTGTTTTCCGTCCGATGCAATCAATCGTACCCGGGGGGCCCTGATCTGCTCGTTGACCCGTACCACAAATTTTTTGCTAATCGCTACCTCCTCGCTTGTGTGTCATCGCTTAGTCTGGCTATGAGCTCCTCAGGCGACATAGGGGGCAAATTCTGCCCGTCCCTCAGCCTGACGGTTACCTTGCCTGTTTCCACCTCCTTGTCCCCGATAACTACCATGTAAGGGATTTTCCTTACCTGGGCCTCCCTCACCTTAAAACTGAGCTTCTCGTTCCGGAAGTCCTGCTCTACCCTGATTCCTGCCCCAGAGAAGGCTTTGTTCAGTTTCTCCCCGTAGGGGATATTTCGATCGGTTATGGTGAGGAGCACCACCTGCACCGGCGCTAGCCAGACTGGGAAGGCCCCGCCATAATGCTCGATGAGGATGCCAAAGAAGCGCTCCAGGGAACCAAGAAGAGCCCTATGCACCATGTAAGGCCTGTGTTCCTGCCCATCCCGCCCGATAAATGTCATGTCAAAGCGCTCCGGCAGGTTAAAATCGAACTGGATGGTTGTACACTGCCAAGCGCGACCCAAGGCGTCCTTGATCTTTACGTCAATCTTGGGCCCGTAGAATACCGCCTCGCCTTCTTCGCGCTTGTAGGTTAACTCCCTGCGCTCCAAGGCCTTGACAAGAGATCCCTCGGCCATTTCCCACATATCATCGTCGCCGATGTACTTCTCCTTACGCTCCGGGTCACGGACGGATAGCATTACATCGTAGTCGTGGAAGCCAAAGGAGCGCAGGAGATGGAGGGTCAGGTCGAGGCAGCTCAGGACCTCATTCTCAATCTGGTCGGGACGACAGAAAATGTGGGCGTCGTCCTGTGTAAAACCTCGGACCCTCAGCAAGCCGTGCATGACACCAGAACGTTCGTAGCGGTAGACCGTGCCCATTTCTGCCCAGCGGAGGGGCAATTCACGGTAGCTTCGGATCCGGCTGCGGTAGATCATGATGTGGAAAGGGCAGTTCATCGGCTTGATGAAATACTCCTGGCCCTCAATGTCCATGGGTGAGTACATGTTCTCCCGGTAAAAGTCCAGGTGACCGCTGGTCTGCCACAGCTTCGCCCGGCCGATGTGAGGCGAGTAAACTATCTCGTAGCCGGCATTGTAATGCTCCTGGCGCCAGAAATCCTCGATGATGGTGCGTATTCTTCCCCCTTTTGGGTTCCAGAGAATCAGGCCTGCCCCCAGGTCCTCATGGATGCTGAACAGGTCCAGTTCGCGGCCCAGCCTGCGGTGGTCTCTTCTTTTTGCCTCCTCAAGGTTTTTGAGATATGCATCGAGGGACTCCTGATCGGCAAAGGCTACCCCGTAGATCCTGCTGAGCATGGCGTTCCGCTCGTCACCCCTCCAGTATGCCCCTGCCACACTGGTAAGATGAAAGGCCTTTATTCGTCCTGTTGAAGGCAGATGGGGGCCTCGGCACAGATCAGTGAAGCTACCCTGCTTGTACAAGCTCACCGTTTCTTCTGCGAGCTCCTCGATCAGCTGAACCTTATAGGGCTCGGCCTGCGATTTGAAGTACTCGAGCGCCTCGCTCCTCGGCATCTCGCTCCTGATAAAGGGCAGATCATCCTTTATTATCTTGGCCATTCTCTTTTCAATGGCAGGCAGATCATCAGCCTCAAATGTCCTCTCATAGTCGAAATCGTAGTAGAAGCCATCCTTTATGGCAGGACCGATGGTTACCTTGACCCCGGGAAAGTGATCTCTTACCGCCTCAGCCATGACATGGGCGGTGCTGTGCCTGAGGATCTGAAGTCCCTCCGGAGAGTCGAGATAGACCGGTTCGAACTCGGCGGGTGAGTCGATCCGTGTTGTTAGGTCCTTAAGCTCGCCATTTATCCTGACAGCCACCAGGTCTTGCCGGTCACTTACTCCCAGGGCCTTTAGTGCCCGAAGACCGTCGAGACCCTGAGCAGAAACCTCAACAGGCGAGGAGCCTTTCAGCTGTAATTTTACTTTCTCATCCATGAGTTTTGACCTGATTAAAATAAGGCACCTAAGGAAAACATGCAACTTAGATGCCTCAATTAGGCAGACTGAAAAAATCGTAGGTACCTATAGCATTTTTTTCCACTCCTTTGCAAGCCTTTATTTGCCTTCGCCAGAATACCCTGCAGCTTGTCGAAGCGAAGCGGACAAGTCCGCCCTGCGGGGCTGCAGAGATGATCAGCCTCCGCCAAAGGCTATTGCTCGACAGCGATGGCGAGGCGAGTACGGCGCAATTCCGCTTGATACCCTGCAGCTTACTGCAGGGAGCTTCATTTGCTGCGGGTATGGATAACCGTAAGCCCGGTTGGTCTTTTGATGGATCACACGATCTCTTAAGCATTTCTGAGGCGAGAATCAAGAAAAATCTTTCAAAACAGCAGTGTAGTCAGTCCGGATGGCAGCAATTCTTGACAAAAGCAATGCGTTTCAATCGCAGTGAATTGGGACTTCTTTTTTTCAGATAAGCTGAAATGACCTCCTTGGTATCACAGGTTTACGGATCTGGCCGTAGAGCCTTGACGAGGATATCATCGCTTGAGCCGTGCCGAGGTTAAAGGTTCTGCTGTAGCCTGTTTTGCGGGTCGAATGTCTGCAGCCGTCAAATGGTTCTTTTGGCTACCTGTAAGGCGTAAGTCACGAGCTGCTGTCTTGTAACCATGGAGCGTCGCCGCCGTAAGGTCGAGCCGAGGGTTGAGGAAGAAAGAGCAAAGGGGGTTTCACTGATTATCATAGCGGGGAAAGCCGGCTATTCCTCGGCATACCGCTTGATGCCCTCTACATAGAGGTCATTTCCCTTGGTGTCGTTGACTACGGTTACAGGGAAATCCTCTACCTCCAATCTCCTGATCGCTTCGGGCCCTAGATCCGGATAGGCAACGATCTCGGCCTTCTTGATTCTCTTGGCGATTAGTGCTCCTGCCCCCCCGGTGGCACCAAAATAGACTGCCTTGTATTGCTTCATGGCGTCGATAACTGCCTGGGAACGGTTTCCCTTGCCGATCATCCCTTTCAGGCCCAGCTCGATTAGTTTTGGGGCAAACGAGTCCATCCGGTAGCTGGTGGTGGGGCCTGCAGAGCCGATAGGTTTTCCCGGCTTTGCAGGGGTAGGCCCAACATAGTAGATCACCTGGCCCTGGATATCGATGGGGAGCTCTTTCGCGTCTGCTATTAGGTCAAACAGCCTCTTATGGGCCGCATCCCTTGCGGTGTATAAGACACCGCTCAGCAGTACCTTATCGCCGATATTCAATTTCTCCACATCCTGAGTGGACAAGGGGGTCGTCAACCTGATTTCCTTCGACATCATTTCCTCCAATATTCCGTGTTCGTTGGGTTTCTCGGGTTCATTCAGTGGACAAGGCATAAACACGTATGCCAAACAGCCCCAGCCCCTATTTCGTGCGTACGTTCTCCGAGCTTCTTCATCATTTCGGTTTATCGGGTATTCTTATTCAAAACGGACAACGGTGGACGAACAATTGACCACAAGCCGTGTTCACTATATCACTGCCTCTTTGTGCCTGGCTGCATGACATTGGATGTTTACTGCCAGCGGCAGGCTTGCAATATGGCAGGGCTCCATCTCAAGGAACACATCCAGTGAGGTGGTCGTACCCCCATAGCCCATGGGACCGATCCCAAGCCTCCTGATTTTTGCGAGGATCTCTTCCTCAATCTTCGCCAGTTCCGGATCGGGATTCCTGTCTCCCAGGTTTCGCAACAAAGCTTTTTTGGCGAGCAGTGCAGATCTCTCAAACGTACCACCGATACCGATACCGATGATCGTCGGAGGGCAGGGATTGGAGCCGGACTCCTTAACCCTGTTCACCACAAAATCCATCACCCCTTCCATGCCCGATGCCGGGGTAAGCATGGTTACCCTGCTCATGTTCTCGCTGCCGCCCCCCTTGGGTGCCACGATGATCCTTATCTTATCTCCGGGAACGATGTCCAGGTGCACGACAGCAGGGGTATTGTCGCCGGTGTTCTTTCTGGTGATCGGATTGCACGCCGATTTTCTCAGAAAACCCTCTGCGTAACCCTGTCTGACGCCCTCATTGATGGCCTCTTTCAGGTCACCGCCGGTGATGTGGACATCCTGACCGATTTCCGTGAACACGACGGCAAGACCGCAGTCCTGACAGAGCGGGGCCTTTTCTTCCCGGGCGATCCGGGCATTCTCCTTCAATTCCTTAAGGATCTCCTTGGCGGTGTCGGATTTCTCCTTTTCCAGGGCCTGATCAAAGGCATTAAGGACGTCGTCTCCGAGATAGTAGTTGGCTTCCATACAGAGGCCCTTGACCTTTTCGGTAATCTCCTGAGCGGAAATTTCTCTGACCATTATCCTTTCTCCTCATGTACTGGGATTATTGGGGCACATGTAGGGTAACGTATCGGAAGGTTCAAGCCGGCTTATCTTCGCGGCATTCTCAACTGCCAGAGCCTCCTCATCTCCATCATTTCCTGCCTTCCTGCTATTCCCCACAGATTGGCCGCGCGAGTCATGGTTCCGTCTTCGTGTCTGGAGGCCCGGGTCCTTTTGCGCTTGGCGGTCGTATTGGTCGTGCCCGAGGCGGTGGCCCTACGTTTGTCCATGGTAGCGATACTCCTTTCTCAGTAATCTAAACGGGGATGTTTCCGTGTTTCTTGGCCGGCCGCGTTTCCCGCTTCGTGGTGAGCATCTCCAGGGCACTGATAATGTGAGGCCTTGTCTCATTGGGCAGGATGACTGCATCCACAAATCCTCGGGAGGCCGCGATGTAAGGATTAGAAAAATGACCCCGATACTCGTTGACCTTTTCCTCGCGCTTGGCGGCCGGGTCGTCTGCCCCCTGAATCTCTTTTCTATGAACGATCTCGGCGGCCTGCTCCGCCCCCATGACCGCTATTTCGGCCGTAGGCCAGGCAAAAACATAATCACTGCCCAGGGGCTTTCCGCACATGGCAAGAAAGGCTCCACCGTAGTCCTTTCTGGTTATGAGGGTTATCTTCGGAACGGTGGCTTCGCTGTAACACCACAGGAGCTTGGCGCCATGTCGTATGATACCTCCCCATTCCTGGTTGCTGCCCGGAAGGTAACCGGGCACATCCACAAGGGTAACGAGGGGTATATTGAAGGCATCGCAAAACCGAATGAACCGGGTTGCCTTATCCGACGCGTTGACATCGAGGCACCCGGCCAGGAACTTCGGTTGATTCGCGATGATGCCCACGGTCCTCCCGTTGAGGCGGGCAAAACAGACGATCATGTTCTTGGCGTAATGCTCGTGAGGCTCGAAGATCTGCCCCCTGTCCACGACGGAGTGAATAACATCTTTCATGTCATAATAGGTCCTCGGATCGTCCGGTATGATGGAATCGAGGCCTGGATCGGTTCGATGAGGGTCGTCTCCCTGATCAACCAGCGGAGGATCTTCCATATTGTTCGACGGCAGAAAGGTGAGCAGCTCCCTGATCCTCTCGATACAGTGGGCATCGCTTTCACAGGCAAAATGGGCGACCCCGCTTTTCGTGTTGTGCACCATGGCTCCACCCAGATCCTCGAAGCTGATTTCCTCCCCGATAGTTGCCTTAATGACCGCAGGGCCGGTGATAAACATGTGGCTGCTTTTCTTGGTCATGAATATCCAGTCGGTCATGGCAGGGGAATACACGGCACCTCCGGCGGTAGGGCCCATGATGGCTGAAATCTGGGGAATGACGCCGGAAGCACACGAGTTCCGGTAGAAGATGTCGCCGTAACCGGAAAGGGAATCGACACCCTCCTGAATTCGTGCCCCCCCTGAGTCGTTGAAGCCGACAATGGGGGCACCGGTCTTGACCGCCAGGTCCATGACCTTGCATATTTTTTTGGCGTGCATCTCTCCCAGGGTACCGGCCACCGCGGTAAAATCCTGCGAAAAGGCAAAGACCAACCGTCCGTTTACGGTACCGTGTCCGGTGATCACCCCTTCTCCGGGAATAAAGGTCTGGGGCATATCGAAGTCAGTGCAACGATGTCTCACGAACATGTCGAGCTCCCGGAAGCTGCCGGGATCAAAAAGGAGATCGATTCTTTCCCGAGCGGTGAGCTTGCCCCGCTCATGCTGCTTGTCTATCTGCTTGGCGCCGCCCATGGCGAGCTCTTTTTCTTTCCTCGCTTGAAGCTCTTTCAGTTTATCTGCAGAGGTATCCATCAAAACCCCCTTTCCCACTCAAAGTTTATCGATGCAAAGAAGCGTGTATACTGGTGTCGATGTATCAATGGCTTGTTATGCATAATCAAAACCTCTTCATGCAGTATCGCAGCATACCGAGCGTGGCCGAATCAAAAGGCCCTTAAAGACAGCTTAGTTCCATCATCCCGCCATCTTGGCCACCTGTGCAAACCCCGCAGGGTCGCTGACAGCCATCTCGGCAAGGATCTTCCGGTCGATTTCAATGCCTGCCTTGTGTAATCCTCCCATAAGAGTGCTGTAGGAGAGCCCGTTTTCTCTGGCAGCTGCGTTGATCCTGATGATCCACAGACTTCTGAAATCACCCTTTCGCTTCTTCCGGTCCCGGTAGGCGTACTGGCGGGATCTCATAACCGCCACGGTGGCGGTCTTTAACAAGCGGCGGTTGCCGCCACGGAATCCCTTGGCAGCCTTGAGGATCTTCTTTCTCCGCCTTCTTGACTGCGGTATATTGGTTGCTCGTGGCATGGTTCATTTCCTCATCGTTGCATCAGGGCAGACAGCAGAGCGCTTACAGGTAGGGAACCAGACGCTCGATCTGGACCCGATTGGTCCTATCCAGCAGGGTTGCCTTCCTGAGGTTGCGCTTTCGCTTGGAGGACTTCTTGGTCAGGATGTGACTGGCGTAGGCCTTGTTCCTCAGCAGCCTTCCCCCGCCGGTTCGCTTGAAGCGTTTTGCTGCTCCCTTGTTGGTCTTTAGTTTTGGCATACTATACTCCGTTCCGCCGCTAGCCTCCCGATTTCGGCACGATAAACATGGAGAGGTCCCGTCCCTGCATCTTGGGGGCGGCCTCAACGGTGCCGATGTCTTCAATCTGTTTGATGATCTCGTTGAGCAGGTTGAGCCCCAGCTCGGTGTGGAATCGTTCCCTGCCCCTGAAGATCATCGAGACCTTGACCTTGTCGCCGTTGCTCAAAAACCGCCGGATGTTTCGTACCTTCACCCCCACATCGTGTTCCGCGGTCAGGGGCCTGAGCTTCACCTCCTTGAGGTGCTGGGATTTGCTTTTGCCTTTGGTCTTCTTGGAGCTCTGGTACCTGATCTTGCCGTAATCCATGATACGGCAGACCGGGGGGTCTGCATCGGGGGCTACCTCAACCAGATCGAGGTTTTCCTGCTGGGCACCGAGCAGGGCCTCTTTTATGGTGACAATGCCGATCTGTTTTCCGTCCGATGCAATCAATCGTACCCGGGGGGCCCTGATCTGCTCGTTGACCCGTACCACAAATTTTTTGCTAATCGCTACCTCCTCGCTTGGGATTCCTCGGTTATGGTGGCTATGACCTATCTTTTTACCTTTTCAAAAAGCCATTGTCTACAGATAATAAAAGGCACCTCCTAACTAACTCAACAGAGAAAAGAGCATGGAGATGTCTTTTTTTGCTCTGCCCTCTAAACAAGGCCCCGTACAGGGCCGTTTCAAACCGGCGCACCTCCCCATAAGCCTTAGCACTAAGGTAGCAGCCTGTGTGCGCCGTTTTGAAACGCCCACTCCTCTGAACGATGGGAGGCCTGCCCTGGCGCGCAGCTTCCGGAGTGTTGTATGGATACGAGAGTATCTCACATCTCAGTTCTCCTTACTCATGCCTTATGAGCCAGGTCTGGGCCAGGGACAGAGTCAAAAAAAGACATCTCCATGCTCAACAGAGCGTTTCTTTCATGTATAACCCTGAAGCGAAGCGCCGGGGTCATGTGCTAAGGGGAGAAAATAGCTCAGATGCCCACTGTAAGCAAACCAGGACTATCTCTAGAACTTACCTTCTTTGCCAACGGCCAGAAAGTGGGATATATCGATTTCCTTTGGACACACAAAAGAGCAGGCCCTGGATGTATGACACCGATATACACCATCCTCCTTGTATAAGATGTCCATCCTTTCTACTTTGGCAATCTCCCTCGGGTCCATAAGGCGGACTATGTTCGCCATGGTGGCATTCGGGCCGAGGAAATTGTGATGACTGCTGATACAGGCGGTTGCACAGCAAAAACAGTTTATACACCGGGTGGCCTCAACATAGGTGTCGACTGTTTCGGGGGAGATCCGATACTCATCCCCATCAGGGTGAAGCGGGGCGGGCTGGATAAGGTAGGGTTTGGCAGCATGAATCCTGTCATATGCCTTTTCCAGATCAACGATGAGATCCCGTACCACCGGTGCTATGGTAAGCGGTTTCAGTTTGAAGGTATGGGTATTGAATTGCTCAACCGCATCTTTGACCAAGAGCTCACAGGCAAGGAGGGGCTTTCCGTTGACCATGATGCCACAGCTGCCACATTGGGCGTGTTCACAGGAAGAGGCCCAGGCTAGGGTCGGATCCTGTTCATCATTGATCTTACGTAACACATCGACGAAACGAAGGATACCGCCGGCCTCAACGTGGTACGTCTGGCTCCATGCGAGGTTGGTCTCAGGGTCATACCTACTGATTTCTAAGGTAATTGGATACAATTCTGACATCGGGCTCCCCTCAAAAAAAGATCAATACTTCCTTTCTATAAAGTCAAATAGCTCATACCGCTCTCCCTTGGCTTCAAAGATACTCATATCGATGGGTCTTTTGCCCAAGGTTACCGTACCAAATTCCGACATGTAGGCCAAGGTGTGATAGTTATACTCATTGCTTCTTTCGGGATAATCTTCCCTGAAATGGGCCCCTCGGGACTCCTTCCGTTCCAGGGCACCCTGGGTGATGACATATGAGATACTAATCAGGTTATTGAGTTCCCAGATCTGCCAGAGGTTTTGATTCGCTTTCAGCGAGGTGGTCCCTATCGGTATGCGGTGCGCCTTTTCCTTCAATTCCTTGAGCTTTTCAAGGGCCTCCACCAGGGACTTCTCTGTCCTGAAGATTCCGACCTTTTCCATCATGAGGTTCCGTAGGGTGTCCCTGATCTGGGCATAGCTTTCGGTTCCCTGAGAGGCGAGGTAGGCTGAGAACTGGTCGAACACGGTATGCCCTGCATCTGTCGGGAGCTCTCCAGGGGCTACGGCATCTTTAAAGTATTCCACAACCCTCTCGCCGATTACTCTACCCATGGTAATCAGTTCCAGAAGGGAATTTGTTCCCAGCCTGTTTAGACCGTGAAGAGACGCGGCGGCGGCCTCACCACAGGCAAACAGCCCGGGGACAATGGTTTGAGGGTCTTTCTGGACCTCACCAAATTCATTGGTGGGGATTCCACCCATCTGGTAGTGGGCAGTAGGAGTAACAGGGCAGAGGTCCTTTTGCGGATCGACACCGACAAAGCGTTTGAAAAAGGAGCACACCTCCTGAAGTTTTTTCTCATGAACAGTTGCGGGCAGATGCCTCAAATCCAGCCAAACGTGATACGCGTTATAGCCCTCGTGGAACAGACCTCTTCCTTCTCTGATTTCCTGCATTATCGCCCGGGACACGAGATCTCTGGGGGCGAGATCTTTGGCCGTCGGCGCGTAGCGTTCCATAAAGGGTTCTTCATCCTTATTTCTGAGAATGGCCCCTTCTCCCCGCAATGCCTCACTGGCCAGGATACCGGGGCCGATGATGCCTGTGGGGTGGAGCTGTACCGCCTCCAGGTCCATTACCGGAAGGCCTGCGTTAAGGGCTAGGACAAGTCCGTCGCCGGTATTTCCCCGGCAATTGCTGCTCACCAGATACATCCTGGTGTTACCGCCTGTAGCTATGATGGTTGCATTTGCCAGGATGGCCGAGAACGTGCCCTCCGGATACCTATAGATGATGGCGCCAACACAGGCGCCATTCTTAATAAGCAGTTCCGTTGCCACACACTGACCAATAAAGTTGACCCCATATCTCAGGGATTCATCCCAGACCGTGTCCATGATGCCCTTTCCGGTTCTGTCTGCCTCATAGCAAGCGCGAAAGGCCTTGGTCTCACCAAAGTTCAACATATGGCCACCAAAGGGTCTCTTTGCGATTCTCCCTTCCTCCGTCCTGCTGAAGTGCATCCCGTGGGTCTCCAGCCAGACCATCTCTTCCCAGCCCAGCTCACAGACCTTCTTGATCACATTCTGGTCGGCGGAACAATCTGAACCCTTCCAGGTGTCAAACATGTGAAAAATCGTTCTGTCGGTAGGGTCTTTGGGATCGACTGCAGCCATGCCTCCTTGGGCGGTTGTTGTATGGGATTTTTGCGGGCTGACTACTTTGGTAAGGGCAATGATTTTTGTGCCTGGTCTGTGCTCGCCGATGTGAGCGGCGGCCCTCAGGCCCGCCCCGCCGGCGCCAATAACTAAGACATCACAGGTGAGGGTAGCATCTATGGTCAGGTTTTCTCCCATTACGGTCTCCTCTATAGGGCCTCGATGAGCCTAATGCCAAAGAAGGCTGAAATAGCCATGACAATAATAATAAGCAAGGTTATTGATTTTAGCAGGGGACCCGGTTTGATATAATCGGCGATAATGCTGAACAGGCCATAACCTGCATGAAAGAGCAGGAAGATGACAAAAACGAAATCAATTCCCCTAAAAAAGGGGCTTTCAAGTCGCAGGAGAATGGTTTTGCTGTCATGGCCTGTGAGGTAGTTCATGTGCATGAAGAGCATGTGACCGATAAGCATCGGAAACATGAATGCACCGGTAACCCTCTGAAGTTTCCAGAACAAGGAATTACGGGTCAGCCAGATCTTGAAAAGGACGACCAGAAGGGTGACAATGCTGATGGCGAGAGTGACTGACCAGAATAACGTTGCTGAGATCTGGTGGCCTTCCTCTATGAAGAAGAAACCGACGATAGCGATATAGATAAAACCGACGGCAACCATGGAGCGGATCGCGAGTTCTTCTTCCCTCATACGGAAGATCTCATAGAGGACTAATCTCCCGCCATTGAGGGAATGAAAGATAACGGGGACGGCAACGCACCACTCGAGAAAGGTGAAAACAAAATTGTTCAGAAACCGCATATCGGCATCGAAGGTTGCCGGGTGGAACAGCAAGGATAAGGTATACAAGTGGGCAAACATGTACGCAACGAGCGTCAAACCGGCCAACCGGTGCCCCCAGCTTATCAAAAACGACCATCCCCTTGCGGTAGCGTAATAGGAGAGAACGGGTATTCTTTGCATGACGGATATGACATACGCCTCTGCCTTCGTTATTCTAACTGCCTTCTCCATGGAGAACCTCTTTTTGTGGCCTGCTTATTGCATAAAAATATGCTTATGGTTTGCGAGAGAGGGGTGGCCCGATCCTAGCCGCTGGGCCTTCTGTTGTCAATTGGAATATGGCCCCTCTCCGCAAAGGAAAAAGGGTTGCTTTCTTCCCTTATTGTAAATTTCATAGTATACTATTTATTCGCCTTCGCCAGAATACCCTGCAGCGCACCGTCGCCATAGCGGCTTTGGCGCGTCGGCGACTTGTCGAAGCGCAGCGGACTTGTCCGCCGGAATCATGGCGGAGATCCCGCCATCGGGGCTGCAGGGATGATGAGCCTCCGCCAAAGGCTACTGCTCGACAGAGATGGCGAGGCGACTTCGGCGCAATTCCGCTTGATACCCTGCAGTTTACTGCAGGGAGCTTCATTACAGGGAAAATAGTGGCGTTTTCAATCAGGTACTTTACTCAAATCCGAAAAAATCATACCTATTTCCGGATAGGGGGTGATTTTCTCGTTTTTCCCTCCCATGTCAAGTAGGGAAAAATACCCACGACCGTATTCCCGAGGCACGATGAGGTGACCGAGTAATTGTCTTTTGCTCAAGGGTTGGGCACCTATCCGTTAGCTCGGCCAGTCATTTGATCGAGGGTTTGTAGAGGGGAAGATTCAGACAGAGAGGTCGGAAATGTGTAAGGGTATGGATGAAGGAGCGCCCTGAAAGAGGGGTGGCGGAATGGTTCATACAAGAAACAAGTCATGAATATTGGTTGACATTCGGTTGAATATTACATAAATAATTAAGGGTTGAGCACAATCATGGCAAAAAGGGTCTCTTGTTAGGGGAATATCACATACGAGAAAGAATTGGAAAGGAAGAGATCCGGCAGCAGGTCAAGAAGATTGCCCGGGATATCACCGTTGACTACCAGCATCGAGAGCCGGTTCTTATTGGGGTACTGAATGGTGTCTTTCTTTTTTTTGCCGACCTCGTGAAGGAAATTGCCATACCAGTGATAATAGATTTTTTGAGGGTAGCCAGTTACGGCCCGCAAAACGTATCGAGTGGTAAGATCACCTTTACCAAGGATGTTGAGGTATCGATCAAGGGAAAACCGGTCATAATCGTTGAGGATATTATCGATACAGGACTAACACTATCCTTCCTGGTTGATCACGTTAAAGCAAAAGAGCCGGAATCTGTTAAGGTCTGCGCCTTAATCAATAAGCTTGAGCGAAGAGAGAAAGAAATAGAGATAGACTACTGGGGCTTCAAGATCGAAAAAGGTTTCTTGGTTGGTTATGGCCTGGATTATAATGAACAGTTTCGGTATCTCCCCTATATCGGAAGCCTAGAAATGGGGCATCAATCTGAGGAGAATGGGCATGGTAATTGAATGCGAGAAGTGCCATACCAAATTTAACCTTGACGAAAAGTTCCTGAAGAAGACGGGATCAAAGGTAAGATGTTCGCGGTGCAAGCACCTGTTTATCGCTTTCCCAACAGAAGCGGAGTTAGAGATTGAGGAGATCCCCATAGAGGCTTTAGAAGAGGTAGAGTCGAGACCTCCTGTTGAGGAAGAGGCAGCGCTTGCTCAAGAGCAAGCAACGCAAGCTCCCGAAGAGGTCCCTCAAGAGGCGCAGGAGGGAATGGATTTCAGCAAGACCATGATCCAAGAGTACGACGAGGAGATAGAGCCGATTTCTATTGAGGATTTGCCTATCTTCGATGAAGACGAAGAGCTTGAGGTTGAGCAAGGGGAGCGAAAAGATATCGGTAGGGCGCTGGGAAGGGCGGCAAAGGTTGAAGAAAGGGTTGTGGCACGGGATGAGTTTGATAAGATCGAAGAAGTCCCGGAGCCGAGAATGGCTGTCAGATCTCGCCCTGTCGTCAGGAAGAAACGCGGAAAAGGATTGAAGATCATCCTTTTGTTGGTACTCCTCTTGATCGCCGCCGGCGGTGCTGCGATTAAGTATAAACCGGATTTTCTCCCGGACTTTATTCCATTTGTAAAAAAAGCCCCACCTAAGAAAGAGGCCTTTGATATTGGAAACAGGCGACTGTCCTTCAAGGATCTGAGCGGCACCTTTGTAAATTCAAAAGAGGCGGGTAAGCTCTTCGTGGTGAAAGGGTGGGTAACCAATAAGTATCCAGACAGAAGGAGTTATATCAGGATAAGGTCCAAAATCCTCGATTCTAAGCGTGCAGTGATATTGAGCAAGATTGTCTTTGCAGGTCATCCTTTGACTGATAAAGAACTTCAATCCTTACCCCTGGAGGAGATAGACAAAAGGCTCCGAGATAAGGCTGGCAAGAATAAGATGAATACGAATGTCCTTCCTAACGCTTCTATCCCTTTTGTAATTGTCTTCAATAGCTTGCCGGAAGATATGAGCGAGTTTACGGTAGAAGCGGTCAGTTCTTCACCTGCCGGGAAGTAGGCAACGAAGAGTTCCTATGCGTCAATCGTACGGATCTCACAGGCCGCGTGGCACACGTCTTGGGCTGCGTTCGTGATAGTTCCTTAGTACCAACAGCACATTGTCACCGAAATGTACGTACCGAAAAAGCTGCTCTTGCCCATCCTCATGTTCCTGGTATTGGTTGTTTCAGGTATCCTCGGGTATATGTTCATAGAGGGATGGGATCTCTTGGATTCCCTCTATATGACGATTATTACCCTTTCGACGGTCGGCTTCGGTGAAGTGCGTGAAATAGGGCCTGGCGGACGTGTCTTTACCGTGTTTTTGATCGTGTTTGGGCTTTTTGTGATAACCTACCTCGTTGGTTTGGTAGCTGAGACCCTGATAGCAGGTGAGATCAGGGCAGTCCTCGGGAGGCGAAAAGTGGGTAAGATGATAAAATCCCTAAAGGATCACTATATTATCTGTGGATATGGCAGGATAGGGAAGATTATTTGCAATGAGCTGACCAGCAAATCAATTCCCCTGATCGTTATCGAGAAGGATGAGCAGGTGCACGAGCAACTCGAAGAGGATAACATACTCTATCTCGATCGGGATGCTACAGATGAAGAGACCTTGACGGAGGCTGGAATAGAGATGGCCAAGGGTTTGGTGTCGGTGGTATCATCTGATGCGGAAAACCTTTACGTTTGCCTTACCGCACGGGGACTCAATCCTCGACTCTATATCCTTTCAAGGGCAGAAGATGAAATCAGTGAGCGAAAACTCCTCCGGGCAGGTGCAGATAAGGTCGTGTTGCCTTATATGCTTGGGGGAAGGCGTATGGTTCAAGCGATTATCAGGCCCACGGTCAGTGATTTCCTGGAGTCAGCGGTTCATGATCAGGGCTTTGAGCTGAACATCGAGGAGATAACTGCAGGCGAAGATTCGCCCTTAATTGACCAGACATTAGTCGATTCCGGTATTCGGCAGGAGATGGACATTATCATAATTGGCATTAAGCAAGAAGACGGCACCATGATATTTAACCCTTCTTCCCAAACCAAGATCAACCGCGGCGATACCCTTATTGCCATGGGCAGGAGCAAGGACTTGGAGAAACTCCGAAAGGCACTTACTCCGGCTATATATGGAACAAACGGCTAACGGCCCACCTCAAGATGTGTGTGTGTCACGGTGCAGGAACCGCCCTCTTCCAAGAATGCATACCCAACCCTTCCGGAACCGCCAATTTTAGGGCGATCGTTTTTTCGCACGGTGATTCTTGGTCCGGGGTTTGAGGGTGCTCGCTTGGGTTGAGGGATTGGGAACAATGTGGTTTCGGAGTTATAGCAATAATCGGAGAGACTCTATGAATGCAAGACGTTTAATGAACACTGAGGAGGCTGCATGCTCGATCTAAAATTCGTTCGATCAAATTTGGAACTGGTAAGGGATAAACTCGAGAAGAGAGGCTATGATCTTGATCTCTCCCACTTTCAGTCTCTCGATGAGAAGAGGCGCTCGATCTTGGCAAACCTTGAGCAGCTCAGGCATCAGCGCAATACGGTATCGGACCAGATAGCGGCTATGAAAAAGAGCGGAGAGGATGCAGCATCTCTCATCTCTGAGATGAAGACCGTATCAAAACGGATTAAGGAGATTGAGAGTGAACTCCCGGCGGTGATGGATGAACTGAATACACTTCTGATGCTCGTGCCCAACATGCCGGACGAATCGGTGGTGGTTGGTGAAACCTCAGATGACAATCCTGTTATTCGGACGTGGGGAACGAGGAGGGATTTCGCCTTTGATCCCCTCGCGCACTGGGAGATTGGTGAAAGGCTCGGCATTCTTGATTTCTCCAGGGCTGCCAAGATTGCGGGGAGCAGATTCTCGCTTCAGAGCGGGTTGGGTGCCTCCCTGGAACGGGCCCTGATCAATTTCATGCTCGACGTTCATGTAAAGGCCCACGGCTATACAGAGATACTTCCGCCATTTCTCGTCAATTCGGAAAGCATGACCGGAACAGGGCAATTGCCAAAATTCAGGGAAGATCTGTTTAAGGTAGAGGGCTGGGACCTCTTTCTTATTCCGACGGCCGAAGTACCGGTAACCAATATCCACCGGGATGAAATCCTTCCCTCTGATCAGCTCCCCATCAGGTATGCCTCCTATACACCCTGCTTCAGGTCGGAGGCCGGCTCCTACGGCAAGGATACACGGGGGCTTATCAGGCAACATCAATTCAACAAGGTAGAACTCGTTAAATTCTGCCGTCCGGAGGACTCATACGAAGAATTGGAGTCCCTTACTGCCGATGCAGAGGAGATCTTGCAGCGCCTCGAGCTCCCCTACCGAGTTGTGTCGCTGTGTACCGGGGAGCTTGGGTTCTCCGCCGCGAAAACCTATGATCTGGAGGTGTGGCTGCCTGGACAGGAGCTCTATAGAGAGATATCCTCATGCAGTAATTTTACAGACTTCCAGGCCAGAAGGGCCAATATTCGCTTTCGGAGGAAAAAGGAAGGGGGCACAGAGCTCGTCCACACTCTTAACGGTTCGGGCTTGGCCGTGGGAAGAACACTGGTGGCGATCTTGGAGAATCATCAGCAGCCCGACGGCAGTGTGATAGTCCCCGAGGCGTTGAGGCCATATCTGGATGGGCTTTCCGTTATTAAGAGTCAGGAGCGGTAGCTCCCGGCGGGACAAGACGGTGTACGAGTTCCCAGACAGCCCACCAGCCGAATGAATTCTGCCCGATCACCAATCTCATTACCGATGCCAAGATCGTGGCAGCGGTTTTTTTATCCGGATAGCTGAATAGATTCTGGCAAAAAAAGCCCTGGAGAATGAATGGAATCTCCAGGGCTGCGCCTTAATTCACAGGGTCACAGTATTGGTAACAGCAAGAAGGCCACCGATGTTATGATAAAAAAGACACCGAAAACCAAGAGGAGCCACCCCATGATTTCCCTAAATTCAAGCTTGGCAACAGCAAGCATAGCAATTGCCCAGAAGGGTTGAATCATATCGGTCATCATATCTCCCCAGGCATAGGCAATAACCGTCTTGTTGGCCGCCACCCCTAACTGTTTGGCAGCAGGCAGTAAATACGGTGCTGTGACCGCCCATTCCGAACCACCTGAAGGGATCAGGTAATTCAAAAGACCGGCATACCAGTAAGTGACCAGCAGAAAGGTACTGCCACTACAAATGGCTACAAAGGCGTTGGTGAAAACGGTGGCAAGGGCAGTAAATTTAAACAGTCCATAGATGCCGGCGTAAAAGGGAAATTGGATGACGATCCCCCAGACCGCTTTCCCTCCCTCTTGAGTTGCCTTCAGGAAGCTCCAGGGTCTCCAGTGAAACAGGACGCCGAGCATCAGGAAGAAAAGGTTAATGTTATCCAGGTTGATTGCTTTTGCGAATCCGATTTGCCCCAGCTCCCTGCCAAGCCACCAGAAACCGCCGATCGCTATGAGGATATTCCATCCCGGCCACCAGTTGAGCCATGCTGACGGACTGAGTTTGCCAGCCGGTTTTACAGGAGACTCGTAAAGTTTCAATTGATCCATCAACTCAGGCTTGAGTTTATAGGTCTTCTCCTCTGATGGATGCATCACAGACATGAGGATGGTAACCACAATGATGATGATGAGGAGGAGAATGATATTGAAGGGTGTGAAGATAGTCTGAGAGGTTGAGATAGTATCAGTCAGGTAACCGCCCTTTATAAGGAAGTTATTCGGCGTGTTTACCACCAATGGAGCCGACGCGGACAAACCGGCATGCCAGGTGCAGCCTAATCCGAGGTAGGCACCTGCAACGAGCAGCCGGTAGTCTACCTTTGGATTATTCTTGACCATAAACAAGGCCAACATGGCACTTGCAATCAGGCTCAGGCCCCAGTTAAACCAGGCGATAATCATGGAAAACAGGGACATGACCATAATGGCCTGCCAGGGTTTTTCCCTATTAGGCAGACTCGAGAGTCCATTGAGCAACCTTTTGAGCGGTGGGGAGCATGCCAGGATGTAACCTGTCATCATGATGAGGCACATCTGCATTGCAAAGGTGAGTAAGACCCAAAAACCCTTACCCCACGCCTGGACAGCCTTCGCGGGCCCCGCATCTCCCCATATGAGGGCAAAGATGAAGGCTATCACAGTCAGGATCCATACGATAACCAAGGCATCGGGGACCCACTTTTCAGTCCAATCGGTTAACCCTCCGCCCCAGTCCTTTAAGAAGTCTAAACCTGATCTCTTGTCTTTCTCGGCCATGGTAAATCCTCCTTTTTTAGGGTTTTTACCTTATTGCGCCTATCGTCAAATTTCCTCGGTCTGTATCATCACCTCCTTTTTCAAAATATCGCATAGTATAAGACATTGAGACAAAAAAGCAACGAATTTTGAGAGTATCTCGCTCTTAAGAATCGGCTCAGGCGGTCAGTTCCCTCAGCGTTTCTTCGAAGATTGACAGACACACCGCTATCTCATCTGTCGATACGGTCAGGGCCGGACAGAAGCGTATCGTGTTCTGGCCGCACCCGAGGAGCAGCAGCCCTTTGTGAAAGGCCCTTTGTATTATCTCGTTTCGCAGTTCGGAGGCCCGCTCCTTTGTCTCGCGGTCTTTCACCAGCTCTACGCCCACCATAAGCCCCTTACCCCGCACATCACCGATGCACTCGAAAGACTTTTGAAGCTCCAGTAGTGCGGTCTGTAATGCGTCGCCGCGGACAGCGGCATTTTCCATCAGCTCGGCTTCGAGCAGCTCAATGGTGGCCAGGGCGGCGCTGCAGGACAGGGGATTGCCGCCAAAGGTGGAGGCGTGAGAGCCGGCCTCCCAGACCATAATGTCGGATCGGGCCACCATGGCGCCCAATGGCATGCCGGAGGCAATACCTTTTGCCAGGGCTATGATATCGGGTATCACGCCGAAGTGCTCCATGGCAAACATCTTGCCGGTTCGGCCCATGCCCGACTGCACCTCGTCGGCTACCATTAGAATCCCGTACTTTTTGGCTAACTTGTCCAGCTCCACGTGGAATTCGAGGGGAGGCACGATGTATCCGCCCTCGCCCTGAATCGGTTCAACAAAGATGGCTGCCACCTCTTCGGGGGGCATGGTGCTGCAGAAGAGGAAGTCCTCGATCCAGCGCACGCATTCGATCCCGCAGTCGGGATAACACATGTTGTGGGGGCATCGGTAGCAGTAGGCGTAGGGAATATGGGTAATTCCGGGCACAAGAGGATTATAGTGCTTTTTCTGAATTGCCTTGCTCGCGGTCAGCGATAGTGCGCCCATGGTTCGGCCGTGAAAGGCGCCAAAGAAGGCGATATTCAACTCCCGTCGTGTGTACCAACGGGCAAGCTTAAAGGCCGCTTCGACCGCTTCGGCACCTGAGTTTCCGAAATAGACCTTGTTGCTCCCGTTTCCCGGTACCAATTGGGCCAACTTGGTCGCCAGGGCAATCTGCGGCGTGTAATAGAAATCGGTTCCGGACATATGTATGAGGCGTTCGGCCTGTTCCTTGATGGCGTTGACTACGTGGGGATGGCAGTGACCGGTGGCGCAAACGGCGATGCCTGCGGTGAAGTCCAGGAAGGTGTTGCCGTCGGGATCGCGGATCCAAAGCCCTTCACCCTTCTCTGCAACGAGCGGATAAACTCGAGTATAGGAGGGAGACACATGTTCGTTGTCAGCCCCAATCAACTTGGCGGCCAGAGGACCCGGAAGGGGTGTGTTGATCTCGGGAAATCTCATACCAAACCTCCTTGTTAGGGATGCAATCTGTTCTATAGCCAACCGGCTTGTTTTCTTGGATTGGTCTTTGGATAGACGACCGCGAAATACCCGGAATTTCATAATTCAAAGACCAGCATAGTATGTTGGAACTTTGCACAACCTTCCATTAATTGTCAAGTGAGACGTTTCCCACGGAAGATATCACCGCATCTGAGAGGTAGTATTCGGCTTTCGCGGAACCGTTGGAACAGGCAGGGAAGATTGTGCGGATATCACGCCGAAGGGCTTTTGTTAATAGGTGACCGAGCCCCCCTATTGACTTTGTGGGATTGCTGGTTTAGCGTAAATAAGAGTGAGGATAGGTTTTTAGAGACAAGAGCGTTCAAAGCTCTGGGAATATGTAGCGGGGAGGAATCAACAGATATGGAGACCGTGTATTTTTTTCTCACCGGGCCGGCCGTCTGGATCGCGTTCATTGTCTTTATCGGGGGTTTGATACTGCGCATCACCTACCTTTTCGGTTTGAGCCGTGAACGGGATCGGGTTTTCTACAACCACAGAAGCCTATCATGGGCGCTCAAGTCGATTCTTCACTGGATGGTTCCCTGGGGGAGCGTTTCGTTAAGGCTTCAGCCGGTTTTTTCCCTGGTTTTCTTTGTTTTTCACGTTTGTCTGTTCGCCGTGCCCTTATTCTTGGCGGCCCATAATATGCTGTGGGAGGAGGCCTTCGGTATCAGGTTATGGTCGATGCCGGACTTGTGGGCGGATATGTTGACCATAATCCTCATCGGCTGTGCGATCTTCTTGTTTGTCCGGCGGCTGGTGCGGCCTGAAGTGCGTATTTTGACCACTCTCTGGGATTATACGCTCCTTGTTTTGACGGCGCTGCCCTTTGTGACCGGCTTTCTGGCCTATCATCAGTGGGGAGCGTATGAGGTGATGCTCAACCTCCATGTCCTCAGCGCAGAGGTGCTCTTGATCATCATTCCTTTTACCAAGCTCAGCCATATCCTGCTCTTTTTCTTTACTCGCTCATTCATCGGATTTGAAATGGGCGGTAGGAGAGGTGCCCGCGCCTGGTGATGACAATTTCGCTGACAATCCTTATCTTATAACGTGTTTGGCCTAAAGCGTAAGCCATTGAAGAGAGAGGTCATGTTTTATGGAAAACGCGGCAGAAAAACCCGTTGAGATCAAAAGGATCAATGAAATATTGGACATCAACAAGGGCGCACTGATGCGCACCTGGCTCGGCATCTGTTCACGGTGCGGATTGTGTGCCGAAGGGTGCTTATTCTATCTGGCACACGACAAGGATCCCCGGATGAGCCCGGCCTATAAGGTACGGAAAACGCTCGGCGAGATGTATCGCAGAAAGGGCAGGGTTGACCGCGAGTTCCTGGAACAGTGCAAGGAGATCCTCTGGGGTGAATGCACGACCTGCAAGCGCTGTTCCCTTTATTGTCCCTTTGGGATCGATGTTGCCACGATGATATCAAAGGCACGTTCCGTGTGTTGCTCCCAAGGCGTCATCCCTGAGGGTCTGGCACACACGTTGGAAAACTATCGAGAAACCGGCAACCAGATGGGAATGACCGCTCAGGAATTACAGGAAACATGTGAATGGATGGCTGAGGAAGGTGCCGAGGAGATACGCTGGCTTGAGATCCCGATCGATAAAAAGGGTGCCAAGTACATGTACACCGTCAATCCCCGTGAGCCCAAGTACTATCCGTTGGATCTGGCTATGGCCGCTCAGATATTCACGGTTGCCAAAGAAAGCTGGACGATTCCGAGCACGGGCTGGGACTGCACCAACCTGGCCATGTTCTCCGGTGATGAGGAACTGGCGGGTCAACTGGTAAAGAACATGTACGATAAGGCCCTGGAGCTGGAGGTGGAAAAAATCCTGGTGACCGAGTGCGGGCATGCCTATCGTTCCGCTGCATTCGAAGGACCGTATTTGGCTGGCTACCGGGACGGAAAACCCCCCGTGGAGGTAGTCCATTCTGTTCGGCTTTTTTACGAATACCTTAGAGATGGCCGAATTGAGATCGAAAAGAAGCTTGAAGAACCGGTGACCTACCAGGACCCCTGTAATGTTTCCAGAAATGGCGGGCTTTGGGAAGAAGCCCGCAAGATCATGGCATACATTGCTGAGGATTTTAGGGAAATGAGCCCCAACCGCGAGCACAACCATTGCTGTGGTGGCGGTGGTGGCTTCATACCCATGGGACCTGAGTACAAGAAGCGGCGGATGACATCGGGCAAGGTGAAGGCGGACCAGATAAAGGCTACCGGTGCAAAAATCGTGATTACGCCCTGCCATAATTGCTATGACCAGATCAAAGATCTGAACGAGGAATACGACCTGGGGGTCAAGGTTTTGTCGCTCAAGGAAGTTATCTGCGAACAAATGGTGATCCCCGAGGAATTCAAACCGGAACCTGATGAGGAGGATGAAGACTAGAGAGAGCAGGATAAGGGGGTTTTTGCTCAAACCGGTTGGATGAATCGTTTCGTTGCCAACGATAGATGCCGATCGGGCATAAAGAACAGGTGCGGCTATTGAGGAGGAGGGGGAGGGTAGTGTTCATGAAACGGGCACGGTACATAACTGCTGTGTTGTTTGTGTTGGCATTCTTTTCTTCGGCCTTTTGTCAGGATGAAGTAATCGTGCTTGGCCACGATGAGTTGGGGATGCATGAACGGGCGGCTGTGAAGTTCAATCATGAAAAGCATCAGGAAGTGGTGACTGAGTGTACTCGCTGCCATCACGATTACGACAACTATATGAACAACGTGGGCGGTGAGGGCCAGGCCTGTTCGGAATGCCACGGCAAAACCGGGGGAGATAACGGCGTTGCGTTGGTAAACGCATTTCACCTTCAATGCAAGACCTGCCATCAAGCTCTTATTGCCAGGGGCCGGAATAGTGGCCCGGTCATGTGCGGTCAATGTCACCGGAGATGAGCTTTGGCACTGCTGCGCCTCTCAGGTCGGAATACTCCCACAACCACTGTACTGACCAGATGTGGTCGCGACTTCTTTTACCTCCCACATACCAGGAACCTGCTCTGTAGAACCCCCCTGCCGGGTGGTGCGCCTGGAAGCCGTTTCGCTCAGGTAGGCGCTTCGAGCCCGGCTGGATGCAGTCACCCTAAGGATTGATCTCTCTTCCCACCTTGAGCTTTGCGCGCAGAACGGCCTTTACAACCTCCATGGAGATAAAGACAAGGAGACCGATACCCAGGATTATGGCCAGGTCTGAGCCCGATGGCCGTAAGATACCAAAGGCATCGCGTATCGCCGAAAACTGAATGAGCACGGTAATTAGGAGCAACTCCCATACGATGGCAATAAGGAGCCATTTATGGGGAAAGGCTTTGAAGATGCTGTATCTCATGGAGCGGAAGTTCAAAGCAATGATCAGCTCAATGATCACGAACATAAAGAATATCTCTGTCCTCGCATGGGTAAGATTATGAAATTCGTGATAGAAGATCCCCAGAAAGATGGGACATTCAATAATGATTGCGAGCAGCACAAAGGCCCGTACGTCCAATGAGAACACGCTCTCCTTCGGATTCCTGGGCGGCCGTTCCATGATATCGGGGTCCGGCGGGGCAATGCCGAGGGCGAGGGCTGGGAGCCCATCGGTTGCAAGATTAATGTAAAGAATGGCTGCAGGCAGCAAGGGCAGATATTCCGGCCCGGAGATCAAGACCACCCCACCAATCACAACCACCTCTGTAATGTTACATCTGATCAAGTAGGTAAGGTATTTCTTGATATTGTCATATATCCATCTGCCCCGTTCTATGGCCGACACAATGGTGGCAAAGTTGTCATCGCTGAGCACCATATCTGCTGCCTCCTTGGCCACATCGGTGCCGGTTATCCCCATGGCCACGCCGATATCGGCATTCTTCAGGGCAGGGGAGTCGTTGACCCCGTCGCCGGTCATGGCCACCACCTCGCCCCGTGCCTTCCAGGCCCTCACTATCTTCACCTTATCCATGGGAGATACCCTGGCGTAAACGGTAACCTTGTCCACGATTTCCGCAAACTGCTCATCGGTCATCTGTTCCAGCTCTGCGCCGGTTAAGGCAAGATCACCTTCCCTGTAGATGTCAAGCTCTTTTGCTATTGCCATGGCCGTGAGTTTGTGATCGCCGGTGATCATGACAGGCTTGATGTGGACACCCTTGCAGGTCTTGACGGCTTCAATAGCCTCCTCTCGCGGCGGATCGATCATACCGGTAAGTCCAAGGAACACCATGTCCGCCTCAGCGGTCTCCTCGCACACCACGCACTCTTTATCGAGTTCCCGGTATGCCACGGCAAGAACTCTGAGGGCGTCGTGTGCCATCTGCTCGTTGGCCTCCAGGATTCGCGCCCTTTGCTCAGGCGTTAGTTCACTCGTTTGATCGCCGTTATAGATACGGGAGCACCGCTCAAGCACAACTTCGGGCGCCCCTTTCATGAAGGCCATCAGATGTGAATCATAGCCTTCGTGGACCGTGGTCATCCGCTTTCTCTCAGAGCTAAAGGGAACCTCTTCGATCCTCGTATGTGTCATCCTCGTCTCTCGTATATGGATACCTGCTTTGGCGGCTGCAACCACGAGGGCCCCTTCGGTCGGATCACCTTTGATCGTCCATTTGCCCTCCGTTTGGTGAAGATCGGCATCGTTACACAAAAGGCCCCCTTGGAGAAACAGGTGCAGGGATTTATTATTCGCAATGTCCACACCCTCGGAGGCTTTGAACTCTCCCTCCGGGGCATAACCCACACCTGCGACCTCAATCATCCTGTTATCGGCAAAGATCCTGCGCACGGTCATTTCGCCCTTAGTCAGGGTTCCCGTCTTATCCGAACAGATCACCGTGGTGCAGCCCAGGGTCTCCACTGCTGGCATCTTCCGGACAAGGGCGTTTTTCTTGGCCATGGCGTGCATACCAAGGGCGAGGGCCCCGGTGACAATAGCAGCCAAGGCCTCAGGGACTGCAGCTACGGCGAGGGCCACGGCGAACATTACCATGGTGACGATGAATTTCAGATCGACGGTACCGACTATGAGTTCCCTCACCAGGCTGATGCCTGCGACCAAAGCGCATATGCCAAGGCAAATGATGCCGAGCCACTTACCGATCTCCTCTGTCCTTTTCTCAAGGGGTGTCTTTCCCACCTCAATGGCCGCCACCTCCTCGGCAATCTTGCCGAATTCGGTCTTCATGCCCGTGCTGGTAACCACTGCCTTTCCCCTTCCGTAGGTTACGATCGTGCCGGTAAAGGTCATATTCTTTCTGTCTGCAACGGCAGTGCCTTCTCCTAATACCTCCAGGTTCTTTCCCACAGGGGCCGACTCTCCGGTAAGGGGCGCCTCATCACATCGCAAGGAATGGCTTTCAATTAGTTTGGCATCAGCAGGGATCTTATCCCCTGCCTCAAGGAGCAGGATATCCCCGGGAACGAGCTCCCGCGAGGGGATCTCTTCCTCTTTTCCTCCCCTTACAGCGGTAATGGTAGGAGAGAGCATCTTCTTGAGCGCTTCCATGGCCCGTTCTGCCCGATATTCCTGGATAAACCCCAGGACCGCGCAGAATAGGACGATGACCAGGATGATAGCGGCATCCACTAATTCCCCGACAAGGGCCGAAAGCACGATGGCGAGGATGAGGATGATGATGAGGATGTTCTTGAACTGGTTAATCAGAATGGTGAAGGGTGAGATCCTTTCTTGCTGCTTGAGTTCATTATATCCGTACTTTTCAATACGTTTCTTTGCTTCCTCGGTATTGAGACCTTTATGAGGGTCTGTTTCCAATGCCTTTAAAGCAGCATCAGGATCCATGGAATGCCAGTGTTTCTCGTTCATAATCAAGCCTCCGGAGTTGATCTTTTGATTATTTGTGTCGGCACCCCCACGAAACTCACCGGAGTAGTGACAATTGTGAGCTAGGAAAGGGTTGGATTTCTAATTCGTGCCTATACTGGGTGTCAGGAATTAGCCTCTAAAGGGCGGCCTCTAGTTTTCAGAGCACTGTTAGTCCTTGTGGCTCGTTTCAGTGTTTGCTGATCTGTCAGCCCTTTGTCCAAGACCTCTATTTTTTTATAAACAATTCGCTTGAACCAATGCAAGGTAAAACGTAAGATCGAACTGCTCATGAAATCCCTCTTCCAAAGGATGCTGTCCATTGGAGAAACGCTATGAGAGCGGATAGAGATTTAAGTTTTCGTGGGCAATGTTGAAGCCGCTACCTTGAGGAAAAATCTCTGCAATAGATGAATCGCTAAGCCCCATTAGAGCTTATTCACCAGGCCGTCCATCTCCAGCGGATCCCTCCGGATGAAAGCAGAGCAATAGGGCAGGAAGGGGGTCCCTCCCCACTTTTCCTTGAACCGGCGCACACCGGGGTGGATGCCCAGCCCGAGGTTGATTGCCGTCTTACCCTCAGACTGGGAGAGCTTGACCATCTCATAAAAGAGCATATCAGAGGCACCGGGAACATGTTCATTTGTAGATCGAATATTGAAAAGATAAAAGGCATAGCGGGCTGAGCCCAGGTCCGCGATGGCGAAGGCAATAAGAGTATTTTCCCTCCTTGCTTCAAGGAGCCGGGCCGTTTTGGAGCGTTCCAGGTAATGGGGAATCCGTTTGTAGATCTGTCGGTACTCTTCAGATAGTCCGTGCCCGGAGATGAATTCGTTAATGAGCTTGCGGTGAGCTCTACCGAATGTTCCCTCCCCGACGGCAACTTCCCGCGATGCACGCCGGATCATATAAGCCAATTCAGGAGGAATAGTTTCGAGCGGCAGATCGAGCTTGTAATAGCTATCCCTGGATTGGGTCTTATAGGTCGCATCCCGGAACCAGAGCCGAGGGGTAATAACTGACACGGTCGTTGGACGGAAGCGCTCGCAGGCAGACTCAAAAGACTGTGAGGGATTGCCTGTTTCGGTTCCCAGGGGATAGCCAATGAAGATGAGATGCTTCCTCCGGGCAAAGCAAAGGCAGTCGTCCTGAAGGTAGGGTTCGCCTGAAGAAACTGCCTCTACATAGCTGGGGAGGTGTTCCGGTATAAGAGCTCGCTCATAAACCAGACGAAGTTCTTCATTGGTCAACATTCTGTTGCCAGTTGTTGCCCCCGAAGATCTTTTCGGCCCGAGCCATTCTTATTCTCTCGGCGGCTTTTTCCATTTTGCTTACCAGGTCCGAGGCCGTTGCGATCTTCACAATTTGTTTTGCAGCCCTGTTTACCTCGATTTCAGCCCCTTCGAGTATGTCAAGGAATTTGTTGTAGTTTTCACGTGTTTGGTAGGCATTTTTCATCATGGAGGTATAATCCTTGCCGTCAGCCTCGAGAAGTCTTCGATAGTGATCTATGAGCAATTCCATCTCCTTCAGTTGCTTCTGACGGATCTTTTGCGAGTAGACCCCTTTTTGATCGGAAGCGAGGATATCCCTGGTTTTGTCCCTAATCCGAGCCATGGCTTCCTCCTTGTTATGACCCTTCTTAAGCATGTAAAAGGCGGCTTCCAAAGCTAGCTTCTTGGTAAACAAGAAATTAAGAGTAAATATTTCCCTGCTCCTCTTGAATCTAAAGAAATTAGCAATAAAGAGAATAGGTATCGTTATTTCCCAGACCGAAAGAGGTTTTGACTCTATCACGGCTGATGCAACCACCTTTGCCAGCGAGCGTTCGTGGGCCAGGATATTCTCATGTTTCGTGTCCAGAACCGTAGGCAGGATTTTTCTCATGTCTGATCTCTTTTCAGTCTGAGAAGGCTATGTCTGCTTCTTTTTCCCTCATTCTCGCGACTTCCCGCTGCTCCGCGTGCAGTTTTTCCCGAAGCACCTCAGTCTCACCCAGCTTTTCAAGAATTGCCCGGTCCACCTTTTGTTCTGCTGAAGCAATTCGGGATACATAAGCTTCGTAGTCTCTCCTGTCATGATATGCATTTTCGATAAATGAGTAATAGCTATCCCCTTGTGCGCTCATTAATGTGCCATAGTGGTCGATAAGGAGCTGCACTGCCTCCATCTGGCTTTTCTGTAATTCTTCAGAATAAAGGCCCACGGAATTGAGCCAGGCTTCGATTGCCTCACTAGCTCGAAGGACTACTTCCTTTCTGCTTCTACCGTGCCTTATATTCTGGGCTGCATCAAGTGCCTGCCTTCTGGGGAACAAGAAATGCTCGGAGTATTTCCTGATTTCAGCACTTCTTCTCAGGAAATCGATAAGAAACATCCCCGGTATGAGGTAGTGCCATGCGGTCAGGGGTCTTCTTACCACTACTCCAAGGGCTACCGTCCTGGCAAAAGACCCCTCAGCAGATAAGATCATGTCGTACTTTGTTTTCATAGGACAGCTTCCTGCTGTTTCATTCATAACACCAAATATCTTGTGATGTCAATGAAGCTTCCATGATCGGAATTCTCGATGTTTCCTATGAGCATAGGTCCGGACGCCGAGTGCAGGTCTATGGCAATGGAGCTCCTGATGGGTATCCAGGATTTATTCGCCTTCGCCAGAATACACTGCAGCTTTTCGAAGCGTAGCGTATACTTATCCGCCTTTGGACTTGTCCGCCGGAGATGGCGCAGGTCCCGCCCTCCGGGGCTGCAGCGATGATCAGCCTCCGCCAAAGGCTACTACTCGATAGGACACTGAATTATCGGGTTACATGGTTATTTGGAACGCTGCTTCTTCTGGATGGTTTCTAACAAAGGGAGGTGGTAGGTCACTTAGTTCAAAGTGTTAGGTACCGAGATGTATGGATCCATTAATGCAATTCCCTCAGCCTTTGGCCTGGGCAATTCCCAATGACAAGACGGGGAGCACGCCAATGGCTGATGATTGTTTCTGTTGGAGCAAGCACAATCGTCTCGAAGGCAAAGAAGAAGGAGGCCCTTAGGACCCCCTTCTTGTTAAGTTTCCTTTTCCTTTGCTTAATCTGGCAGGATAGGCGGCGTAAAGAACGTTCCTGACCAGAGAATCCAGACAATCAGCAATGTCCAGAAGGCATTCATGATCTGGGCAATCCAGTAGGCAATAGCCGGTCTACCGCCACCGACGGAAACCAGATCCTTAATACGGGTCTCCAGGCCGATGCATACAAAACACATAGCGAAAAACCAGGTCCGATAGTCCTTGCAGAGGCCGCCGACGGACTTTGCCGCTTTATCTCCCATACCTGGCTCCACAAAAAAGGAGACGACGAGTGATGCCACCACAAATCCGACGATGAACTTGGGGAATCTATACCAGACCTCAGAAAATGCCGGTTTTTCACCGGTCTCCTTCTTCTCCAGACTAAGGGTAGCCCAGAGGGCCATGAAAAACGCGGCGAAGCCGATTAGTATATTCTGGGCCATCTTCACCACGGCAGCGGCGTTCAAGGCGGCCTTGCTGCCAGTCAGCTCGCCGGCAGCTACCACGGCACCGGTGTTGTCAATAACCCCACCGAGCCAGGCACCGGTCATGTTAGTTGGAAGATTCATCCATTTCGCAATGGGAGGCATGACAACAATCAAAACGACTGCACAAATCATCAGCCAGGCCACGAGGTAGCTCACCTCTTTAGGATCTCCCCGGACTGCGCCTCCAGCAGCGATAGATGCGGACACACCGCAGATGGAAACACCGGTAGCAATGACAGCAGAAAACCGTTCCGATATACCGAACTTTCTCGACAACCAATAGGCGAAAAACCACACTGCCGCCACTACCAGTATAGCCTGTATCATGCCGACGGCACCGGCTTTAACAACGACGGAGAACATAATTGTCGCCCCCATGCAAACCAAGCCGATCTTTATGAAAAACTCCGTCATAACGCCCGCTTTCAGCCAGCCGGGGACGCCGAAGATGTTGCTGATGAACAGGCCGATAAAGAGTCCCCAGAGGACATATTCGAAGCCATAGTATTTAATACCCTTCTGGCCAGCAATGACTATGGCTATGAAAGCGATAACAAAGATGGCGATATAGCCAGGAATGTAACGCTTGACATCGCGCTTCATGGCGGCAGCACCGATGATCGTTAATAGCCCGGTGACAATCAGCAGAACAATCAGCGACCACAGCGTGCCTATACCTTTGGGAAAGGCCTGCGCCAGGCTTGTCCAGGTGCCAATCTTGGGGGTATTGGGTAGCCACCCAACAATGGCCAATAACAAAATCAACCAGCCGATCCAGCAAGCCCACCAGTCCTCTTTTCGCCACAGGGAGGACCAGTCAATCTTAGCCTTTTCATTGCTCATAAGACCCGCCTCCTTTCATTGAGAGATAACAAGAAGCATTCTTTCCGTTTGAAACACTTTCTGTTGGAGAAGGGTCGATATTCTCCGAGACACTTCTCCTGTTTCTCTGACTGAGAGCTTGGTATTCACCTCCTTTCTCCTTTACTCCTTTAGCGTTTAGAATCTTTTCTTCAAAATGATGATTATTGAAGCTACCAAATCTTTCTCAAGAAAACAAGAAAAATTGGCCCATGGGACTATAAATATTCTTCCTTACTATTGTCTCAACAAGACGCCCCGATAAAGCCACCTCTGTAGTCTTGAAGCGGTATATTGGCACACAAAACAAAAGGCGGATTCGTGTATCAGCTCTTCTTAAGGTAAAGATTCTCGCCATCGCGTAAGCAGCTTGAAAAACTTAACCAGCAAGGCTGGTGAGCTCTGTTTCAAAACCGCGGCGTTGCCCGTGGGGCGCCCGTCCTCGTCCGACGCCAAAGGCTATGGCCGACGGTGTCCGCAGTAACCCTATCTACGGAGGATGGAAAGACGGGCGGCTTCGGCGGAGTTCCGCTTGGCTTCGCCACAGGTGCCCCGCGCCGAAGCGCGGGGAGCTTCACTCCCCAGGAATATATTTTGCTTCAAGGCATGTACAAGACAACCGAATCGCTCCGGTTCCCGGAAATAAGCTATCCGTGTGTACCTCAATTTTTTCGTGAACCACAGAGCTGGTTCGTTGAGACAGAATGCATTCTATTTCAGCTAATGCATTTACGCTGAACCACGTGTAAGGGCGCTTGATCTGCCAAAAAACACCCTTGGCCGCATCTTTTTTCCAAATCATCTCGAATAGATTTGGTTGGATCAATGATTCCGCAATTGCTATTTTATTTAATGAGATGATTTGATAGACTGAATGAATACCAGGGTGTGTCTGCACAGAGGCGGCGGGAGCTCTTCATCAATCCTCGGTGTAGGAGCAAGCGGGTCTCTGTTCCTGGGTGCCGATGTACCATAAACATCGAATCGTCTTACCGTCATGGAGGGGACGTGTCGACACGGAGGGAAAACCGCCGGGGCCTTAGAGCTAAAGTGTTAGGTCTTCTCAGATCAGAAGATATTCGCCAGGGACCAGGTGCGCTGAACTCGCTGCCGATCCATCAGACGATCAATGCCCTTTTTTCCTTTTTGCCCAATCCGGAACCTATGATCAGGTGGGCCGCAGTGACCGCTCTGGGCTCTTTGGTTTCAAAGCTGGCCGGTCAGGATATGGAACAGGCCAGGAAGATCATGCGCCGCCTCATGTGGCAGCTCAACGATGAGTCCGGGGGGATTGGGTGGGGTTGCCCGGAGGCCATGGGGGAGATCATGGCCTCTCACAACGGCTTGGCAAATGAGTTTGCCCATATACTGGTATCTTATGTGAGAAAAGACGGGAATTTTCTCGAATATCAGCCCCTTCAACAGGGTGTGATCTGGGGAATCGCGCGGTTGGCCCAGGTGAGATCCCATTTGGTGAAGGATGCCGTTCCGCACCTGTTGCCTTTCCTGCAGTCCGGGGATGCTATGCTCAGGGGCCTCACAGTATGGGCTCTCGGCATGCTCGGTGAAAAAGGGGTTCAGCCGGAAATTGAGCTCCTGGCCCATGATAGCTCAGAGGTTGAGATCTACGTTGACCGCCAGCTCTTGAGGTGGCAGGTGAAGGAGCTAGTTGAACAGGCCATTGCTAGAATTGACGAGGTCCAGCATTGATGTCTCGACGCTCCCGATATCTATTTTTTACCAAACTGAAATCCTACGCAGCATTTCATGGATACGTCCGGATCCGATAAAAGCAGGTCTTCTGGTGTGTTTGACACCAAGCATCCTTTTTACAACCGTTTTGTAAGGAGGGCAGGATGGAGATGAAAAAGATCCTTTGGCCTACCGATTTCTCGGGGAATGCGGGAAAAGCCTTACCCTACGTTACATCGTTGGGGGAGAAATATCAGGCCGAGGTCCATGTTCTGTACGTGATCGAAGAGCTCGCACACCACGAACCCTGGTATGGTGAGTTCGATCGTGCCCATATCGAGAAGATTCGCGAGTGGGAAGAGAGGGAAGCCCGGAAGAGATTAGACGAAATTTGCGAGAATTACCTGAAGGGGTGTCCATTGTACATCAAGCATATTGCCATTGGTGACCCTGCTCAGGAAATTCTCAAGCTCATCGAGCAGGAAAAAGTTGACATGGTTGTGATGGCCAGTCACGGGCGCAAAGGCCTCTTTGGTTTCGGCAGTATTGCCGAAAAGGTTCTAAAAAACTCGCCTGTGCCGGTAGTCACAATCCCGGTTACTCCAGCGGAATAGTCCGCATATGCGTTCCACTTTACCGTGTGGCTGCTTGCCTCTTAGCGGATTACAGGGCTCTGGTCAGCCAAGAAGATCTCAAGATGCGGTCCATGATCCATGCTTATTGGGGGATAACTGTTGGGAAGTCATCTTGTAAACGCTGAGCTCTTAGGTGAAGCATCGACTCAAAAGCGGCATCTGGATAAAAGCTGTTTCCGTTTTTCGGATTTCAAGAGAGGTTGTCAAGGCAATCGAGCCAGGCCTCATTGGACATCGTTGTCTGCGATCCATGGCCCGGATGGACTACAGTCTTTGGGGGCATTATGCTGTTGAGCCTTTTGAGGCTCCTCAACATGAGTCCCATGCTGTGGGGCCCCAATATCTTGCCATACTCGCCTTTCAAGAGGGTGTCTCCGGTAAAGAGGGCGCGGGCCTTTTTGACATAGAAACACAGGGACCCTGGTGTGTGTCCCGGGGTATGCAACACCTGTATCACATAGTTGTCCAAGGGAAGAGAAGCACGGTCCTTAACGGCCATGTCAGGTTCGAAGGCATTGCCCGATTCCTTGAGAAGCTCGGTATCTGATTCGTGCATGCAGATTGATCCGCCGAAGCTCTCCTTTAGCATGGGAATAGCCTGCACATGTGATTTGTGGCCATGGGTGACCAGGAGGTATTTGAGGGCGAGTCCTTGTTCATTGAGCACGGTGGCTATATCATGATAAGCATCGGCCGCATCTATAACCGCAGCTTCGTTACCACAAATAAGCAGATATGCATTAGTCTCATTCGTTGAGGATACGAATACCTTGATTATCAGGCGGCCTTCATCGGTTTTCACAGAACACCTCCTTTTCAGTACTTATGATGAGTTATCAGAGATTATTGCCCAGAAAGCTCTTTCTTGTGACTCCAGCATGCGTGTGGGTGTAAGACGCTTCGTACCATGCGAGGAAGTAAGACAAGTTGGTGAAAGGGTTGAAAAGGGAATCCGCAATTCGGATCTTCCAGATAGATACCCGCTTACCCCAGCCCATGAACGCAATGAAGAGGTCTCCTCACATGCTGTGGTTTGGATATCAGAATTTTGAAACGATTGCAAGACAAAATCGTGCATTTCGTGCTTCTTTAACTGGTCTACGGCGCACAACTGGAACAGAGACCTCCCTCGTCTGTCCTGAGTTTGTAATTGACAAAAGAAGGGGTCTTTCATATAGTACCAACACTTGAAGGCAAATCACAGGTAGGCGCAGACATGAACCTTCAAAGCCTCTTGCTGCAGAAGAAATCCACCATTTTAGAACGGTGGTACCACCTCATACTGGGGAGTTATCCCTCTGACACCGGTCGTTTTTTAAAGAAACACAATGATCGGTTCGATAATCCAGTGGCATACGAATTTCGCCAAGGCATTGAGGGTATCTACGAGGCACTGCTTCACGGCATGGACCGTGATAGCATCTCATACTTTCTGGATAGGATCGTCAGTATCAGGGCCCTTCAGGAGTTCCCGCCGTCTGCGGCAATTGCCTTCATTTTCCTCCTGAAGAAGGCCATTCGGGATACATTGAAGAGGGAGATCAGGGAAAACGGTATTTCCGATGAGTTAACCGAACGTGAATCTAGAATAGATGGGCTGGCCCTCCTCTGTTTTGATGCGTATATGAAACGCCGGGAAAAGATCTACGAGATAAAAGTGAATGAGATAAAGAACAGGGCCGGTGGGCTCTTGCGGAGGGCTTGCGGAACAGTTAAACTGGAAGAATAGGATCAGATCCTGATGACATAAAACACTGCTCGTGTAAATATCAGGAGGTGAAGACCATTGAGCTTTAATCTTGCTTTCTACGTTCCCCTCTGTGCAGTCATTGTACTCGTTCTCATTCCACTGGCGGGAATTACAATGGGATTGGAGGCCCTGTTCGGTATTATCATCCCGTATATGGCCCTTTTGGCATTCGTAATAGGCGTTGTGTATCGCATTGTACTGTGGGCTCGTACCCCTGTCCCCTATCGTGTTCCCACGACTGCAGGACAACAGAAGACCCTTGCCTGGATCAAATCGGATAACCTCGAAAACCCCCATAATATGTGGGGCGTTGTTGGAAGAATGGCAATGGAGGTGCTCCTGTTCCGCAGTCTTTTCAGGAACCTGAGGAGCGAGTTACGGGAGGCACCGGGCACCCCGGAAGGCGGGAGGCTCGTGTACTGGTCGAGCAAGTGGCTCTGGCTCGGGGCGATAGCATTTCATTATTTACTCCTGACGATCTTGCTCCGACACCTGAGATTTTTCACCGAGCCCGTGCCCTATTTTGTGAAGCTGATTGACAGCCTCGACGGCTTTTTCCAGTTATATGTTCCCGCCGTGTATATAAGCGGTATTGCCCTCCTGGCGGCCCTCATGTACCTTCTGGCCAGAAGGGTTTTGGATCCGAAAGTGCGCTATATCTCCCTTGCCTCCGACTACTTCCCGCTGTTTTTGATCTTGGCAATCGGAATCACCGGGGTTCTTGCCCGATATTTCTTCAGGATAGACATTACCGCTGTGAAGGAGTTGACCATGGGGCTGGTCACGCTCCATCCCACGATCCCGGAAGGGGTTGGTTCCATCTTTTACCTCCATCTCTTCTTGGTGAGCGCCCTTCTTGCTTACTTTCCCTTTAGCAAGCTGATGCACATGGCAGGGGTCTTTTTTAGCGTGACGAGGAATATGGCGAATAACAACCGGGTCGTCAGGCATATCAATCCATGGGAATACCCGGTCAAGGTTTTTTCGTACATGGAGCAAGAGGATATGTTTCGGGCGGAAATGAAGAAGGCCGGAATACCATTAGAAAAGGATACAGAGGAGTAGGCGATGCCGAAAGTTCCGAAACCGGAAGAATTGATGAAAATAGATTACAGGCCTCCTGCAAAGTCATGGATGGATTCCAAGCCCGAATTCAGACCCGGGAATTTTTGTAATGCTGCAAATCCCAAATGGCTTGATGTTATCGATTACCCATACCCAAGGGAGTGGTCGGTGACCGATGATGACTGGAAGCTCCCCGATAACTGGAAGGATATTGTTCTGGAAGGCATGAGGGATCGGCTCGACAGGTTCCGGTCTTTTCGGCTTTTTTTGGATATCTGTGTGAGATGCGGTGCCTGTTCTGATAAATGCCACTTTTTTATTGGAACTGGGGACCCCAAGAATATGCCCGTTTTGAGGGCAGAGCTCTTGAGGTCCGTATACCGGAAGTACAACACGATCCCAGGAAGGTTTCTGGGGAGGCTTGCCGGCGCGAGGGAGCTCACGGAAGAGGTGTTAAAGGAGTGGTTTTACTATCTCTACCAGTGTACCGAATGTCGCCGCTGTTCGCTCTATTGTCCATTCGGAATCGATATGGCCGAGCTCACCATTTTAGGCCGGGAACTGCTCAGTTCGGTCGGCATCAACACGGAGTGGTCACTGGCATCTGTGGCAAGCTGTTATGAAAAGGGAAATCATATTGGTGCGCCGCCGCACGCATACTACGACATGATCGATTTCTTCTGTGATGAATGCGAAGAGGTGACAGGGATCAGGCCAAACCCCAGCTTTAACCGGAAGGGAGCTGAGATACTATTTATCGCCCCGTCCGGTGACTATTTTGCCGATCCCGGCACGTACACCTTTATGGGTTATCTGCTGCTCTTCGAGTATCTCGGTCTTGATTACACCATAAGCGGCTATGCAGCCGAAGGCGGGAATTTTGGGTACTTTATCTCGCATGAGATGGGGAAAAGGCTCAATTACAAGATGTATGCTGAGGCCAAGAGACTGGGGGTAAAATGGCTGCTGGGCGGTGAGTGTGGGCACATGTGGCGCGTACTGAATCAGTACATGGATACCTGGAACGGCCCCCCTGATTTCCTTGAAGAGCCGGTCTCTCCCATAACCGGCACGCGGTTTGAGAACGCCAAGTCCACCAAGATGGTTCACGTGTGCGAATTTACCGCTGACCTGATCAGGCACGGAAAGCTAAACCTGGACAAGAGCAGAAATGACCACATCGTTTTGACCTTCCACGACTCGTGTAACCCTGCCCGGGCCATGGGATTGCTTGAGGAGCCACGGTATATCATAAGAAACGTGTGTGATTGTTTCTACGAAATGCCCGAGAATACCATCAAGGAGAAGACCTTCTGTTGTGGGAGCGGAAGCAGCCTCAACCCCGACGAGTATCTGGAGACGAGGCTCAGGGGAGGCCTGCCGAGGGCAAATGCGGTGCGGTACGTGCATGAAAAGCACGGCGTGAACCACGTTGGCTGCATCTGTGCCATAGATCGGGCCGTGTTTCCGGCCCTTTTTGAGTACTGGGTTCCAGATGTAGATGTGACTGGCATTCATGAGCTGGTTGGAAACGCTCTGGTTTTTCCGGAGGAGAAGAAACGGAAGACAGACCTCCGTGGTCGACCCTTTAAAGGTGTTACGCCAGAGGAATTGGAACAAGAAGAGGAATAGGGGAAGGTAATGGCTGATAAACCTCAAAGGGTGATCAATGCACTGAAAGAAACCGGTTTCTTCAAGCCAAGAAAGATCTATGACGGCAGCAAAGTAATCATAGGGATTATCGTGCTCTTAGGCGTTGTGGGGTTTTCCTTTTTCTATGATCTGGGAAAAGCGGCCAAGGCGCCTGAACCGGAAATCAACACGCCCACGATTCAGGGCTTGCCGGAAGCCGAAAGGGTGTGTGTGGAGCCGAAGGCCTATATGAGGGCAAACCATATGAAGCTCTTGAATCAATGGAGGGATCAGGTCGTCCGCCAGGGCAAGCGGGAGTACGTCGGTTTCACCAAAAAGAAGTATGCGATGAGCCTTCAGAACACGTGCATGGAATGTCACTCAAATTACGACGACTTCTGCAACAGGTGCCACACCTATTCGGGAATTACACCCTACTGCTGGACCTGCCATGTCAACAAGCCAAAGGAGTGGGCAGCAGGGAGATTAGAGGAATAACGACTGTGGAAATGGACAGAAGGGAATTCCTCAAACTCGTCAGTGCCTCGGCCTTAGTTGGAATGCTCGGTGGCTGGAAGGCTGTTGAGTTGCTGGCGCCGGGTGAGGTCGAGGCGGAATACTTGTCAAACCCGGAAGCCATCACAGCACAAAGATGGGCGATGCTCATAAACATGAGCAGGATGGATGCGGAGACTGCGCAGAGGTGCATAGAAGTTTGCCACAGTATCCATAATGTACCTAGTATTGAGAATCCAAAGCAAGAGGTCAAGTGGATCTGGCTTGAACAATTCAGCAACACTTTCCCCGAAGTGAGAAACAATCAAGTTCCAGAATATTTGGCCATGAAACAATTCATCGTGCTGTGCAATCACTGCGACAACCCACCGTGCGTCAGGGTCTGCCCTACAAAAGCAACGTGGAAGAGAGGTGATGGCATTGTCATGATGGACGAGCATCGGTGCATCGGCTGCAGATATTGTATGGCAGCGTGCCCCTATGGTGCAAGAAGTTACAACTGGCGAGACCCCCGCCCGTACATCAGGAAAAGAAATCCGGAGTATCCGACGAGGTCAAAGGGCGTTGTGGAAAAGTGTAATTTCTGTGCCGAGAGGCTTGCCAAAGGTCTTATGCCGGCATGTGTGGAGGTGTCCAATGGTTCATTGCTCTTTGGGGATCTGGCAGAATCTAAGTCTGAGGTCAGAGAGGTCCTGAGGACCAGCTACACGATTCGACGGAAACCAACTCTTGGAACAGAGCCATCTGCTTTTTATATCGTGTAATTATGATTGAGAAGGCGTTAACGGGAAGCAAGAGATATTGGGGATGGATAGGGTCCCTCATTGGTGTCTCAGGGATTGGCCTTGTTTTTTACCTGGCGCAATGGTTTTCCGGCTCCGAAATGACGGGAATGAGCAGGGATGTTTCGTGGGGTTTGTCCATTGCCAACTACACGTTCCTTGTAGGAGTGGCAGCTTCAGCAGTTATGGTCGTGCTGCCTTATTATCTGCATGACTACAAGGCCTTTGGCGCGGTGACCGCGCTAGGGGAGTTCCTGGCCGTGGTTGCCATAGCGATGTCTATACTGTTTATTTTTGTAGACCTCGGCCAACCGTTTCGCGCCTTTAACATACTCTTTTATCCAACTCCAAATTCACCCTTCTTTTGGAATATGGTAATTCTGCCAGCGTACCTGTTGTTCAACTTGGTGATCGGCTGGGCTATGCTAGATGCGGATAGCAAGTCAGTTCCACCGCCCTTTTGGGTAAAGCCATTGATATATATTTCCATTCCTTGGGGTATCAGTATTCACACCGTGACTGCCTTTGTGTATGCCGGCTTGGCTGCGAGGCCCTTCTGGAATACCGCTATCTTGGCGCCCCGTTTTCTCGTCTCAGCATTTGCATCAGGGCCGTCTCTTCTCATCCTCATGTGCATGATCATAAAAAGATTTACCCGTTTTGATCCTGGTGAAAAGGCAATTCAGAAGCTTGTTACTATTATCGCCTACTCTATGATTCTTAACCTCTTTTTCATCATTCTCGAGATCTTCTCTTCTTTCTATGGCAGTATTCCCTCCCATATAGTTGGTCTCGAGTATCTACTCTTCGGCTTAGAAGGATATACAAAGCTGGTTCCCTTGACGTGGATCTCTTTAGTATTCGCTGTAGCTGGCACCCTTCTGCTGGTTACACCTTACGCGCGCAGGACTGACTCTGTGTTATCAGCAGCTCTCGTAATGGTGTTTTTTTCGCTATGGATTGATAAGGGACTTTGTCTGGTTGTGACAGGATTTATCCCCTCACCTTTCGAAAGAATAACCGAATATTCGCCGTCTTTGTTTGAAGGGGTTATTGCAGTTGGGATATGGGCAGTAGGTTTTCTGATACTATCCGTCCTGTATAAAATAGTTATAACGATAAAGGAAGAATTGATTACATAATACAGATTTGTTGAGGAGGTTTTGATATGGCTCAAGATTATTCTATTACACTATTTCTTGATGAGGGAAAGATAGAGAAACTCAGAAGAGCCGCTTTGGATGGTAATATCACAGAGGTCCAGGGCAGGAAGGCAATTACTGTCATGCTCCCGGAAAAGAATCAGAGGAAGTTCCGCAAGGCCTTTAAGGAGGCTACTATAAATGAGCAGACTGGAGAGGTCGACAAATTTCCGCAAGATGCTGCCGATTTGCTCTTTGATGTGGTCATCGAGAACAAATCAACGGAGGTCATGCATCTCTTTCTCATGAAGGCCTTTAAGCCCCTTGCGGGGAAAGAGCTCAGGCGGGCCATGCACTAGCCGGCTCAAAGAGTAACACCACGATCTGCCTGGACGATCAATTTGGAACGTTCATCAGTACCTGCAATTCCATCCCGGGCTCGTTCAACCCGCTGATTTTCTCTCTCGCTGCCGGGCGCTTCATTACCCACGGCATTTCGGGGCCTTTTGATCCTGCTCGCAAAACACGAAGGACAAAACAGGTAAAGAGACATGACAGCACGATTGGATGAAGAGGGAGAAAGGAAGAAAAGGGCCATTTTTGACAGCATGTCGCCAAAACGCCGGCAGAGAATACTCGAGAAGATAGGATACGAAAACTGGGATCCTTTTCAAGAGCCCAAAGATCCCATTGATCTCAGAGAGCAAAAGACAGAGCAGCTGGCATTGGTATTGATACAGGAATTCAACTCCGAATGCGGGGTTGAAAAACGCAGCAATGAGTATAGGGAGGCTGTCAAAGAAATATGCAGAGGCCTCATAAAGGGCGAGGAACGGTACAAGGGCATATTCGACTTTTGCCGCTGGTATGGAAAGAAAGGGTCCTTGCCTCATAATCAATAGACCGTTCTGATGAGATGGTCAAGAACCGCGAGGGAAATCGGGGAAGAAACAAGGAGAATGGAGCTTTAAGGGCTGGAGATGAAGGATACACGGTTGGCTGCTGTGAGTATGCAGTCCGGTTTTGGCCAAATCGAGAAGAACCTGGAACGGATGGAATCCTTTGCGCGGGATGCCGCTCTCAAAGGGGCGAGCATGATATGCTTTCCGGAACTCTCCGTTACCGGCTATACCATAAGGGGAAATCCTCAACAATGCGCAGAACCGATACCAGGACCGATTAGCGACCGCATTGTCCATCTTGCCCGTAAGTTCAAGCTCGTTGTCACGGCTGGAATGCTTGAAAAGGCAGAAGGTGACAAGCCCTATATTACCCAGATAGCGGCGGGACCGGATGGTCTCATTGGACTGTATCAAAAAACCCATCTTTCTCCACAAGAAACGGAGCTGTATGAACCGGGAGAGGCGATAAGGACGTTTACCTTTGATCATTGTGCTTTTGGAATTCAGCTCTGTTATGAAACTCATTTTCCTGAACTGAGCACCATAATGTCCCTTCAGGGAGCGGAGGTTATTTTTTTTCTCTATGCTTCACCCCATGGAAAACCGGCAGAAAAAAGGGAGAGTTGGCTCCGATATCTTCCCGCAAGGGCGTTTGACAACGGAGTCTTTATCGTGGCGTGCAATCAGGTCGGTGAAAATGGCGCCGGCCTCTCGTTCCCCGGAGTAATCCTCATTATTAACCCCTCGGGAAGAATCATTCACCGATACAGTGGCAGTAGCGAGAAAATGATTGTTGCAGGCCTGAGGGCGAGCGATCTAACCGATACGAGAAGTGATACGATGAAATACTTCCTCCGTCGGCGGCGCCCTGAATTATATAAGCCGTTATTTCAGTGAAGTCCAAACGAAACAAAGGCATATAAAACCTTGACATAGAGCCTGATGAGGTGCGTAGATGCCTCTTAGGGTGAAGGAAGGCAGGGCAGCGATTAATTGTGTTGGAGGTGAAGATAATGGACGCTGAGAAAAAGGCGGTGTTAGACTTCTTTGCGAGCAAGAAGGGTAAGACCAAATTCTATTTCAATGATCTTCTCAAGGCGGTACCTGGTGCCAAACCAAGGCAGTTCAAGAAAATAGTGAACGAGATGATACAAGAGAGATTACTTACCTATTGGTCGAGCGGCAGTACAACCCTTTACGCACTGCCTGATGAAGAGGCCTTGGCAAGAGAAGAGGCAGGAATGAGCGATGAGGGTAAAGAGTAGCAAAGCAGCGCCCGATTCCTACTCTCACCCTCACCCGGGCTAGACGCATCCCGTTGGCTTCGGAAGCCCCGCCATCTTGCAGGCGCCCTTGGCAGGGCCAGACGGAAAGAGCTCGTAGATATACTTCAACTTGTAACCCGTCCTCTTTGTCAACAATCTGATCATCGGAGCTATTCCATTTTCCTTATAGTAGTCCTGCAGATAGCGGATAACCGTCCAATGGTCGTCGGTCAGCTCTTTGATGCCTTCCTTTTCTTTCACAAAGTCGACCCAGTCCTCATTCCAGTTTTTGAAATCGTCGATAAAGCCATCTTCATCGGTGTTCCATGTGTTTCCCTTAAATTCTACTGTGGGCATAATGTTAACCTCCGTTTTTTTATGTGGGTGTTATAACCAGCTTAACTCAAAATGCTTAACTCAAAATGGGCCTGTTTTCAATTTCTTTTTGAGATTCAGGGGATGTATTCCTCTTTTCGCGATTCTTGGACTGGAGGGCCGCCTTCACAAGCCCTTGTCCCCACAGCGGATTTCCCCCAGCATGTATATGCGTAAAGGTACCCAGAAGGTTCTTCTTGCACAAACCGTCTCTTTTTCCGTCGAGGCCGTTCCCCCGACGGATTTTGAAGACGGCGTTTATTCCCTCTGATCCGCTTATTACCGCCCTGGTGTAATGAAATTCATGGCCTTTGAGGACTTCCCCTATCTGATAGTAGGGGTTTTGTGTTGTTACCTCCAACACGGTATACCCATGACCCTGGGGTTTTTTCTCAAGCACCATCTTTAAAGGCAGGGCACCAACCATCGGGTAGGTGGTTCCGTCGGCAATGAGAGCCTCGCCCAAGTAAATCAGCCCACCACATTCGGCATAGACGGGCAGTCCCGCCTCTATCTCCTTTTTCAGCGAATCCCTGAATCCTTTATTGTCTGCCAATGCCTGTGCTTGTGTTTCGGGGAATCCGCCTCCTATGTACAGGGCGTCGAGATCCGGGAGTTCCGTGTCATGAATTGAATTGATTTCGACGAGGTCTGCCCCCATGTTCTTGAGTTGATCAAGGTTCTCCGGATAGTAGAACCAGAATGAGCTATCCCTAATGAAGCCGATACGGGGATGATATCCGTGCACCACTATCGACTGCCGTTCTCCGTTAATAGGATGCGCTCTTTCCAGTGGCACCACTTCATGAGCAAGACTGTAAACTGCTTTTAGATCGAGGTTTTTCTCAGCAACTTCCCGAGCCCATGCAATCGCCCGTTTCGCATCATCCCTCTCCTGGTACGGGACAAGCCCCATGTGCCGCTCAGGTAAGAAATCGACTTGCAGTTTCGGAACAGATCCGATGACAGGGATACCACAGTGGTGCTCAATGGCATGTTTTACAACAGACTCCTGTCGATGCCCGGCGACCCTGTTCAGTATTGCTGCCACGATATTCAGGTCCGGATCGAACTGCTGGCACCCCATAACCAGTGCTGCCATGGTTCTGGTGGCCATGGTGACATCCACAATGAGAATGACCGGCGTTTTGAGCAGCTTCGCCAACTTGGCAGTACTGGTGTCTCCGTTCCGCTCTAAACCATCATAGAGGCCTCGGCTTCCTTCTGTTATTGATATATCGCTGCCTGCTGAATGAGAGAGAAAGGAGTCGATGATCTGAGCATCGGACATGAGGAATGGGTCCAGATTATGACATGCACGACCGGCGGCAAATCCCAGCCAGCCTGCATCTATGAAGTCGGGACCCTTCTTGAAAGTTGCTACTGTTAGCCCTTTTTCCCTCCACAAGGATGTGAGGCCGACGGCCAAGAGCGTTTTCCCCGATCCTCCTCTCAGCCCGGCCAGAACGACTCGAGGGGGCTGTATCACCATAATGTAAGCAGTCTATTCCGTAAATTTGAACTGTGTGCTCTGTCTCCAGGAGGGATAGGCAAAACGATAGTCATCGATAACATGTTCTGTAAAGGGTATTCCGCATTTCTCGTAGAATCGCTCCCAACCTATCCTTTGAGCCCAGTCACCCAGCCTTTCGTATTTTCTGGCGTCTTGAGCGTATGCCGTGAGGATATCCTTCACAGCTTTTACGGTGCTCGGCCATCTTGGCGGCTCATTGGGAAGAAACGGGATGACCACCTTCGAAAATTGGGGCTTCGATACCCTGTTTGAGACCTTACCTCCCACAAGGATGGCTACCCCGTCACCCTCCGGGTCTGCCATGGGCATGGCAGGGCACATGGTGAAACAGTTGCCGCAGAACATGCATCGCTCATTATTTATCGCTACACCCCTGGAGCCATCGTCCCTCTTAACTGCCCTGATGGCTCCCGTGGGGCATGCCGCTACGGCCAAAGGAATCTCACAAAGCTTTTCAACATACTCTTCATCAATCAAGGGAGGCTTCCTGTGGATTCCTACAACAGCGATATCCGATGCATGCACCGCCCCACACATATTCAAGCAGCATGCTATGGAGATCCTCACATGGGCGGGCAGCTTCATGCCCTGGAAGTACTCGAATAGTTCATCCAGGATCGCCTTAACGGCACCCGAGGCATCTACTGCGGCAGTATGGCAGTGTATCCAGCCCTGCGTATGGACAATATTGGAGACACCGGCACCGGTGCCGCCAAGAGGAAACCTGTTTCCCCTGCTCTTAAGATCGGCAAGCAAGGGTTGCAGCTTGGACTTGTCGTCGAGCAGAAACTCTATGTTGTTTCTGGTAGTAAACCGGACATAGCCGTTACAGTATTTGTCGGCGATATCGCAGATCTCTCGTATGTGCTCAACGCTCATGATACGGGCTGCACCTACTCTAACCGTGTACAATTCGTCGCCCGTCTCGGAATGATGCACCATGATACCAGGGCCTACGTATTCGTGATAATCCCATTTCCCGTAGTTCTTCTTTACAATAGGCGGGAAGAACTGCTCGTAATGGGCAGGGCCGATATCGGTAATCCTGTCTTTCATTGGGTTTGATGGATCGTAAGGCATCGTTATCACCTCCTACCTGGCATGCTTTTTTCGGTATTCGTGAATATCCCTCGTGAAACCACCGGGCACATCCCCTTCCTTCCAGAAGATGTAGGGGTTTTCCCTCGGGTGCTCTATCATTTGAGGAATTGCCTTCAGGCCCGTTACCTCAAGAAACTCCTGCAAACCTTTTCGCTGGATGAGCTCACCGAGTCTCTCACGGTTTCTGCCTTCTTCCATCCACCAATCCCACATCTTGTCCACGAAGTCCTTGAATTCCTCAAAGGGTGGTTCCATCTTTATAAATGGGATTACCAGGGTGCACAGTTGAGCACCTTCCAATATGGGGGCCTTGCCTCCTACCAGTATGCTCGCACCTTGATCAAGGCCCACTCGTAAGGCCCTGGGCATAACATTGATGCAGTGCATGCACCGGTTGCACTCCCTGTTATTGATTGAGAGCCTTTTCCCATCCCACGCCATGCAGTCCGTGGGACACAGGTCTATGACTTCCTTTTGAATGTCAAAGGGACCCCAATCCTTGCCACTGTGTGCTCCGGCATTCGGCGGCAGCTCACCGTTTACATAAGCCTTGACTGCATCTTGATCAATCCTGATTTTATCTCGCCAGGTACCGATGATTGCGCAATCAGCTCTGGCGATTGATGCGACGCAATCATTCGGGCAACCAGATGTCTTGAACTTGAACTTATATGGGAAGGCGGGGCGGTGAAGCTCGTCCTGAAATTCCATCGTGATATCGGTGGTAATGGCCTGTGTGTCCAAGCAAGAGTATTCACACCGTGCTTTTCCAACACAGCAGGAGGGCGTTCTCATGTTTGACCCAGAACCCCCTAAGTCGGTATCCAGCTCATGAGTTAGGTCAAAGAAGGTTGGCTCGAGCGCCTCGGTATCGCAGCCCAGCAAGATGATATCACCGGTTGAGCCGTGCATATTGGTGATTCCGCTTCCGCGCTCTTCCCAGATATCACAGAGTTTCCTCAGGTACTCGGTCGTGTAGAACTTGCTGGAAGGCTGGTTGACCCTCAGGGTGTGAAAGGCTGCAACTGCGGGGAACTGTTCCGGCATGTCCGAATACCGACCGATGACCCCTCCGCCATATCCAAACACCCCGACAATGCCGCCGTGTTTCCAGTGCCCAACCTTCTCTTTGTAGGAAGCCTCCAGCTGCCCCAAGAGGTCATTAGCCATCTCGCTTTTTTCCGCCCTCCTCTTAAGGTCAGTAACGAAGCTCGGCCACGGGCCACTTTCCAATTCATCCAACAAAGGTGTTTTGTGTTTCTTCATGATCACCTCCTGAACAGGGATTTGGGAATAAACTGTTTAAGGCCTTTATTTGACTATAAGTGCCCCGAAACTCTGATGTCAATGACAAAATGCCGAAACCACAACAGAAGGTTTAGGCATTGACAGGTTTCTCAGAGAGCCCCTTTCCGTTTGGTAAAGCCAGGTTGTAATAAGACGACATTCGACCCTTTTTACCCGCCTACGCAGAAAGCCACGGGCTTGCCCGTGGATGAATGCTAGGCAGGGTAATCCGCCATAGTCCTATTGGGACGAAGGCGGATATGCTTCGGCGGGTTCCGCCGAAGAATGTGGAGGTGCCACGCGCTTGCGCGTGGGGCTCCACAATTACCTTGACTTTTTGCCGCAAAAAAGTGATTCAGACCTAGTGTGAAATGCGTTGGGAGGGCGACGAGAAAGAAACCCCCGGCACGAGCCTGGTAAGGGCCTTGGAAGGGGTTAAGCAGGAAGGCGTGGTGAGTTAAAGGCGGGCCCCTTCGGGTGGCCGGCAATGTCCTGATCACCCATTTATCAATTTGATTACCTTCGTATTATCAGGGAAAAAATCGATCACGTTGAGGCAACCGTAGTCCTGTTGAAAAACAAAGACGTTTGATAGGTCCAGCTCGAGGAGATGACAGAGGATAACCCTGTTCACCCCTTTATGGGCTACAATGAGAATGTCTCTGTCGTGATTGCCGGCAAGAATTGAGTTAAGGCAAGCACTGATCCTTTTGGAAAAACTGAGAATAGTTTCACCTTCGGGAATTTGGTAGTTCAGGATCTCGGCCTTCCTTTTTGCTGCTTCTTCCGGGAACTGTTCCGTAAGTTCTGTTAGACTCAGGCCTTCCCAGGTGCCGAAGTTAAGTTCCCTCAGCTCGGGAAGCTGAAACACCTCGGCATCGTGGTCTCTGGCTATAATCTGAGCCCCGAGGGAGGAACGTTGAAGGTCACTGGAATAAATGATCCCTATGTCTGCGTGACGGACCCTCTCGGCAAGACGCTCCATCTGCATTCTTCCGATGGGAGTAAGGGGAATGTCGGTGAAGCCGCACATGACCTGTTTTTCGAATCCATAGATCTGGCCGTGTCTGGCTAGGTAAAGTCTGACGTCTCTTTTCATGGTGCGGAATAATAATGACTAAAGATGAAAGTGTCAATATGCGGATTGCGAGCCTTGGGGTTGGAGTGGTGCCGTGGTTACCATAACGTGCCCGCAGTGCAATTATTCAAGGAGCGTTGCACCTGAAAGAATACCTCCCGGAATGCAATCGGTCAGGTGTCCTCGGTGCGGCAGCAGGTTTCCGTATCAATTACGGGAAGGGCACGTCTCGAGGGACCAGAGAAAGGGTACGCCGTGGGAGCGGCGTTCTCAACTTGGGTTTTGGCCGAGCATAAAGCAAACGCTCTCATCGTTTATGTTCTCGCCTAAGAAATCCTATGGTGCCATGCCTGTGGGAGGTGGATTGCGGGAACCCTTGGCCTTCGGACTGCTGGCGGGCTCTATCGGAGCGATGTTTACGTTTTTCTGGCAGTTTGTGATTGCAAGCACAGGAGGCGTCCGTCCATACGGGGATCTTCCTCTTTCGGTGAGTTCGCCGCTGTTTTTCCTATTACTTATCTTTCTCGCTCCTGCACTAACTGTGATTAGTCTCTTTGTCTGGAGCTGCATTATGCATGTTTTGCTCCTTCTGGTAAGGGGTAATACAAACGGCTTTGAGGCAACCTTCAGGGTTATGGCCTATTCGCAGGCCACCCAGGTGTGGAGCGTAATACCGTTTGTCGGCGGTTTCATAGGATGGTTTTGGAGGTTTGTAATTCAGGTTATCGGGCTCAAAGAGGCCCACCAGATAAGCTATGGGAAGATTTTTGTTGCCTTCCTCATACCAGTGGCATTGCTCGTAGTGATGGGAGTTGCCCTTGTTTTTTTCTTGATTATACGGCTTTGAGGCCTTGAATCAATGGATCCAGCATCTTGTATTATAAGACCGAGCACCAAGTATATGAACGATTACACTCTATGGCTCATGTGAGGAGTTTTGAACGATATCAACGTGTTAGACCGGGGATTTGAGGATATATGTCGAAGTCAATAGAATTCGAAAAGGTCTTGAACGAGACGCAGCTTGCTGCGGTTACTGCTCCGGACGGCCCGATCCTAGTGATCGCAGGGGCTGGCAGCGGAAAAACCAGGACACTGGTTTATAGGGTTGCCTGGCTGGTGGAAAGAGGGGTGCAACCGAAGGAGATCCTTCTTCTGACCTTCACCAGAAAGGCTGCCAAGGAGATGCTGGAGAGGGCTGCAAAGCTCGGAGACAAAAGATGTGAACAGGTTTCCGGTGGCACGTTCCATTCCCTTGCCCAGCGTGTGTTGAGGGAAGAGGCCGGGCGGTTGGGTTTCAGTTCAACCTTTACCATCATGGACAGGTCGGACATGGAGGAGGCGGTTCGAGCCCTCGTTCATGAACTGGATGAAGAAAGAAGGTCTATGAGGTTCCCGAAGAGTGCCACCATTACAACGATCCTCAGCAAGGCTGCAAACACCGAGAGACCTGTAACCGAGATCATGGAGACGGAGTATCCCCAGTTCTTCCCGACGGTCGCTCATATAGAGCGCCTGCATCAACTCTACAAGGACTACAAGAGAAAAAACAACCTCATGGACTATGATGATCTTATCCTTTTTTTTCGACTTCTCTTAATGGAAAACGAGGATGTCAGGCTTGCCTTGGCCAATAGGTATAAATACATCATGGTTGATGAATACCAGGACACCAATACGGTACAGGCGGATATCATTCGCTTTCTGGGTTCTGCCCACCAAAACGTCATGGTTGTCGGTGATGATTCCCAATCAATCTACTCGTTTCGGGGTGCAAACTTCAAGAATATGTTCGATTTTCCCCAGAACTTCCCTGAGGCGAGAATCATAAAACTGGAAGAGAATTATCGGTCGACCCAGCCCATACTTACGATGACCAATGCCCTTATGGATCAGGCGAGCCAGAAGTACACCAAATGCCTTTTCACGCGGAGGGAGGGCAATGAGCTGCCTTGTGCCATGGACACGGGAACCGAACGCGATCAGGCGGTCTATGTATGCAGGACGATCGAAGCGCTACTGGAAGAGGGACAGTCATTAAAGGACATGGCCGTCCTTTTCAGGGCAGGCTATCATTCCTTTGAACTTGAGATTGAATTGGCACGGCGGGCTATTCCATATGCGAAATACGGCGGCTTCAAATTCATGGAATCTGCCCATATCAAAGATGTGTTGGCTCATCTCCGGATCATTGTCAACAGAGACGACATTCTGAGCTGGGGCCGGCTCCTCAGGTTGTTGAAGAATATCGGTCCAGGCAAGAGTCAGGCAATCATAGACTGGATGAAGCGCGAGAGTGTGGCGCCGGCGCACGTGGCCGAATGGCCCGGCAGTAATGAACAGAACGAAGGACTGAGCAAACTGGGCAGACTCCTGAAAAGCCTTTCCGCGCCGCGGGTCAGCCCTGAGGAGGCGGTTGGATTGGCATTCGAATATTATAACCCCCTTTTGAAGGAACGGTTCGATGATTTCCCCCGAAGGCAACAGGAGCTGGATCAGCTCGTTTATATGGCATCCCGATATAGGAGCCTGAAGGCATTCCTTGATGACCTGTCCCTTGAGCCTCCCGCAAGTCCAGTGGATGTGAGGCCATTAGACAGGTCCGATTATCTGACGCTCTCCACCATTCATTCGGCAAAAGGCCTTGAATGGGGGATTGTTTTTATAATCTGGCTTGTAGACGGACGCTTTCCACCTGCAAAATCCTTTAGAAACATGGAGAGCCTTGAGGAAGAACTTCGGCTCCTGTATGTCGCCGCTACGCGAGCCAAGGACAAGCTCGTTCTGGTATATCCGGGACAGGGATTGTTTCACAATGCTCAAGGCTGGGGTGCGAATCACCAGGGGGGACTCACATCATTTGTCCGCGCACTCCCCCCGGAAGTTATCGAATATCGTTCCACAGGATCATCCTCCTACACTCCGTATCGTGCCCCTTTTCCCCCCGGCATTATTCCTGATACACCTGAAACAGCCCCTGCAGACCAATCGGCACTGAAGCCGGGCGATCGGATAAATCATCCGGCCTTTGGCGCAGGAGTCATAGCCAGGTTTTTGAGTGAAGACAGGGTAGAGGTAATCTTCAGAGACAGGGGCCTCAAGTTACTTCATCTGGGCTATACGAGCTTGGAGAAGTTTTGATTGCACACGGTGTGCGAGATGTCTCCTTCCCAGAGGAGGTTGAGCAGATTCGTTTCGGAGCCAAAGCAATAATCGATTACTGTAAATGCGATGGACATTCCTGATTTGCATCCCTGGGATGTGACCTATAGAGAGGCAATCAAGATCCAAGAGCAGCTTAAGGGCAAGGTGATCCTCAGGAAGATCGCTAACAGGCCCAACTATATTGCCGGGTTAGATGTGTCCTATGAAAAGGGGACTCACAGGGTCTGGGCAGGGGCAGTCGTTCTGGATTTTCCCGACCTGGCCAAGGTAGAGGAAAGATGGGTTCAGCGAGAGATTTCTTTTCCCTACATTCCGGGCCTTTTGAGCTTTAGAGAAATCCCCGCGCTACTCGATGTCTTGACAAGGATAACGGTCGAGCCCGATGTGATCTTTTGTGACGGGCAGGGTGTTGCCCACCCCAGAGGTCTGGGCATTGCCTCTCATCTGGGAGTAATTTTGAAAAGGCCCACTATTGGCTGTGCAAAGAGCAGGCTTGTTGGTGATTGTGATCCGGTCGGTGAATTGAAAGGTGACTGCTCCTCTCTCAGATACGGAGGCAGGATAATCGGGGCAGTGATGAGAACACGGCAAGGGGTTAAGCCGCTCTTTGTTTCCCCTGGGTATGGCGTGACGCTGGATGATTGTATTCGACTGGTACTCAAGACGTGTCCACGGTATAAAATCCCCGAACCAATCAGACAGTCCCATATCCTCGTGAACTCGATTAGATCAGCAACCGTTAAAGGATAAATAAAGATTTCGGGTTCCTATGGATTTTCTATCAGGTTTCGTGGCTATAATCGGACCGCCAAACAGTGGCAAATCCACCCTTCTCAACCGGTTCCTCGGGCAAAAGGTAGCTATCACCTCTCCGAAGCCTCAGACGACACGGAATAGGATTCTGGGAGTCCATAATGGGGATGGGTATCAGATCGCATTTGTGGATACCCCGGGCATCCATCGGACGAGATCGCGTCTCCATAAGAGCATGGTGAGTTCGGCCAAGGCTTCCCTCCAAGAAGTGGACATTATTTTGCTCGTGGTAGGATTGGGAGAGGCTGGCCATAGAGACGAGGTGATAGATGTTGTACGGCTTCTGAAGAAAACGGCGAGGCCCGTTCTGCTGGCTATAAACAAGATAGATCTCATAAAGAAAGAGAATCTGCTTCCTCTGATCGAGTCATACGATACATTGGGTTGTTTTGACTCAATTATTCCCCTTTCGGCCCTTTATGGCGATGGGGTGGAAATCTTACGAGAAGAATTAAGGAAGAGGCTGTCCGCAGGACCTCAATTTTTCCCTCCGGACATGGTCACCGATAAGTCTAAGGGCTTTCTTATCGCAGAAGTCATTAGGGAGAAGATCTACTATGCGACCCGAGGGGAATTGCCTTATTCCTCGGCAGTGGTGGTTGAAGAGATTGAGGACGATAAAAAAAGAAATCTCCTGAAGGTGAGGGCAGTCATATATGTGGAGAAGGCATCACAAAGGGGAATCATTTTAGGGAAAGGGGGAAGCCTGATCAAAACGATTGGAAAAAATGCACGCCTTGATTTGGAAAGGATGTTTTCGGCGAAGGTCTACCTCGAGCTTTTTGTGAAGGTTGAGAAGAACTGGACCCGCGATAGCCGTTCTTTAAGAAAGCTTGGTTACTAAACAAAAAACCAACCACCAAGAGGCGGCCGGTTTTTTGTTAGGAGAAAAGAGTCATTTTCTGATTTTGTATCTTTGCAATATCCTTGCCAAAACGATGAATCTGCTGAGAAATTCTATAACTATTTGTTTTAATTATATAATTCAGGATATTTGTGCTTTCTGTTTTTTTCGCCCATTTGTTTAAGAGTACAATTTTTTGTACTAATAAATTAGAGAAAAAGGGCAGGTCAAAATAACTAGCTAAATTTACTAATTATTTAAAGGTCCAAATTTTTATACCGCTAAACTGCGATGTTGTACTTCTTCATCTTATGCTGCATAAGACTCTTGGTGATGCCAAGCATCTCCGCAGCATGTGACTGAACATTACTGCAGTGGCTCAAAGATCTTCTTATGAGACTCTCTTCAATCGCTTCAAGGGTTTTCTGAAGAGGCGCATTGACGGGTATGAATCTATCAAGATCAAGCTCCTCTTGTCTGCCGGAGATCTCGTCAGGGAGATCCTCCAGGTTTATTACACCGCGAGAATCCAGGACAACCGCCCTTTCGATAGTGTTCTCAAGCTCCCTGATATTCCCCGGCCAGCCATAACTGTACAGGGCCTTCCAAACCTCCGGGGCCAGTTCTATCTTCCTATTCTTGGAAGGTCGAAATTTCTCAACAAAATGTGCTACGAGAAAGGGAATATCCTCGACCCTCTCCTTGAGCGGAGGCACCTCTACATGAACCACGTTCAAACGATAGAACAGATCCTCCCTGAATATGCCGTTCTCAACATCCTCTTTCAGCCTGCGATTAGATGCTGCCAAAATCCTGACATCAACCTTGATGGTTTTTGTGCCGCCTACCCTTTCGAATTCCATTTCCTGGAGCACTCGCAGCAACTTCACCTGTAAAGAGGGCGTCATCTCACCCACCTCGTCCAGAAACAGGGTTCCGCCGTCAGCTAGCTCGAACCGCCCCTTTTTCATAGCAACAGCCCCGGTAAAAGCACCCCGCTCATGCCCAAAAAGCTCGCTTTCCAACAAGGTTTCAGTCAATGCACCGCAGTTTATAGAGATAAAAGGCCGATTTCTCCTGGGGCTGTTATAATGAATGGCCTTGGCAATAAGTTCCTTGCCGGTGCCGGATGGGCCTGTGATCATGACGGATGCCTTGGACTGGGAGACCTTACCGATCATTTCGTAGATTCTGAGCATGGGCTTGCTCTTGCCGATGATGTTTCCATATTTGAAGCGATCTGATAGGGCATCACTGAGGAGTCTGTTTTCTTTTTTGAGCCTGTAGAACTCCAGGGCCTTTCTGACTGTCAGCTTTAGCTCCTCATTCCTGAAAGGCTTGGTGATGTAATCGTAGGCCCTCTTTTTCATGGCCTCAACGGCCTTTTCTATGGTCCCGTACGCAGTCATTATGATAACAGGGAGTTCCGGATCTATCTTCTTTGCCTCTTCCAGAAGCTCCATCCCGTCCTTTCCGGGCATTTTCATGTCGGTGATCACCAGATCCAGATCTGTATCCCTGATGATGCGGAGTGCATTAGCTGCGTTGTTTTCCGTGATTATTTCGTAACCCTCCGGCGCAAGCAGCGCTTCAAGAATAACAAGGTAATTCTTTTCGTCGTCAACAATCATAATCGTTTCCATGGAAAGGGTCCTATATGCTAATGTTTGCGTGGTAACGTGACAAAGACCTTGGTGCCTACTCCTGCTTCACTCTTTATCCATACCTCTCCTCTGTGCCCCTCAATGATATTCTTTACGATAGAAAGCCCGAGACCACTACCTTTTTCCTTGGTTGTAAAAAAGGGGCTAAATATCTTCCTGAGGTTTTCCTGTCTGATTCCGATCCCCGTATCCTCAATTTCTACGGTATAGTTTTCTTTTCCCGCTTCAATTCCTATCGTGAGGTTTCCACCCTTCTCCATGGCCTGAATGGCGTTTACAAAGATATTCAAAAACGCCCTATGAAGAAGAGCGGGGTCTGCTTGGATAGTGCAAGGCCCATCGCTCGAATTCCCGTTTCTTAGTGTGACCCCTTTTTTGTCCAATTCAGCCTGGAGAAAGGTGACGTTTCGTTCGATGACTTCTTCCAAGTCGCAGTCCTGGAAGTTCGGCACTTGGGGCCGGGCAAAGTCAAGAAAGTCAGTCACGATATCATTGAGGCGCCCTGATTCCTCGACAATAATACTTGACAACTTCTCTTGCTCCTGATCATGGGCCGATTTTTCCGTCAATAATTCAGCCGTGCTTCTGATTATGCCGAGGGGATTCTTTATCTCGTGTGATACGCCAGCGACCATTTCGCCCAGAACAGCTAAGCGCTCCGCCTGATTTAGTTGGTCTTCCAACTGCTTTTGCTCCCGGGCACGTTTCGCAAGAATCCTCTCAGCCTTTCTTACCACGAGCAGCAAGGCCAGAAATATAAGGAACATGACCAGGAGAGATACGCCGAAGATGAGATATCTGAATCGTAGTATTGATTCATATTCCTTGGTCAGATCTTGGATTACCTCGAATACGCCCAGTATTCCTATGTAAGAATAGGGCGGCTCTGCCTTGAAAGGGATAAAAGTCCTGAGTTTTTTTTCCTTTGCGAAATCCATGAGCCACGTACCGAGGAAGGAGTCTTCACGAGATATGAGTCGAGAAGTATACTTTCCCTCGAGGGCTATCGTATATCCCATCCCTCCTCTGCCAATTGATCCCACCAGATCCTTGTCAGTGCTGTAAGCTATTTGGCCTTTCTGGGTATCGTATATGCTGACCTTTTCAATGTTAAGGGAGTGAATGGTGGTTCTGACAATCTTGTCCATCAGGTCGAATTGCTCCTTTTCTCTGAGGCTGATCTTGCCGTATTGGTACCTCACGGGAATGGTGAAATAGTGAAATACCTGATGGTTCAAATTATTTGCGATAAGGAGGGCATGGTTTTCGTAAGTATCCATTAAGACCCTGTTGGATTGCTGGGAAATGACCATTGAGAGGGCGAAGCTCGAAATGATGAGGATAATAAAGCTCATATAGGCAAAGAACTTTACCAGCCTGAACCGTTTGACCTCGGGTTGGATTCCTTTCGAGTTGTGTTCCATGCTACCGACGCCCTCGTGAGGCCTCACATTTCTTAAATTACAAATGCCTCAGCAGTCGTGACCCTGCCTGGCAGGCAGAGTTAAGGCCTCCTGCTGACGCTTTGGTCTCCAAGCCGTTACGGTAACGATACCGTTTCGAGGTACTCGCTGATGGCCCTGTCATAGTGTGCGGTAAGGTTGTAGACTTTCCGGGCCAGCTCAAATCGTGTCTGTAAGGTGGTTTCTCCGGATTTTGAGATCTCCGCCAGTACCCTGGAATAATCTGACGGATCAGTTATAACGGTTACATCCTTAAAGTTCTTGGCCGCCGACCTGATCATTGAGGGGCCGCCAATGTCGATATTTTCCACCGCCTCTTCAAGCGTGCATCCCTCCTTTGCCACGGTTAGTTCAAACTGGTATAGATTAACAACCACCAGGTCTATGCTTTTGATACCGTGCCTTTCCATCATATGGAGGTCTTGTTGGTTATCTCTCCTCCCCAAGAGCCCCCCGTGCACCTTGGGGTGAAGGGTCTTAACACGGCCGTCCATCATTTCAGGAAAGCCGGTGTAGTCAGATACATCCAAAACCGTTACACCACCGTCCCGCAACGCCCTTGCCGTACCTCCTGTCGAAAGGATTTCAACGCCAAGTTTCTCAAGAGATCCTGCGAACTCAACGATACCGCTCTTATCGGTGACACTGATCAGCGCTGTAGATATTTTACCCATATTCGATTTCTCCTTCTTATTAGTATTCAGGGCCTATCGAGCTCATCGTAGAGGTTTTGCGATAAAAGCGTAAAAGGACGAGCGGATTTTGTCAAGCTAAATAAGGTCTTGAATTCTGTGGATAAGCGTGCGATTGTAACCCGTGTTCTTCCGACCACATGATTCTGAGAGGCGTGACATGACGCAGGTGTATTTGGTGAGGCACGGACAAACAGCATGGAATGCCGAACTCATATTTAGGGGGAGGAGGGATATCGAGCTCAACGAGCGGGGGCACAGGGAGGCGAGTGCCATAGCTGGTGCCCTGCGAGATAAGAACCTCGATGCCATTTACGCCAGCCCGCTTACCCGGGCTGTTGAAACCGCCCGGCCTATTGCCGCCCTTTTGCATCGTGAGATCGAGCCGGTTCATTGCCTCACCGACATCAACTACGGTGACTGGGAGGGGGTACCGTACCATGAGATAAAGACCAGGTATCCGGATCTTCTGGCAACATGGGAGCAGGAGCCGGACCTGGTTAGGTTCCCCCATGGAGAAACGCTCGATGAGGTAAGGGAACGATCTTACGGTGTCTTGCGGGATCTTGCAGAAAAACACACAGATGAATCAATCCTGATTGTTTCCCATCGGGTTGTGAACAAGGTTCTCTTATGTGCCGTACTGGGCCTCAGCAATGCCCATTTTTGGAATATTAAGCAAGACACAGGGTGCATTAACGTAATAGAGTATACGAGTCAGGGATTTGTTCTATCGGTGTTGAATGATACGTGTCATTTAAGAGGAATAGCAGACGGTGTGGAGCAGCTCGATTTTTGAGGAATAGACTGGCGATCAAGGTCGTAGTGAAACTGTTACAGAAACCTTGTCTTTGTCTACGCGTGGCTTTGAGTTTTGAAAATGCAAAAAAAATGTGCGAAACACATCAGTACGGTATTGACAAGGCGTTTTTTTCCATTTAAACTAACAAATTACGCGTCTCTATTGTTTCTTGAGGGCTACGTTCTAACAAATAAAGGAGATTGTCCTGTTCAGGTCGTTTCATGCGTCTTGAAACAGGAAATCCGGGCTCGGTGAATAAAACATGGGCAAGGTACTGCTGATCCATAATAAAGTGCCTGAAATTCCTGACAATAACCCCATAATCCAATATCTGAGAGCGGGAATCTTCCCAAGATTAATAATGTTTTGAGATAGGGAACGCAGCGTTTTTTTGTCCCCTTGTGGGGATTTGTGCCAGGGCATTTGGCGGAAAAGGGCGGTTTTTAAGTTCCATGGAATCAGAGAAGGCGTAAATGTCCGAAAATCAGCCTACAGATATTTTCACCCAAAAAGAGACCACTGCAAGGCAGGCCTCCCGAGAGGAATATCAACTCCCCCATTGGTTGTTTCAGCACCAAGAGCTGATCCACGATCTTGAAGGTGCCAACCTCGTCGATCAAAAGACACTGACTAATATGCTCAATCACATCCATTTTATGGATACCTATCTTTTTGTTCACTTGCGTCATCCGAAACACGAACAAGGTATCCTTGTGAGAGCCCGGCCCGAGCCCTGTTTGGGCAAAGACCTTACCTGTCGCTGGTCTGATGAGAGGATATCGAACCTGCAATTGGAAACCTACCAGTTCCTCAATATCATAATCGATGACGGCTCGTCCATGATCCTGGTACCCGCGTTATTACAGGAAAGGAATCAAGACGGTCTCACCGTTCGGTTACCGTCAACAAGCTATGTCGTGGGACAGCGACAGGCGCGGCGGTACCCGTGTCACGAGGTCGTCGTAGAGCTGATCCAGAGCGGGTATCAGGCAAAGGGCGAATTGCTTGATTTTAGCCCCGTGGGATTCCGGATTAGGATCGATACACAGTCATCCGATTCGTTACATTGGTTCAATTCAGATGCATTGGTTACCATCAATTTACGGCATGGAGAGAGGGTTCTGTTTTCCGGTCTGTGCAGGTGTATTCGTGAGGGCGGTGGTACCACGGACAAGGAGATTGTTGCCGCGCCCGTGGACCAAAAGATTACTCGCTTCAAGAGAAAGCGGATGCGTAATCCGCGCCAAAGGTTGATTCCGTCGCCAACGCTCATCTTCGATCATCCTCTTTTGAAAAAGAGAGTTCAGATAGAGGTTTCGGATATCTCCACCTCGGGGTTTTCCGTTTACGAAAAGCCGGATGAGGGAGTGCTGTTGCAGGGGATGATCATCCCGGAGGTGGTAATCGATTTTGCGGGCGCTTTAAGGATGAAGTGTTCCGCCCAGGTGATCTATCGCTCGGAGGTAAAGGGAAAGGGCGTCCGTTGTGGTCTCTCCATTCTGGATATGGATATCAACACGTACAGCCGTTTGACGCATTTACTTACCAGTGCCCTTGACCCTCATGCCAGTATCGCCAGTGAGATCGATATGGAGGCCTTGTGGGAATTCTTTTTCAGGACGGGCTTTATCTATCCTACCAAGTATCGCCTGATCCAGTCTCACCGGGAGAATTTCAAAAGGACCTATAAGAAGATATACCAGGAGAGCCCGGAGATCGAGAAACACTTTACCTACCAGAGAAACGGTATGATCTACGGCCATATCTCCATGGTGAGGGCGTATGATCGGGCTTGGCTGATTCATCACCACGCTGCACGGAGTATGGACAACAGGCGGGCCGGGTTTGTCGTGTTGAAACAGATCATTCACTACTTGAACGATATGCATCGCCTGCCGTCTGCAAAAATGGACTACGTGGTAAGTTATTTTCGTCCGGAGAACATTTTCCCCGACCGGGTCTTTGGGGATTTTGCCAGAGTGTTGAAGAATCCTCGCGGCTGCTCAGTGGATCTCTTTTCATATCTCCCGTATACAAGCCTCTCTCTCGGCACCAAGCTCCCTGAAGATTGGTCCTTAAGGGAAAGCTCAACACTTGATTTGTGGGAGCTAAAGCGATTCTACAGTCATCGTTCCGGCGGCCTGCTTCTGGATGCCTTTGGCCTGGAGCAAGGGGATTCTGGCGATGAATCGCTTGAACAGGCATACAACAGAGTCGGTTTTTTTCGGAAACTGACGACGTACTCTCTCAGCCATAGGGGTGATCTGAATGCCGTTCTTATCGTTAATCAATCGGATTTGGGAATCAATCTCTCCGAACTGTTGAACGGTATCACTATCCTGATCACGAATCCTGAGGCTTTGCCCTGGAACGTGCTCTCCACCGCTATAGGCCAGCTGACCGGCTTGTATAGCATGGAGCGGGTTCCCGTCTTGTTTTACCCTTCCGACTATGTCAAGAACGAGAGCGTGCCGTACGAGAAATACTATCAGCTGTGGATCCTGAATGTCCGGTATGGGAACGAGTACATGGAGTACATGCAGAAAAGATTCAGGGTGATCTACCGGTAAGGTTCGCCTCAACCCCCTCCTGCTATTAAGCTCTTGCCCGTTTTGCTTTCACTAATTAGAGTCACCGATCATACCTGCAGTTCCGATTATGATGGGGCACAAGCAGGGCATATCGACCAAATTCGACATTCAACCGATTAACTTAGATGGGAGAGAATTGGCTGAGATGAACCCCTTTAATCTGTGTCAGAGTGACCGGAGGAAATCAGGATCTGGAAATAATACCACAACATTTCAAATACGCTGTAGATTACGTTTTAATAGCAGTAATCTGCACTCAGAGCCTATATCATCGAACCAAAATATTTAGCAATGATACTTTTCTTTCAATACCCTTTTCTCGTACTCTATTTTATAAATTCGTCATGTACAGGTAATAATCATTAAAGTTCTGATTGTACATGACGATATGACTAATGAAACGGGGAAATGTAAATAGCAAAATTCGAAGTCAAATAGTTTGTACGATGAAGATTGGGAAAATGTATTAGCGAGTGCAATTATTTAGTTGGCGGGGTACAAATATGAACGAGCGCAAGGGAACTGTGTTAGTTGTTGACGATGAGGATATGGCACTTTATGTAGAAATTTTAATGCTTCGGAGAATTGGCTATAATACCCTGCAAGCAAGTAATTCCGCAGAAGCATGTCAACTTTATAGAAATGAAAAAGATCATATTGACTTGGTCGTTTTAGATATGATCTTGCCGGACGAAAACGGAGCCACCACGTATAAAGTTTTAAAAAGGATTAATCCTGATATCAAAGTACTTATTTCAACTGGATATGGGACTGACGAAAATGTTCAGCAAATTCTAAACGATGGTCAAAATGGATTGATTCAAAAACCGTTTAAATTCAAAGAGTTCACTACCAAACTAGAAACAATTTTGTCAATTAATTAAGCGCTTTCGTGCCTGCGTTCAAACCTGATTATGCGGCCAAACAGAAAGCAGCTTATAGCTACTAGTTGAGCTGCCTCACTTAAGCGTACCTAAATACCCGTTTTCAAACTCCACAGCTATTTGGGTCTCAGATTTAAATCCGTATTCCTACGACCTGTCTATCACAGTAATCGCAAGTTGCGATCAGCTTGCCAGGATATGCGATCTACCAAAAGTGAATATCTGATAAAGATACCAAAGCCTCAAGCCATGACATAGGATCAGCCCAGGTTTCGAATTGAATCAGTCAACTTCGGACGGTCCTGCCGCAACGATTAGTTCAATCCGGATACACGAAATGTGGGACCTTGTTGATTTCGTTGACTTGACTATGATTATTCACTTTTTTCTCAACATCTTAGATATTGCAGAAGTAGAGACACCACCATGCCGTGCCACCTCTGCTAAAGGAATGCCATAGGTTTCGACAAGCTTATGCGCTACTTGGGACCTCACGCGACAAGGCGATCTCCTCCGGCTCCCAGCCTTCAATTCCAGCACATTATTACCTTCCTGATCGCAGATCTTCTGAATGATTTCCTGTGTCTTCTGCTCCCCTGCAAGGCCCTCAAACTCCGAGGATAATCTCTCATCCGCCTCCTTGATGACCTGGTCAACGAAATCAGCATCGCCGAGTATCCTTTCGTCAGAGAGGTCACGATCTCCCTGCTTGCGGGCAGAGATCAGCTGCGACCACCCCCCGAGCGAGCGTATCAATCCTCCGCCCACCAATTCTGGCCGATTCCCTTGATCCACCCCTGCATGTATATAGGTACGATAGGCCTTCTGAGCCTCATCGTCACTGCTCCCAAACCAGCTTAAGACATACTTCCTGTCCTGCCACTCATGGCGTACCCTGCCTACTATCACACTATGGCCGGCCCATGGATAGCTATCAAGCCCTGATAGATTGTTAACCAGCTGTGCCCGTAAGGGATTGAGGTGGATATAGCGGACAAGCTCTTGAAAATAAGCATTCTCTTGGCAGACGATTGATTTATGCCGGTTCTCAAAAAGGTGGCCATGTCTGAAGTGTCGCTTATTATAGGAGATAGCGTAACCGGTAAGAAATCTCCTCATAAACGTGGAAAGACTGTGGGGACCGCTCCGCAATAGGATATGGGCGTAATTTGTCAACAATGCCCATGCATAGATAACCGTTTGGGTATCTGAGGCGATATCGCCCATCCTGGAGACGAAATCCTCTTTGTCTTTTCGTTATCTACAATGTTTCTCTTCTCGATACCCCTGATCATGACATGGTGCAAGGTACCAGGAGCATCGAGCCTCGCTTGTAGTGGCATCGGTCAGTCACGCTTAGCATTTTCATTCAACATATGACTCTAATTCATCAAATTGAATGACGTCCCCTATTTTCCTACTAGTGTTTTCGCGCTTGTTATTGTATAGGTCTAGAACTAACTGAAGGATTGAGGAGAAGTGAAAATAGCGATCATAAATGTCTGTGGTCGACTGTCCACTGATGGTTCCCGCCTTATTTCTGCACTGCTGAAGCGTGCTGGTCATTCGGTAAAGAGTGTGTTTCTGGCGAGGCCAGAACCTCTTGACTATGAGTACCACGAGTTCGAACATCTAGACGAGATATTGAAAGAGTCAGATCTGGTTATGGTAGCGGTCTACAGTAGTTATGCTATTAGGGCGATACAGGTCACCGAATTTATTCACAACAAATATCCTGGGATGAAGGTGCTTTGGGGAGGCCCTCACTGCATTTCTATGCCAGAACTGAGTCTTCGTTACGCTGATGCTGTCTGTTTTTCTGAGGGCGACCAGGTTGTTGTTGATTTAGTAAGTAAGATGGAAAGAGGCAGTTATTATCTGGACACGCCCAATATGGCTTTTAATACAGAAGGATCGTGCATAGTGAATAATGTCTTACAGCCATTTTCCGATCTGGACAGTCTTCCTTATTATGACTACGATTTAGAGGATCAATTCCTGTTGGACGGAGAGCTTTTCCAGATGACGAAGGAAAAGCTCAAGGAACGTCACGCAGGCTACCCGTTTGACATGCCAATGTTATTCTTCTTGACATCCCGCGGCTGCCCCCATAGATGCTCCTATTGTAACAATTGTCGATACATCTCTATGTTTGGCCGTAATACTATGCGGTTCCACAGCGTTGACCGTGTGATAGCGGAATTAGAACATACCTTGGAGCATCTCGACTTCTATGAGCTTGTAGGTTTCGGAGATGATGACTTCTTCATGCGGCCCAGAAATCAGTTAGAGGATTTCGCCAAGAAGTATAAAGAAAAGGTGGGACTCCCGTTTGGAATTGCTGTGAGCGCAAATACCTACCGAAAAAAAAAGCTTGAAATACTCCTAGACTCCGGCTTGAAGCTCGTCCAAATGGGAGTGCAGTCCGGCAGCCAGCGAATTCTTGATGAAGTGTACAACCGCAAAATTAGGATTTCAAAGACCAGGGAGGTCATTCATCAGATCGAGCCATACCAGAAGACGCACGGTCTAGATCTTCTTTTTGATTTTATCATTGATAATCCTTACGAAACAGGAAATGACATCATCCAAACTTATCAATTCTTGCTTGACTTGCCCTCGGATGTAAGGATTAACGTATTTTTTTTAGCATTCCTCCCAGGCACCCCGATCTATGATAGGGCTCTCAATGATGGTATCATTAAACCTTTTAGCGAAAAAGTGTTTAGATTCTATACCAGAGGCCATATCAGGTACCAGAAAAATTATGAGACTTTCCTCGTTTTGATGGTTCGGAACCTAAGGCGCCACTTGTTACTCCAGCGGTATATTCCGCGGTTTGTCTTACGTGTTCTCGGAAACCGTCTGGTGCGAGACATAGCATCCGTCTTCCCTAGGTCATTTTACGCCTTTCTGAGCAAAACCCTCGAATAAGCGCTGACTCAAACACCTTTGATTTGATATTCGTTTGGTTGCTTCCAGAATATCAAACCAAACATGAAAAGGTGTTTTCAGATCTCGTTAGTATGCTTGTCTAATCTGAGCAGGCTCGTTTATCCTCGGCACCTGGATTGAAGTTTATGGGCTGGCATTATCCTGAGGATGATACCTTGTAATTGACGACTGAAAAGAGAACAAAAAATAGAATTTACTGTAGGATTAGAACCTTTTTAAATAGCAGTCCTTCCCCCAACATTATTGACATTTCGTAGTATTTGTGTTTAGCATACGTTGATTATATTAATAATTATTATAAGTTAACAAAAATTATCCCATCAGCGAGGGATTATCATATGATCTCTCTTAAGGGAGCCGACTATGTGAATGATGACCCACTGTACAATAGTCGGCTCATAAAAAACTATGTTGAATACACCGAGAAGTACTACCCCGACGTAGACATCGATTCTTTGCTCAGCTATGCCGGGATTGCTGGCTATGAGCTAGAGGATCAGGGTCACTGGTTCAGTCAAAACCAGGTAGACCGTTTCCACCAAATCCTCGCTCAAAAGACAGGCGATCCAAATATATCACGAGAGGTTGGTCGCTATGCGGCCTCCTCAAAAGCATCTGGCGTTGTAAGACAATACGTGCTGGGTTTTATGTCACCGGCAGCTGTCTATTGGGTAGCACAAAGCCTAGGTTCGCGTCTCACACGCGCTCATTCATTCGAGATCAAAAAACTAGGGTCCAATAGGATCGAAATTTTGTCTGCAGCAAATCCTGGGATAGCTGAAAAGCCTTTTCAATGCCATAACCGGATGGGATTGCTTGAGGCCATTTCCAAGTTATTTACCAACAAGTTTGCCAAGGTTGAGCATCCTACCTGTATACATAGGGGCGGGAATATCTGTCAATACATAATCACCTGGGAAAAGACACCTGCCCTCATCTGGAGGCGTGTCCGTAATTATTTGATTTTCTTTAGTCTCTTAGTTTGTGCATCGCTCCAATATTTTGTTCCATCCATCTCCTGGACAGTCTCGATTCTCTTGTTTACCTCGCTTGTGTTGGGAATTTCCTTTTACTCTAAGCATCTTGAAAACGAGGAGCTAACCAAAACCATCGAGATTCAAGGCGATGCAGCCGAGGACCATCTAGATGAGATGAATATCCGATACAACAATGCATTGCTGGTTCAGGAGATCGGTCAGGCTACCTCTACTATCTTGGATATCGACAACCTCATGAATTCTGTGGCGAATATTATGGAGAGGCGCCTCGATTTTGATCGCGGGATGATCATGCTTGCCAACAAGGAACGGACCCGACTCCTATACACCACTGGTTACGGTTACAGTAAGGAGCAAGAAGCACTTATGCAGCAAACTGAGTTTCATCTTGACAAACCTAAGTCCAAAGGGATGTTTGTAGTTGCTTTTAGAGAGAAAAAACCCTTTTTGATCAATGATCTTGCTGAAGATAGCAATAAGCTTTCGGAAAAAAGCCGGGAACTGGCGGCACAAATGGATGTTAATTCACTTATCTGTGTGCCTATTGTCTATGAACAAGAAACTCTAGGCATATTGGCGGTAGACAATATCAAATCTAAGAGGCCCCTTACTCAGAGTGACATGTCTCTTTTGCAGGGGGTTGCCTCGCAAACGGCTCTCAGCATGGTCAACGCTTTGTCCTTTAGCAAGCTTCAGGAGAGTGAGGAGAAATATCGAACGATTATAGAAAACACTGAAGAAGGATACTTCGAGATTGATCTTTCCGGTAGCCTGGCTTTTTTCAACGAATCGCTGACGAGAATTTTGGGGTATTCACAGAGTGAACTGAAGGGTATGAATTACCGGGATTACACCACACCTGAGACTGCCAGGAAAATGTATGAGGCCTTCACCGAAGTTTACGGAACGGGAAAGCCCGCAAAAGTAATGGATTATGAGGTCATCAGAAAGGACGGCTCTCCGATTGTAGTAAGCATGTCCGCATCGCTGATACAGGATGCAGCAGGGAAGCCGCTCGGTTTTCGCGGGGTTGTGCGGGATATAACTGAGCGGAAGCGTGCCGAGGAGGCCTTGCGGGCGAGTGAAGAGAGATACCGTACAGTTTTGGAGGCAAATCCTGACCCCGTTGTTGTGTATGACATGGATGGCAAGGTGATTTATTTCAACCCCGCTTTTGCTGATGTATTCGGATGGTCTCTGGAGGAGCGCTTGGGCAAAAAGATGGATCTCTTCGTGCCTCAGGAAAACTGGCCGAAAACCAGGATGATGATTGAAAAGATGCTGGCAGGGGTGAGTTTTTCAGGTGTTGAAACACGGCGATATACGAAGGATGGGGATGTTATCCCGGTGAGTATAAGTGGTTCTAATTACCGTGATGGGGATGGCAATCCCATAGGCAGCGTCAATACATTACGGAACATTAGCGAACAGAAGAAGCTTGAGGCCCAGCTCCAGCGGGCACAAAAAATGGAGGCGATTGGAACCCTTGCAGGCGGGGTGGCGCACGACCTCAATAATATCCTTTCCGGCCTTGTGAGCTACCCTGAATTACTGCTAATGGAGATTCCACAAGACAGCCCCTTGAAAAGGCCAATTCTGACAATACAGAACTCTGGAGAAAAAGCTGCTGCTATCGTGCAAGACCTGTTGACTTTGGCGCGGAGGGGGGTTGCCACAACAGAGGTGGTGAATCTCAATCATGTCATTACTGAGTACTTAAGTAGCCCTGAATACGAAAAACTTGCTTTATACCATCCTAACGTTCGCATCAGAACCACTCTCGAAGAGGACCTGTTGCCTATTCTGGGCTCGCCTGTTCATCTCTCCAAAACAATCATGAATCTGGTCTCCAATGCAGCTGAGGCCATGATCGATGGCGGAATGATGTCCATTTCTACAGAAAACAGATACATTGATCGACCACTGAAAGGATATGACCATGTAGAGGAAGGGGATTACGTCACCCTCACCGTTTCTGACAAGGGTGTAGGTATCCCTCAAAATGATATAGAAAAAATATTCGAGCCTTTCTATACGAAAAAGGTGATGGGACGTAGCGGAACAGGTTTGGGCATGGCAGTTGTTTGGGGAACAGTAAAAGACCATAAGGGATATATTGATGTTAAGAGCAGTGAAGGAAAGGGCACCACTTTCACCCTCTACTTTCCCATAACCAGAAAGAAACTGGCGAAACATGAAATTGGCTTGTCCATCGATGAGTACAGGGGCAAGGGAGAGTCAGTTTTGGTAGTAGACGATATAGAGGAGCAGAGGGTGATTGCCAATGAGCTATTAAGTAAGTTGGGTTATTCAACCAAGTCAGTCTCGAGCGGCCTAGAAGCTGTTGAGTATGTGAGAAAGAATTCGGTAGATCTCCTGGTGTTGGATATGATAATGGACCCAGGAATAGATGGACTGGAGACCTATAAGAGAATCGTCAAGCTCCATCCTCACCAGAAAGCGATAATTGTGAGCGGGTTTTCTGAAACAAAACGGGTCAAGGAAGCTCAAAAGTTGGGCGCTGGATCCTATGTTAAGAAACCATATACCTTGGATAAGCTCGGTACAAGTGTAAAAGCTGAGCTAAGCAGATGATGTAATTTCATTGAAGCGTTTTTCAGGCTTTGTTATTTAAAAATCTTTATGCCTTTTTGGTGCTCAATTCAACAACAGCTGAACAACGTTTTTCGATTAATTGCTGAGCTGTTGCCGCTGTTATAAATCCGAAGTTTGGAAGCCCAACTTCGCTATCACTTCTGATCTCAAATTGGTCACTCCGCCATTCATCTTCAAATGGCAAAAAAGAACAGCCCTCAAAATAAACAAGATCAGGTGTGGTCAAGGCAAAAGACCTACCTGCTTCTCTAAGTATTTCCGTTTCCCCGACATGTGCACCCAATTGGCAAAGTATGCTTTGGGATTTTGCGAACCGTGCAACCCGCTGTGATCTCAATAACCCACCGCATTTGGAAATCTTTATATTCAAAATATCACAAGCCTCTCTTTCTATCAGTCTTTTTGCATCGGATAAACTACATATAGATTCATCAACAATTATTGGTATTCCGGTAGCTTGCTTGAGCCTTCTCAAACCTTCAATATCATCTTTGGCTAAGGGTTGCTCGACTGCTGTGATATTGAATTTTTGCAGCCTATCTAGATTACCGATGGCTTGCTGAAATGTCCATTTTCCATTGTTTTCAACTCTAATATTCACATCGTCCCCGAATAACGATCTAACTAAACCTACTCTTTCCACGTTCTCGGTTTCAACTTCCCCTACCAAAACTTTTACGTATTTGACTCTAACAAGTTTTGGTAATTGGAAAAATAGTTCTTGAATTGCTTTAAGAGGGAGAAGTGGAATAGAGATAGAATAGGGTGCTCTCTTTCTTACGATTGAGCCTAGGAAATTGGTGACAGGCAGTTTTTGAAACCTGGCAAGAGCGTCCAGTAGAGCGGTATCAATAGCTCCTAAGGCAGAATTGTAATGGGAGATATTTCTATTATGACATTCGCTTTCTAATCGCTCTAGTACTTTGTCAACGTCATCTATTGTTTTTATTTCATGGGAAAAAAGTATCGATGAAAAACAATTTCGTATCACAAGCGGAACTGTTGAACAATCCTCACCAGTTACATACGTTCTCGGTGCGCTTTCTCCATACCCCAAAATTCCATTTTCGAATTCCAATCGAACTATTATGGACTCAGCGCTCGTTCTAAGGGTTTGTGTGGAATGAAACTCAAGCTTGAGTGGCTCGTCATATTTATAAAGATTGATTCTTACAATCCTCATGCCTAAGCAAACCTTGACCATTCAGCTTGCCAATTTACATCATCCCTTGTTATTCCCAGCTCATGAAGAAAAGCGTCTAAGACCTCCGGCTCTGTAGTCTGCTCAAATGACATTCTTTCCAGGGCTTCTTCGCGGGTCATGAGCCCTTGCCGAATTAACACGCTATTTTTGATTGTCTCCTGAGTCAAACCATATTTCTTGAACTTCAAGTATTCTTTCAAAGGAAAAAGAGAGCAGTCAAAATGGCTTTCATGTGCGTCTGGGGGGTGGCTCCATCCTAACTTTTCAGATAAAATATAGGGAATTTTCCTTAAGTCCCATTCAACATAGTCCGGCAATTGAATAAAGTCCATAGCATAATCGCCTAATTTTTTATGTTCCTTAGTGCCGATTTGTGCCTGCCTCGGGTCTTTCAATTGCATGAATTTAGAGACCACCTCTTTTTCAACAAATGGTTGAAACATCAATTCTTCAAGCAATTCCTGGGTCAAATTCTCAAAGAAATATCGCATGGAAGTGACTGAAACGCCATGTTGAAATTCATATTCCTTTGACCACCCTCCAACCATCAAAGGAGAAAAACCCAGGGATAATTTTTGATTCCAAGAAAGACTGGCCCCAATGAGGTATCCAAAGTTGTTGCACACAGAGCAAAATTCTCCGCGGTTTCGCAGAAAATGTGCGAATAACTTATTTAAGAAAGCTCTATTTGGCCTGAGGGTTAATAAATCTATTTCCAGTTTATCTGCTAAGATCTCAAGGTTCTGAATAGCATATGTGGAGCGATATCCAACATCATAATTCAAGCCCAAGATCTTTGCATCATACTCTTTTTTCAAGTAATAAGCTACGTAGCTACTGTCCTTGCCACCGCTGAGGCCAACAATAACGTCGTATTTTTTGCTCTTCCCTTTATAAGTTCTGATAATTTTATCTAACTCCTCTCTTCCTAAGCTTTTCTTTTGCGCCTTTTTGTCGCTTGATTCAGCGAGACAAAAATTGCAGACACCGTTTCCATCAAACTGGATATCAGGATAAGTGTCAGGAAGAATACATTTTTTGCATCTCTTAACGGAACCCATTTCATCCTCTTTTGATTTTGTTATACTCAACTATCCGAGAGATCTAGGTGAGGCTCTCCGGCGCGAAATACCTGAGGTTAATTGTGCAATAATGCTTCTCTTCTTGTCATCGATAATTCTTCATTGCCAGACTCATTTTTCCTATTATTCACATACTAAAGGAACCAATTGCAATGACTTCTTCAAAAAACAACAGAGTTCGGCGCAACATATATTTATAAGCAATATATTGGTAAAGAGAGATTTGGTCTATTGGAGGAATCAATGCCTTGAGCAAAGAAAATAAACCAACATGCTCCCTTATGCAAAGATTTTTCTATTTTAACCTTTCCTATAATATAATTTCGAAACATGAGTCAACTTCAATTTTTTCTTATAGAAAACCAGAATACCCACTATGTGGATGGCTACAGGTGGGGAGCAGGGTGGATGAGATGGTCTCTTTCTTGCATGATATGCTCCCCCGTGAACCGAGAGCTTCACTAAGATTAAGGAATATGGTTGGGAAAAATTCTCCTATTAGAATCTTATGAGGCTTCAAAGGTGCTAAGATGAAAAGAGGTCATCATGCCTTGTTATCAGATCTTTTTTAGACAGCCAGCCATGTTCTTTAGGCAATTAAATAATAGGGGTATCCCCTTGACTGGACTAGCCCCAATATGTAGTATCCAAAAATGTGGAGGACTATCCGAAAACCTTGGCTGAGCTCGAGAAGCGCTTTTCGACAGAGGAGGCATGCCGCCAGTATTTGTTTCAATTGCGTGGGGCGGAAGGCTTCCGGTGTCCTGTCTGTGGTCACAGCGAGGCTTGGGAACTGAAAGGTGGGCTGTTTAAGTGCACGGCATGTGCGCATAAGACCTCGGTGATTGCAGGAACACTTTTTGAGGGGACACGGAAGCCGCTGGTTTCGTGGTTTCGGGTAATCTGGTGGGTAACGAG
>Ga0307378_10000380_pt1 | contig 78510 bp, 121 predicted proteins | sample UN1MG_FD_202238 | JGI IMG/M metagenome (GOLD analysis project Ga0307378, IMG submission 202238) | Soil microbial communities from Risofladan, Vaasa, Finland - UN-1 | ecosystem: Environmental > Terrestrial > Soil > Coastal area > Acid sulfate soil | place: Finland: Risofladan, Vaasa | collected... | reverse complement strand
CCGCCACATGGGCACGGCGACGATCAGCCTCAAGGGCGTGTCCGAGCAGGGCACGGTCGGCGCCTACGAAGCGACGTTCTCGAAATGGGGGCGCCCCTCTGAGGCGTGGAAGCACTCGACGGTGGCGAGCTTCCGCCGCAAGACGCGCGGCCCGTGGGACTTGCTCTACCTCGCGCTCGACGCGGCGGTGGGCAGCCGCAACAGGAGAAGGGAGCGGCCCCAGTGAACGAACAGCAATCGCTTGGACTCGTCGGCTCGTGTTCGCGTTGCGGCGTTCCGCTGCGGGTAGGCGGCGGGCCGGATCCCAAGGCCCGGCTTCTGCGGCTCTCGGCAACGCCAGAAGGCTACTGCCTCGAATGCGCCGTGACGGAGTGGATGTTCCTGACACCGCCAATCTGCTTCCTGTTCGGCAAGGGCGATGCGGTAGACCCGCGCGAAGCGGAGTACTGCCGCAAGCAGGGATGGGACAAGGAATTAGACGGCCCCGACAGCCCGAAACGCGGGCCTCAAGTCTTGCTATTGCCGCACGTCAGAGAGTCGGTGCGGCGCCTATTCGTGGCCGGGCACGCGCAGGCGTCGGAAGCGGCGATCAACTGGAACAAGGTGATCGAGAACTGGGAACTGCCCTTCGCCGACCACGACAAGGCGGCCAAGCGAAGGAAGCGAAGAAAGAGAGGCCCGCAATGAACAAGTGGACCGTCCAGCCGTGGCAGACCGATGGTCTGCCGTTCGCGCCCGTCTATGGGGCCGAGAAGGAACCGGAGCGCATCGTGGTGATCGTTTACGACGGCCTCAAGCCCTTCTCTGTGTTCACCGCCGACGACAAGGGCTATGTCCACGAACACGACTGCAACTGGTCCAAGAAGTTCGGGCTGCTGTGCTTGGAGCAATCGGGCGGCGGGGGCTACGCCTATGTGCACGGGCAACTGAAGGGCCAGCCCAAGTCGTACCTGTGGGTAGAGCCGGGCTTCCCCGTGACGAACGGCGGCGTGTGCGACGGCCCCGCGCTCTCGCCCGCGGAACTGAGGGCCATGGGCTATCGGTTGCTGCGCCAGCCGCTCCAACTGCTGCCCGGCGTGCTCAGCCCCTTCAACGACCGCATCGCTTCGGAGGGTCGGGGGATCTACTGCCCGACGTGCGACGACACCTATCCGAACGAGTACGACCTGTGCGAGCACGTCGTCTGGTGCGAGGAGTGCGGCGCGTGGGTCACGTGGGCCGACCACCTGGCGACAGATGGGAACGATGGCGGGGAGCCGCCAAAGCCGCTGCACTGCTGCAAGTGCGGGAAGGCCGTGTCAAAGGCGCTGTACGCCAGGGGCAAGGGCCTGTGCGCCGAGTGCGAGTTCTGAAAGAAAGGAAGGGCCGAAATGGGGCGAGAAATGCTTGACAAGTGGGCGGCGGAGCGCGCTCAGTTCATTGGCATCAAGGGATTCCTGGACTATTGCCGCGCCCGCAAGGCGGTCCTGTGCCTGGAGCAAGACTGCGGAACTCAAGACTGGCGCATGGCCATGGAATCTCAGATCGACGGCCTGCTCTACGAGTTCCTGGGAATCGACACGGCCCAACTCGAAACGGAACGCCGCAAGGCGCTCGACACGCAGCGGCGGCTCAATGAGCGGAATGACAAGGAGGCCACGAAATGACGACCCCCTGCATCGGCTTCGGATGGCCCAAGGCGCCGCTAGTGCTCGCCCGCGAGCTTGGCGACATCGTGCAGACGAGCCGGGAGATGAAGGACCAGCCTGCCAATCTGCCCGGCCTGTATGCCGACCTCTACAACCATGAGCCGGACCACTGGGCGTTCTGGCTGCCGGACGGCAGAATGGACTCCCCGCGCATCTATAAGCCCCGCTACCGCCGTGGCAAGGTCTACCACGTCGGGGTGCCGCATTGGCGGAGCATCGACAAGCAGTGGTGCTGGGACGAGTTCACCAAGAGATTCCAAGGTGCCGGGGGCTGGGTCTACCACGCATCGTTGGACGAACTCTCACAGTACAACATCCAATGGCGCCGCTGCTCCTCCTACTGCCTGCCCTCGCGGGCGGCTACGCAGTGGCTCCTGTGCCTCAGCGCCGAGCCTCAGAGGCTCCTGTGCCGCACGGAGCAGGACGCCATCGAGGAGTTGGTGGAACGGTTGAAGCCGCCCCATTCGGACATGTGGGTGAACTACGGCCTGCGACTCCGACCGTGCGCCACCGCGCTCGCCAGCTACCACACGATGCTGGCGGCGGTGCTCAAGCGGCCCGTCGCGGAGCTTCTGGCCGCCAACGAGTGGTTCTGGCGGTGTCGCTTCGAGGTGGTCGAGGAACCGAAGGAGTGTTGACCGATGGCAGTCTACGTCGGCCCGCCGTTCCCCTGCTGTCCGAATGCGAACTGGCGCTGGCGGCACGCGGCCCACCTCTACGCCGACACGCCATGGGAGCTCGACGGGTTCGCCCTGCTCATTGGCCTGCGCTCGGCATGGTGTCAGGCGAGGGGGACGTACAAGGCTCACTACGATCTCACGGAACGCAAGCGGGGCGAGGCGCTCGCGGCCGGGGCGGTCGAGCACACACAGAGGGAGGAAGTCGCATTCATGAGGGCGCGGCGCGAGGCCGCGCAACCGAAGGAGGACAGCCGATGACCCAAGAACAGCATGCTCTGGCCGTCTACCAGAAGGCTTATTGCGCCCGCAGAGACGCCCAGGAGCGCGAGGCGGCAGCGTGCAAGAAGGCGTTCCCGCCTGGCACCGAAGTCGCCTACTTCCACGGCGACGACATGCGCTTCGCGGTCGTCGTGGAGAACAACGAGTACTTCCCTCGCTTCCGCGTCAAGGGTTCCACGGGGTCCGTCTACTGGCTCGACGGGACGCGCGTGCATTGCGTGTCGGCGCTGCCAAAGAAGGAGGAGAGCCGATGATCGTAGGAATTAGGAGGCTCTCATCATGAGGTGCCCAAAGTGCGGTGACAAGAACGTCTACATCTTCGTGGACGATATCCACACAGGAGACGCCTGGTGGGTGTGCCCAAGCATGTGCTGCGATTGGCGGAAGCCTTATCTTCACCCCGCCGTCAAGCTCGCCTTCGCCGCCTACGAGCGGGCGCTGACGATGACGTGGCAGCACGCGAACGCGCTTGACGCCTATCGAGATGCGTTGCCGTCGCCAGAGCACAGGAAGGCCATGGACACAGACGGGTGGAGAGCCTGGGGAGCCGCCAAGGCCGCCCGCACGTCTCGCCGGAAGGCGGAGGGAAAGGAGGACGCGCCATGAGAGTCAGATGCCCGCGCTGGGAGACGTGCGAAGCTGGCGGCTGCCCGCACTATGGCGAGCACGACTACATCCCCGCATGCGCGGAGCCGTGCGACGCCTTCGACGCCGAGGAGGATGTGCTGTGCGAACCCGTGGATGAGGAGGACGAGCAATGAAGCCCCGCCCCTGCCCCTGGGCCAAGGCCGCTCGGAGCCGGGCGCGCCGCGAGGGCGCCAAGCTGATGCGCGAGCGCAAGACCAAGTGGCGCGGCACCGGCCCCGCCAAGCCCGCCGACTGGCAGGAGCGCATCGCCGCCGAACTCGCGCGCCAGGCCGAGGAAACGCGGAAGCATCCGCCGCGCCTATCCGACGCGCATCTCGACGCCATCGTGGACTCCGTGAGGAGAAGCTGACAGGGAACGCGCCGAGCGGCGCGCCCGCAAGAGGCAAGCGGGAAGCAGCCGTCCGCTTGCCGACACACACGACCAGGCTGCATAGGAGACGTGACATGGCGGAATTGGGAATGGCGAAACACAGGCAGGTGCCCCGGAGCGCGCACGCGGAGCACGAGGTAGTGACTCCGGGTGCCGGCGGCAGCGCCGCCCCCGTATCGGAAGCGCTGGCGACGGCAGCCGCGAAACGCAACGGCTTCCTTACTCTGGACGTGATCCTGACGCTGACGGAGCAGATGTTGGGCACCTCGCCCGGCGACAAGGAGGTGTACAAGACCTTCGTGGAGTCGAAGCGGCCCGACAACGGCGAGGCCGAGGACGAGTCTGAGGCCATCCCCGTGGACGAGGAGATCGCCCTGGGCACGACCGTCTTCATGCAGGATGCTGACGGCTGCCCGTTCGTGTACGATTACACCGTGAAGGGCTTTTTCAAGGACGCCTGCGGGATGCTGCGGCGGGCTGACGGCACGGAGAGCAAGAAGCTCAAGGCGTACAAGAAGGAGATCGACGGCCTGATCTTCGTGACGCCGCGCCGCATTCGGCTGGAACTGCCGGAAGGCGCAGAGATCGGGTACTGCGAGCGCCCGCTTCGCGCGCAGACGGCCCAGGGCGAGCGCGTGGCGCTGGCCCGTTCGCAGAGCGTGCCCGCTGGGACCATGCTGCGGTTCCAAGTGAAGCTGCTGCGGAAGGAACTGCTTCCGATGGTGCAGGAGTGGTTCGACTACGGACAGCTTCGCGGGTTGGGGCAGTGGAGGAATTCCGGAATGGGTAGATTTATTCACGAGTGCGTTCTTGCCCCCGGTGCAGTGCATTATGACACTGCCGACAAAGCGAAATGAGGTTGTCGAGGGCGTGCGCAATCTCCGGGTCTTGGCCCACGGTGTAGGGGATTACATGGTGGACGTCAATTCCGCGGCTACGCGGCGCGAATGTTCTATGGCACGACTGGCACGTCCAATTGTCGCGCCGTTTCGCGGCTTGGCGTTGTCGTTTCCAATGCCCTTGGTAGTACACGGTCTTCCCGCCACGCCACCAGGAGCAGTTATCGCCCTTCACATGAGCGCTTCTCCACTTGCCATAGCACCGGCGAGAACAGAATGGCCCCCACACAGTCTTACGCACAACATGCATCTGCACAGTAAACTCTGTGCCGCACATTGGGCATATCACTCGCTTGCTTCGTGGACCAAAGGACGCTATGTAGCACCTATGGCTACAAAATCTGCACGCTTTGTATCTGATGCGGTTCGCGAGTACGATGAATCGCTTGCCGCAATGTTCGCATGTACGAAGAACCTTTGGCTCGCGGCGATGGTAATGCATGCCGTCATTCTATCACAGGGAAAGGATGCTGTCAAGTGAATGCGGGCCACGGAGCCTTCACCGCCGAGGTGACTCTGGCGAAGGCCAAGGAGGTGACAGGCTAGGGCGGTGCCCAGATCGGACTTGCGGGGCGCCGCGATGGCTGCGCCAGTCGAGGCCACGCGCAACCTTGCGCTACGAGGCGATGGCGATGTGCTGCGGAACCACGCTGAGTCCGGCGGCGCTCGGCAACGGCGGGGCGCAGCCCCGCGGAGCCGCACTTTGCGCCGCAGGGGCGCTGCTGCGCGGCTCGGCGCTTAGCAACGGCGCAGCGGAGGAGTGCACCGCGATGCTGAGGCAGTGAGTGGCAACGGACGCCCGTCGCCGCGAAGCAAAGCACAGAGACGGCACGGCGCCGCACGGCCCGGCGGGGCAATGCCAAGCACAGAGACGGCGAGGTGATGCGACCCAAGGCAGGGGCAAGGCCAGGCCGCGCTTGGCGGTGCCTTGCATTGCCGTGGCGATGCGGCTCCTAGCGCCGCGGGGGCGTGGAGAGCCAAGCTGAGCCATGGCGGCGCGATGCGTCGCTTGGCGTGGCGGAGCGATAGCACGGGACTGCGCTGCACTACTTGGCGGGGGCGGAGCGAGGCCACGGGAGGCATGGCACCGGAAGCGCATGGCAACCGCAGCGACGGCGATGCGCAGCAGCCCGACGCTGAGGCACTGCCTTGGCCAGCGGTGACCGGCGGTGGCATGGCTGGGCAGAGCGCAACCGAGCCGAGGCGGAGACAGGCACGGCCCGGCAGAGGCAAGGCCCGGCATGACCATGCATCGCTACGGCAAGGCAAGGCGAGGCAGCCCCCGCCCGCAAGCTAGGGGGTGGGGCTACTTCAACTCGCCGCGCTCCGCCATCATTCTGATCACGACGGCGCGCGCCGCATTAGTAGCCCTCTCGCGGATACTCTCTAGTTGGTTCTTCATTTCGGGCGAGGGGTTCTGCGGGTCGAGTGTCGCGCCGTAGCGCTCTGCCACGGCGAACCACGCATCGAAGCCAGCCTTGGTGCGCGTCCCCACTTCCTGCATGAACTTCTCATACGTGGCGTCGTCCATGTAGGCTTTCTTGCCACGCCATGTCAGGGAGCGGTCGGGCGGCCGGGGGTGGAACTCATCCATGGGATGCAGGCGGTTCCAGTTGTAGACCATCACATCGCCGACATAGGGTTGGGTCTTTCCGACTTGGGCGGGGGCGATCATTCGCCACAGGAAGTCCGTTGCGGCGTAGTTCCACGGGGAGCCGTCGCGGAGCATTGGGCGGCCCCACATGTCGTATCGTGGATGGTCGAGGCCGGGGGCAAGCTCGGCTTGCTGAAGCGCCCGTTGACCGAGAAGCAGGCCGGCTCGGGTGCCGGGCTTGCCGTAGGCGCGGCGTTCCTTGATCGTGGCCTGCAAGGCGCGGGCGGGTGCCTTGATGAAGTTGGGCACCCACGAGGACGCGAAGCGGCTGGCATAGGTGGCGAGAGAATCAACAAGGTCTGCCCTGCCCGCTACGGGTTCGCCCACGGCGCGATAGAGGTCTTGGATGCCTTGGAAGTAGGTCTTGTCGCCCATCTGCTGAAGGAAGCCCATGGAGCCTTCGCGGACGGCCACGGACGGGTCGCCCGACTTGATGCCTCTGCCAAGGTCAACCGTGGCGGCGAGGGCAGTTGCGAACGGCTCGATGCGGTAGTATGACCACCACTGGCCTGCGATCTTGATGCTGTAGCGGTTCTGGCCGTTGATCCCGTCCTTGCCCGTAATCCACGGGTCGTCGTCGTCCTGGCCGATGATGAGCCACAGGAGGCCGGCGGAAATGAGATCGGCAGCAATCTTGTGGCCTGCCAGTGAGTTCTTGACTCGGCTCCAGTCGCCCGTGATGGCCGCTACGCCCGCCGTGTAAGGCAGGGCAAGGTGCCGCAGCAGGCGGTAGGGCGACATCTTCATGCCCGTTACGGCGATGTGCGCGGGGGTCGTGATGAAGGGGAAGGAGAAGTAGGCCCAGCGATGCTTCTTGCGGATATTGATCACCCACTGGGCGAAGGGGTCGGGCTTGCCCTTGAACGTGACTTCCTGGGAAAGCTCGATAGCCTTCTTCCACGCTGGGGATACGGGGTCCGCGATGAGCGCCTGCATGCGCTCGGTGAGTTCCGCGCCCTTGAAGCCCTCGTTGACGGCCATGCGGTGGGCCACCATGGCGACCTTGATCCGCGCGGCGAGGGTCACGGCGAAGTCATCCATTGCCATGAGCCAGCGCTGCGGATAGCGGATGGCCCTGCCCTTCTTGCCTGCGATGGCGACGCCGCCCTCGACAAACTTGGCCTGCCCTTCCTCGCCGTGCAACTCCTCCATCGTGGGTATCTCTGTGACAAACGTCTCGATGGCATTGCGATAGGCGTCGGCTATGGCCGGCCCGAGCGTACTGGTGAAGTCGAGCATGTGCTTGAGATCAGACAGGTGGGTGCCTTCCTTCGCGCCCGTGGCGGAGTTCCACAGGGCAGTAAGCGACTCGCGGATGCCGAAGTGGTAAGCAAAGAAGGCGCTGTTGGAGAAGAAGTTGGCGCTGTGCGTCGGTGTGCCCGAGAGCAGGATATTGCGGTAGAGTTCCTGCACCACGTCCCACCCGCCTGAGCGGCTGGTGATCATCTCGCGGTGGATGGCGGCGGCCTTGCGACGGTCTTTACTGAGTTTGCCCAGGTTCTTCGGGTCCACGCCGTGCTTGGCAAGGATAGCGCGGAAGGCGATGAGTTCCTCGTCGCGCTGCTTCCGCAGTTGTGCCACGAGGGCCATGTTGCCGGCCTTCTCGGCGGCGGCCATCTTGTCGAGCCACGGCTTCGCGGGGAAGGCAATGGCCTCTGAGATAGCGCGGAGCCTGCGCTGAGCGGGTGACAGCTTCTTGTCCTGCATCGTGCGAAAGACAAGGCCGACGTTGCCACGCAACTTCCGCACCGAGTCGTAGAAGATGGTGATGTTCGGCACCTCGGCGGGGTCTGCCGTCAGCACTTCGGGGATGATCTGATCCACGAGACGGTCCATGATGTACGTGTCAACGGCCTCTGGCACCTGATTGGCGGCGGCCATGCCGACGATGCGCGCCCGCTCGGCCACGGGGTCGGCGGCGACTCGGGCATCTGCGGCGTCCTCAAGGGGCTTCAGGGGCGTCTGCGCGTAGGCCGGCACCTGCCCGCCCAGCGTCAGGGCATTCTCGCGCTCGCGCAACTTCTCAAGACGCTCGTCAATCGTTACTGCCTCTGGTGCCCCGTCCTCGAACTTCTTCCGCTGGTTGATGAGCATGGCGATCTGTTGGGACACGCGGCGGCGTTCCTCGCGCTCGGTGTCGAGCACGTCTACGCCCGCGCGAGCTTCCTCGGATGTGCCAAGGCCGGCGAGATAGGCGGCGCCCGATGGCGTGGGGCGCGGGCCAAGGGCGACGCGCGGTGTGCCGCCTTCGGGCGTGACGAGCTTCGCCGTGCCGGGGGCCTTACCCGCCTTGGGGCTTCGCGGGATGCGGATGTTCTCGCGTGGCGTCATGGCGTCGGCGTGGGTGCCCTCTGTGCGCAGCGCCTCGTAGATGGGCGCGAGGTAGGGCTTGATGTTCTCCGTGTAGACGCCCACCATGGCACCCGCCCACTTGCGGAAGTCGGTCACACCGTCATCGAGATAGGCGCGGCCACGGGTGATAGCCATGGCGAGAGCAGGGACGGGGACGCCCTTGGGCCTGCCCTCCTCGTCTGGGCGCGTGGCAAAGAGGGACATGCCCTTGCCCAGCGCCTCGTCGCGCATGGCGGGCGTGATGTCGAATCCGTGGACGGTGGTTCTTCCACGCCCCTTCGCCGCGTCAGCCGCCGCCGCCATTATGCTCTGGCGCTGTGCGTCGGCTTCCTGATAGCTGCCAAAATCTTCGGACGCCCTTGCCCTGTTGCTATCCACCACCCAATACTTGCCGCCACGAACCTCTATATCAAGAGGGAACGGCCCTACTGGGCTATCCATCGTCAGCAGCTTCACCTCCCCCACCCTCGCTCCGTATCGCTTGACGAGCTTGTTCGTTTCGTTGACGAGCATCTGATCGTAGAAGGCGCGCATGCCGTGGCCGCCGACCTTGAGGCCCTCGCCGCTGAGTTCGCCACGAGGCTCCGCCATGACACGAGCGGCCATCTCTTTGCCAATAGCATCTGACAAGTGCTTGCCATTCAGTTCGTCCATGCTCGCGTTGACGATGTTGCCCTGTTCGTCAACGCCCATACCGACGACTTCGCCTTGCCCAACCTTCGTTCCGTAGACATACTTGCCACCGGGCCGTTCGTCAGATGGGTTCCACGTCAACTTGTCAACGGCAGTCGCAAGGCTGTACACGTCCGCCTGCTGCGCCCCCGTGCTCCACGCGATCCTGTCGTATCCGTTCTCCGCGCCCCATCGGATCATTCGCTTCATTGCGAGCGTGGGCCACGTGCTCTTGAAGGGGGCGTTGGGGACGGCGTTTTCGGACATCTGCGCCCGCAACTTCGCAACAAGCGTGTCCCACGCTTCGGCCTCTGTCTCGAAGCCGATGTAATTGGTGGTTCCTCTCGGAAGGTTCGGGCCGTCCAGAAAGTATGCGCTTCCCCCGCGACTGCTCGCGGATCGGCGCACAGAGTACCCCAGGCTCTCCGCGTCTTGCTTCGTTAGAACGTTCGCGCCCCCATATCCCTTCTCCCTTCCCTCCTGGTGCCAGTCTGACTGAATCTCCTGAATCACCAGCACGCGCTTGCCCCGCGCGTCCGTGAAGTCCGACGTGCGCACGTGGGCGAGGACGTTGGGTTCAGACCAGTGCTGGCCGGTGAACACGTCGCTACGATACGCCCCCATGTCCTCGCCACGCTGCGTGCCCGCGTAGGACTTCTCGATAGCGGCCACGGCGGCCTCCATCGTCTTGAAGTGGGCGTTCTGCATCTTCTCAGAATCAACGACGTACTCCGCCCCAGTGCGCTGTGCGCTCCAGTCGTATCGGTATGGCCAGTAGGTGATCGTGCCGTGCTCTGACCCGATGGTCCACGGGGTCGTTGTGACGCCTTGGACCTGCCGCGACCCGTCCTGGTACGCAACACCTGTTCCATTGAAGGGCACTGTTGGCTCTAGTGCAATCGCCTTCTTCGCTGCCGGCATCTGAAGCAGCAGTTCCCGGTAATTTTCTCCACCCGGCACCGCCTGATACTGAGAAAACTTTGTGGCAGGGGCTTCCGTGCCGGGAACCTGTTCTACATCAAGCGGCGGCTCGTCCTCACCTTGATAGCGCTCGGCATAGTCCCACGCCTCATCCTCCGTATCAAAGCGCCTGCTGAAACGCGGCTGCCCATCCTCGTCAACGACTGCCCATTGAGGCTCCCCAGACGGTCTCCCCCCCTTCACCACGTCCACCACTTGGATTGCGTTGGCCTCAAGGTGCTCCTGCACCTCGGCCTTCGTCACGCTGCCCTTGCCCTTGAGCAACTCAGGCAGGCCGCTCCATTCGATTTCCTCGTCCTTGACGCCAGCGCCCTTGAGCATGCCCATGAGCTGCTGAGGCGTCGCGCGCCCGCCCATCTTGGTATCGACGGCCTGCGAGAGTTTCGAGTACCACACGGGGGCCATGCGGTCGCGTTCGGATTCGTTGGTAGCCGGCCTCGTCGCAAACAACGTCTGCTTCCCGCCCGCGCCAGCCGCCGCGCCCTTGCCAGCTAGGTCTGGGTAGTCAGCGAGCACGTCCGGTGGAATCTGCCGGCCCTGCTCTATGGCGCGCTCTATGAACAGCCTATGAACGTATGCGTTGTTCATAGACTTCTCGAACCGACGCGCCCTGCGCTCGCTAGGCAGACGCCGGTATGCGGCGTAACTCTCCCGCCTGATGGCATCCGTTGGCGTCGTCTCTTTGCCAGCCAGAATGTCTGTCAGGTGTTTGAGTTCGTGCATCAGGCCGGGCACGTAGCGGGCCGCAGCCTGTTGCGGGTGCATCACGATCCTGTAAGCTCCGGCCTCCGTTGGGCCACCTATGGCAAAGCCGCTGAATGACTCATCGTTGAGCCTTGACGCGACCCAGATTTCGACACCATGGGACTCCCTTGGGAAGAGCGCCAGCACTTCGGGCGCAAGGGCGTCGCCAACCGTGGCGATTTTATGCGGGCGCATCACCTTGCCGCGGTCCTTTTCAGCGCTCATGTATTCGTCTTTGATGGCCTGATTGAACGCCTGCGTAAACACCGCCTGTTGCAGCCCGTAGGAACCTTCAGCAACATAGTCCTCCTTGGTCAGTTCCCATGGATCGCGCACCGCAAACAGGGACTCGCCCTTTGGACCTGCCTGGGCCGCAGCGCCCTTGCCCGCCTCCTCCCCCGTCAGGAACTTGAACACCCGCTCGATTGCCTCTTGCTTCTCAAGCCCTTGCACCGCGCGCAGCGAGCCGAACACCTTGGTCAGCCACTTCTTCAAGTCGCTGAACACCCGAGCCAAGCCCTTGGGCGCGCGTGCCCTGCCATTGAGCCATTCCACGAATGCGTTGGCGAACTTCTCCTTCGTCGGCACGTCCCACTTGCCGTACTTCGCGCCCGCCCACGTCTCCGCCTGCTTGCGCACGTCCGTAGGCAGCCACACCATGCCCACATGGCCCAACTCGTGCATGGCCTCGTCAACCGTGGGCGCGTCGAGCGCCCTTACCGTGGCATTGAGGCTGTCAGCCAGTTCCGTGACGGCTACGGCCTTCAGCCCCTTCTTCTTGAGCGCCGCCATGCCCTCCGTGGTAGTCGCGGGCGCAGTAGCCACGCCCTCGGCGAAATTGAGCCGCTTCCACACATCTTCGGAGTCAATGCCGCTGGCCCGCGCCGTTGCGAATACCATGGCGTCGGCAATGGCGAGGGTGCTCTCCTGCTCTGCGGGCGCGAGGTTGGCGAAGGACTGGCGGAACTCGGCGTGGACGCGGGCGCGCTCCGTGGTGGGGGCTTGTGCCGCAATCTCCCCTGTGGTGGCAGGAGACGGCCCCTGCTGCGTCGCGGGTTCCTGTAAGGCTTCTGATACCACCGGCTGTGCGCCCGCCTCTTTCGCGGGCATCTCAGGGGCAGTCGGTGTGGTTTCGGGGGCAGTTGGGGCCGTCTGGGGGGGCGCTTCCACGGCAGGGGGCGCCGCCGTGATCTGGTCCAGTTCCTCAGCCGCCGTGGGCGCAGCGACGCCCTGCTTCTCAAGCGCCAGCGCCTCGGCCATGGCCGCCTGCTGCGCCTCGTCCAGAGCGGGGGGCGCCTCCTCTTGCGGGGGCGGGGGAGCCACTTCCTCGCCCAGCCCTTTGGCGATGGCGTCGTGAACGAAGCGGTCCATCTCCTTCTTGACTTCGGCCTTGGCCTTAGCCCGTCCCGCCGCGTTGCGCATGGTGCCCATCGCAATGCCGGGGGCCATGGGCAGGGACAGCACCGCCGCCTCGACGCCCAACTGTTCAAGCGATGGGATGATCTTGCGCCATTCGTCGCCCTGGAACACGGCTTTCAGGAACGGCTCGACGCGCTCCTCTGTGAGTTCCGCGATGACGCCGTTCCAGCCGCCGGCCTTCATTGCCGCATCGAAGGCACCCGCCGAGAAGCCCGCCTTGGCCCACGCCTTGCGCAGTCCGCCGTTGATGAGCGTCACGGCCTTGCCGATGACAGGTATCTTCGCGCCGATCTTGGCGGCGACGCCCAGCACGGCTTCGCCGCTCTGCTCCGCGACATTGCCGATGACGGTATCCAGGAAGGCGCCAGCAAGCGCCGTGCCAGGCCCTTGCCCTTGGCGTGTCCTGTCCTCATAGTTGCCTGCGAGCGCGCTGGGCGTGATGAGGGAACGGGCAGTTTCGCCAGCCACCCTGCCAGCAACCTTGATTCCAGCGCGCGTGAGCGTGCCAGCAATCCCACGCTTGCCAGCCGCTACCGCAATGCCGGGGATCGCCATAAGCCCCTTACGGGCAGCACCCCGCGTCAATGTTGCCATGCCGCCGCCACCCGCGATTTCCGTCGCGTAGCCGACCATCTTTGCGCCGCCCTGAAGTATCTGCGCCCCCGGCGTCAGCCCACGCTCCATCATTTCATTGTAGGCCGCATCCTTGGCTAGAATGCCCTGAGCCGATTCGGGAGTCATTCGACGGGTAAGCGGGTTGACGCCAGCAGGGACGCCAGCGGCTTGAAACGGGACAATAGCCGGGGTAGGCTCTTGCTGCTCACCGGCGGCTACCAAGGCAGCATTGCGGGTGATTCTCTGGCGTTCGAGGCCAACGGCGGGCCCAACGTAGGGGATCATTTCCGCCCAGCGCTCTTTGCCTGCGTACTCTGCAACGTCCGCGCGCTTCGGCAGTATGGCGTCCAATTCGGCCAGCGCGCTGCCGCCCGTAGCGGGGGCCTGTCCCTGCGCAGGCGGCGGCACGTCACCGACGATGGCATCAAGTTCGTCAAGCGCTCCCATAGGAGGCTCCTATCAGTCGGCGTACTTCGCAAGCCACGCTTGGGCAGCAGCGGCCTTCGGCCCACCGCCAGCGGCTACCTGCCGCGCCTGATCGACCTTGGCCTGTGGTACGGCTTCACCGTTCTTGAGCGTCACCGTAGGCTCGGCCCTCATGAGCGGATTCACGCCAGGGGCAGTGCCCGCTGCCTGATACGGCACAGAGGCCGGCGGCGGCGCTTGCTGCGGGGCCACAGCCGCCGGTGGCGCGGGCGCAGGCGCCGCTGCCCCAGCGGCAGCCGGCGCACTCTCCACCGGCGTTCCCTTGAACCATCCGCCGATGCGTTCGCCAAGCGTCGGCCCTGGGGCCGCCGCGGGCGGCTCAGGCTCCGTGAAGTCCGTCGTCACGGCTCCGAACACCTTCTCCCACGCCTGCAAGCGCTTCGACTTCGCGGGCAGTTGCGGCTTGCCGATACGTTTCTTGGCTTCGGCCAAGGCATTGTCCCACGTCATGTTCGGGTCAGCGGTCATCTGTATTACGGGGTCTTTGTTCGCCAGTTTCCGCTCATTGGCAGCCATGATGGACACCGCCGTCTTGTCGATGGTGTCCTTCTGCCGCTGCACCACCTTATCCGCCCGCTCGTTCCACTGCTCCCCCTCGACCACCATCTCGTGGGACACCTTGCCGATGACTTCCGCATGCTTCTGCTGGCGGTAGGCTTCCTTCTCAACCGGCCCCAGTTTCAGCCGCTTCGCCACGACGGGCAGGCTCGCGTCGATGGCCTTCAACTGAGCCTTGGCGTAGTCGGGCATGGCCGCGCCCTCATCGAGCTTCTTCTGCGCCTCGGCGGCAACCGTGGCAGCCTTTTCAGCTTGGAACTTCTTCACCGTCGCCTGCCACTTGGCGCTACCCTTTGCGCGCCAGACGCCTTTCTCGTCCTGGATGAACCGCGTGCCCTGGTATGTGGCGTAACTGCCGGGACCGGCCTCGCTGCCCGTGGGGGCAATGAACTGGGCAGGTCGCGCGGGCACAGCTTCGGCGGGTCCGCCCTCGACGAATGGGCCGCGGGCAGGAACGGCGGGCGCGGCAGGAATCATGCCGCCGTGACTGATACCCGGCGCCTCGTTCTGATATGCTCCGAGGAACTGCCCCTGCCCCGCCTTGGTCTGCTCCATGGTCGTCGCGCCGCGATATGTGCCTGGGATACCGACGCGCGGGGTAGCGGCGGCAAGGTCGGCCTCTGTGGGTAGCGGGTTGCCGAACTCGTCTACGGCCTGCCCTACCCCTTGCCCCACTCCGGGGATAGGGGGCGCCACGGCGCCCTCCATGGCCTTGACGCCTTCGAGGTGCTGCATCGCCACTGCGAGCTGCTTCTGCGCCTGCTCCGCCGTCAGGTTGTGCGGCGGGGCCATGAGGCCGGCCATCCCCAACTTCACGATGTACTCACTATGGGCGATGTCCCTCTGCGCGGGCGAGCGCGGCTCAGGTGCCACGCGATCGTACCGCTGCATCGGCGGCGTTACCCCCAGCGGCATGCGCGCCCGTGGGGCCGGCGCGTTGGGAAGAAGCGCGGGCGCTGGCGTGGTGTAGAGTGTCTGCCCCCCGCCGCCCTCCTGCGAGGGGGCCTCGCCGAGCGAAGCGAACGTGCCCCCGCCGGCCGCCGGCCCCACATCGGCCCCGCGCCCGAAGAAGTCCGCAACACTCACCGACGGCGGAGCGGGCCGCGCCAGCGGGCCAGCCGAAGCCTCGGCAAGAGGCGCTCCAGCATTCGGAGTCGACGGGGCCATGGTCGGCGTCCGCCCAGCCGCCCGCAGGCCCTGATGTTGAATGCTGCGGGCCGTCATCTTCTGGGCATCTGCGGCCTCCCCTCCCTTCACTGCGGCGGCGTTGCGCTTCGCCGTCTCCTGGTTGATCTTGGCCACGCGCCCCTGATACTTCAGCGCCTCCATGGCCGCCGTGTTGCCGCCGATGATCTGGGCGCTGTAGAGCTTGCTCTGCAAGCCGGCCATCTTCGCCTCGTACTCGCTCTTGGCCCGCGCGAGTTCCTCGTCGGACCAGGAGGCGATGTCCTTGTCGGTGTCAACTTCCATGGGGTGCCCCTATGTATTGCTAGCCATACCATTGCGTGTTGCCGGATGCATCTACGAAACTGCCCGTACTAGGCTGGGCCGGAGCGGGCAACCCGGCATTCGGGTATCGCTGCCTGTATGCGTCCTGTATGGGCCTCGGAACGTTGTCCCAACTCCCATACTTGGCGAGGTCTTGGGCGATTGCCGCCATCTCCTGCCCGAGTTCCGTCCTGCTGCCCCCTCCCCTCCCCCCACCCATGGCGCTCACGTTCGGCAGCTTCGGCGTCGTGTCCACGGGCGACATGCGGTCGCTCGGCACGGCCCCCGCCGCCGCGATGCCCAACTGGGCCTGCTGCATCGCCGCAGACTGGCCCTGTTCCATCCGCTGCGCCGCGATGCTGTTGCGGATCGCCGTAAGCCCGGAACTCTGCTGCGCGGCCAGATTGCTCATCTCAAGGTCGTAATCCGCCGCGTCGATGCTGCCCGCCCGGCGGCGGGCATTTAGCTGCGCCCGCTTGGCCGCGATACGCCGGCTCAGCAGGGCCTCTTGCGTCTTGCGCTCATTCTCCCAGTACTCCTGCCCGTAGCCGGCCTGCTGCCAGGCGCCCGGCGCGCCCGCCGCCATGGCCCCCGAGAGATACTCGTTGCGCTGCGCCTCCCTGCCAGCTTCCACTCCGCGCTGGGCAGCGATGTCGCCCCGCGTCGTGTAGGCGGGAGCCACGACGCCGCCAGCGCCGGCCCTGGCATTCGACCAGCCCGCCCCCAGCGGCACGCCGCCGGATGACATGATGGGCTTCACTGGCGACGGCGAGGCCACCTGCGAGCCAGGAGCGCCCGACGCCATGCTGGCCAGAGGCCCCAGCCCGCCAGTCAGTCCAGCGGCATTCGGGTCGTAGGTCTTCTTCTGCGAGGCTAGGGACAACATGGCGGAACTCCTTGACAAGGGGATAGAGCGGGGCCTTGACATCCGCAATGTCCCGTGGTATACTCATAACGAGGGGAGAAACGGATGAAAGGAGAAGACGCATGACGATTAGCGCGGATGGCCTGGACTTGGTGAGAGACGGGCTGAGCCTCATCTTGGAGGGCCTCGGCAGGCGCGTCAGCACTCATGAATCCACGCAGTCGTGTCCGAAGTCGGACATGCTTGGGAGGTTGCGGGAGGCCGTAAACACCGATGGGGAACTGTTCGTCCTGTGCGCCTTCTACTCTGCTTCCGGCGAGCCGATGGTTCGCACCAAGACAGGAAGCATCTGCCTGACTACAAGCCAGATCGCCGCGCTGGCCGAACATGTCGCGCGCGCCAATGGAAGGATCGCGCCGACTGGCAAGGCGATTGGCGGTTGCCTGACTGGATTCACCCAGCGGGGGCAACTGCGCGATCTCGCCATTCTGCGGCGGGGCAACTACGAGTCGAAGCCCTGCGTGGGTAAGAGAAAGGACCGCCTGTGGTATCTGGACGGCGAATGGCTTGACGCCATCTTGGCATTGGCGAAAGAGCATGAGTTGACCCTGAAACATGTGTCCTCGTGAAAAGGAGGAGAAGCGATGAAAGCTCTGATGCTTCTGGCGCTGTGCGCCGCGGCTGCGATGGGGGCGACGGTGAAGACCAAGGAAGTCGAAGGCAAGGAAGTCATCCCCGGCCCGCGCTTTCCCGCCTTCGAGTTCATTGAGGTCGCTGGCGTCACCTTCTATTCCTGCAAACTGGCAGAGAAGAGCCAGCCCTGCACCATCATCACTGGTACGATCACCACGCACCTTCCCAATGACAACTGGGTCGTCTATGTGGATTTCAACCTCGTGCGGAATTGCGGCTCCCTCAAGATGCCACAGCAGAGCGGCGGCGCGCGGGCGACGATTGAGCGGCCAGCACCCGACAAGGCGGTGAAGTTCACCTGCATCGCGCCCGATCTCAAGTCCTTGGATGCCGTTCTCTACTGCTACCAAGTCACTACGTCCTACAAGGTATGGAAGCCGCCAGTGCCGCCGCCGCTGCCGAAGGACTGACGCGGCGCAAGAGGCCAAGGCCATACTTTCTGCCAAGACCCCACTCGCCCACGTGGCCCGCATCCTCCCATCCCTCCGTCTTGAGCGCGGGCAGGTAGACTTCCCTGACGCCGTGACCGACATGATTGTTGCCCGGCTGGCGCGAATGCGTATCGGTGGGGGTGGCCGTGTCGTGGAACGCCAGATAGCCACCTTCTCCCACAAGCGGCCCATAGTGCTCCCAGTCGAACCGGCAACACTTCTCGCAGTGGCAGCCGTCGATGAGCACCAGATCGAAGACTTCTGACAGCGCCGTCACATCGGGCACGGCGAGGCTGCTAGGTTTCGGCACAAGATGCACGTCGCCGCCCTGGGCGAACGAAGGGGCGAATGATGGGCGCTTCCACGTCATCGGGTCCACGCCCACGTAGAGGAATCGCCTGCCAACGCCGATGGCAGCCTGCATCATTGCGGAACCGGTAGCGCCTTCTGCTACGCCGATCTCAAGGATGCGGATGGGATCGGCCCGCCCTGCCAGTTCCTTGACAAGTTCCTGAAGCCGCCACGTTTCCTCTGCGAGCATCAACGGTGCCCCACTTGCGGGCGCCTGCCCGCCCCCGAACAGGCGCGCCCGCAAGCGTTCCTTGGCAGGAATGCCGGCGTGATGAAGCACGCAAGGATCATCCGATGCAGGAAAGCGAGCCAGCGTATACTCGGTGCCCTTGACCCGATGCAGTTTCGGGTCGCGGCGGTGAATCCCGACGCCAAGAATCTCGTGGTCGCCCTTGTAGTTGAACTCGCGGGGCGGTACGGAGTTGGCTGCCCATTCTTGAATGTGCGGATTGCCGCGCATCACGCCAACCATCCCACTGCACATATCCACCTTGACCTCGGGCAGCATGAGGAACCACCCGTGGTCGTGGGACGTGCCGTAGTGCGGGCCGAGCACTTCGTCAACGCCACAGATCAGAAGGTTGTCGCCTGTGATGGCATCGAAGAAGGGCGTCAATGGCTTCCTGATTTCCGTGTCCAGGTCGAGCCACAGAATCTTCTTGTAGGGCGCTTGAAGGATAGCGAAAGGTTTGCGGAACCATCCCTCTACTGTGTCTGGGCAACTGACGACGATGCGACCCCCGTGAGCGTCACACCAGTCCTGATTCGACTTTGACAAGCCAAAATCCGCGAAGACGACTGCCAGCGAGGGGTTGTGCTTGCGGAAGTTCTCGTACCACCAGTCCAGCATCCATGCGTGGCCCTCGATCACGCCGACAACGACGCCCTGCTCGGCCTTCACCTCTCCCTGCCAGCGGCACTTCATTGCGTCACGCGCATCAAGGGTTGGCGACCAACCGACGGGGACGCGCGCCACGGACGCCGCGATGGCGTCATCGAGGGGCACGTGGGGCATGATCGAATTGATGGGCGAGCCTTCGGTGCAGCTAATCAACTCGATCTTCCGCAACGCTCCCTCGACGCGGTGGTGAATGAGCCGTCGGGCGAGTTGGTGGTACAGCCTTTGGTTGTTGACCCGCTGATGATCCGTGAGTTGCCGATCATCATGATAGTCCTTCCCGCCGCCAAAGTCGCAGCCAACGAGGTGGATGCGACGCGCTCCTATCCACAGAGCAAGATGCAGCGCCGCCTCGAAGCTGTTGCGCACAGGGGCCACGAGCGCCAAGTTGTCGGTTTGCCTATCCCACATCTCAAGGGCATGGCTTTTGTCGTCCACGTCTGCGAAGTAGACGCCGGGGCATTCCTTGATGGGCTTGCCAAATACCCACTGGTCGCGCCAGCACATTCGCAGCACCTTGATGAACGGCTCCCAGAGGAAGTTCTGGTCAAAGCACGTCGGGTGGTCGGTGCCCGCCCAGATGGTCGGACGCACCTTTGGGTAGGCACTATTGACTGCGATTGTCACGATGCCCGGCTTCTGCAATAGGGACGGGTCGAGAGTAGCAAGCGACGGGCCTGGGCAGCACAGGTACACGTCTGCCCCGTGGAACGCTCCCTTGAACGTCATCGGCTTCCATCGTTCGCCATCCCAATGCACCAAGGCCACGTTCGACTCCTTAGTTATGGTGGGCCTGTGCCCAGAAAGCGCTGTTGCGCCGCATCGCTTCGTCCGACCTGGCAGGGAATCGGCAGGTCATCCCCCGCCGCTTGCCCGTGAGCCGGACGTGAACCTTCACGTCTTTCATTGTGGGTTCAGCCAAGTCCACCCGCACTGCGCCAGCCGACACGCTGGCCGCCAGACCAATCACTGGCGTTTCTGCAACGGCCCCCGTAGGAACGATGGTATCCGGCTCGCACGCCTCGATGAACAGGGAGTCGATGGGCACCCACGCATAGCTTTGATCTGCAATCACCGTGAGTTCCACGATGTCATCGAAGATCGCCATCGGCGCTTCGGTGCAGAACAGCGCTCGGTTCACGCCGTCTGTGAAGGCGAGGATCGCCTGCTTCCCCGACCAGCCACAGCGCCCACTCCAGCCAGATAACACGTAGCCGCTGGAAGACCATCCGCTGAAACCCGACAGTTGAGGCCAGGATGACCATCCTGAAAGTCCAGACCCATCGGCACCTGGAGGGCCACTCCAGCCCGAATAGGCATGAGCGCTGAAACCGCTCCAGCCCGACATTGACTCGCCCGGCGGCCCCGACCATCCGCTGAGTTGTGGCCCCGCGCTGAACCCGCTCCAGCCGGACATGGATTGTCCTGGCGATCCTGAAAACCCACTAAGCTGAGGCCACGCTGAGTACCCCGACCATCCGCTGAGTTGCGGCCATGCGGAATGCCCGGACCATGGCGAACTGAAGCCGGAAAATCCGCTGCCTGGTGGCCCTCCGAAACCGCTCCATGGCGAGGACCAACCCGACCATGGGCTTGAAAATCCGCTCCATGGTGAACTTGGGCCAGAGAATCCGCTCCATGGTGAACTAAATCCCGACCATGGCGAAGAATAACCCGACCATGGGGAACTGAAACCGCTTCCGGGCGGCCCACTGAAACCACTGAAGTTGCTCGGCAAATCGCCCTTGACCACCCTATGCGTATGCTTCACCGCGTCTATAATCACGTCGGCCACGTACTGACCGTGAGTCGGCGCTGCATCGTCGGGGGGTGCCATTGTCAGGCCGCCCACGGCCCAGTTGACATGCCCTATGACGTTGGGGCCTTGCGCCCCTCCCCCAAGGCCAGCGGGAATCGCTCCCCCCCGCTGCGTCCAGATGTTGTCGCCCTGAATATCATCGGGATCGCTCAGCGCCGTCACCTCTGGCAGCGCATTATCCACGGCCCGCGGCAACTGGACCTTCACCAGGTTCAGAATGTCGTTGAACAGCGCGGCTGCGGCCGGGTCTGCGATGTCCGTCAAGTCCCAATCGAGGCAGACGCCCGCCGCGTCGAAGGCGTCGAGCGTGCGCTTGCTGACGGCGTGGGTTGGCATTACGCCTTGCTCCTCTCCTGCGTGCCGCGCGGCCCTTCGTCGCGCTGGCGCATGCGGAAGACGATGCCGCGCTCGCGGAACACCACGGGGTCGCAACAGGTCAAGCGGTACTCGAAGTTGCGGCCCTGCCCGACGGCGCGGATGTCGTTGCCGACTTGGATGCTCTGGGAGCCGTCCACGTCGGCGAGGTCGCGGTAGTGCGGGCCGTCGGCTTGGAAGGAGTCGTAGTCGTTGACGCGCGTGTTGATGACCAGGCAGGCGTCTGGTGCCGTCTCGTCGGGCTTGGAGTAGGCGTGCGTCGTGCCGAGCGTGGTGAAGCTGCGGATGCTGCCCTGCGCGATGGGGCCGTACTTGCCGTCGGCGCTCACGGGGATGGCGACGGCATAGTAGGTTGTGACGGGCGTGAGCGTGCCGCTGCTTATGGCCGTCGTGCTCGAGGTAGACTCGATGGCGGCGCCGCCCGTGGTGCGCGGGATGCACAGGAGCAGGACGTGATGGCGGTTGGCGTCTGTGGGCAAGGTAAGTGTGAAGGAAGCGCTCGTTCCACCAGCGGCGAGACGCGGGCTGCTGAGGGTGACGGCTTCCGTGGGCGCGCCGGACACGACGGCGGTGACGTGGCGGAACATTTCTGGCGGCGCGTCGCCGGTGTCGCCGTCAATCGTGACGGTCCACACCATTTCATAATCAGTGCCGCTAGAGTACAGCGCGTCCGTTATGGTTATGAACCAAAGACCCGTGGCGTATCGGACGCCGGTGAGCGTCTCGATGGTAGCCCCGCCGCCTGCGGGCCGCGTTATGACGCTGGGCGCTGCATCGGGGTCTATGTAGACCCAGCCCGTGGCGTGGGTGTAGCGTTCGATGGGTCTGTGGTAGACGCGCATGGCTCACCTGTTGATGATGATCACATCTGCGGGCCGCGCCACGGGGAAGGCCGTCAGAGCGGCGGTAACTGCCGCCTGCACCTGCGCGGCGGTCGGGCGCGACGTGATGGTCCCATCCAGTGTGGTTTCCACGAGGGCGCCGTAGGTTCCTGCCGTGCCGTAGGTCGCCGTCAGGGCGTTCCACACGGCACCTGCGGTCGAGGCGGTCCATGCGGCATTCCAGGGGATGGCCGTCAAGCCGGCGCCCGCCGCGCCGATGACGGCGGTGTCCGCGAGAATGGCGTCAACGTCGGCCGGCAGGTTCGCGGCGGCCAGTTCGTCGAGGTAGCCAGCGCGTGCCGCCGTCCACTGCGCGGTGCTCAGAGCCGTAGCCGCGAGCGCCGCGTTGTCGGTTCCGCGCATGTCGGTGTTCGTCGTGGTCGTATCGCAGAGCGTCACGTGGGCCACGGTGTCCGCCGCCGGGTCGAAGTAGCTGGCCGTGGGTAGGGTCCGCAGGTTCAACTCGGCATTCGTCGGGATGTCCGCGATGTCCGCCGCGATGCTGGCACCCGCTGGCGCCCCGAGCCTCACGTAGGCGTCGCCCGTGAGGAAGGCCGCCTTGGCGTTAGTCCACACGGTGTTGTCGAGCGCCGTGGCGGATGGGGCGAGACTGGTTAGGCCGGCGCCCGTGCCGAGGTCGCTCGTTCCCATGATCGCTTCGCCGGGGTCGTGGCCGCTGAGGGTGTTGGCGTTCGTGCCGTTGAGCGCCGCGCCCGTGATGGGGAAGGCGGTCGTCTCGTCAAACTTCGCGTTGGTGATCGCATCGTCGGCAAGGGTGACGCCGGCCGTCACGCTGGATGCCACGTCATACCGCTTCTGGATGCTGAACCGCGCCAGCACGGCGTTGATCGTGTCGCCGTCTACCACCATGCCTTCCACATAGACGATGTAGTCACGATCTGCGATGCAGTTCGCGCTACCGCTGAGGTCAAGCGTGCATTTGTGGATGCCCGTCAGAGGATCATCCTCACTATCTGTCACGACGCCTGCCGTGCAGTCAGTGTCGTCTACCAAGCGCAGCACTTTGACCGTGCCGTCCGTGGCGCGCGTCACGCTGGCGCCGTCGTCGTCGAAGGTGTTCCACGAGAAGATCACGGTGGAATCGTCCGCAACGTTGCCGAGTTCCTGGGGCGCCGCCTGCACAATCGCAGCAAGCGCGAGCGCCACGATGAGTAGGAAGCGCTTCATTAGAGATGACCTCCATCCAAGTGCGGGTTACGCAAGTTCAGGTGTCCCGGAATCCCGCCCGCCGGGGGCGAGTAGGTCTCAGGCGAGCCTGCGGTCAGCTCGTTGTCGGCCTCGGAAACGTTGCTGTGCTCGAAGGCGATCCAGGAGGAGGAGCGGACAATATTAGAAATGCGGGCCTCGTCTATGTAGACATCCGCGCTGTAGCTGGGCGTACTATCACGCAGCGCCCCAATGCTCGTGGTGTCCCATGGGTACTCATGACCAACCGTTCCGGTGGTGATTTCGGCCTGGCTCGTCCCGGCGTTGAGGTAGGCGTCTGCCGTGTCGCCATCGTCCATCGTGCCGACGAGGTGAGTCCATGTGGCAGCAGAAAAGCCGTCGGTGCTATGGGAGTAAGTGTACTTGCCGCTGGAGTCGGCGTAACTCAGGCCCGGATCGCCAGCCGTCGCTCCCAATGCCGAGAGTGCGACTTTCCCGTAGGCGTGGTCCTTGTCGCCCACATAAATCATGTTCTGGCCCGCGTCCGTGCCGGAGAACCAGCATGACAGCGTCACAGGGAAATCGGCAAGTGCCGCAGTGCCTGTCGAGAGATAATCGCTCGTGCCGGCGACGAACCGCATGGAACTGCCGATCTTGCCCGCTTGCGCATACGAGGGAGATCCGCTCGCGGCGAGATCGAGGTTGTTGGAGGTCGAATCGTAGACCGTGCCGCTCGCCTCGGATAGATGGTAGACGGCCTTGAAGTTCACGTCCCACACGCCCGTGGCGGTGCCGGGGTCGCTCGCCGTGGGTGAGTAGTACATCCAGATGTAGGTGTCCGAGGCGGAGTCGATCTGCCAGCCGTCAAGGCTCACCCAAATCTCGAAGTTCGCATACCCCGCGCCGGCGTTGTCGGCGTACTTCTCCTTGTCGGAGTTCATCTTGTTGCCGGCCGCATCGTAGAAGGCCCACTTATCCTCTTCGACGTCCGCGAACGGAATCCCGACGCCACCTGGCAGCCAGGTATCTGTGCCCTTGACCAACAGAGGATGCCAGGTAAGCGTGGCCGACACCGCGTTGTGGTCAATCGCAATCTGGACGCGCTTGGCAAACGCCGCGTCGCGCCACGGCTCCACGGCCAAGGCGGAGAGGCAGCAGACCGCGAGGATGGGCAGGGCCAGCACTCGGCGCATCACGGGAGTTCCTTGAGCTTTGTCACAATGGCCGCCGGGTCGTTTGTCTTGAGCTTCGTGAACAGGAGCAGCACCGCGTCGGCGGTGGCCTTGCGCTTCGCCGCCAGGGCCTTGAGGCTATCGGCGTTCGACTTGGCCCAGAGCCACTTGGCATCCGTGGACGCGGCGGCCACACCGGCGTCGATCACGTCGAAAATAGCCTTTTTGACCTCCGTCAAGGTCCCCATGTTGTTGCTCGCGGTCGTGGCCGACTTCTCAGCAGAGTCGAGCAACCCGCCGGCCGTCTTGACCGCTGCATCCAGGTCGGCGAGGCCGAACTTCGCGGTCTCCCAGTTCTCCGGCAACTCGCCGGCGAACGCCACGCCCGCCACGAGGGCGAGCACCAGCACGGTCACGATTCGCTTCATCACGGTCTCCTTTCGAGCGGTTGCGGAGCGGGCGGTCATTCGACCTCCTTGGCCACTTCAGGCGCCTTGACGACTTCATCAGCCTTGACGGGGATCCACCGAATACTCTTGACGCGGCCGCTGGCGATGGCTGCCTTGAACACGCCGTCCGTCACGGGGCCACCGCCGGAGGTTCCGCCGATGCCGCCCTGGGCGATGTCGGCGACCTTGCTGGCCGCGAACATCCAGCCGACGAGGGGCAGTTTGCTCAGCGCGGCGGTGATGCCGAAGGCAGTATCCTTCGTCTGCACATCGAGGCCGAGGAGTTTCTGCTGTTCAGCGGTGAGCGGCGCGGTGCTAGGGGTGTCGAGAAACTCGATGGTCATGGCATAGGCCCAGCCGGGGGGCATGGGGGCCGCGGCGGGCACGGCTGGCGCCGCGTCCCTTGCCGTCAGGATGCCCGCGCAGCCGGGGAGCACCACAAGCAACACACAGAGCAGCACCTTCATCGCAAACCTCCTGCAATCCAGTAAAGGGGCCTAGTCCAGTCAACGTCCGCAAAGATGCCCACGTAGCCTACGTGGATGCGCTTCAGTCATGAAATCCCCGTCGAGCGCACATAGGCGCTATTGATCGACGCGCCCAGCAGCACGCGGTCGTAGGCGAAGCCCCACACGCGGCAGGCCGGTTTCACCTCGCCAACGATGATGGGATCGGCGGCGAGCACGCACACCTGAAGCGTGGCGTGCGGCTTCTCGCTCGTCGTGATCCCTGTGGCGCAGCCGGGCAGGAGCATACCCACGGAGAGTAACCCGAAGATGAGGAGCTTCGCCGCGCCGTTGCTCCCGCCTGTGAGTAGCCGCTTGCCAGCGGAGAATCCGCCCGCTGCGGAGATGCCGGCGAACAGCCCATAGCCCACGATGTAGCCGATCTTCGACATGTCAGGCGGGATCACGCCGAAGGACAGGCCATAGACCGCAGCCACGATGAATCCGAACCCGATGCTGATGAAGGGGCCGAACCGCTCGATGGCCGCGTCGCCGAGGGCCTTGCGCGCCGCCTGAGTGAAAAACACGATCACGCCAGCCATCGCAGCCAAGAGAGCCATGTCCAACTGTGCCATGTCACGTCTCCTTCTGAGCGGTTGGGGGCCACTGCTCAAGCCACTTGCAGTTCGGGCAGTGATACCGCTCCTGTGCGCCTTGGTGAGCGAGCACCCAGCGTTCGCCGCAACGGGTGCATTCCATGTCACTGACAAACCACGGCCCGCCGGTGCGTTCCTCCATGGCCGTGATGAGGTTGCTCAGTTCAGAGTCGTGAACGTATGTGACTCCAGCCACGTCACATCTCCTTCTCAGGGTCAGGGAACTTGAGCCGCCCAGCGAGCAGGCGTTCCGAGCAGGGGCCGACGGTGGGGATGCTCATGGGCTTGGCTCCGCGCGAAGGTCGCTGCGCTTCAGGTGCGCCAGAGACCTCTTGATTTCTTCGAGCGATCCCTTGATACTTTCGTACTGCGCCTCGCGCGTGGCCTTGCCAGAGGCAACCGCTGTCTCGGTTGCCACACCGCGCCAGAGCAGGACGCCCAGCGCCGTCCACAGGAGAAGCAGGATGGTGCCGATGATTCCCTGGCAGCGGCGCCGGGCCTTCTCGCAGTGAGCATCTGTCATCCCCTGCCCCTTTCAGCTTCGCGTCGCATCATAGCGACCGCGCCCAATGTGATGCCGGCATACCCCAGGCGTCCCAGCATCTCCACGGTCTCGGCTTGCGCCTCCTCCTGGATGCGCGGGACGACAATCAGAGTGCCGTCGCCCAGCAGCGGCTTCATCAGCTTGAATCGTCTCAGCGCCCGCGCCGAGTCGCCGTCCGCGAACAGGAATACCGCGCCAGCCACAAACGGAACCCAGTGAGGCGAATCCTTCACCGGCGGAACCACCAACTCGCGGATCGCCTCGTGCCACGGCATGTCGATGTAGCGGATGTTGATGCGCCGCTCCCTTCGGTACACCCCAGGGCTTCGGCCAACCTCCCTATTGCCCTCCGCGTAGTCTCTGGCGCGTGAGCAGAAGACGAGAATCCGTGGCACATCGCTGGGCCTGGGGCAGCGCTTGGGCCGGAATGAGAACCCGGACACGATGCGCTCCGCTTCCTTGACGGCGCCATCGCCGATCAGGATGATCTTGCGCGGCAGGACGACGCTCGCAATGTTGCGCAGCAGGCGCCAGTAGTAGCGCAGCGTGGGCACGCCGGTACGATTCCAGACAGGTGTGCCCACTATCGCATCCTACCTACGTGAACCGGGACGGTGCAGGGATACCTTCTGCCTCCATCACTTCGCGGAAGCGCCGCCGAGACCACATCTGCTCCTGAATCTTGAGCGGATACCTGCCTGTGCCAGAACCACGGCGTTCGTGCTTTACCACGTCGCCTTCATTCAGAATGGTACGAATCTTGTAGCCAGCATGGTTCGCCCGAAGGCTGAACAGCGTGTCGAACAGAAACATGAACATCGTGGGTTCCCACCCGCCGATGCCAGCCACGCAATCGAGGCTGTACATGCAGCACATGCCAGGCGTCTCAGGCAGTTTCAGCAGTCCAGATTCATCCCACGAATCCGGGTCAGCACTTTGCATTTGCCGGATCGCGAGTGGTACCGTTACCTGACCGGTGTCTGGGTAATCGGTGAACACTTTCAGCATTTCAGGTACAGGGTCAATAAGCCACTCCACGTCCTGGTCCTGGATGATGAAATGCCTGATACCAAGGGCAGCGAACACTTCGGCAAGGCGGTTGCGCGCGTTCGAGCAACCTACGTTCTGCGGGCTGTGAATGTACTTCACCAGAGGAGCATTGGCAATCACCCAGTCCCCAATGCTCTGGTCCTCGGTATTGTCGAAGATAACGACGTGGTACTTCTCCCCTCCATTTGCATAGATGCTATCAATGGCCTTCTGCACGTCTTCCAGACCATAATAGGTGATGATCCCTATCCCAATTCCTTCCATTGTCTTGCTGGACATGAAGGATGGTCTGAATGCGCCTGGGCCTTGCGGTGGTCGTTCGTTGGGCAGCGGTCCACGGGCGAGCGCTCGCGTCGCTTCGAGGCGGCGGTCACGCATTGAGAATAATCGAAGCGGAGCGACAACCGGCGTCGCAGCGCTGGACTCATGCACTGCATGTGGAGACAGCCCTTTGTCTGGTATCGCCGCTGGTATGCCCAGCATCCCCGATAGAGTATCATCGCGCAGAGGATATGGCATTTGCTTCCTCTCTTGCCGTTTGCGGCTTATGCGTTCAAGCCGTCTGTCATTCGCGCTCAACTGAGCGCCCCTCGGTTGGTTGCATCATTTACCCATTGGTCATGCGCTCACGGTAAGCATGGATAGGACGCCGGCTGCTACACGAGGAATGCTCGGTTGCCAGTCCGATTGAGCGATAACGTGGACCGGAGTGTTCCATGGGTTCCACGCGCTTCGATAGCGTTCATTCAGAACGCGCATCTTGACCTCGTCATTCTCCTGCGATGGTGAGCCGTCGTCTCCTCCAAACCAGAGTACGTGCGGACAGCAACACAACGCCGCAAAGTGTATGTAGCCGCTTGATGGGCCAACAGCCAGAGCAGATGACCGCGTAATGTTTGCCAACTCATGCAGCGGTATGCCGCGCAGGTCTTCTGTACCAGATACCCGCAAGGAAGCTGTCCGCGTGCCAACGGAGACAAGTTGCCACGGCCCACAAGAGAAGCGATCCGCCAACTCGTCCCACTTATGCTGAGGCCAGTTACGCGCGACGCCCCATTCCTGCCTGGCGCGAGCATGAAACAGGATGGTATTGCCACATCCAGAGATTGTGCGCCCATACTTGATCCACAACTGCTTGTCGCCAACAGGCTCGGCATAGACGTTGCCGAACATGAAGGTGTGAACCGGAGCGAATACGTCGGCATCCGCCGGAATGAGAGCGGCGACAGCCTCATTCGATGGCCCGGTGCCACATCTGACACCAGACCCCACGGCAATTCCGCCGAAGCTATGCGGAATGTAATCACCGTGAAAATCCTCGCTGAGATACTCCCAGCCACGACGAGCGCACACCGTCACAGGAACACGAGTAAGCTGCGCATGATAGCGAACACCTGCAATCCAGCCCAAATAGACGCCGAACTCGCCCAGCCATGGCCCTGCGAAGATCATTGCGCTACACCGCCTTTTCTTTGGCATACAGGAGATTGCCGCTGCCCTGATTGGTTCGGGCGAGTTGGCGGACAAAACCGTGCCGCGCCAGAGCCGCCAGGAGAGCGTCGCCGTACCTCGCGTCGCGCGGTGCGTTGTGAATCCGCTCCTCCACGCAGACCAGTTGGGCTTCGATGAGGGTGGACCCCATCGCGGACAGTAGCGGAAGCTCCATGCCCTCTATGTCGATGGACACGAAATCGAAGTTCCCGCCGAACGTCTCCGCGATCTGCTCAGGCGTGATCCCAGGCACCCAGTAGGATGCCTTCACCCACTTGCCGACGTTGTGCCCCGGCATGCAGGTGGAAATCTGGCTTCCGGTCTCATAGAGACGAACGATCTCCGCGCGCGGCATGACGGCCGCGTTGACCAACTGGACTCGGTGGAACTCGGCCATGTTCTCAAGGAGCGAGGGGAAGGTCATCGCGCTGGCCTCCACGCACAGTCCCGACCAGCCATCCTCAGCCAGCGCCCGCACATTGCTGCCCGTCAACCCGTCGAAGGCACCGAGGTCGAGGAAGCGCCCGACCTTGCCCCCGAAGAAGTCGAGGATGATCTGCTGCTCGCCCCACTGGCTGTAGTCTGTGCGCGTCATGCGGTCGCCTTGATGTGTTGAGCTCCGGTGTAGTCCAGAGGGTGCAAGCACGGGTCAATGGCGCGCGCCCTGAAGAAGTCATCTACCGCCTTGCGTGCTCCAGACCAGTGACCGTAGTCGTCAATCTGAATGACACCGCCGGGCGATACGAGATCGTAAAAGGTCTCAAGAGAGAGTTTCACGCTGTCATGCCAGTCGCAATCCACATGCAGGACGGCAATCTGCTTGATCTTGTGCGTTGGAAAGGTGTCCTTGTACCAGCCCTTTACCATCGTGCCGTTGCGCAGCACACCGACGCTCGTAAGGAAGCTAACGACCTCCACCCAATCCACGCGACACCCGCTCGTGCCATGCATCGCATCTGGCGGGTCGTCAGCGGTAGGCGGCGGCATGCCCTCCCATGAGTCAAAGAGCCAGACGTGGCGCTTGAAGTCGTTGGCGAGCGCCATCATCGCGGCAGTGCCACCTCTGAAACATCCACATTCAACGATGTCGCCAGGAATGCCCAGCTTGTCAACATGGCACACCGCTCCGTAGAGGCCCATCATCCGTTCACGATTCACGACGCTGTGCGGCTTGCAGATGGCGAACATCTCATCGAAGGTCACTGGACGGCCTCCAATCAGGATGTGACCGGCTTCTCCATGAGCCAGATTGCCGAGGTCTTCATCTTGTCCCATCGAACGCATTCAAGACGAGCCACAAGGCTGTAGCCAACCTTGATCACGCGAGCCTCCATGTCCATGCCAGGATTCCACAAATGATGCGCAGGATGATTCGGCGCCGCCTTTTCCGTGTTCTTGCGCTTTGTGCCGTCAGGCAGAAAGCACACAGGCAGACACAAGACGAGAAACCCGCCAGGCTCGGTGACGCGATGCAACTCGTGGAGAGCCACGTCCATGTCGGGAACATGCTCAAGCGTGTCCGAACTCACGACACCACGGAATTGGCTAGCCTTGTAGGGAAGACGCTGGATGTCCACAAGGTCAATCAGTTTGTCCCCAGCAGTGATGTCGCAACCCTGCAACCTGTAACCGCGCTCCTCCGCAATGCGCTTACATCGAGGGTCCACGTAGGCCGTGCAGGCATCGAGCACCAATGGCGGGAAATCTTCGTTGACCCAAGGCAGCAGGCTATAGCACGCCAACATCCGATGAGGGAACTCCCAGTTCTTCGCTGAACTCATTGCACGGCCTCCACCCAGTTCTTGACATGCCGCTCTGGGCGAAACTGATCGACAACCCCGGAAGGCACAGGCGGCAGATCTGACGATATCATCTCACCCATGGCTTCAATGTCGCCGGGAAGCACGGCATGAATGCCCTCAAAGATGCGGGCAGCCCAGTAGTAACTTCCTAGCGCGAACGTCACGACGGGCCGGCGGCGAGCAAGCGATTCAGCTACCATCAAGTCAAACCCAATATAGAAGTAGGTTGGCAGCACAAGCCCTGCTGCGCCATCGTAGGTCTTGGGCATGTCCTCGGGCCTGATTCCGCTTAGGGGAATCACGGGAATCCCGGCCCGTTCGGCAACTTTCTGCGCAACTGCTGGAAAGCGCTTGCCATTCACAACCCACGGACGCTTGGGTCTATCGGGAACCGGCGGTTCATCAAAGAACCTGATGGCAATCGGGTTGTAGACCAGCGGCGACCCGACCGCGTACAAGTCCTGAATCTGCCATTGCTCGAACAGGCTGATAGAGATCGCCACATCGAACGACTTCACGCCACGCACTTGCTTGTCTACCATGTCCAGATCGACCTTGCATGGATGCGTATCCACGCCATCGCGGTACATCGCCCAATCTGTGAGGATACGTTGCCACCCGAACCCGTGATAGGTCATAGCGATTCGGCGCGGCGAACCAGGCCGATCTTTCCACCACAACCGCTCTTGATCGAAGGAGTCTAGGTGCAGCACGTCGGGCCGCAGTTGACATGCCAGTTTGTAGCATTCGTCCGAGTATGCTTGGCTATACTTGGCCATCGGGCCTTCGGTATAGTGCAGCATCACGCCATTATGGACGAGGCTCGCAGCCTTGCCACCGGCGGTGACTACATGGACCTCGTGCCCCTGGCGAACCAATTCTTCCGCGCGAACTTGGCACACGGCTTCCATGCCGCCTGGGTTGAACGTCGGATAAGCTCGACAACACGACACGATTCTCATGCGATGCGCTCCAAAAGGGCGCACACTTCGCCGGCTTCTGTCTCAACAGTCCACGCCCCAACTTCGTTTGCCGTGTCTCGTTCCCATGAGTAGACCAAGTAGCTTATGACTTCCCGATGTTGGCGCATGGATGGAACAAGCCCAGCGCTTCGCCACAGCGCCTTGTGGTCTTTCATGTTCCGAATCCAGCATGGGTCGTTTCTGCCATCATCCCACCTCGATGCTTGGCCAGTCAGTTTCTCCGCAATGAACACCCTGCCATCCGGCTTCAGTCTAGCTACCATTGATGCGAGAATCGCATGCGCGCCATCCTTGTTGTGCTGGAGAGTATTGGAAAAGATAATGAGGTCGAATGGACCCGCATCGGCATCAAGCATGCGCGTCGCAACGCCGGCCTGGCTGGCGCGTTTGGCCTGCATCTTGCACGCCTCAGCATCCCTGTCATACCACCAGGCTTGGGCGCCGAGGCCGGCTAGAAAACTCGACAGCGGGTAATCAGAACACCCAAAATCCAATACCTTCAGGCCACGCACGTCAACGGCGTCCAAAAGCCAATCGTAGGTCATCTTCTGGCACATGTGCATGCCAAGGTCCGCCACCGCCTTTCGGACTATTGGAAACCTGTAGCGCGCGGCGTCAAAGAAGGTCTTCCATGTGAATACGTCACCGGCAACGACGTCGCCCAACTCGCGCAGGCTGCGCATGTCGTCATTGTTCTCCCACGTCAGATGCAGGGTTATGCAATCAAACGCCCGAAGGTCAGGATCGTGAGCCAGGAACTCCTTCGCTGTTCCGTAGAACTTCGACGGAACAAACTTGGCAAATTCCGCCTTCAACCCAGCCGGCGTCTCCGGCCCGGTGCAGATGTAGCGGTAGCCCTCCGCCTCAAGGGTATCCACCGCCTTCTGCGTGAGGGCGTTGTAGGGCGGGATGAATACAGGGTCTATGCCAAGCATCGGCTTCGCCGCCCTGAGTTCATCGGGCTTTTCCCCATCCGTGTGCGTGTGCATGTGCCCGTGATAGGCGACTTCGATGTCTTCCGAAAAGGCCAGTAGGCGTTCCTTCTCATCGTCAGACAGCGGTCCTGTCATCATCCCGATACAGAATGGAACTCGCACCGCATCCTGAAATCTCGATAACACGGCCCAATGGTCCATTATCGGCTGCATGCAACCTTCTTTGCCATGCGGGAAATCATCAACGCGGACGATCATTCCTTCGCCCTCCACCACGCGAAGGGCTTGCAGGCCGTCACCTTCCCCTCGGTGAGGGCGTCCAGCACCAGCGAGACCCCATTCGCCCCGGAGCCAGACGCAGGGTAATCGTGGAACAGCATCTCGCCGCACTTCTGCGTCAGACTGAAGTCGATGGCTACCTGCCCCTCCGTGTGCCCCGCGTCGATGTAGGCGAAGTCGAAGGACAGTGCCCGCACCAGCAGCACCTTCGCGTCGTTGTCGGGCACGATGATGGAGCAGATGCGATTGCGAATGTCGCGCGTCAGTGCCCCGAACACATCGGACCTTCCTGGAGTATTCTCCACGTCAATCGTGAACACCTTCTCTGCGAAGCACGCCAGCACGGCAGCGGACAGCCCGCGCAACGTCCCAATCTCAAGGATGGTGTTCCACCTGCGCCCGGCGAGTTGCTTGGCAAGACCATCGGCAACAGACGACTGAGAATGCGCCTGATCGCCGACAACGGCAACGATGCTGGACACAACCTGTTCGGCCTTTTCAACGCTCACATTGGGCTCTTTCGGCTTGCGAAGTCACACTTGGCGCACTGATCTGGCGTCTGGCACACGACGGTATCGCAGGGGTCGCTCAGCCCCACTACGCCCGTGGGATCGGCTCTCACCAGTTTCCCCACGCAGTGGAACCGCCGCCCGTCCGGCGCGATGAGGCGGCGTGGAAGCGTGCATCGCACCGGGCCGGGCAGCGGGGTGGGCTTCTCCTGCGGAGCGTCCACCACGACCTCGTGGGGCCGCAGCACTTCGAGCACGTCGCCGGGGCACAGGACGGTCGTGCAGGTCACGAGGTCGCCACGGTTCCGCGCCGCCTCGACGTTCTTCAACCAGTCCTGGCCGTCCTCTGGCGTCTGGGCGTGGCACGAAGCCCGCCAGTGGATGCGCCCGCGCGGCAGCCGCCCCAAGTCCAGCGGCCGGGCGAAGTTGCTGTAGACGTTCACGTAGTACTCGCTGCGCACCAGGCCGTTGACCAAGGCGTAGAAGTCGGGGTAGAGCGTCGGCTCGCCGCCGGTGAACACCACCTCTTTGCCCGGCAGGCAGTGGAGAATCTGGTCCCACTCACAGGCGCTCATCTCCTTGTAGGCCGCCAGCCTCGGGCCGTTGGAGCAGTAGGAACACTTGAGATTGCAACGAAGCGTCAGGTAGCACCTTGGGGTTTCATTGTTCATCTATAGCCACATTCTCCTCTAGCGCACTGAGCATGGCGCCAAACTGCGTTGTCCAATCAACAACGTCATTCACAAGCGGCTGCCATGAACCCTCCCGAACGGCGATGAATGGCACAAGAAAAGGATTCCACGCCTCTTTATACCGGCGCTGCGTATTCGCCTGTTCACCTGCCCCTCCACCACACCACACCACCACAGGGCACTTGCAATGCTGCGCCAAGTGCATCGGCCCGCTCGACACACCCACTGCATAGGCTGCCGAATGTAAAATGTCCATCTGGCCCGCCAACGAAACAGAACGAGCATCATCACAGCCAGGGACCATCGCCGCCGCCTCTGGCGTGCCGATGCACACGATCTTCTCCGCAAGACTTGCCTTCCGCAGATTATCGGCTAGGGCAGTCCAATTCTTCACCGGCCAATTCCGCTCAGGGCAGTGCGGGCGATTCCTAGCGTGGAACACGGTCACGCCAAGCCGCTCTGCGCGCATTTCGCCGTAGACGCGCCATTCAGCACGCCCTCCGTTGTACGTCTGCGGACGATACCAGTCGTCGGCGTTGGGAATCCGCGGGCGTTCAACAGGCAAGTCCACACGGTTCCCGTCCACCAATTTGTAACCCGACATGAGGGCGCTCTCGCACTGGATGTCGTGCGGCTTGAACTCCGTGGCGAAGTCGGCGTACAGCGCCTCGCGGCCCGGCCTCGTGCAAACCGTTACCTTGTCAAAGCCGTGCTGGTGCACGTAATACCGCAACGGGCCAATGCTCATCAACTCCCAGCCGAACTCGGCAACCACTTTGCCAACGACGAGGTGCCCGCCTTTCCGGCCCTGCCGCCGTTGTGCGATTCGTTCCCGCCGCGTTGGCATGCGCTATGTCCGTTCTTCATGGCCGTCCGCATCGGGCTTGCGCCTGCCGCGCGCCGTCTTGTGAAGCTGCCCGTTCCAGTAGCCGCGATGGTTGTTGCCCATGCCGTAGATGCAGTGGGCGGCGTCGCGCTGGCACTGCGGGAGGTTTCGCTGCTCCATTTCGCAGCCGGCGCACGGGTTCTCACGCTGCGTCTCGGCGTCGGGCAGAATGGCGGGAGGCATGGCTAGGCGCTCGATAGGCGGCAGGCCAAGCGCCCTGCGCGCCGCGTCCTCTATCGCCATGTCCGGCAGGTCAGGCTTCATGCCTTCCCATCCTCCTCGCGGCCCTTGAACTTGCCCATCAGGGCCATGACGAACTCCCCAACGGCACCCGCCGCAGCGTCCGGCTCAGACATGTTGATGCACACCTTGTCGCACGGGTTCACGAGATGCTCATTGCCCTGCTCATCCCTGGTGTAGGCGCCTGCCATCATGCACTCGTGGCCCCAGTTCTCGCGCGCCGTCCAGAAGCACGTCCCCATCGGGCAGGCCGCGTGCCCCTTGCCGTCGCCACGGATCAGCGGCAGATGCCCAGGCAAGCCGTAGGCGTCTATGGGCGTCGGGCCGTAGAGCGCTACGGCGGGCACCTGCAAGCCATAGGCCATGTAGTGCAGGAAGCCCTCGTTGGCGATGCAGCAGAGAGCACCCTGAAGCAGACGGTTCACAAGCGGAAGCCGCGTACCCCGGCGGTCGATCACGTCGCCGTCCGGCTGCCCGTCCATCTTGAAGCCAACCTGCACGCACCGCACGCCGAGTCGGCCCAAGTGGCCCACGATAGCGTCCCACACGGCCTTCGGAGCGCACTTGACCTGGCTGCCAGCGCCCGCGCTCGTCAAGATCACCGCGTAGCGCGGAACCCCGTGCAGCGCCACCTTCTCCCAGTTCTCCACCTGGCCCTTGCAGCGCTCGTCCCACTTGCCCGTCAGGTGCGGCGGCGGCAGCAGGGCGTCGTCAATGGCCGAACACTGGCCCACGGGTGCGGCGTGCTTCAGCAGCTTCGGGTCCACAGGCACCCCGAGCGCGTGCCACGCGATTTCCCACCACGGCTCCCCCAGATACTTCAGCCGCCAGTTGGCTTGCGGGTAGCCGTAGTACAGGTCGCCGTAGTCCGCCGCGATGTGGATGTGCCCGTAGGGGTCGTGGCAGACGGGAACCACGGAGCACATGTCCCACACCTCGCGGTAGTGCCGCAGAAGCGCCGTCAGCCGCATCGTGCGCGGCAGGTCGGGCGTCGGGATCATCTGCGCGATGATCCCGTCCTCGACGGCCTTGGCGCACATGTCGTGCTTCGCCGCCGTGCCGTCGTATGGCACGTAGAAATCAACGCCGCCCTTCGGCGTCGGGATGGCCGCCGTTGTGGCGATGGCGCGGGCAACCTCGCCACGGCCTTCCGCCGTGATAACCGCTGTCCTTCCCTTTCGCCGCTTGATGATTTCAGGCTCAAGCCACATCATCTTCGCCGCAAACTCGGCACGCATGCGATTGAGTCTCCTTTCAGGCTCTCGGCGGCGCCACGCCGCCCTTCACGATGTCGAAACCAGGGCCTCGATTGCCGATGGGCACGCCTTCGGCGTTCTGCGCTTCCACCTGCGCCTGCAACTCCGCCACGCAATCCTCGCACACCAGCGGCGGCTGCTTGCCGTCCTTGATGTAGCTGGTCAGGTCGCGCTGGCACCTGTTGCAGTGGTACGAGCGCCGCCCGATGCCCTTGGGGGCCAGGCCCAAGTCCTGTGCCGCCTCGTTGACGCTCTTATCGGGGAAGTCGCCCTTCCACGCGAAGGGGAGGATGATGCCGCCCTTGCTTCTCGCCATTGGCATTCAACGGTTCCTCTCATGCGACCTTGAACGGCAACTGCGCGTCACGGGCAGCAGGCGCCTTCTCGATGGTGTAGGCGATGCACTGTCTCACGTGCGGCGGCGGTTGCAGGTCCACCAGTTCATGCCATGTGAGACGCGGTTTGTAGAAGTTCACAACTCCCAACATGTCGCCGTCCACTTGCACCACGAGGATTTGGTGGAACCCGTGGTGTTCGATCTCATGCGTCGAGACCGCAACGGGAAGATGCGCCGCAATCCACTCCAGCGAGAGTTCTCCATGCAACGCGGTCAAGCCCAATTCGGGCACGGCCTTTTCCATTCTGAGCGCCGCCCCGTAACGGCACAACGTCACATCCACCAATCGCTCAAACTCATCATCCGATACATCACCTCCGCCCAGGTAGATGCGCGCGTTGATCGCGGCCACCAGTTGGCACGCGGCATACTGCTGGAGGCGATATTCCCAAGTCGGCTTTATCATGGTGCTCTCTGAATCTGCAAACTCTGCCAGATCGTCACGCTGTCGGGGTCGCGCCTGTTGTTCACAACCCCGTGGTCCACTACCTGAAACCCCCCAATCCAGAACTTCGTGCCCGCCGCGAGCGCGAGCGCCCCGGCCGTCGTCAGCGTCCCGCCGCATTGGCTCGTGATCAACTCGTTCGGGCCATCGCAGACAGTCACTTCCGTGTCGTCGATGTGCCCGCCAGTCCCGCGCGTCGGGAACAGCCGCGAGCCAATGACGTTCTTCCCACCAAGGGCGGCCGTGGGCACCACCACAGTGTTGCCCGCAATGGACGTAACCAGGCCCGTCAGCGCTCCCGTCGTGCCGTCGCCGTAGGCCGTGTTGCCCGTGCGCTCGCCTAGCAACTTCCCCGCCCAGCCGAATGCCGCGCCCACATACGGCACCGGACTTCCGTTGCCCACGGGGTAGTATTGCCACGCGCAGTCCAGCCCGACGTAATCTGAAACCCACACCTTGCCGCCTGGATTGGCGTCGTTCGCCGCCCCGTAGTCCCACACGATGGCGAGGTCGCTGTGCGGCGGCGTCAGAGGCCACGACGAACACGCCTGAAGGAACCAGATCACGAGCGTCTGGTCGGGGATGTGGATACTGAAGGCGTAGGGCAGTCGCGCCTTGACCACGCTATCCCACGTCGTTGCCAAGTCGAATCGGTAAGGGTCGCTCCCGCAGAAGATCACGTCGCCCTGCGAGTAGTGCGTCAGGAGTCGCGGGCCTTCGGGCGACAGGAAGGCCACGCGCGAGTCGATCACCTGCACGCTGGCGTCGTTCACCACCCCGACGCCTTCGATGATCCGTCGGCAGTCTGCCGTCTTGCAGCGGCGGCCCATCAAGTAGATGCTGCGCGTCTTGCCGCTGAAGATGACGTCGCGCGCCGCCTTGAAGGCCGTAATTGGCTCGCTGTGTGAACCCGCGTAGGCGCGGTCCAACGACGCCGCTCCAGACTCCGCAATGAGCAGAGCAAGGCCCTCGGGCGTGTCCGGGCCATCCGCTGGGTAGATGCCGGCGGGCACCACATTGCCGCGGTCGTTCGCCCACGCCACCTGCCCGTCAGAAAACACCTCGACAAACGCCATCGGCGGCACTGCCCACACCTGCGTGTACACGTCGCCAGTGGCTTCCTCATCGTTGTCGGCATAGGTTGTGGTGGTGTTGTCGTCTATCGAGTCCGCGTTGCCAACGGGCACGAGCATGGTGTAGGTCAGGCCGCCGTCGTCGCTGCGGTAGATGCAGCGGTGGATGTCCCTTCCCGCGCCAGCGTAGGTTGGGACAACAGTGAGATTGACCCTGCGGCCCGTGGTGTCGGCGGCGTAGAGCGTCGCACTCGGCGGCACTGCCAGCGTGTTGTCCGTGATCGTCTCGGTGGTGTTGTCGGCTATCGTGGCGAGCAGGTAGAAGGCCCCGCCGCCGCTCGACCGCCAGATGCGCCGATGCCACGTGCCCGCCGTCTCGGCGCATCTGGGGATGCCCGCCAAGTCCACGTTCTCGGCAGCCGCAACGTCCACGCCAATCGTCGGCCCCATGACGGACTCGACTAGCGTCGTTGCCTCATAGAACGTGACGCCGTAGAGGTAGTAGCCTGCCGCGAGGGCGCCGGGAGCCACGGGCGTCGCCGTCATACTCGCTATCGAGGGCGCGTCGGGCCTCGCCAGTTCAATGTTGACGGCATCGCACGCCGGGCTTTCCCACCCCGTGTCCACGTCCTTGAACGTGACCTTGTAGTAGTACTCGCCATAGGGGACGGCCCCCGCCCCGCCATCGGCAAGGGTAGGCTCCGTCGCGGGTCTGGCGACCGTCACGCCGAATGCCGCCGGCGGGTCGGACATGCCGTCGTAGCGGAGATTCTGCGCCGTCGCGGCCACGTCATCGGCAATCTCGCTCGGCTGAGAGACACATACGAAGCAATCATCCTGCCACGGGGCGAACTTCGCCCGATACGTGGCGTCCCACGTCACGGCGCTATCGGCGTAGACCGTCACCTGAGTCAGAGCCGTCAACGCTTCGGTGCCGCAGTGGTAGAGGTAGCCGTCGTCACCCGCCAGAAGCCAGTGCGGCGCGCCCGTCGTGTCCCTGTAGAATGTGCCGCCGATCCAGCGCGAGACGCCAGCGACGGCGGCTGTCAGCGTCTTCGCCCACGCCCGGCGTGTCGTGTAGTTGCCGTCTCGAACCTCGACGTTGCGGAGCTCGAGCTTGTCGCCGAAGCCGGCCTGGCCCCGCTCGGCGCGGTCGCGCATGCCGTTGGCGGCAGAGGCAGACAAGTAGAGTGGCTGCACAGGCTGGGGCATGTCATCCCCGATTCGTTAGGCCGGTGATTTTCAACTGCGCGAAGTACTCAGGCCCGATCACGTCGCCGTTGTACTTCAGATTCTCCTCGGCCCGACGCGCCTCATCTTTCGCCAAGGGGTACAGATCGGGGTTGCCGCCAGCCAGCGTCATGAACTTCAGCGGCTCCCAGATGAGTACGTCGGTGTGCTCGGCAGGAATGATGGGGATGTCCGCGTCGTCAGACATGTCCGAATGCCCCGCGAGGTAGGACAGGGTGATCGTGTCGGCGGCACCTGGATAGGGCATGAGGATCAGCGTGCGCCGAACCACGTCCCACCACTGCGGCATCCCACGACCACGGAACGTCATTGTCCCGCCAGCCCGTGCCACGAGTTCCTGCGGCCTGAAATCCAGAGGCCGTCCGCTGCTTCCAAGGCTTACCGACGTGACGAGGGCGCAGTAGTCTGGCGTCGCGCCGTCGGTGTCCAGAACCGTGGTCCCGTCGGGCAGCGTCACCGCCGTAGTGCTCGACGTGATCGCCAACACGCATGAGCGCCGGCGGAACGACCAACGCGCCATGTTGACGAACTTCCCGTGCGCCATGTTGATCTGGCGCTTCAGAATGCGCTCCGTGCGGTCATCCGTCGGCCCAGGCAGGAAGTCGAGGCACGCCTGGATGATGTCACCGAAGGTGTCGTTCGCCATCGTGGGCTACCTCGCTATGCCCGGAATCTGCATCCCAGGCCGAATGTTCGGGTGTTCGGCGTCGAATGGCTGGTCGATCTTCGCCAGTTGCGCCGCGATGCCCGACACGTCGATCTTCTTGCCTGCCTTCTTCGCCTTGCGCTCCATGGCTTCGAGGCCGGCCTGAATCTGGGCGTCTTCGAGGTGGTCGGCTTCCTTCTCAGGGCAGCGCAGCCGGCCGGCGTACTGCGGGTGGTAGAACGCCGCGTTGCGCAGATGCTCCTTGATGAGGCCGACCTTGTAGGCCACAAACGCCTTGGCATCGAGCGCCGCGTCGTCAACCGCAGCGCCCGCGAGGATGCGCTTGTTCGTTTCGGCGGCGCACTCGGTGTAGTAGTCAGGCGTGACGTACATCTCTGGCGGGTTGCCGCTCGGCTTCCCAAACTCAATGGTGATCGGTGCGTAGGGCATCTGCTGCCCGCCGAAGCGCGTGAAGCCGCCCTGCATGACGGCGAGCTTCAGTTGCGCGTGGCCCACCGCCTGCCACGTCTCCTGGCCGAGGTCGTCCGGCTCCTCGCCGTTGGCGAGTTTCGTCTTGATAGCCGACAGTTGCGCTTCCATCTGCCGGAAGTCCAGCACGGGCGGCTTGGGCGACAGGAGCGGAGCGCCTGCCACCATCTTGTGCTGAGCCGCCGAGGCCGCTTCGTTGCTGATCTTCCGCGCGCCGCCGGGGGCAGGCTCGGCGTTCTGGATCTCTTGAAGCCCTGGCAGCGACTTCAGGCCCGCATCGCCGGAAGCACCCTCTTGGGCAGTTGACTTCGCCATCTCGAATCATCTCCTGATGTGGAGCGGGCCGGGCAGACCCGAAGGCCCGCCCGGCCCGCAACAGTCCTACCGTCCTTCACCACGGCCACTAGGACATGGTGGGCCGGCCGATGTTCTCAATCTTTGCGAGGTGCAGCGCCTCGTCCTTCACCATCACGGTGAACGCGCTGCGGAAGCCTGCCATGAGCCCGTCGAGGCCGTAGGGCAGCACAGCGTCGATCCGCTTCGTCGCGGGATACGCACGGTGCCACACCATGGCAACGGCTTCGGGGTTCATCCGCACGAACTGGGCATACCCATCGAAGGTGTTGTCCAGTTGCGTGTAGAGCGGGTGGTACATGAGCGTGATGATCTCGCCCGTCGCAGCCACCCTGTACTTCGAGACGTGCATCCCGTACATCGTCTCGTCTTGGTTGACGATCTGGAGCTTCGAGGACGCCTGCTGCGAGAGAATCTGGAACAGATGCCGGCCAGTGAAGCCGAAAATGTTCCCCTCCTGCGAGATGGACTCCGCGCAGAAGTCACTGAGGAACTGCTCGATGCTGTTGATGTTGGGCACCGTGGTCGCGGCGTCGTAGATGTGGGTTGTGGTCAGGTTGTAAAGCCCGTCCAGGAAGCCCACGGCATTCGAGCCGGTCGTGTCGATGTCCGACATGCCCCAGTGGATCATCTTTTCGTTGCAGGTGAGGTGCTCCTCCTTCAGGAGATTCATCTCACCTTCCCAGCGGCCGCCCACGGGCAGGGTGATGTCCTCGACCGTGTTGGCCTCCTTGCGGGAGATGATCAGCCAGTCCTCGGGGAAGGCGTAGATGTTCTCGAACTGCGTCTCCTGGGTGCGGGGCTTGGTGTAGGGGATCGCCAGTTCCCGGCGGGTGCTGCCGATGTGGAGCAGGATGGTGCTCGTGCTCAGCGCCGTAGCGGGCGGGTTGTTGCCGCACGACACGGTGATGCTGCCCGCAGCGCCACCGCTTGCCGGGGTAGTAGTCACCCAGCCCTGGAACTGAGGCGAGAAGCCCACGCAGATGTCGTTGACCGTCCACATGCCGGCGTTGCCGACGGCGATGGTCATCGTGGTGCCTGCGCTGAACGAGCCGGTCGGCCGGTCCCGCTCAGGCATCATCACCCGTTCCTTCCAGAAGTACTTGCTCCCGTGGGAGACAATGTGCCGCATCGGCTTCTTGTCGAGCAGCACCCGACACGGGCCGAGCTTGGCGTTCCTGACCCAGATGGTCTTCTCGATAGGGACCTGCATAGTGGGCCAGGTCGTGGCGAGAGCGCCCGCCGTAGCGTCGGCGTTGATCGACGTAATCGCTTGAATGAGGGTCGACGCGTACCCATCGTTCACCGTGGTAACGCCAGCGGCGTCCAGGGACGGTGTGAACGTGGACCCCGGGGTGTACTGTGGCATCTGTCCTCTCCTTCATTGCGCGAGGCAATGAGAAGGAGCCTTGCGGGCTGGTGGCAGCCTACCGGTCAGGCTGCACGTACTCCCAGTCCGCTTCATCGGCCCCCGGTGCTACCGAGGTTCCGCCGCGATTCATGCCGACGCCCTCGTAGAGGCGCTGCACGTCATCGCTCGGGTTGTGCTGGGGAATCGGGCTGGTGCGCACGCCGGTGAACTGCTGACCCGCTGCCATGCCGGGACGGTTCTGCTCGTACTTGGCCGCAAGCGCCTTCTCCCAGAACCCCGTGAAGTAGACCTTGAGCGCCCCTTCAACGTCGCCGAGGCGGTTGGAAAGGCAGAAGCCTTTCAGCGCCGCTCCGAGCGTCGAGGTCCGCCCATTGTCCAGCGTCACCTTCTGCTGAAGGAAGCCCTGCGGGTACGACTGGCTGACGCCATTCATACCCTCATCAACCTGCCCTCTGAGGTTCAATTCCTCGTTGAGCATGTTGCGCACGGCGTCCGGGTCAGTAGGAGCGGCGGGCTGGTCTACCCGCCTCACGGGTTCGGGTTCAGGTCTGGACGGCTGCTGCCGCTTGACGAGCATGCCGTAGGCTTGCCAGGGTTGAGGGATGCCCCTGCGCGCGAGTTCGGAGTCCATGGTCGCAGCGAATCGCCGGGCCTCTACAGTCGGCCAGACGGGCTGCACCTGAACGCCACTCACGTCGCTTTGCTGCTGGGCTTGCGCGACGGCATCTTGCTTCCACTGGTCAAGCGTCCGCGTGCAGACGGTCAGGTACTCCTCATCGGAGTAGCCCTGCGCGTCGCCAGCGGACGGTGCCGGAACTGGGGCGGAAACTGACCGCGAATCCGTCACAGACGGGGCGGTGAGCTTCGCTGCCAGTTCGGCCTTCTCGGCTTCGAGTTGCTTCAGGCGCTCCTGGCTCTGGTTGAGCGCAGTGCGTGTGTCCTTGAAGCGCTTCTGGTACGGATTCTTCTCGCTGTCCCACACGGCGGGCGGCAAGTCGGGAAGCCCTGACGGCACCTTGGGGGCGGGTTCGCCGCCGCCTGCACCGCCGGGGGCCGAAGCGCCTGCACCGGCTCCGGGACCAGTCGGGGCCGCGGGCGCAGCCGGCGCGGCGGGAGTCCCGGCATCCCCCGTCGGGGCGCCAGGGCCGCCAGCTTGAGCCTGCCCTTGGGAGTCCGTTCCGGTCTCATCTGCCATTGCCCTTCTCCTTTGCGATCTGCTCCTTCACTTGCCTCTCTCGGAACTCCTCGGCTACAATGCCGAGGTCAATTGTGTCCTGTATGCGGTCGAACATGTGCTTCACTTCGCGTATCCACGCCTGGTGAACGGCGCGTTCCGACGGCTGGCACCACGTCAGCGCCAAGTAGTGCGCCCACGTCAGCGCCGTCATCATTCGCGCCCACACGGCGTACCCGTCCGACCCCACGGCCTCTACCGCAGTCTGCCCACGCGCGATAGCGGCATCTGCGGCCTGCTCCGTCTCGAATGTCACCGAGCGATTCAACTGGCGATGCTGCGTCTCGTCGTCGGCAACTCCCTCCAACCCGAGACGCTCCGCCGCGATACGGCCCGGCAACTCGCAGACCAGCACGCCGATCTGCTGCGCCAGCAACTCGGAGTCCTCCGAGGTCGTGAGCATCTGCCCACGAAGCGCCTGCCGATGCGACTGCAACAGGTCGTTGAGGCCCGCCCACAGCGGACTCTCGAAGAACTTCCGCAGAGCCTTGCACTCGTCCGCGACGCGAACGGCCAACTCAGGGATCATCTCGCGGAACGGAAGCGGCTCCGGCAGAGCACTCACGCGCGTCATCGGGTCTCCTCTCAGGCGGCGGCTTCAACGCCGGGTTCGGGAAGGGGGATGTTCAAGCCCTGCGGCGACGGTTCGCCGCCAGCGGGCGGGCCTTCGGGCGCTGGCGCTCCGGGCGGTTGGGGCGGCGGCTCTGCGCCAGCGGCTGCGCCAGCGCCCATGGCTCCCTGCTGCTTGAAACTCTCGTGCTGCTCGTAGTGGGCGTTCCACGACGCGACCGCCTCAGCACCCTTCGTTTGCGCCGCCTGAATGATCTCCGCACGGCTCATCACGTCCTGGTGGAAGTCGTGCGCGTCAGCCTGCAGCACGCCACGGAACTTCCCCGAGCGAAGGAACTCGACGTTCTCCCACTCCGCGTCGTTCACCGGCGGGCCGCCGTACTGCTCGGCGTCAGGTATCCGCAGCATCTTCGCGTGCGCCCGCATCGCAAGCCCGCGCGGGAACTCCGGAGCCTCTCCCCACAACTGCGCGAAGTTCACGAACTTCTGCTCCGCAAGCGCCGGGTTCGCAACGACGGGGCGCGTGTCGAATGTCAACTCGACGCGCGTCCCGATCATGTCCGGGTCAATTACGTCCCAGGCGTCCGCACCCTTCTTGCCCGCGATCCGAACGTACTTCGGAGCCGTGATAAACTGCTCGTCCAATGCCTTGAGCTTGTAGCCAAGCTGGCAGAAGCACAGGCCCGCATCCTCCGCTTCCATGGTCTGGCGAACCGTGCCCTGCTCCACGATGACGCCCAGCCCACGCGCCGTGTCGGGTATCTGGCCGCCGCCGCCGCCGGCGTTCCCCATCATCGGGTCCGTATTGCCGAAGGCCACGGTGCCGTCATTGTGCAACTCGTCTACCTCGCGGTAGACGTTAGAACTGGGGTCCTTGAAGTCGATGTGGTGAGCCTGCTTCGCCGGGTCATAGTAGCCATTCAGTTCCACAAACCCGCCAACCTGCGCCAGGAAGTCTTTTGCGTGCAGGCCGCCCTGCGTCGAGATAATCGTGATCCCGCTGATGCTGCGCGACAGAGCCGAAATGCGCAGATTCACCAGGATGTTCATCTCGTGCTGGATACCCGCAATCTGCTCCACCTTGCTCAGGCCGTAAAGTTCGTGCGCCAACGGAATGAGTTTGATCAGCACATACCCGATGCCCGCATTCAGGCCGGGATGCTGCGGCCCGCTTTCATCCAACAGCGTCAGACCAGCGCCGGGCTTCCCTGCCGACAGGATGTAGCGCGGCTCCGGCCAGTTCTCGCTCCACGCATAGACGCGCACCAACCTCTCGTTGGCCGAAGTCGTGCCGTAGCCGTCCGCCGAGAGTTTGCCAACGTCAACCTGCTGGTTCTTGATCCAGTCGTCGTCCGACGTGATGCCGCCACGAACCGGCTCAAGCATCTCCCGCAGCTTCTTCTCGTTCACTTCGCCGCTGCGCTTGAAGAACTTCTTGTTCCAGCCGCGCCGTGGCGAACTGGCAATCCAATCCACAAGCCCATCCTCGGGTATGATCAGCATTTCCGCGCACCCACGGATCGGCTGCGTGTCGTTCTCGCCGTCGATTGAGCGCCCAAAGGGATCGGGGAACCAATTCCATAGCGGAACGATATTCACCCGCGCCCTGTCCTCCACGGGACGGCGGCTTGTCAGCTTCCCAAATGCCCACGTCCGCTTCCCGCCCTTCTCCCGGATGTCATCGGGCACGCCGTCTGGGTACGCCTGCCCGTCCACGTGGGCAATCTGGCGCCAGCGCGGCGCGAACCGACGCATCCACTCCACCCGCAGCACGCACGTCCCATACAGGCACGCCTCGCGCAACGCCGGGCCAACGAGCCACGGGGCCTTCGCGTCGCGGTGCCACTGGTTGTGCAGAAGGTGCTGCATCGCCTCGGCGTACTTCCACAGCACGTCCTTATCGCAGAACTCCGCGTCGTCGATGTATGGAACGCAACGCCACGGCGGGTCCGCATTCAGGATTGCAGGCCGAAGCCGCGCCACGGTGTTCTCCACCTGCGGGTGAACGAGCGCGCGGAACACCGAACTGTCCAGTGGCGACTTGTTGGCGCCCACGGGAAGCGCGTCGGAACCCTTGAACATGCTCGGGTCGGGGATGTTGTGGTAGTACTTGTAGGCGCGCGGCCACACCTCGTTGCGCAGGACGCTCGTGGCCGCCTTCGAGTCGTCCACGAACTGCTGTATCTCGGCGGACAGCTTGCCGTCGTCGTCGTACACCTTGTCATCGAAGTAGCTCATGCCAGCGCCCTGTATGCTTCGACCATGGAATTCATCTGCGCCGCAAGCCTGCCGTTCGGAGTCGCGGCGCGCGGCCGCCGCCGCTCGCCGTCAATCAGCCACACGAGCGGCTGGCGCGGCTGCTCCCACGCCGGCTCCGGCGGACGCAACTCGCCGTGATGCGACAGGAAGTACCGCGTGCAGTCGTTGGCGTGCTTGTACTCCTCCTCGTACTTCTCGCCAGACGACATGTTCTCCGCGCCTTTCACCAGCGCCCAGCAGATGTACGACTCCCAGGCATTCGGGCAGCGCGGAACCACCACCCGCAGTTGCGGCCACGGAAACGGCTCCTCACGCTTTGTCAGAAGCCGGGCCACGAACTCGACGCCAGCGTCCACAGACCCCGGCGAGTTGTTGCCAGGATGCACATTGATCGGGCCGCACGCCTTCGACATGGCCTCGACGTACTGCTTGATGACGCTCGGCGCGTCGTCCTGGCTGTCGTCCATGTGCGGGTCGAAGAAGTACGCCGAAGGCCGCAGTTGCTTGTGAAGCTCGATGACCCTGAGCAAATGCTCGGGCACCCGCGCGCCCGCCCGGTAGTACTCCGCGAACTGAATCACGTCGCCCTCGACAAGCTGCAAGTCCTCGACACCCTCGCGGCACAGGAAGTAGTACTGGATGCTCGTCGGTGCCGCCTTCCCGTAGTCCCAGCCGGCTTCGATGATGCCGTAGCCCTTGTCGGCCAGCGTCCGCCACACCTGCGGGTCCACGTCCTCGCCGTCCAGATAGGCGTTGTCGTGCTCGTCGAATCGGTTGTAGACGATGCCCTCCATGCCCGCCCACTCGCCTAGAACCTGCGCCGCGTAGTCCTGCGGCGGAAGCATCCTGCGCCGCGCCTCAAGACCTGCGATAAGGGCCTTCGCCTTCTCTGGCTGGCCTGCCTTCTCATACAAGGCGGCCATGCCGTACACGTTCTCCACCGTGCTGATCTTCATCCGCGTCACCATCGGGCCGTCGCCGCCCATGATGATCCGCTTCCGAACCCAGCCCATCGGATACTTCGACAGCCGCTTGTCCATCGTCATGGCGCCCCATACCTTCGCACCAGGCTCAAGTATCGTGCGGGCACCCGTCAACTGATCGTGCAAGTCCTGCGGCGGAACTTCGCTCAGACACGCCAGATTCAACCGCACCGCCTGCGACCGGGACTCGTCCTGCTTGTGCGCCGTATAGGTGCAGCCCTGTATCCAGCCCCCGTCCACCAGATGCACCGTGCAGTCCTTCTGGTTGTAGCCGCTGCCATCGGAACTGCGGGAACTGTTGCGGAACTCGACGGGGATCATCTCCAAGAGCATCGGCAGGATGCTCTTTTCCCACGTCTGCGCCACGGGCACATAGTAGCGGCAGAAGATGGGCGCTTCAGGAACGAACCGCAGCGAACCGGGCAGTGACAGCGGTTCGATCCGCGTCACCGCAATCGCCAGCCGCGTGCACAGGATGTAGTCCTTCCCCGACTTGTTCCCGCCCGTCACGTAGCAGACCATGTGGTCGTCGTAGAAGAACGGCCGCTGGGACTTCCACGGCTCGAAGCCGCTGAGCGCCGCCGCTGGATTGTCCAGTAGAAGCTCGCGTGTGAGGCGCGCGATCCGCGCGTCGAGGTCGTCACCCTCAAGCTCTGCATCCAGCACGTCAGCTTCAGGCTGTGCCATAGTCTTGCCCAGGTGCGATGATGGGGGGGTCTTCCGGCTTCTCGCCATGCGCGGCGTCCTCGTCGCGCTGCTTCTTCGCATCCGTCAACTGGCGAAGGAGCGCCGACTTCTGGCGGATGACCGCCGCGTCGAACTTGCCCTGCTTCGTGCGCGCGAGCAACTTCACCGCCGTTCCGCCGAGGTCCGAAACGCCGCGCGCTCCCGTCTCCGGATCGCGCAACTTCTCCGTGACGGCATTGATTGTCACCTGCTCCATCTCCGCCAACGCTCTGTCGCGGTCGAACATAGCCACGTCCTGACGCGCCGCCGCCGCCGCCTGCCCTTCCTCCGCACGCGCCCGCTCGTTCTCAAGGAAGTCCAACGCCTCGAACTTGCCGCGAATCTTCCTGACGCTCGGAGCCAGTTTGTCCGCCGGCGTGTCCTCCGGCAGCTTGAACGCCTCGCGGTAGGCAGCGTAGACGGCCTTGTGATCGCGCGGGTCGATCCGCGCCAGCTTGCGAAGGAAGGCTTGCTCTGGGAGGCTGAGACGGGCCATGCTACTTGCCCTTCCGCTTCTTGGCCTTCGCAATGTTCTCCATCGTGCCGTAGATGTAGCGGTCCGCGCGCTCACCGGTGTAGCCCTTCTGGCGGGCCTCGCGCGCTAGCTTGTCGTGCAGCTTCTTAGGCACCGACTTCTCCTTTCGCGCTCCCCTGACATGCCGACGCCCCCGGCTGTCTAGCCGAGGGCGCCTGTACTGTTCCGCCACGTGGGCGGTCAGCTAATCCAACACAGGCAATCGGGGACTCATCCCTTGGCAGCAGGTTCTTGGTCGTCCTGCATCTCCGGGATGACGCAATTCAGCAGTTCACCAAGCTGGTAGAACACCCGCTTGATGCAACAGTGGATTGCCTTCACGTTCTTCTCGACGTTGTGATAATGGCCGCGCACCCTGGGCCTCACTTCGTCGTCGGCTCTCTTGTGGATGAGATGCTTGCTCAAGCGCTCACCAAACTCCTCAATGGTCCTGGCATCCTCCAGTGTGTCACGAGTCAAACCAACCAACCCGGCCAGCTTTTCCTCGTCAGACACGACCTGTTCGTCAGACACATTTGGCTCCTTTCGCGCTCCCCTGACATGCCAACGCCCCCGCAGGATGCGAGGGCGTCACCGTAGATGGTGGCAGGGGTGGGAGTCGAACCCACGTATCTCCGACTTATGGGGCCGGCGAGAGGCCGCTTCTCTACCCTGCTGCGTGACTTTTCCGCGCGTGCCGCCGGCGGCGGAAAGGTTTTGTTGTACCCCGCTTCCGTCGGGCGTTCGCGGCACGATACGTCGCCTTGCGTGCCACGCCCGCGCACACGTTGCACTTCTTCCGCCACTTGCGAAGGATCGCCCCGCACCCGCACCGCCGCAGAAGCCCGCTCAATGGCTCGCGCGGCCCCCCGCTCCGTGGTGTCATTTTCGGCTTTCGCCACGCCCTATGCAGCCGTGGGGCACAAAACACACATATTCCAGGGAGCCAGTGATCCGTGATGTTCCGCCGCCCGTAGAGCGACAGGTTTTCGAGGCCGTCAAGCTCGCGGGTGCAGATGAGACACCGCATTGCCTCGTAGACGCTCGCCTCTGGCATTGCTTCCCTCTTGGGCGCTCAGGGCGTAGTATCCACCACCAGTGGTATAGTATGGCCCGCCATCGTGCATATTGCAAGAGAAATTTGTTGCAATTTGCAATCTGCATCACGCGCGGAGTCCGGCGGAGCGGACTCGGCGGGCCGAAATGTCGGAGGAATCTGACAAGGCGGGGCGGACATGCCGACGCCCCCGCCGAAGCGAGGGCGCCAGCATGGATAGAGCTGGGCTGCTCTACTAATTCTACCGCCTCAGCGCGGCCTTGTCAAGACTCTGGCGAGGGCGGCAGATGGCCGCCGGGGCAGGAATCGAACCTGCGCGTAAGCTTATGAGGCTTCTTGCTCTACCGCTGAGCTACCCGGCGCGGGCTTGTCAAGACTCTGGCGAGGCCTTGCCACAACCCACTATCTGCGCCATCTCTGCGTCAGTCGCCTTTCTCAGCGACTCGTTGCGAAATGTGTTGCTCAGGAGGTAGCTACCGACGAACCACACACACTTGATGGCTCTGCCGTCAACTTGCTCTTGTTCAGCTACCGTCATCAGCGAGCCGCCGCTCTTGAGCACTACAACGTCACCAATCTCAAAGATCATCACTTTCTCCTTTCCCTCCCCGTGAATGCTAGGCCCCCGGAATCTTGCGACCAGTACACACATGCAGCGCGCCGAACAGGCGCTTCGTCATGCAGACGATCTTCCCGCACTGGGGGCAGAGCAGGTATCTGTGATTGCCCACCTGCACCGGTTCGCCGCGCCGCAAAGCGTCCTTCTCGGATCGCGTCAGGCAGTCAGGGTTCATTGTCACGCTCCTGGAATCTCGGGGTCGCCCTCTTGCAGCGGGCGGATGAACGTCCAGTAGCCCGCAGGAAGCTCACGGCAGGACTTCACCTGGCCAGCGGCACCCTGCGAGGTGTCCGCTTCGAGCGTGCCGTCCTCGCGCCGTACAACGGGCAGGCACAGGGCGTCGTCCTCGCGCGGGCCGAGGCCGCGGATGATGAACAGTTTCGGAGTTCCTAGAATGTCCTCTTCTACCGTAATTGTAGGTTGACCGTCTTGGACAATGAAGCGTCGCGCATGCACGACCCGCCTCCACTCGCACAGGCCCTCGGTGCCGGGCAGCCACACGTCCAGGCCGCCCTCATTGACGAAGCGAAGCAACTTGACCCTAGCCATCGGCTTTCTCCTTGAACACAGGCCCGTCTGGAGTCAGGTAGGCGATTTGACTGTCCAGCAGCTCCATGGCCCGCCGCTTCTTCCTCGCTCGGAACGCCCGCTGCGTCCGGCGGTTCACGGCGCGCCGCGCCTTGGCCCGGCAGGCTGGGCACAGCTTCTTGCGTCGCAGCAGCGGCGGCGGAATGCCGGCGTGCGGTTCTCCCTTCGGGCCGGGGCACAGGCGGTCAGGCATTCGGGGCCTCCCTGCGCTCTGCTCCCTGATGCGGCATCGCTGCTCTCTGCTTCAACGCTTGGACGCGCTCCCAGAGCCGAAACGCCTGAATGGCCAGCGGCCCGCTCGACGTGCTGGTGCGCATCTGCTGAAGCGTCCCGTCTGGGTACCGGCAGCGGACTACTGAGGCGGGCATGGGGGCTTCCCTCTAGGCAGGATGAGCGTGCCTTTCGGTATCGAAGTCTCAAGACGACCATCAAGCAGGACCCGAATAGTCCGTTCATGATGGTTCACAGACAGAATCCTGCCGGAGGCATAGCCAACGACGAGAACTGTCATGTTCCTGTGCCACATCGACGGGTTGCCAACAGGAATGGTGATTACTGAGGCGGGCATGGGGGCTTCTCCTATGCTTCCATCACGGCCACATGGCCGCTTTCTTCCCATACACCGATGGGCACCGTCGTCTCATAGCCAACGCCAAACTCAGGATCAATGACTTCGCGCGTGGTCATGTCCCACATGTGAATGCCGACGATCACGTCCCAGAAGTTGCCGCACCAGATTCCTGGGCCGTTAGGGCCTCCCCACGGCTTGGCGAACTCGTCTCTGAGCCACAGCGAGGTCATGGCTTTTCCTTGGGCTTATCCGCTTCAAGCACGAGCATGTTGAGCCGCTGGTACACGTCGCCGTCGAAGGACACGAGAAAGCGCCCTTCGCCAACGCACAGAGCGTCCGTCACAATCGCTTCGCTTTGCTCGCCGGCTTCGTTCTGCACCAGAAGCGTGTTCGGCACGTCTGACGCTCGGTTGCGAAGTTCCGATAGCAGAGCGCCGGTCGAGAGGCAGTCCAGAACACCTACGCGGACGCTCGGTTTCACTGAGGCGGGCATGGGGGCTTCTCCTCGTGCTCAATGCCAAATCGACGAACCGCTTCTTCCCATCCAAGACATGCGTACGCGAAGTCGAGGGCGTCTTCGCACAGGAAATGGGCGGCTGAATAATCCCAGAACGAGCCGATCCTATTCAGCCACCCCTCTCCGGCAAAGCGCACGACGGCAGCGTCTCTGAGCCACAGTGAGGTCATGGCTTCTCCTCCGGGGCGAACTTCTCCCCGTCCCAGACGTGGCGGCGAAGGCGCGACTCCTGAATAGTGGCGCAGCATGAGTGGCACAGGCGCGCTTCCCCATCGTGCGAACACCACTCGGCAGGCTCACCGTCAGGCAGTTCATTGACTGCATGGTGGCAGAAGCCGCACACCCAGATCGCGGCGGGCTTGCCCGGCTCGCCCTTGGGGCCGCGGTCCGCCTCCTTCGCGGCGAAATGCGTTCGCTCCGGGAACGAGCACTGGTCGCACTGAGGGTTCGGCAACCCCTGCACGTGGTTGCGGCAGTCGCGGCAGTGACGATCCGCCTGCTTGAACAGGTCGGCCAACTGCGCGTCTATGTGGCTGTCGGGGGCGTCGAGGCCCGCCTTGCGGCGGATGTGGGCGTAGGCTTCATTCCAACCCCACTCGGCATGGACTGCCAAAGCCTGCGGAAGCCCACTGTCAGGGGGAGGATTGCGGCTCATCGCCTCCTCCATCCGCTTGCACCGCGCCTGAGCCACCCGCAGCCGGTCCCCCGTCGCACGCCAGGGGAACTGCCGAAGCTCCGCCTCAAGCCGCCGGTTGAGGTCTTGCGCCGCGGCGAACTCTTTCTCAAGTTCGCGGATGCGCCTCCCCCGCTCGGCATTCTCGCGGCGCAGCGCGCGGACATGTGCCTCCCAGTCCTTCGGCAGAGCGCCGGCCTCAACTTCGCGGACGCGCGCCTCGGCCTTTCCCAGCGCTATCATCCGATCTGCGGCGATGTTCTCGACGTACTCAAACAGGGCGCCATCCCGCGTCGTGCGCGGCGGATTCATCGCCCCTAGAATGACACGAAGCCGAACGTAGGCGTCCGACAGCGCGTGCTCTGAATCCATCATCTCGGTGAACTTCGCCTCGGCCTTCTCGGCACGCTCCATCTCGGCGGATACCGCAGACTCGGCGCGCTCCCATCCAGCCTCGACCTTCTCGGCACGGGCGCGAATGGCCTTGTAGTCACTGCGCCCACGGGCGAAGCCATCCTTCCAGCACTCGCAACGAATCGGGCCGTCACACACTGGCCTTCTCCTCAACTCGGACTGTCAGCCGGACTGGACAACGCCTATCCAAAGCATACATGAGGTAAGCTAGTTTGTCAAGCCGCTGGTCTGATTTTTCTGAATGCCACAAGAATCTGTCTGGCGGAGCGGAAATCCGAGTCGCCCGGAGTTGACAAGGGGCGTTTTGTATGGTAGACTCTGAACTAGAGAGACTAGCTGGAGAACTGCCCAATGAACAACAACTCCGCCACCCGCGCCGAGCCTTACCCGCCTCCGGCGAGTCTCTCACTCGGCCGGGCGGCGGGACCATCAACATCACGGGGCGGCAGGTGCATCGGGGGCCTGCTCCCGCGGAGCCCTAGCTAGAGACCGCCGCTCTGCGCCCGCCGCCCCCTGGAGGAAGCCGATGCTGCAAATCTGGCCCTGTGAGAAGAACTGCGTCATCATCGACACGGGCAACGGCTCATTCCACGTCTGGGAGAAGGATGGCAAGACGCATATCCTAATGTATGACCACTTCAGGATCGAGGTGGAGGGCAAACACAAGGGAGAACCGAAGATCACGCTCGACAGTGACGAATATCCCACACGGCTTGAGGTGAAGGAGACGGAAAACCGCTGGACGATGGTCAAGGAGGAAGCCCGATGAGCGAAGCCAATGGCATCGTCCTGCCCCCCGAGGCGCCCGACACCGGACCCGCCCCCAGCAGGTATCAGTACACCTTCCACTGGTGCCGGAAGGAGGGCTGGACTGAGGGCACTTGGTGGCCCGCCGCCGTGGTCACGCTCGATGACGGACGCCGTTGCATCTTCGCTGGGTGGCTCGGTCACGCGCTTCACTATGAGAGCGAGAAGGACATCGAGATCGGCCCCCGCCTCCCCACGCCGGAGCGGCTGGAGGCCCTGGAGAGGCTGGCGGACGTGGACCCGCAGGAGTTGGGCCGCCTCAACGGAGAACGCGTCTGCCACTACTGCGGCAGCGGACAGTTCCACAATGGGGCGCTCTGCCACAAGGCCGACTGCATTCACCAACTCGCTCAGGAGACCAAGTCGTGAAGGACTGGCCGACGCGCATCCGCTGCCTCAGAGGCGACGACGCCATCCGATATGAACGCACCGTCGTTGACGATGTGCGAGTCCTGCTCGGACAGGCGCAGCACGGGAAGCGCATCATCCGCATTGCCACGCGCCTAGAGGGCGGAAGAAACAGCCCGGCCACCGAAATCTTCGACGGCATCTTGCACGAGACGATACATGCGCTGTTCAACGAGCTTCCGCTGCTCCACACCTGCGTAAACGGGGAACGAGAGGAGGAGTTCATCGGAACGCTATCCACAGCACTCGGCAGGACGCTGGTGGCGTCTGGCATCGTAACGCTTCCAAAGACAGCGCCGAAGGAGGCCCAGCCGTGAGTTACAAAGGGCACCAGGGGCCTCAAGGCCCGCCGGGCATTCCGATGACGGAATCGGAATGGCTCGCGCTGCTCAAGGAGAAGCCCAGGGAGGCCGATGCCATGGTGGCCGAGGCGCTGGGGCATGCTGCCTTGGCCCGTGCAATCAGGGAACATCAGCCACTTCCATGTGATGCCACTGGGCGCTATGCCTCTGGCGACTCGTGGGAACTCTTCGGCCAGATGTGGGAGGCACTGCTCGCGTCTGTACCGGCGGGATCAACAACCGCCATGATGCACAACCCGTCGGATGAGGAAGGCCAGTGCATCGGATACAGGGTGTCGTACACTTTCGAGGACGACGATAAGATATTCCCGTGGTGGGGGAGTTGGTGCAAGACCCCAAACGCAGCCCTTGCCCTCGCCTTACTCAAGGCCAAGGGATTCATCCAGGAGGATGGGCAATGAAACTGCCGACCGCGCCAGGATGGTGGTGGTGGGCACCGTCGCCCGACAGCCGCGAACGCTTCCCCATCTATGTAGGCCAATACATGGGTGGCGATCCGCCAGAGGAATGGTTTCCTATGCTCCCAGGGCCAGATCCCGACAGCCGTGACCGCCCCCTGACGCTGCGCTACATCTGCTGGACCAAGAACATCACCATGACCGCCCGCACCGTCGCCTCGATGGGCGGCGTCTGGCTCGGGCCGTGCAAGCGCCCCGAAACGCCCATCGCACCCAGCAAGTCCGTCGCGCGACGCTTGGCCATCCAGACAGCGCCCGACCCCCTCGACGACGAACTCGCCGAGGCATTGAAGGAGTGGGCAAGGGAATGGATCGAGCTCTACGACGCCAACCCGCCGCGGCCGGTAATGCGGATTGCGAGGCGCCGGTTCGACGCTGCGGAACGTTCGCTCGCCGAGGCCGCCGAACGCTGGCTCAAGGCCCGCGAAGGGAAGGAGAAGCCCAAGTGAACCCGCCCGTCCCTGGCGCCACCTGCGCCACCTGCCCGTTCCTCTGCGAAAGCCTCGATGGTGGACTTCTCCCGCCCGGTTATAGGAAATGCCGCCTGATGCCCGTCCAGGTATCCATGGGGGCCGACGACTGGTGCTGGCAGCATCCGAAGCTCGCTGAGAAGCGAAGGGCTCTCGAACATCCCGAATGGCCCCCCTGCGGCGATTGCGGCGAAAGACACGAGAGCTTCAGCATCTTCCGCACAGCCCCGAATGGCGGGGACGTGCCCGTGTGCAACAAATGCGGCACGACAATGCCGCTGATGAACCCAGGGGAGACCCCGCAGTGAACCCGCTCGACCCCCTCGCCAAGATGATCAAGGAGCAGAAGCTCGCCGCACACGACGAGACCGTGTTCCTCACGCCGGCAGGCCCAGTGACCTTCGACCAAATCCTCCACGCCACCGATCCGCACGGAACCCCATGCCAACGAGCCGCTGTCGCATGCGCCCTCATGAACGTCACCATCCGACTCGGCCTCGATAACTGGGCAGCCACCGACGGCACCCTGCACGGCCACCGACCCGGCGCACAGCTGCTCCCGCCCCAAGAGCTTGGAAGGAGAACCCCGTGAGCGACTTCAAGCCCCCGAAGGGACAGTAAGGACTAGCCACAATGAACGCGGCATCATGGGGCTTCCTGTTCGGCTGCATGAGCACTGTCGGATATGTCCTGTTGGCCGGGTGGCTCACCCGCAGAAACGCAGTCAAGACCGCAACCTGCGGGGACTGCCGCTGGCGCGGATGCAACTGCTGCCCGCGAACCCTCTACCCCTGGCGAGACCCCGATGAAATCCAACGCGCTGTCCCAGCACTCCCCATCTGCATGCCAGGCCAGTTCGCCTTCACATGCAACCGCTTCGAGGCCAAACCATGACATTCGGACCCTTCAACGTCACCATCGGATGCCCTTCCCCCATCTGGATCGAACTCTCTGATGTCAACGACCCATCAGTCGCACTGAGGTTCTACGCATCCAACCTCCCTGCCCTCTACGCCGCTATCGACCACGCCAAGCACGAGTGCAGGAGGATTGCTATCGACTTCCCCAGCCAAGTCGAGGGCAAGCGAATCCGCGCACAGATCGGAGATGTCCCGTGAGCCCCAACCCGCACCTCACCCAGGGATACAACCCCCGCTCCACACCCAACCCTTAGGACAACCCCTCCCATGTGCACCAACTGCCGATACGATACCGAAGTCCCCGATCAGGCCACCTGCGTCAGGGGAATCATTGTCGCTGATGCTCGACTCGCATGGTTCGTCAGAGAAAACGCGGTACCAGGAAAACTCCCGTGGATATGGATGACCTGCCTCGATAATAAGCCCAATTCACCTTCCGAACTGGCACCATACGACATAGGATGGGTCGAAACAGAACGTGAAGCCGTTGTCGAAGGGCTAAGGTCACTCGCCGACCTCATCTCACCAGACGAACCAAAACAACCAATCACCTATTCCAATCCATCCCCCGCAAAGCATGACCCGAATACGACTTAGGGAACCAGACCCCCGCACCAGACCCGTATAACGTAGCATCGCGCGGGGTTTCCCCTTTTTTCCTAACGCCCCCGGCCCCTTCTGCACCCCAAGCGCAAGCTATGAGTCTGTACCCGCGCGCCCACTGTTTGTCAAGGGGCATGATCGAGGAATCTGCGCAGATCGTGCGCGGCTGGTGCGCAGGGGGTGCGCGACCCTCGCGCGAGGCCAGCGCCCACGGCCCTGAATATAATAGTAGTTATATGGTATAGCCACGGGCGCAGCGCCTTGCTACTGCTAGACTTATGGCGATGCGGGTAGCGCCCGATCTCACTATTATATTCAACGGTCAGGGAATAGCGGCATCGGCTCGTCGGGCGCGTCGGGGAATGCGCCTGCCTGGCGCGACGCCCTCGACGGCCCCTCGAGCTATCCGCCCACTGGACACGGCGCAAGCCCCGCGCGGCCACTGCGCACACCTGGCGCACCCCCTTGACCCATGGCGGGGGTAGGGGCGAGGGAGCGCCCGTTGACTTACCATGCCCTCTATCTGGGACTCATCCCCTTACTGGTATCTACTCTCTCTGTCTTAGAGTCTCGGGTTTCATGGAGTCTCTCCGGAAGACCCCTATACCCCCTTACCCCCTTTCCCCCACTGGGCTGTGTGATATCGCACAGTCGGAAGTCAGGTTCAGACAGTGTAGCGGTGCGTTCACCTTTTGGAGTCTGCACTTGTATTCCGACTTGTGTGCTATCGTGCAGGTGTGCTAAGTCGTGTGGTGGGTTATGTTTGCGTTGCTGGCGCGGCGGAATGCCCCGGAAAGTGTGAAGTTGGGTTCAGACTCGCGGGTCGTGTTACAATTGGCTGGTATCGCCGTATGCTCTGCGCTGTCAAGGGCTTGCGTTGATACTTGCTTGCGTGATGCAGTTTGGCATGAGGATTGCTTGTGCTACAGGTAGCCTTGAAGGAGTCTGAAATGCCCAAAACTGACAATCGTGGTCGCCGGCCCCGCGCGGGATTAGGAGCCTACCTTGACTCCTTCAAGGCCCCCGCCGGGGCCGGCCCATGTAGGAGTCTGGACATGTTGACGGCAGAAGAGTACAGGGAGTGCAAGGCCCGCTCGGCTCGGCATGAGGCCATGTGGGCGGGGCGCTGCGCCGTTGCCAGCGCGGAGATCGCGCAGTGGCCGGCAGACGCGCAGATCACGAATGAGGAGCGCTCAGAGATGGAGTTATACGAATGGCTCGTTGACCCGCCGGTGCGATACTTCGCCTATGTCAAGGAGTCGACCGGCCAGATCACGACTTGGATGGGCGATGTGCTCGGCGCGGTATCATTCGGGCGCGAGTGGCGCGACAACTTCGGCGGAACCCGCGTGCCGGTGTCAGTGCGCGGGAGCAATGGCCGGCGCTACCACGGCACGTACTACAAGAGCGCGGGCGACTATTGCCGGCTCGCGGCGTGCAAGGTTTGATCCCCCACCCGCCGGGCCTCCCCGGCCTTGATAGGAGAAACGACAATGGCTTACTGTGCGATCTGCGGCGATACCGAGTCTGACGTGAGATACCCCGACCGTGCCTGGTGGGCGCCCGACGACGGGTGGCGCTGGGGCGCTCTGTGCTCCTACTGCCGGCCCGATGCGATGCGGCGCAAGCCCCGCGCCGACGACTACGCTTACGAGAAGCGCGGGGAGTTCGACGTTGACGCGGCGCTCGCGGAGAATGACGAGCTCTGATCCCCTTCCCCGGCCGGGGCGCCCGCGGCCCGGCCTTACAGGAGAAAAGACAATGCACGTCCTTTACAACTCCAGCGGCTACGGCTACCGCGTCGAGGTGATTGACGCGGGACAGATCATCGAGGAGATTGAGGCCGGCAACTCGCAACACGATTCGACGGCGCGGCTTGAGCCGGGCACGGCGGGTACGCTCGGCAAGGCAACCTTGGCGCGGTATGCGCGGGAAACCGCGATCTGCACGGCTATCGAGCGCGGCTTGACGGAGCGCGACGTAGCCGAAGACACCGATATCGAGGTCTGACCCGCAACCCGCCGGGGCCACGTGGCCCCGGCAATCTGGAGAATCAGACAATGGCGATCACGATCCTTAGCGGCTCAAACTACTTCACAATCCACGACAATGGGATGATCTCCCGCCCGGGTGTGGCCCCGTCCGGGCAGTGGACGTGCGCGGGTGCCGTGCGGTGCAACAACTTCGGCAACGTGGTGCAGCGCTTCACAGTGGCCGAAGTGCTCGCGGGCGGGATCAAGTGGCGCCATGCGAACGGGGCGCAGCGCGTCTATCTCATGGACGTTGATCACGGCACGACGCGGATGTGGTGCTCGCCGAAGCACAATCAGATCGGCGGGGCGCACGTAGCTTGACACCCTCACCGCCGGGCGCCCGCGGCCCGGCCAATAGGAGCAAAGACAATGGACGTAACCCCCGGAACCGTTGCGACCGTGCAAGCTGCCGCCTACGTAGTCAACAACATCTTCGTGCCGCTAGGCGCTCGGGTAAAGGTGCTGGCCGTCGACTCGCATCACCCCTACGGCACCTCCCTTCGGCTTTCCCTCGTGTCCCTGCCCAGCGGCGAGATCGTAGCGCCGCGCTGGTGCTCGGTGGCGTCCGTCGGCTTTGAATGGTACGGCTGGTGGCAGAACGGGCGCTTGGCCTAGCGCCTTCGGCCCGCCGGCGGAGCCGGCTACGGGGTGCAATGCCCCGGCGGGCCTCATAGGGGAGCGGAAACTTTGGGGGACTCGACATGGCCGTCGTACTGGACCGTCACCGTCAACGGATACTGGCCGGCCCGCGCTGGCAGGGAGTCGTGGGGAATGAGAAGTCAGTCAGACTCGTGCGGCGGCTCGCGCAGAACGTGGCGCGGACCGGTGAGTCTGATGCTATCCTGCTATGGGGGGAGTCGGGAACGGGGAAGTCGCTCTGCGCGGCGCTGGCGGCGCGCGAAGCGGGCGCGTGCGAAGCGCAGGTCGATGAGGTGTCAAGCGGGGCGCTTGACGTGGGCCGCATCGACTCCATCATTGCGGAGTCGGGCTATACCAGCCTGTATGGGACGCGGGCGTACATCATCGAGGAAGTGGACACGGGAAGCGCCGCGGCTATCGGGCGGCTGTTGACGTGGCTAGAGCGCTTGCCGAAGCGCTGTATCGTCGTGATGACGAGCAACCTGGAGCCGGGGAGCTTGCTGCCCGGCGCCCACGGGATCGCGTTTCACAGGAGAGTCACCGCGATCAAGTTCGGCAAGGATGGCTTGCAGACGCGCACGGTTGGCGGGGAGCGCGTGCCCGGCCCGGCCGCCGAGCTGGTCCGCGCCGTGCTCACTGAGGAAGGGCTTGACGGCCGGCCGCTAGAGTACTATCAAGGGATCGTGCGCAAGGCGGAAACGAACATCGGCTTGGCAATCGTGCTGGCCTATCAAGAGGCCATGAGCGAAGGGGATTGAGCATGCAGCGCAAGCGTTTCAGCCATGGCGTAGTGTGCCGGCTCTGGTCCGGCCGCGAGTTACTGATCGCACGGGCGCAGACGGCCGCCGCCGCCGTGGACATGGCCGCATCGGTTCGGCGTGCCTTGGATGAGGCAGAGCGCGTCGGGCGCCCGCGAGACTACGCGGACGCCTATCCTGTGGAACTGAATGAGGGGGAATGAGCCATGACCCTATCGCCCGCCCGCCGACGCACTGGGGCCGCTCTGTGGAGCCTGGAGCGGCACGATCCTGCCCCGACGGACCGGACGTGCGGAGATTGCCGGCACCTGAAGGCCCGCAAGCCGGAGCGCGGCAGCGGCCAGTGCCGGCATATCGGATCGCCGTTCGCGGGCTACTCGCGGGACTTCGATGATTCGCCGTGCGCCTGGCACCGAAGGGCCGACGAGACAAAGCCGCTGGCCGCGCCTTGCCAAGTGGCCCCTCGAGACGACTTGGGGCGAATGTTCCAATGCAACTGGCCTAAGGACCGCCCCGCGCGCCGGGGCTGGACCGATCGCGCTGCGCGGGAGCAAGGGCGGCTCTTTGTCGAGCCCCCGCCCGCGCAGCGGCTACTCGTGACACAGGAGGATTGAGCATGGCAACCGCGGCAGAGTACGTGTGCTCAACCATTGAGGCACTGGCGCAACTGCAAACCCTCGTCAGGCAGGGCAACACTTACGAGGGCATGACGGAGGAACTCGCGGAACTCGACGAACGGGCCTGGGCGATTCAAGAATGCCTCTCTGAGGCGGAAGAAGAAGAAAAAGCCTGACCTCTACGCGCGGCGGCGCTTCCCGCCAGACAGGGGGTTGACGATGGTGGTATACCGCTACGAGCTTCGCTTCGAGGACGGTGGCCGCCTGCCGCTACGCAGCTTGCGCCGGGCGCGGCGCTACGTGCAAGCGAATGGCAACGGGCGCGCCTGGATACTGTTCACCCTGGACGGGCGGCGGCGGATCGGGCAGGGGCACGGCAGCGAACTCCCGCCCACCAGCCTGCCGCGGCCCGATCCGTGCATCGAGAACGCCTGGGCGCTGAGACATAGGGCATGACACCGAGCGCGGCGGCGCATTCCGCCAGACAGGAGAGACAACGATGATCCGAATCACGCGCGCCGGCAACGGCTACAAGGTGGCTTTCTCGGACCCGGGCAGCGGCTGCCGCGGCTTCTCGACAAAGGCATGCAACCTCGCCGAGGTCCACGAGGCCATTGACCACTACCTCGGTTCTGCCGACTCCAAGGAGCGGTACGAGCACTCCGGCGAAGCGCGGCAGGCGACCTGCCCCCTGTGCCGCAAGGACTAGCCCCTGCCCGGCCGCTCGTGGCCCCTGAGGGGCGGGGCCACGGCGAGCGGGCCGCGCGGCGGCTCTGACCTGGGGCACTTTTGGGGGATTGGACGATGACCGCGACGAATGAACGCATCTTGGGGGCTGTGCTGTGGGCGCTCAACACGCAGAGCGACAGCGTATCCGACGGCGGGTGCGATCTGTCCGACGATCTGAAAAGGGAAATGGAGGAGGCCGCCTATGAGGGCGGAGCGCGAGAATGCCCCGAATGCGGGACGTGGCTCGTGCCCGGCGCTCTCTGCCACATCTGCATGGAATTGCAGGCCGCCGACGAACTGGCGGGGATTGCTCGGATGGCAGGGCGGCTTCTGCACACTACCTGACACGACCCTCCCCGACCCCCTGCACTGCGGGGGGAAGGAGTGAGGGCCGCTGTGACCGACCTGGAACCTTTTGAGGGATACGACGATGGGAACAGCGACACCGGGACCGTGGACAGTGAATGTGTGGACTACAGGCAGGCGTACCGTCGAGGCGAGCGGGGGCCTCGTGATCTGCGAGGTCCACGACACGCACGTTGACACCGAACGAGCGGCGAACGCGCAGCAGATCGCGGCCGCCCCGGCCCTCCTCGCGGCGTGCAAGGCCGTCCTTTGCATGTACGTCCCAAGCGCCCTAAAGGCTTGCGCGTACCAGGGGCCGCCGCCGAAGAAGTGGGCGCGAGAGATAGCCCCTGCGCTTGAGGCCAAGCGCGAGTTGCTCGACAGGATTCAGGCCATACTCCGCCCCGCCCTCGCGGCGGCTGAGGGGGAGTGAAACGCCCCAAGGGGCAGAAGGAGAGAACCATGAACCTGGTAATCGAGATCGAGGGCGGCGCGTTGCGCGGAGTCTACGCGGCGGAGCAACCGCCCACGGACCTGCGGATCATCGTCGTGGACAAGGACACTGACGGCGATGATGGCGACCTTGCACGGCTGCCCGACGGCGACGACGCCAATGTGTGGGAGGCGGCAATCGAGATCGATCCGACCGTGGCCGACATGGTGAAGCTGTGGGACGCCTACGGCGGCTGTGACGCCGACGACCCCGCCGCCGACGCCCTGGCGAACCATGAGGCCATGGCGGGCCACTGACACACAACCGCCGGCGCTCCCCCACGCCGGCAGCCCCCGGCGCCCACGGCCGGGGGCCTAAGGAGGGCGCAGCCGTGACCTGGACTGACCGCCTTCTCGTCGCGCTGGCGCTCGCCGCGCTGGCGCTCATCCTGTGGCTCTACGCCGCCAAGTGAAAGGGAAAGGCAATGAGCGAAGCGATACCGAGGCCCCCTGACGCGCTCGCCTTTGACGCCGACTGTGAACCGCTCAGCGTGCGCTGCGCGCCCTTGATTCCGCCGCACCCATACCCCGCGACGCAGGACGCTCAGTGCCGGTACCTGGAGGCGCTGGTCCGGGAGTTGGATCGCCGCTGGAAGGCGTACGCCGCCCTTGTGGATGCCTGCGAGGGAGCCGAGCGACTTTACGAGCTAGGGGCCTTTCACGGGTATTACGCCGAACCAGATGACGAGATGCGAACGGCGCACAATCGCCAGCGCGACGAGGCGCTGGGCGTGTTCCGTGCCGCCCTCGCCCTTGGGAAAGGAGACAAGCCGTGAAATGCCCAATCTGCGGCGAACCCACCGGCTTTGAGTGCCAAGCCTGTCACTACCCCCTCTATCGAGAGGCCGAGGTCTGCCCCAAGGGGACCAAGGAGGCACTGAGGGAGTTGGCGCGCTGCGCTCGCACCGTGGACGCAAAGCACCATGCGGGCGGACCGGTGCACATGGAGGATTGGAGCCTGCTGTACGACGCCGTGAACGCCGCCCGCGCGATCCTCGACAAGGCCGGCGAGTAGGAGAAAGGGCGCGCCGATTTTGTTTCCGGCCCTTGACAAGCGCCAACGCGTGGGGTATACTCCTCTTGGACACACGAGTCGAGGGTTCCCCAGTGACCGTGACGACGCAAAACGACAAGCTCCTGGCCGGCGCCGCCCCTCTCGTTGCCCTCGACCGAGTGTGTCCACCGGCCCGGCCAGGTCCCCTCTTTGTCTGCTCCAAGTGCGGCCAAGAAAAACCGAGCGATGAGTTCTGGCGCTTCCGCAAGGACGGCACGCCATCGGGGCGCTGCCGAGCCTGCCAAAGCGCCGAGAACGTCATCAGCCAGCAGAGACACGGCTACGCCACGGGCTACGCCGCCGTGAAGCGCTGGCGGCACAATCACCCCATCGAAGCTCGACACCAGGACACCGACAACAAGCGGGTGCAGCGCGGCACCCTGCCCGCTGGCCCGTGCGAGGTGTGCGGGCGGCACGTCTCCCAGAATCACCATGAAGCCTACGACGGCAGGAAGCCGCGGCGGCTGTGCCGGCGCTGCCACAACGCCGCGCACGGGAAGCGGAGCTATCAGGAGTCTGCCCAATGAAGCCCACATGCGCGCTTCATGTCTCCTTTGGGCAACTGGACGCTGCCAAGGCGCTGGTGATGAAGTACCACTACAGCCACCGCTGGCCTTCTGTCATAGAAGCCTGTGGCACCCTGCACCAGCCTGGCGGCCTATTCGGGAACCTTGGGGAAGCCGTCGCCGCCTGTGTGTTCGGCATACCCCCCACACGCTGGTCAGAAGCCGTGCTGGAACTCGAACGCTTGGTGCGGCGTGACGATGTTTCCGTGCCATTGACAGGGCTGATCTCTGCGACTTGCGAAGATGTGCGACGACGCGGAACCTTCGACTTGCTAGTGTCTTACGCCGATTGGACTCAAGGACACCACGGCGGCATCTACCAAGCCGCTTCATGGAACTACGACGGCCAGCGCGAACGGGCGCAAGACGGCCTCGTCGTGAACGGCAAGTTTGTGCCGGGGCGTATGTGTTTCAACCTGTGGGGCACCCGTAGTCCGAACCAACTCAGGCATGAACACCGCCGCTGGGATATTCAGCCCCACTACGACGAAGGCAAGCACCTGTACTGGCGGGCGCTGTCTCGCCATGGCATGAAAAAGGCCACTCGCCTTGGCCTGCGATGTTCCCCCTACCCAAAGCCAGCGGTCCAAGTGTCGATGGTGACACGCGGCGCTTCCAGCGCTGAGAGCCGGGTTCAACCCCCGGGGACCGCTCCATATCAGGAGTCTCCCCCATGACACTCCGCGGGCGCGAGTTCACCCAACTGCCCTGACGGGCGAAAGGAGACGACATGGACCCGACCACCGATGCGATCCCGACGGGGGCATATCACTGGCTGACGCGCGACCTCGACATGCACCGCGCGGAAGTCACGAACACGTCCGGCTACGCGCTGTTCACGACCGCTCCGGTTCTCGACGGCTGGTGGATTTCGCGCGAACACTCGAAACAGTGCGCGACCGTCGATCTCACCGAGCCGGAGGCTCTGGCGATGCTCGCCACGGGCAAGCACAAACTGGCACCCGGCGAGAAACTGCGCGTGGACGTGCCTCGTGAGCGGTATTTCGCGCGGGAGATCGACTGCTCGATGGAGGATCGGCTGCGTTCGGAGAAAGTGGCGTGACCTCACCAGCGACAACCCGCGGGCGCGCCGCCTTCAGGCAGGCTGCTCCCTCCCCAGCCTGTGCCCCCAGCCGGCACGGCGCGCCCGCTCTCTCTTTGGTGCCCTCGGAGGTAAGCGTCAGGACCGTGCGCACGGCACCTGTGGACGCCTCGCCGGGGCAATGCCTGCCGACGGGCAGGACGGCTCCGGAGGTGCGGGTTCGATTCCCGCAGGGCACCTTATCAACGCGGCGGCTCCCTAACGGGGCGAACGTCGGGCGTGGCCGAACTCAAAGCGGCCCGTCACCTAACGCCGCGGCACCTCCCGACCTCGCAGGGTGCCAGCCGCCGCTCCCCAATCCCTCCCGGCCCGCGCCCTCCGCCGCAACGTGCCCTATGCCCCTCCAGAGGCGCGGCGCGGGCCGGCCCCCATTCACGGCGGGCGCACCTGCCCTCGAACACGGGGACGCCCAAGGGCCGCGCCCGCCCTCTGATGGGAGTAGCCCATGTCGTGGCTGACGGTCCGCTGGGCGAAGCTACAACGCTGTGATACACCGGGAGACAAGTCAGTGCTCGTGCATCTCGCCACATACGCCGACCGCCAGCACCGCGCCTGGCCGAGCCACGCCGCCTTGGCCGCTGACACCCAGATGACCCGCCCCAGCGTCACCGCCGCGCTCGCCACGCTCGAAAGCCAGGGGCTGATCGAGTCCGCCGAGGAGCGGAAACCGAACGGGCGCTGGGAGCCGAAAGCCTACGTGCTCCATGTCAGCACAGACGACAAGGGCAGGCCCACTCGTCTGCCCACATATAAAGAAGAAGCATGTAAGGACAGCCGACAAGGGCCATGTCAGGATAGCCGACACGGCAAGCCGAGTTATCCACAAGTTACCCACATTTCGGGCGCGCTTGCCGAGACCGTCCCCCCCCAGACCCCCCATGAAGACAAAGAGAAACCCAAGAGAAGCAAAGAGAACCCCATGGAAGATCGCTTACGCTCTGAAGAAGAAGAGAAGAGAAGAAGTTCTTCTGGGGTTCTCTTGGGTTCTAAGAGTCTGCGCCGTACTGGCAGTTCTCTTCCGGGGGGTGCAGGGGGGGGCAAGCCCCGAACAGAGAAGGGGGAAGCGCAGTGAGCGTGAAGTGGCGCGACATCTACGGGCTTTACTCTGAGTCCTGGGGCGACCGCCTCGTGCCCGAGGCCATGGCGCACCCGGCCAAGGTGCGGCCGGCCGTCGCCCGTGCGATCTTCGAGCACGGCATCAGTCAAGGCTACTGGCCCAAGGGCAGCACACTGATCGACCCCTTCGCGGGCATCGGCGGCTTCCTGCTGACGGGCGCGTGGGCGGGCCTTCGGATGGTGGGGGCGGAGCTTGAGGAGCGCTTCGTCGCCTTGACCAGGGGCGGCGAGTGCGATGGCAAAGTCGAAGGTCACATCAACCCCACCGGCAACCCCGGTCAACCCTGGAGCGGGTGGTTCGTCCGGCACCGCGGCACCGCCCGCTATTGGGGCGCCGACATGGAGGAGAGCAATGGAGGTCCTCAGAGCGATGGTTTCGCGTCCAAAGCACTCGCGGAGCAGGCCGTTCGACGGGTTATGAACAGCGACGAGGACGTGTGGCGGCCAGAATCGTACAGGGCAGTGCACTTCGACGCAGAGCCGCCCAGCCCAAAATGGGTCTGCACGAAGCCCGCTCTCTGCGGCCAGCAGGAATCGCACGAGGCCCATCATATCACGGGCAGCGTCGAGATACACCGATGGGGCGATGAGTGCCCGCGCCCGACGATGCTGCACGGGGACAGCCGGGAACTTGCGAAGCTGCTGGGGGCCGCGGCGGGGCTGGCGACGAGCCCGCCCTTTCAGGGTATTCTGCCGGGTCAAGATGAGTTTGACAGAAAGCGCGCAACGCAACCTGACAGCGCCCGCTTTGGAAGGGAATCCTTCAACGGGACGCAGGCAGAGTACGGATCGACCCCTGGCAACCTCGGGAACCTTCGCCCTGGGAGCGTCGAGGGGGCCGTGTGCTCTCCGCCCTTCGGCTCCAAGGACAGCGCCGGCCCTGAGAGCCTGCACACGCGCACCGACGCGACCGCCGCCAAGATGCTCAAGGCGCAGGGCTGGAACGGGGGCGGGCAGAGTTCACCTGGCAACCTCGCGGCGCTGCCGATGGGCGACGGGCTGGCGACCTCGCCGCCCTACGCCGAGAGCCTACAGAACCCCGGCGGGTCGCGCACGCCCAACGCCCCCGAAGGCTTCAAGCTCGGCAGGAGCACAGCAGGCGTCGTGTCTAGCCCGCCATACTCAGAAAGCCTCACGCAAGAGTACCGTGACCAGGACAAGGCTCGCGCGGCACAGGAGCGCTATCGGCAAGCGCATCCAGAACACGCCGGCAAGCGCCCTGAGCATACGTCCTACGGCGCAAGCCCCGGCCAGCTTGGGGCGCTCAAGCCCGGCTCCGTGGAGGGCGCGGTGTCGTCGCCCCCCTACGCGGCGATCACGCCCGGCCAGGGCGGCCTCAACACGCTCCCTCCGCGCGAGGGCAGCGACGATCAGACGGGACGCGCCGCCGGCCCTAGTCAGCCCGACGTGACCGCCTACGGCGAAAGCCCAGGCCAACTCGGGGAAATGCCCGCCGGGACCGTGGACGGGGCAGTCGCTAGCCCGCCGTTTGAGGGAACTGAGGGAGCCTTCGCTGCCAAGAAGTTCGCGGACCCAGAGGCGTTCGCCGCTGAGCAGGCGCGCCGTTACCGGTCGGGCGAACTCAAAGGCCATCCTGCGAGCGCTGAGGCCATTCGGGCGTCAATGGAGCGGCAGAACGGCGCGGATTACGGCTCCACCGCGGGCCAGCTCGGCAACGAGCGGGGCGAGACCTTCTGGCAGGCCGCCCGCGACATCGTGCTCCAATGCGCCCAAGTGCTCAAGCCCGGAGCCGTCACCGCCTGGGTCTGCAAGGACTTCGTTCGCAACAAGCAGCGCATCCCCTTCTGTGACGACTGGTGCCGGCTCCTCGAAGCCTGCGGATTCCGCGTCTTCGAGCGCTGGCGAATGTGGCAGGTCTCCCGCACCAAGCAGGAGACGATGTGGAGCGGAGCCGTACCGCAGAAGGAGAGTAAGGGCTTCTTTCGCCGACTGGCCGAGGCGAAGGGTTCGCCGCGCATCGACTTCGAGCAAACTATCTGGGCCGTCAAAGGAGCCAACGAATGAGTCGCCGTAGCCCGCGCGTCGTCAACCACCGCTCCGGCTCCGTGACCATGAACGAACTCAGGGAGCGGATCGACGTCCTTGAGGCCGAGGCTAAGGCGCGCGAGGCCGACATCAAGGCTGCGCGCACGAAGGTCTATGGCCTGTCTGTGCTCGTTGGGACGGCCTACCAGCTTCTCCTGCCCGGCAATCGGAAACTGGCGCGGCTACTGCGGGAGGATGGCGAGCGGCTGGGCGTGGCCGAGGGGCTTTTCGAGGGGAGCAACACTGAAGGAGCGAAGGCATGAGCAGCGAGTTCGCGCGCTGGTGTGCTGAGCACAGGCCCTTGCTCGCCATCGTGGGCGGGCTGTGCTACCTGGGGCTGCTGGTGCTGGTCTTGCGCTTCCTGGGCTTTTGCCGCGAGCGGACCACCTATCCTGCAAAGGGGAAGGCCATGGCAATGAACCACGGGCTGACGGAGCGCGCCGCCGTGCTGGCCGACTGCGCCGAGTACGAGCGCGGCTACGAGGGCTACTGGCGTCAGTCGGCGCGCGTCTGGCGCGTCGTGGGCGACAGCGAGCGCGCCGCCGCGAGCGAGGCAGAGGCCGACAGAGCCGCCCGCGCCGCAGAGCGGTGCGAGGCAGAAAGTGAGGAGGCGTGACATGAACCCAAGACGCTGGCTCTGTGGTACACCAGAGGACCACTGCACGGGCGGTCAGACGCAACTCGACATTGCCGGGGGCGTGTACACCGCGCGCATCCACGGCACCCCACAGGACGCTTTTGCCTGCCACTGCCGATACTTGGAGGCCGTCGGCTACAAGCGGGTTGGCAAGCGGGAGTTTGCCGAACCGGGCGGGGGGCCTGTCCATGTGCTCCCCAAGCCGAGCCATTTCGGAACCATGCTGCGCAAGGGAAAGCACGAACTGCCAACGTCGTCCACCCGCTGGCGCCCTATGCGCGCAGACGGAACGATGGTAATGGAGGTGGAGTGACATGCCCCGCGTGCCCTTCGGTCTTAGCTACGGGCTGCCCGGCCAGGGCGACGACGCGAGCGAACGGGAGGCCGACAGAGCCGCCCGCGCCGCCGAGCGGTGCGAGGCGGAAAGGAAGGAGGCGTGACATGATAGATGACAACATGCGTCTCGCCATGCTGAGAACTGCCCTTGAGGACGCTGTCAACTGCATGAATTCCATGATGGAGCGGTTTCTGGATGCCGACGTGCTGCGAATGGAAACGAAGAAGGACTATCGCTTCGTCATCGAACGGTGCAAGAACACGCTCAAGGAGACCCGGCGATGAGCGTGTACCAATCCTCGCACCCCGAGCCGAGCGACGACGACAGCGCCGGCGGGCGCGACGACGGGCCGTTCCTCGACGCGCTGAGGGCCATCAGGGAGGGGCCTGCCCCCCGGTGCCGGTGCGGGGAGCCGACGATGTACGACGACCACGACAACTTCCACGTGAACTTCTGGTGCCGCTCGTGCCGAAGCTGGACATGCGTCCCCATTCTGGCGAGCCGCGAGGACAGGGAGGCCGACAGGGGCGACGAAGCATACCACGAAAGGAGCTTCTGATGCTTTCCCGCGAGCTTCTGGAACTTGACGACAGGCGCGACGAGCCGGAGTGCCCGCCGCCGGAGGAGGGCTGGCGCCCGCCGAAGCGGCGCCCCTGGCAGCGCACCGGCCTTCACGCGAACCCGGCGGAGTTCCCGCCCGACGACGAAAAGGAGGACTGAGCAATGGCGACTGACAGCCCCAAGACCATCGAGGTAGACGAACGCACGGGCGAGGCCCGCTTTCTGCCGCCCGCCGTGCGGGAGGGCGGCCCGCCGGCCCAACTGATGACACTGGCGCTGGAGAAGGGCGCGGGAATCGACGTGATCGAGCGGCTGGCGACGCTCTACAAGGACTTCGAGGACAGAAGCGCCAAGCGGGCATTCTTCGAGGCTATGGCGAAGTTCCAAAAGGAAGTGCCCGCGCTTCCGAAGGACTCGACCGTGGACTATACCTCCAAGTCTGGCATCAGGACGCATTACCGGCACGCGAGTCTCGGCGCCATCGCCAACACCATCCGCGACGCCTTGGAAGCGAACGGGCTGAGTTACCGGTGGGAGACCACCCCGCATGATGATGGCCGGTTGACCGTGACCTGCATCGTGACACATGTGCAGGGCCATTCCGAACGCACGAGCATGACGGCCCCCGCAGACGACAGCGGGAGCAAGAACCCGCTTCAAGCCATCGGCAGCGGGCAGACGTACCTTCGGCGCTACACGCTGGTCCCGGCCCTTGGCCTGAGCGACACGGAGGACACGGATGGGCGGCCGGACCGGGACGGGGCGGCGCGGCAAGAGGATACCGGGGCAGGGGGCGCGGAGTCGAGAAAGGAGGAAGGCACCCGCCGCGCCACCTCCCCTGCCCCGGCCAAGGCCGACGCCAAGGTCTTTATCGGCACCGAAGCGCAGCCGCTCCAGATCGACGCGCTCAAGAAGGGCGACAAGGTGCGCGGGAAGGTGACGGAACTGGAGGAGACTGGCTGGTGGCGTCTGGAGCACATCAATGCGGGATGCGCCCTCAGCAAACCACGGGGTAGCAAGGCGATGGTGCCAGCCTGGGTGCATGTCGGCATCGGTATGGAGGCTACCGTGGCCTACACCGGCGAGAGCAAGACGAGCAGCAAACCGTTCATGTTCCTAGCCGACCTCGTGCAGTTCATGGACGTGCCGGAGGATGCCTTCGACGGCAAGGCCGCCAGTGCCCCTGAGAAGCCCCAGGATGCGTCCGGGGAGCCTCCGAAGGGTCCTGGCACCAGCGCGCCGCCCGCGCGGACCATCGTGGAGGCCACGCGGGCCGCTTGGAACGCGCTCCGCGACGTGGAGAAGCTCGCCCCGGAGGCCGCCGCCCAACTGCTCAAGGCCGGCGGGATCGACGCGCGCGCGCTGACGGTGCGGAACCCCACGACGCTGCCGGGCGTGTGCCAGGACGTGGCGACTTGGGACGCCTTCACGGCGAGCGCCCAGGCGTGGCTGCGGGACAACACGCCGCCGATGACGGCTGAGGACGTTCACAAGCACATGGACGTCCTGGAAATGTAATAGGAGGAGCCGACATGCAGACGGGGCGGGGGCCGCGCAGTCGCCCACTGTACCCGGTGTCTACAAGGCCGCGGCCCCTGTCCGCACCTTCACCTTCGCACGGGAGAATGACAATGGACAGTGAGAAGTTGGCTGCGCTGTTTTCGGACGATGACGACGAGTTCCTTCACTTTGAGCGCATCCCGGAGGGCGAGCGGCTGCACCCCAGCGCTTGCGTCTGCGGGATGATGAAGGTGGCAAGCCTGCTCAAGAAAGGCCCGAAGTCATTCGATGTCTGTGCCGAGCACGATTGCGTGTATCTCGCACAGGCCGACGACCTGCGGAACATTACGCAGGAGGACGCCGTGTACCTGAGCCGCTGCGGGGTCGCCCTGTCGTCCGACACAGATTCGTTGTACATGTTCTGCTAACAGGAGGGCTTCTGATGGGAAAGGGCAAGCAGAAGCAGTTCCGGGGCCGACACAACACGGCGGCCGAGCGTCGCGGCCCCACGGTGGCGATGCGGACATGTCTCGGGTGCAATAGGCCCTTCCTGTCCGAGGGGCCGTGGAACCGACTGTGCCCGCCGTGCTCGCGGGTGGCGGACGGTATGCCGCCGATGGCGAAGTCCCACGCGGTCTGCTTCGTCAGCAGCGAGGAGGCAGGCTATGAAGCGTAAGCCGAAGCGCGAGCTGCAGCGCTGTGACGCCTGCCGAGAGCCTGCGCGCATCCGCTACCTCGCGCTCGTGTGCAAGGGCTGCGCCGAGAAGTTCGCGGCGCTGCGTGGGAAGCCGCTGGCCGCGCCCATCAAGACGCGCGGAAGGAGGAAGAAATGAAGGTGTCCGTTTACTGCACATGTGGCGGCTCAATGGTCCTAGAGGCACCCGTTGCCGTCATTGAGGAGATCGTCGGAGTGTTCCGCGAGGCGCATTCCGGCGAGGGCCACAAGGAGTGCGACAGCAAAACGGCGGCGCGGGCGCGCGCTAGAGCCGAAAGACGCTTCGTACCGAGACGCTTCAAGGAGCCCCCGCAATGAGCACGCTGACGCCCGAAGCCTACGAGGCCCTGCCCGACGCTGAGAAGAACGCCGCCGTGGCGAGGGCGAGGGGATGGCGCTGCGAGCGCAGGCATTGGCCTAGCGACGGCACCACGCATGAAACGTGGTACTCGCCGCAGGGGACCACAATGGACATCCAGCCTCCCCCCTACGTCACGGCTGGGGACTCCGACCCCTTCGCGGGCTGGCAGTGGCTCGCTAAGATGGTCAAGGCGCTGCATAGCCGCGGCCCCGTGTCCGCCGAGTTTTCAACGTTCTTTCGCATCGTGGCCGGCTCGGTAGAACGCATTCGTGAAGGCAAGTGCAGCAACCAGTCCAGCCCCCACCGCGCCGCCGGCGCGGCCATGGCGGCGGCCGGGCTTTTGACAGAGGAGCCTAGCGATGGAACCCCTTGACGCTGACGCGCTCTTGTCTTGTAGGCATATCACATTCATTGCGACCGGCGACACCTATCCGCACCGCGAGGAGTTCATCTCGTGGGGCTGGCATTGGGACGCTCGGCGCGGGGCATGGATTGAGGACAACGGTAGCGAACGCGACGAGCCTTGCATCGCGGCCATCCGCGATCTGCCGGGCGTTGTTGTAAGAGAGGAGCCAACTGATGGATGAACTCGCCCGCCTGCGTGCCGAGATCGCCGCCCTCGCGGCGGAGTGCGCGAAGCTGAGGGGGGCATGCCGAGCCTTCGTAGTTGCTCTCACGCCATGGGCCGGGCATTGTTCTGTCCCGCTGGCAGACCTAGACGCTGCGGACAGGCTTGCCCGCGCCGCCCTTTCTTCTCCCTCCCCGGCCGTTGCGAAGTGGGAGGCGGCCATGGCGTGCGCCCTAGCAGACGTTGCCGCCGATGATGCGTGGCAGTCGTGGGCAACCTACGCACGGTCAACGACTCCGACGCTGATGTGGGCGCAGCCAGAGGGCAAGCAACTCTTTGAGGCCCACGGCGCGGCCTTCAACGCGAAGGCGCGTGCGCTCGCCGCCTTCCGCGCCGCCTGCAATGAGGAGAAGGAAAATGCCCACGAATGAGGAATGGGACGCCCTGCTACGGGCCGTGAATGAATCGCGTTCGCCTCTCGATTGGAACGCTATCCGCTGCGCCATCCTTCACGCCAAAGAAGCGAACACGCTCAAGGCCGACAACGCCCGCCTCAAGGCGGAGCTTGCCGCGCTGGCGGCTGCCAACAAGCGGCTGAGGAAGCCTGCCCTTGCCATCGTCGAGGAACTAGAGGGCATCGAGGAGACGCACGGCGACTGTTCGTTCTGCAACCCCGATGAAGCCTACGGACCCCACGATGCGACGGGACACACGCCCGATTGCCTTTACCAAGCGGTCAAATGGCTCCGCACCGCCCTCTCCTCGCCCTCGCCCGGCGCGAAGTGGAAGGCGGCCATGCGGCTGGCGGAAGCTGCGCTTGGACTCGCGGGCTTCGACGAGAACGCGCCGGAGGGCAACCGCATCACCTGCATTCTGTGTGGGCGTCCCAAGAATCAGCCGGCACCTGGATGCGAGTGGCACGAGTTGACCGCCGCCTTCCGCGCCGCCTGCGAGGAGGCCCCCGATGAAGGATGAACTGAAACGCAAGGTTCGGCTCTTTGAGGAGGGCAAGCTGCTCATGGGGCTGGCGGGGCTGGCCGCCTTCACCCAAGAGGTTATCGCCGCGCTCAAGGAGGCGGTCGCCGTGGCCGAGGCGGTCGAGTGGCTTGACGCCAACCGCGAGGTAGAGGTCAAACGCGACTATGGCGGCGGCATCTGGGAGGTAGACGCCAAGCCGGACGAGGAAGACCCGACCATGTTCTTCTGCGACCGATCGCTCCCCAAGGCCGTCGCCGCGCTGCGCGACAAGAAGGAGGGCAAGTGATGGCCTCAAGCGTCACCTTCACCGTGCCGCGTCCGCCAGTGCCGAAGGACCGCCCGCGCAAGGGCAAGTACGACAACTTCTACACCCCGCGCGAGACGAAGGCATATGAGAAGGTCGTGGCGCAGTGGTATGCCACGGTTCGGAAGGGCAGGCCCCCGCACGCTGGCGACGTGCGCATGGAACTCGACGTAGCTCCCGACGGGGTGCGCGTCACGCTGCATTTCCTCGACAGCAAGACGCCGAAGGTGCGCGGCGATCTGTCCAACATTGCGAAAGCGGTGGAAGATGCCTTGAACACGCTGGCGTACCGCGACGACAGGCAGATCGTGAGCCTCGTCGTGAACGCCTGCCAGACAGTGAAGGAGGCCACGGATGGCTAGAGAGCGTGCAACGGCATTGGAATACCTGACATGGTTCCGGTGCAACGCCGACTTTGGGCCTGCTCACGGGGATGTCGTACAGATGCTCAACGAGGCGTTCATGCGGGAGACTGGCAAGAATCTGCCAGAGGGATGGAACATCGCCAGCGATGGTGAAACCTGTCTCGATCTGGGGGAACCGAAGGGGGCCACCAATGCCTGACAAGCGCTGCGGCACCTGCTCCCACTGGAAGCGGCTGGGGATGCCGCCGCGAACGGTGGCCGTCGTGCTGCCCTGGCCCAACGTGCGCGTGACGCGCGAGGTCCGCGACTGCGCCGCAATCGGCGGCAGAGGCGGGCAGCAGCGCGCCGACGCCGAACCCTGCGAAGCCTACAAGGAGAAAGCCCAATGACCTACGAACAGGCCCGTGTGATTCTGGACAACGCGAAAGCGGTTGATGCCGCCGCGCAGGCGTTTGACCGCGCCTGCGCCGGCGTGCCCTTGGGCGACGGCTGCATGCAGGTGGCCGTGGGCAAGGCGCTGGACGGCCACCGCACCTTCTACAAGGCGCTCGGCTTCATCGAAGGCCACAAGCAAGCAAAGGAGAAGGCCGAATGAACATCGCGGAACTCAAGGCGGCGGCGGAGATGCTGGCAGAGTTCGATGGCGACTGCATTGCCAGCTACGGCACCACAGAGGATATGCGCGACGCCCTCGCCAGCGCTTTCGACGCGGCGAGAGACGCCCTCCCCAAACTCCTCGCCGTGGTGGAGGCGGCGCAGGAGACCGCCGAGACCGGCGGCAACATCCTGGGCCTCAAGGAGGCCCTCCACGCCCTTGAAGGAAAGGAGGCCGACAATGTTGACCGCTGAGAGGATTGCCGACCTGCAAGGGGATGTGAATGGCCTCGCCATGAGCAATGGGCGCGTGTTGGACGCGAGCGAGCTATTCGATGCAGCCCGCGAGGCCCTCGCCTACAAGGCGCTCTGCGGGAGGCTGGCCGATGCGGTCCGCTTCGGGCGGTGCATGCGGTGTGGGGGCATGGGCTACAGCGTGAGTATCACGGCTGGGCCGAACGGCCAGAGATCGCATGACGACTGCCCCCAATGCGGCGGCGATGGGCTGAGCGACACTGGCCGCGCCGCCCTCTCCACCACCGCCTCGGAGGCCGGCAAGGAGTGGCGGGCGCTGCGGGCGATGGAAACAAGTCGCCGAGAGATGTGCGCGGCGCTGTCTGAGATCGCGCGCCGTGACGGTCTGCTACCGCTCGACCCAGAGAATATCGACGCGGTAGTCATCCGTGAATATGAACGCCTCAAGGAGCTCTGCGGGAGGCTGGCCGAGGCGTGGGCCAGCTTGAAGCGGGATGCGGAGTACTACCTGTCCGACGACCCTGACGTAGACACACTGAGCGGGGAAGATTGGGCGGAACGCATCGTTTGCGCCGCAGCCGCCGCCCTCTCTGTCCCCGCCTCAGCGGCCGCCGAGGAGTGGCGGGCGATGAAGTCGCGCGTGGCCGAACTTGAGGCTCTCGCCAACAGCCGCCTGTGCGGGGCGTGCTATGAGCGCCACCCCGTAGATACGGCCTGCCCGCCCTATGAGGTGCGGACCACGGGCCAGGCGTGGTTTGAGAACTGCCTGGCAGAGAAGGACGCGGTGATCGCCAGCCTTCAAGGCGACATTGGGCAGCGCGGTGCGCGCGTTGCCGAGCTTGAGGCCCGAATCGAGCGGATGCGCCCTGTCTGCGAACTAGCCGCGCTCCGCGAGGGCGCAGGCGACGCAGCGATGGCCGGCGTGTGGCGCTGCTCGTGCTGCGGCGAATTGCACGACGATGCTTCGGACCCTGCATGGCGGTGGAACGGGAACATCTGGGAGCACAAGTGCCCAGGCAATTCGCCGCAGTGTGGGCACCAACCCGCGCGCTACTTTGGACCAGCCAAGGCCGCGGGCGAGGGGAAGGAGGAATCGCGTGGACAGTGAACGTCTCCTCGCACGCTGTCCCCTCTGCGGCCGCTTCGTGCGGGACGTGATTGGCCTTCTGAACATCGAGCGCCTCGTTTCCGTGACTGGCGTCTGCGCCGTTCATGGGAGGGTGACGCTCGATGAGCACGACTTCGGGTACGACGAGTTCGTGGCTGACGATTTCGTGGCTGAAGGCGAGGGGGAGGAGGACGAACAGTGAGCATGGCGCACATCGTATTCAATGCTCTGGATAATGACTGGCGCGCCATCTGGTCGTTCGCAGAAAAGATCGGGCTGGACATCTCCGGCTCGACAAAGCACTGCTTTTCGGCGGTCGCGCTGGCGCATGTGCACGGCACGGCCAAGGCGATTACCGACCTCCGGCGGGAGGTCAAGCGGCGCGGGGCCTATCTGTCGCCCGCCCGTGGCCGGCAGATGTTCCCGTGGGGGCATGGCGATGTGGGATGCCCTCTGTGCAATGCCTACTATGCGAAGAAACTGGCCGATGCCAAGAACCAGGAGGCCCCCGATGCCAAGGAGGACCGTGATGACTCCCAAGGCGCATGAAGCCCTGAGCATCCTATCCGCTGCTGGCAAAAGAGGAATGAGCTCTACCGAGTTTGCCGGGCACATGTGGCCAGATGCCCACGGGTGGAAGAAGGTCAGCCGTGCGGGGGCCTACAACGCGGCGCGGAGGGGCTGCGGAATGTGGAGAGCCGCAGGGTCGTGGCTATGGAAGCTCGAACGCAAGGGACTGGTGTGGTGTAGGGGCGGCGTATGGACTATCACAATCTCAGGAGCCGAAGCGCTCAAGGAGGACTCCAATGCCAAGGCCGAGTGATCGACGCATCAACTGGAACGAGTTGGACTCGCTGTACGACCAACAGCTAACCGTCCCGTCCTATCTGCCGCTTGAACCGAACGGCAGAAGCCTGCTGGAATCCTCGACCGGCACCCACGTTGGCGAAGTGGACTCCGAGGAACTCGCGGAGTTCATCTGCGCGGCGTGTGAAGCCGTCGAGGCGCAACTGCTGCGAAGGAGGCGGGCACATGCCAAGGCCGAGTAACGCGAACGCCGCCCTGAGTGCCGACGAGTTCGCAGTGCTCACGGGCTGCGCTGACGGCCTTCAATCCGCCGTCGTGCTCCTCTGCCCGCCGGGAGCGCGGCTGAGCGTCTTCAAGCGTGGGCTGACAGACCAATGCGGGGTGGTGACACCGGCGGGGGCCAAGGTGCTGCACGACGCGGCGAAGTTCCCCGAGGGCCTCAGGAGAAAGGAGTGGCCTACCGATGCTCAGAATCACCGTTGAGCTTCTGCCAGGGGGCGACAAGGCGCGCGCCCGCCACATGGGCACGGCGACGATCAGCCTCAAGGGCGTGTCCGAGCAGGGCACGGTCGGCGCCTACGAAGCGACGTTCTCGAAATGGGGGCGCCCCTCTGAGGCGTGGAAGCACTCGACGGTGGCGGGTTTCCGCCGCAAGACGCGCGGCCCGTGGGACTTGCTCTACCTCGCGCTCGACGCGGCGGTGGGCAGCCGCAATGAGAGAAAGGAGCAGCCAGAATGAA
>Ga0307378_10000379_pt1 | contig 78645 bp, 62 predicted proteins | sample UN1MG_FD_202238 | JGI IMG/M metagenome (GOLD analysis project Ga0307378, IMG submission 202238) | Soil microbial communities from Risofladan, Vaasa, Finland - UN-1 | ecosystem: Environmental > Terrestrial > Soil > Coastal area > Acid sulfate soil | place: Finland: Risofladan, Vaasa | collected... | reverse complement strand
ATGTCCTGGGAGGAGCGGCTGGTTTTCCGGGTAAACCAGGTTCCGATCTTATAGATGAGCCCGAGTGCGAAGATGGCCAGGGCAGCGTACAGGCTGATTGTGAATGCCATGGGTTCGGTGTCCTTTTACAAGTATTAGTGGAAATAACTTATCACAAAACTGTTAATGCTCACGGTACAGCCAGAAAACAAGGCCACTCCACCAGATCTAAGGGGGTAGATCAAAGTGACACTACATATGGGCTGCATCCAGAATCGCCGGAAGTCGATTTTCCCATCCCATTGTTACCAGCTGAATACCTTGGCAGAGTTCCCGAAGGGCGACAACCAATTCGCCTGCAATATTCACACATTCGGTAATCCTATCGGGTGCTTTTCTGATGCGTGAGATTAGTTCCTCCGGTATCGGGGGCCCGGGAACATTGGTAGAAATATACCGGGCAACGCCAACCGATTTCAGAACAAAAACGGTAGCAATCACGGGAACCCCTAAGGCCTTGGCCTTTTCCATGAAGTACGTGAAAGCGGGTATGTTAAAGACAGGCGGGGTTACGATGAACTGGGCGCCCTCCCGTACCTTTTTTTGAGCAAGCTCTAATTCAGCTTTGAGGGCGATCTCGTTTTTGGCCGGCTTTATTGAGCACCCCGTTACGAATTCAGGGGCACCATGCAACTCCATTCCCGCCATATCAACGCCGTTTTCAATTCCCCTTATAGCCCTGAGCAAGGTAAGTTCATCAATGTCGGCGATCGGCTTGGCATCAATATGGTCGCCATACATGATTTCCTCCCCCGGCATGACCAGAAGATTTCTGATGCCGAGCACATAGGCAGATAGGATATCACCTTGGAGGGCAAGCCTGTTTCTGTCTCGAGCGCAGATCTGCATGATGGTTTCCATGCCGTGCTGCTGCATCAGGGCGGCACCGCCCAGGGCACTCATCCTCATAACGGCCTGACCCATCTCGGGAACAATAACCCCGTCAACCCTACCCTTGACCTTCATGATATTGGAGAATAGTTCAGAAAGATCTACCCCTTTTGGGGTATCGAATTCCGCCAGTACCACAAAATCGCCGGTCGTTAGTTTTTTTTGAAAGCTCATAGTCGACCTTGACTTATGGTGAGAGGTGAACCTGCGTGATGCCTATTCGGTAATGTAAAAGAACGAGCCACTATGCATTGCGGAGGAAATCCCCCCCTCTCATGATATCCCGAGTTTCGTAAACGACCCAACTGCCTTCTTTTGCCTCCAAACGCTTGATACGGTTTTTTGCTTCGTCAACCCCACTACCAGTGGTGGCTTTGTGGTATGCCATCTATAAAGCCTTTGCTAAGATAACACTGCTTAAAGGGGTGGAGCACGAAGGCGGATTCTAGGTCAGGAATAACAGCAGAGTATCATGGAGGGGGATTCGTTATCCGGAATCCCCCTCCACGTTGTCACTTTTTAGAAGATCCCCTGAACCTTTCCCGTCTTGGTATCGACGTCTATCTTTCTGAAGGCCGGATCCGAGCTCGTTCCCGGCATCAGGCTAATTGCCCCGGCACAGGGACACAGGAACTTGGCCCCGGAATAGATCAACACGTCCCGTATCGGCAGGCTCCACCCCTTGGGTACACCCTTCACAGCCGGATCATGGGTGAGGCTCAGGTGGGTTTTTACCATCATTGTTGTGTAATCATCATACTTGGAATCGGCCTCAAGCATCTTTGCCTTGTTTTCTGCTTCAGGTGTCCATGCCACACCATCTGCGCCGTACACCACCTTGGCGATCTTGTCAACCCTATCCCTCAGTTTCATCTCAAGAGGATACAGGAATTTAAAGTCCGGCTCACCCTCACATGCCTCTTTCACCGCATCTGCAAACTCCAGGGCGCCATCACCGCCATCTGCCCAAAAGGATGCCGTAGCACATCTGGCCCCCGCCTCTTCAGCGGCTTTGCGAACCATGGCGACTTCATCCTTTGTATCGGTATGGAAAGAATTGATGCATACCACCGGATTGATGCCGGATGTCCTGATGGTGTTAATGTGGTGCACCATATTAGCAATGCCCTTTTCGAGTAACCCAAGATTTTCCTTGGTGTACTCTTGGGGTATCTTTAATCCTGCTACCACCTTGGGTCCGCCGCCGTGCATCTTCAGTGCCCTGATGGTGGTGGTAAGCACTGATACATGCGGCTTGAGGCCGCTGTAGCGGCACTTGACATTCCAGAACTTCTCAAAGCCTATATCAGCAGCAAAGCCGCTTTCGGTAACGTGATAGTCGAACATCTTAAGTCCAATGCGGTCAGCAATAATTGAAGACTGCCCAACGGCGATGTTCGCAAAAGGGCCGGCATGCACCATCAATGGCTGATACTCTACTGTACAACAGAGAGTGGGATTGATGGTATTCCTCATCCATGCAGTCATAGCACCACCCACTTCAAGGTCTTTGGTGGTAATCACATTACCCCTCTTGTCAAATGCTACGGTAATGTTATCGAGCCTTTCACGGAGATCCGGAAGGTCTCGAACTATGGACAGAATGGCCATAAGCTCAGAGCCTACGGCGATCCCGAACTTTGACTGCATGGTGAAACCGTCCATTCTACCGCCAAGCCCAATAACGATATTTCGCAGACTCTGGGCACAGAAGTCCATGATCCATCCCATCTCTACTCTCGTGGGATCAATGTCCAGTCTCCTCATATGGGTGAGCCTTTCCAGTTGCTCATCATTATAGTTTCTCTCATGCTGCATTCTGGAAGTCAGTGCTACCATTGCCAGGTTATGGGCATTCATGATGTCATTAATATCACCGGTGAGGCCCATGGAGAATTCAGTAAGAGGTATTATGAGTGCATTTCCGCCTCCGGCAGCGCTTCCCTTGATATTCATGGTGGGACCGCCAGAGGGCTGGCGGATACATCCGCCTACATTAAGGCCCCTCTTTCCCATGCCTTCTAAAAGGCCGCATGTGGCAGTACTTTTGCCTTCACCCAGCGGAGTCGGGGTAATGGCAGTTACCTCAATATACTTGCCGTCTGGTTTATCCTTCAGGCGTTCGATGATCTTCATAAAATCGAGCTTGCTGAGCCTGCCCATTGGTAGCATCTCATCCTTTTCGAGATTCAACCTCTCCCGCCACTCATCTGGAGTCGGCATATTCTCTTCTGCTGCCTCTGAAATCTGCCAATCACTCATTTCGACTGCATTGTAAGCCATATTTCAACCTCCTATTAAATTAATGATTGTACGATGAGTATACGTCGCCAGGTATCTGAAATCCCGACCAAAGTCAGAGTTGTTGCTCTGCAGCCCTTTCTTGAAGGTAACAGCTTATAGTAAGAGCCTTGTGCACCTCAAAAAGGCTACTGTCTGTCGTGGGGGCTATTTTTTGGTTTTAGACGAGAATGCACTCGGTCTAGTAACCAGAGAAAGCAGGAGTTTTCTAATTGAAGGGACCGTTTTTGTCAAGAAAATTTTTGCTTATCGCAAATCGTGAGATCATCTTCAACCAGGCATTCTACTCAAAAAAATCACTTACCCACAGCGAATCAGGCCTATCAGGGATGTTTCCTCTAGCTTTTGGGAAAAACACCCAAAACAATCTTGGAAAACCCGTGGCGAAATCGCGGCACGGATTCGAGGGCAAAGGGCAGGGTTAGATGAGAAAAAGATTGGGTGAAAAAAAGCTCAGTCAGGAGACAGGACACCCGCTGAGCCTAGTCAAAATGTTCGGTAATAACTCCCTTAATTCATAGCGTCGGTCACCATTTCGGTGAGATCCACGATCTTTATCTTGCCCCGCTCTTCCTTGGGTATGGCTCGGGCTCCTTTCCTCAGGTTATCCTTGCAGGCAGGGCATCCCGAGACGATGATCTCGGCACCAACGGCAAGGGCGTCGCGAATACGCAGGGAGGCCATGTCTACTGCCAGCTCCGGGTTGCAGGCCTGCATGCCTCCGCCGCCTCCACAGCACCGTGCATCGAGCCTGTTTTTGGCCATTTCCACATACTCGAGCCCGGGGATCCTTTTCAGGATAGCCCGGGGTTCCTCGAAGATCTTGCAGGCCCTTCCCAAGTCGCAGGGATCGTGGTAGGTGACCTTCTTGGCAACTTCTTTGCTGAACCCTATCTTTCCCTCGGCTACTAATTTGTCGAAGTACTGCACGGTGTGGTAAATTTCTAACCCAAGATCGCCGATTTCCGGATAGAGCTTTGTAAAGGTCTTGTAACACCCCGCACACGGGGTTACCAGCTCACGCGCACCGGTGGCCTTTATCTTTTCAATCAGCTTTTCAGCATGAGGTTTGAATTCATCGGATCCCATCAGGTAAAGCGGGAATCCACAACAGGTCTCCTCCACCCCAAGTGTGGTATAGTCCACCTTACCTGCATCGAGTGCCTTGATCGTGCTCGGCACAATCTTCATATCCAGGTAACTGGGCAAACAGCCCATAAAGAGCAGCGTATCTGCCTTTTCAGGGAGTTTCCCCGATTGGGCTTTCTTCCTGAGGCCGGCAGGATAGATGTCGACCCTGTCTTCCCGGGCGCTGGCATACACATTCCCGGATTTGGAGAGGCTCTCCCTCACCCCGAGCAGCGATTCCGGAGCAAGGCCGTCCTTATACAGTTGCTTACGAACCTCTTCTACAATCTCATGCCCCTCGACTCCGGCGGGGCACGTAACGGCGCACGCCTGACAGGTCGTGCAGGCATAGAAGGTCTCTGCCACGCCATGAGAGAATTCGATCGATCCATCCATGATCTCCTTTAAGAGCAGCATCTTGCCCCTGGTGTTTAAGGCCGGGCGGAGTGTTAGAGTGAATATCGGGCAAACAGCCTGGCAAAAGCCGCAGCTTGAGCACCTAAGTATTTGATCACGGTATTTTCTTTCAAAATCGTACTTCGCATCCATCTTAAGCCTCCAGTGCCATTTTGCCGGGATTGAGGATATTGTTGGGGTCAAACAGTTTCTTTATGCTACGCATTATATCCATGCTCACCTCATCGTGCTCTAGATGCATGAACGGTGCCTTGGCCAGGCCAACGCCGTGCTCGCCGGTTAATGTGCCGCCCAGCTCGATGACCTTATCGAAAATCGCAGCGGCGGCCTCTTCTACGCGCTCAACCTCTTCCGCGTTGGTGCCGTCGAAACTGATAGTCGGGTGGAGGTTGCCGTCACCGGCGTGCCCCACCGTGGGGATTTTGAGATCATACTTTTTCGCGATGTCGGAGACCGCTTTGAGCATATCCGGCACCTTGGACATGGGCACTGACAGGTCCTCCACAAAGAGGTTGTTATTGATACGGGACAAGACCCCATAGGCGGATTTGCGGGCGGCCCACAAAGCTGCCGCCTCTTCCGCAGTGCCGGCCTGCTTGACCGTGGAAGCTTTATTCTTTCTAAAGATTTCGACGATCTTGGCGAGTTGGTACTCGGCCTCCTCCCGGGTATAGCCGTCGGTCTCGGCAACCAGGATTGCCTCGACTTCCGGGAGATTAAGATTCGTATTCTCGTTGATGGCCATGAGGGTTTGTTGATCGACTATCTCAAGGGCGCTGGGCAATATGCCGGAGTACATAATCTGGCTCACAGCCCGACCGGCGTCCTCCAGATCATCAAAGGTGGCCATCGTCGTGTACGTGATGAGCGGTCTGGGATTGATCTTGAGGATAATCTCAGTGATTATCCCGAGGGTGCCTTCAGAGCCGACGAAGAGCTTGGTCAGATCATAGCCGGACACGCTCTTCATGCAATGAGAGCCAGTGCGCAGTACCCGGCCGTCGGGCAAGACGACCTCCAGGCCGAGGACATAGTCCTTGGTTGTGCCATATTTGGCCCCTTTGATGCCTCCTGCGTTACAGGCCACGTTGCCACCCAGGGTGGAGACGCTCCCGCTCGCCGGGTCAGGCGGAAAACAGAACGCATGCGGCGCAAGGGCCTGGTCAAGAGCGGCGTACACAACCCCCGGCTGGACCACGGCCAGCCGGTCCTCGATGCCGATCTTGATGATCTTATTCATGCGGCCCAAATCCAGAACAATGCCTCCTTTCTGGGGCACGGCCAGGCCTGCCAGGGAAGTGCCGGCTCCCCTGGCGGTAACCGGGAACCTTTTCTTGTTGGCCAGCTTGAGGATCGCTGAGATCTGTGCGGTAGTGGTTGCCCAAACCGCAGCATCGGGCCGGTGTTTGAATTCCGAAGCGTCCTTGGAGTAGGAGATCATGTCGATCAGGCTGTCGGTATAGTTTTCTTTCCCCACGATGCCGATAAGCGCCTGCTTTATTCTCTCATCCATAATTTACTCCTTCACTACTAGGCTTAGGGAGTTGTGAACCCTTCGAGTCAAGACGACAGGATGGTGAACCCGGGGATTCTCGATTTCTCGGCACGCTGATTCATGCGGGTTGTCTCAGTCAAATGCCTTTCGGGCCTTCTGCGCCTTGAGAAGCCACTTCATTTCCGGGTTACTGGCAGGAAAATCATCGTTGCCTCATGTGCTTGGTTTTTACTACGCCACTATGCGTTATTGTCCTTTAGGGGCGAGATCACGTTGCCTTCGTTGTCGAATTGTAGCTCCAGATACTCGTCCGCGATTTCTATGTTCGGTTCCCTTTCCAGGTCTTCAAGACAGCCTTGAGAGACCACCAGCTTCTTGAGGTCCATGGTGTTTCTTATATGGACGATTCGAACGTCTTCCAAGGTATAGGGCCTTATGGTCATGAGGACTGCGGCGAGAGCCTGCCGGTCGTTAGGGTAGGTAAGGGGAACCTTCCCCAACTCGGGGCAGCAGGCGGTCAGGCAGTTGATTGCCGTTGCTTCGAAGTCGATCTTGTCCACGAGTCGCTGAACCGTAACGTCAGCCTGGCCGACACCTACAGCGCTTCCCTCAGTGGCTTCAGTCAGGTCGCGAACAAAGATGCGAAAGATCCTCGGCACAGGACGTTCGGCTCCATAGCAGCAGACGTCGCGGCCAACCACGTTGGGGTCAATGCCTTCGCCGCTAATGTCCTTGCCCATTTCGTCGACGATGAGCAGGTCGATATCGTCAAGAGGCAACAGCGGCATGTAAGAGCGGGCCTTTGCGCAGAGGTCGGTTTCGATGGCCTCTATCTCACTGGCCAAGGGCATTTTCAATATGGCCGTCTCATGATCCTGATTCTCGACGAGGCACACACCAAAGAGGACCTTGCAGCGATTTATGAGTTCCTTTCCCGCAGTGCTCAGGATTTGGTACTGACCCCGCACCAGAGACAGACGATGGTAATACTCGGCAGCGTTCTGATTGCCCAAGCCGATGGCCATCATTTTGATGAGACCGCTCTCAGTGGGTCCGATGAAATTAGTGTGGGGCTTGACCCGGTTGATGAGAACGATGCCGTCGGCCTCGTGGGCCAAGCGGTCCACGAATATTGGAATGCCGTCAACTTCACCCATAGGGATGACGTCCATGGTCGCTTGAACCGGTGCACCAACAATCTGTTCGGTGATGCCCCGAACGCGCAGTACCTCGACCTGACCCTCAACCGTTGCCCCGCCGTGGGAACCCATAGCCGGGGTGATAAAGGGCCGGCAATCTGCCTCTTTCAGTTTTGACACCACGGCGCTGACAGCGGCGGTCAGGTTTGCAATGCCTCGGCTCCCAACGCAAACGGCCACGCTCATTCCCGGGGAGAGCTCGAGATGGCCTTTGATACGGTTCCATTCACGGTCTATCTGGGCCAGCACGTCCACCGGCGGCGGAACGTCGAAATGCTGTTGAATCATCTTCATCTTCGGCAGCTTTAGATCGGCAGTGATGCCAGAAGTCATAGTCCCGTCCTCATGCTCGTGGTCTATTATGGCTCGTCTTATGGTAGTTGTTCGTTATGATCTGCATCAAAACCCGCAATGAATTACGATCACGCCTCAGCCTGAATAACTGCTTTAAAAATGGCCATGATCTCTTCTTGTGTCAACAGCCCCTTTTTCTCCAGATACAACAGAACTACCGGCAGGAGACGGCCTAGAACTTCATTTATCCTAACCTGTAAAACCACATCCTTTGGGCGTGGTCAGTGTTAATTGGCTCTGCCTGAAGGAAACAGCAGCATTGGTGGAGTAGTGGAGTATTGATCTCCGGGGCAAAGTGTTAGTTGGGGTTTGGAAGCTACCATATTCTGTTGAAGATGCTCAGTATAGCCCCGTTCCCCAGTATTCCATGATTCCATCATTCCATTACTCCAGAAAAACTCCGGCATGACTGACAATCTGCGTAAGTCTCCCCTGGGGGCAGATCAAGGCCGCATCCTTTGGGCGTGGATTTTTTGCTTTTTGGGAAACTGGTCAACTAACTTTCAGCTCGATCTGCCTTGTGCTGTTCCGGAACGATTCTATAGCGTGACGTTGGTTACCTATCATGACTGCCCAACGCTCTTATGGTAACTGGACATGATCTCCTCAGGTCTTCGCAGCAAGTCATTCGTATTTCTTAATCAGTTCTTTGAACTTCTCCTCCTCGCCCTTTAGCATATGGTAACAGTGCTCATCAACCGGAAACGCGCCAGACCTGACATCCTTGACGTATTCCTTCATCCCGTTGGTTATTACCTCTGCGATATTGGCGTACTTTTTCACGAACTTAGGGGTGAAGGCCTGGAACTGGCCGATCAAATCAGAGACAATCAACAGTTGCCCGTCACACTCCGGGCCCGCACCAATGCTCAGGACAGGAATGGAGAGCTTCCTGGTGATGAACGCGGCCACCTCAGGGGGGACCGCCTCCAAGAGTAGCATGTGAGCACCTGCCTCTTCGATGGCCAGGGCGTCTTCGATCACAAGTTGCGCCGAATCAACCGTTCGCCCCTGGGCCTTGTGGCCTCCCAACTGCCCTGAGCTCTGGGGGGTTAAGCCGATATGACCACAGACCACGATGCCGGCATCCAGGATGGCCTTAATTCGACTGATGACCCGTTTGCCTCCTTCCAGCTTGACGGCGTCCACACCTGCTTCCTTGAGAAAGCGCCCGGCGTTCACAACAGAATCTTCGTCGGATTTTTGGTAGCTCATAAAGGGCATATCGCCCATCACAAAGGTGTTGGGAGCACCCCGGCGCACCGCCTCACAATGTACAATGCATTGATCCATGGTCACCGGAACGGTACTCTCGTAGCCGTAAACGCACATACCCAGGGAGTCGCCGACCAGGATCATATCTATCCCGGCTGCCTCTTCGAACTGGGCTGTAGGATAATCGTAACAGGTCAGCCAGGTGATCCTCTCTCCTTCCTTCTTCATGCGAAAGAAATCGTGTATCATCTTCTTAGCCATGATATCTCCTCCATTTGTTTCTCGTTGCTTTTTGGGTATGGTTCACCCTGAAAGACAAGAATGGTGCCTTTCGTCAGCTCAGGGCTCCAGCCGTTTACCTCGGTCTATTTTTTCATTTCTTGGCATTGCTGCTCACCTATTCTCGATATATCCGCTTGCATTTCACCAAAAGCCAACCTCGTGCACGCTCACCTCTATCCGTTATGGCACCATACAGAGGACTCAAAAAGCATCCAACCAAAACTGGTGGTTCATATCGGTGGGAGTATACAGCAGTCGGAGAATCCGTCAAATCATTTGTGTACCCCTTATGATTCCGGCACGAGGATGTCACGCATGGGAAAAGAAATACTTATGACGTGAATCAGACAGCATGTGGTTTAAAAGCATGTTTCAATCGGGGAGTCCACTCGAAAATAACAGCGCCCACAGTGAATTTAGGAATGGGGCTGGTTTTCGTGTTAATCGTTTCAAAACCGCTAGGGATAAATATTCATGAGGGCATTTTTTATGCTTGGACTTTGAATCCTTGGGCTGTTCACGACTGCATCACCCCCGGCATCTTTCCCGTTATATCGATTTTTGCTTGATCACCGCTCCGTCCGCCATTATACTCCTGAAACAATGCGGCAGGCTGGCTGCTCTGAACGGCATTTCGTTCCACAAGGGACCAGGCAAATCAATGAAGGAGTTTACTTCGCGACAGATTAGTGCTCTATCAGCTTTTGTAGAGCCTGATCGGTTTTCCGTTGGTCGATCTACCCGGGAGCTTCACCTTCACGATATTTCACCTCACCTTGGCACCTTGCCCGCCGGCGTGATCTGGCCGATAACCACCGAGGAGGTAAGCCGAATTTTGACCTGGACCTATGCTCAGGGTATTCCGGTTACACCCTGGGGAGCAGGAACGAGCACTGAGGGGAATCCGGTACCCACTCAGGGGGGATTGGTTTTGGACTTTACCAGGATGAACAAGATCCTCGAAATCCGGCCCCGGGATCTTCAGGCGGATGTGCAGCCAGGAGTGTTGCGGAAGGAGCTGAATCGCCACGCAGGAAAACACGGGCTGTTCTTTCCCGTCGATCCGGGCGCTGACGCGAGCATCGGAGGCATGATCGCGAATAATGCATCTGGCGTGCAAACCCTTAAATATGGCGCTACAAAAGACAGCGTAATGAGGATGATCGTGGTGCTTGCCCAAGGGAACGTGATCCACACGGGATGCAGGGCGGGCAAGTCCTCCTCCGGGTATGACCTTACACGGCTGTTCGTTGGATCGGAAGGGACACTGGGAGCGGTGACTGAGGCCACGATTCGCCTGACCGGCATTCCCTCTCATCATCTAGCCACGATCATCGCCTTTGACAACCTTGAGGGTGCGGCCAAGGCGGTGTCCCTCATGATCGGCTCAGGGCTGGAGCCCGCTGCGCTGGAGCTCTTGACACCGGGGATTATAGATCTGATGAACAGGGAAAAAGGACTCGGCCTTAAAAAGGTTCCGAGCCTCTTCTGCGAATTTCATGGAATAAGCAAGGCTGCGTTAATGGAGACATCGAATCTCGCCGAGGAATTAAGTAGAAGTTGTGGGGCAACGAGCTTTCAGTTCGGCATAGAGGAGAGGGAACGAGAAGACCTGTGGCGTGCACGACACGACGCATGGGAGACAATCCACCGTGCTCACCAGGGCAAGGAAACGCTGATTGTTGATGCGGCAATCCCCATCTCCCGGTATCCGGAGATGGTGATGTTTTGCCAGAAACTCGTGGAAGAAGGTGATGCGATCGGGTATGTTTTCGGCCACGCAGGAGACGGCAATATTCACGTTGTAATGATGGGAGACCCCAATGATGAGAAAGAGTGGTCGGTGCTTGATTCTATTAATGACCGCATTGTTGCCAGAGCAATCGAACTGGGCGGAACATGCACGGGGGAGCACGGTGTTGGCATCGGCAAGCGTAAGTTCATGGAACGAGAGCACGGCCAGGGCTATGAGCTCATGAGGGCAATCAAGAAATTGGTGGACCCTAAAGGGCTGATGAATCCGGGCAAGATTTTCCTGTGAGCATATGGACAGCAATTTAAATATAGGTGTTGCCTGCAAACGGGAGTTTCAGCGACAGCCACGGCAGCAAACAGTGTGGTCTTACTGAAAACTGGTCTGAATGATTATAGATTCACGAAAAGCCATGAGCCTTATCTGACTTAAGGAATCGGCCATGGTTTTTGTTAGGGCGCATTACGCGATGTGCAGAAATTGAAGACAACTGGGGGAGGTGAGAAATGTTCTACCAGAGAGACGATTCGGGTTACAAGGAGCCTGCCGAGGGGGTGCGGCTTAAGACACTGGTGCATGGAGCAAAGACATTGCTCAGTGAATTCAGGCTCGAGGGCGGAAGGTCACTTCCGTCTCATAGTCATCCCCACGAGCAGACCGGATATCTTGTTTCGGGCCGCTTGGGGCTTATCATCGGAGACGAAAGGTTTGACGTGAAACCGGGAGACAGCTGGTGTATACCGGGGGATCTGGTGCACGCTGCGGAGATCCTGGAGGATTCAGTTGTGGTGGAGGTCTTTTCCCCGGTAAGGGAGGATTATTTGCCTTGAGCACGACTCTTGATCTGGCGATCTAGTGTTCCGTATCAAACATTGACATACGAAATGTGATCTGAGGCCTTCAATGCTTAATGGAACGCTATATGGATAATCAGACACGGGTTATTCCCTCAAGGCCATATGGCACAATTATGGGCGATTTCTTGAGTAGAAAATTGAGAACGGGCCGGTACGGCCTCGCTAGCTCGCAAACGATAGTGCGATAACAGCGAAAGTTAAAGGAGGTAATTATGTTTTACGAAGTAGATCTTCCCCAGCAGAAGTCAGGCCAGAAGGAGGCCGCAGCAATGGTCGTTCTGAATCCGGCTGAGTGCAAACGGCTTTTGGCCAAGGCGACAGTGGCGCTGCCCGAGGTTCGGCGTGCCTGGAAAAGCGGGACCATCATCATTGCCAGGGGAATTACGAATGCCTACGTTACCGAAGAGTTCTTCGGTATCTCGGTGGAGCCGAAGGCCGGCCAGACGGTTGGTTTGGTCTGCGATGGGATCACCAATGGCAATTCGGGACCCCCGCCCTGCACCTGGCATGTCATAAGAAAGGGAAAACCGGTTGAAGGTGCTGACTCGAACGTTGAGATACTTGGCTTCAAGTCCGATGATGTCTTCATCAAGGGTGGAAATGCGATCGACAGCGAGGGTAATATCGGCATATACACGTCTTCCGTCAAGGCGGGTACTATCGGCATGGCCTGGCCTATACTCATGCCGCGAGGCTGTCACCTCATAATGCCGGCAAGCCTGGAGAAGATGGTGCCTTCGGTCATTGAGGCCGCCAAACATACCGGCATCTATCATTTCAAGTATAGTACCGGGTTGCCTGCGAAGCTGATTCCCGTACCTCTGGCAAAAGTGGTAACAGAGATTCAGGCCATCGCCATTCTGGCCGGGGTGAGGGCATACCACGTTGGCTCAGGTGGTGTAGGCGGCTCCGAGGGGTCCGTGCACCTTTCCTTGGAAGGGGAGGAAGAAAAGTTGGAAAAGGCCTTCGAGCTCGTTAAGTCAATAAAGGGTGAGCCCCCGGTGACCCTATCGAAAACGTTTTTTGTCAGCTCGGCAGCCGATTACAGTTATGATGCCTTGGCTCAGCTCGCCACGCTCGGAGGTTTGTAACCCAAACCGGACCGAGCAAAGACCTGAGGATGGTGGCGTCGAGGGTATTCCCCTCGAAACTACCAAGGAGGGTGGCGCTCCTTGACCTTCAACCTCCTTGCCTCACTCAGGCGAAGGCCTTGACCAGTGCATGCCCTATGGAACTTCTTTCTTTCCCTACGCTCGCTTACTCTTCAGTGGTATTCCAATGAGCGCCTTGGCCAGCTTGACTTTTTGATCCAGGTTTCCCTCTCTGAGGATCATGACCCTCTGGGCCTGTGGTGAGCCTGCCCCATGCATGGACTCCACCAAGGCGGTACCGCCGGTCATGGCCTCGATGAGCCGGGCGATCTTGATACGATCCTTGTAAGGGATTCCCTCAACTCCCGAGAAATACTTCTTGACGAGGTGTCCCACATCCTCGCTTCCGAGATCGTACTGGCTCGGGAGCGTTGCGATAAACCCGCCGGCCAGGTCCACCGCCAGACGGGCAATCTCAAAATGGAATCTCGTGACATTCTGCTTGCACACATTGGCCAGCATGGTGTCAACCATGTAGGCGCCGGAGGCTGTTGGCCAGCCCTCGGCCGAACAGGCGATGGAGGAACTGTACAGGGTCTCGCAGAGGTGGATCATCTCGGTGACCTTGTCACGAACGTGGGAGGCCTTAGCAGTTCCCTGGATCTGGGTCAGATAACTCACCGCCCCGATTAAGACATCCATCAGGCCTGTCTTGCAGGCACCGTAATTGGCGCGGTGGTGTGCTGCAAACCGGTACACGATTGTTGAAGTGAATTCCGTTTCGCCATCCATAAAGACCCGCTCGTTCGGCACGAACACATCTTCGAAGGCGATGACCGCCTCTCCTCCCACGGTACCGAAGGCCCGTGTGCCCGCATCAATCCGTTCCATCTTGTCGCGCCGATCGTCACTCGCCTGGCGCCCGAATATCATGGTGACCCCGGGGGCATCCACGGGCAGCGCACAGATCACGGCATAATCCTTCGAGCGTTCGTCCATGGCCGTAGTGGGCATCACCAGGATCTCATGGGAGTTGACGCCTCCGGTCATGTGAAGCTTAGCGCCCCGGATAACGATACCGTCGTCCCTTCGCTCAACGATGTGCACATACTGGTCGGGGTCTGGCTGGTCGGCAGGGCCTTTCGAGCGGTCGCCCTTGGGATCGGTCATGGCGCCGACGACCATGAGGTTTTCGTCCTGGATGTAGATGAGCCACTGCTTGAACCGCTCCAGGTAGTCGGTACCGTATTTCTGGTCGATCTCATAGGCCACCGAGTAGGTGGCGTTGATCCCGTCGTGGCCCACGCACCGCTGGAAACAGGTTCCCGTTTTCTGGCCGAGCACCCGGAGGAACTTGATCTTCTTGATGAGGTCCTCAACGCTCTGGTGCACATGGGTGAAGCGGCTGATGGTCCGGCCGGTCAGATGAGAGGTGGCCGTGGCGAGATCCCGGTACTTCTTTGAGCTCGCCAGGGCATAGGTCATGGCTGCTGCTCGAACATGTGGGGCTGTGGCCGGATGTCTGGTCACATCCTGGATCCGTTCCCCCTTGTAGTAAATAACCGGATGGATTTTCCTCAAACTCTCGATGTATTCAGCGCCGTTCTTGAGTTTCATACTGACTCCGTTTGAATTCTATTTAACTTGATAATTCCCTGCAGCTTGCTGCAGGGTTACAACATAGTTCCTCCCCCTTGATGGGGGAGGCCTGCCCTGTTAAATAGGGTAGTAGAAGCTGTCATAAGGAAAATAGATACTCATAGAATAGATAGGTTACAAATTCTTCGCCATCTTTATTTAATAGGGTGAAGTGGGGGTGATAAAATGTTTAGTCACCCTCCCCTTTATCCCCTCCCATTAAGGGAGGGGACTTTGACATTGGATACCCTGCAGCTTGCTGCAGGGTGGTTCATTAAGGTCTTCTTCGAATTTTTCCTTTAGGTTGTTGGTTTCTCTCTGTTATGTCTTTTCTGTTTCCACACGGGTTTGGTAGATGTTTTGGATGGATAGTATGGCTTTCCTTTTCTCGATGCAAGTCATAAGTTGCATGGATTTGATGCTAACGCCAGAATGGCCCGCCCGAAGGGCGCTGGCTTCACTAATAGAGAGAGGGAGCATCACGCATCCCACATTTCAGCATATGTAATGCGACTTTTGCATATAGCAGTCGTTGTTCTTTTACCACACCTACGAGTTTCATAGTTTAGTCTTGTCAATTATGCCGTCGTCTAATATGAGTTTGACCGCCAGCTGCGCGGCCTTTCCCACGACGTCGGGGCACTTATCCACATGACCACCTGCGGCCTCGAATTTCTCGAAATCATCGGCGTCAGCGATGTAATACGGGCGTCCAAATCTTATGAGTTGGATATCCCTGCAAATGATTGAGCCGAGTTCCCGTACGTATTCCTCCAGAAATCTTCTTGCTAACCCAAATGTCTTGTATCGGATACCCTCAGGGTCCTCAAAGTTCGATCGTTTGCGCCCAACCAGCTGGCTGAGCACCATTACGGCGCCCACATAGCCGCCACAGACTCCGATCCCGGTTAAACCTCCACCGCCCGCGAGCCCGGTGGCCGCCTTGAACACGCTATCGTCCCTGATATCCAGGGTATCCTGTAAAACCGCAATTACGCATTGTGAGCAACCCCTGTATACCTTTTCGTACTCGAATCCCAGCTCATATGCCTTATCCAGAAGTTCCTGTTTAGTCTTTTCCATCTCGGACTCCCCTTGTGTTTAGTCCGTATTGTTTATTTCATGGACAGATCTTCTTGGCCCAACTCCTCCAGCTCACCAGGCCAGCCACCCGCCGTCCACGGGAAGGATTACGCCATTGATAAAATCAGACGCCGGTGAGGCCAGAAACACAGCGGCACCGGCCATATCCTCCGCGTTTCCCCACCGGCCTGCAGGCGTTCTCGCAGTGATGGATCTGGAGCGTTCGGGGTCCTTTTGAATGGCCTCGGTAAGTTCAGTGATAAAAAAGCTGGGAGCAAGTGCGTTCACATTGACGCCCTTGCCGGCCCAATCGTTCGCCAATGCCTTGGTCAAGCCTGCAACACCGTGTTTGGCTGAGGCATAACCAGCTACATTGAGCCCCCCCTGAAAGGCCAAGACCGATGCGACATTGATGATTTTGCCTCCTCCCTTTCTGAGCATGACCTGTCCGGCGGCCTGGCTGAGTATGAATGTGGCGGTCAGATCTATCTCCAGGGTGGCATCCCAGTCACCCTCGGAATGCTCAATGGCCGGCGACCTCCGTATGATGCCGGCGTTGTTTATCAGGATGTCCACATCGCCCATTTTTTCCACTATGGCGGGAATCACCTTCCTTGTTTCCTCTCTCTGAGAGAGATCGGCCGAGTGGTGCAGGTATCGCCGTCCAAGGGCGAGAACGGCCTTTTCAAGGTCCGGGTCCGGCCTGCGACTCACAGCGGCTATGTCGGCTCCTACTTCGGCCAGGGCCAGGGCCATGGCCTTTCCCATGCCCTTTGTTCCGCCGGTCACCACGGCAATTTTTCCATCGAGACGAAATCTATCCAGAATCATTGCAGTCAACTCCTCTGCCTCGGTTAAACCTCTTATCAGGTATTGATTGACTCCTTATGAGGCCTGCAGCCTTCCAATGAATACATCTCATAAAACCTGAGATTTGTTGCGCTGCTCTCAGCCTGATTTGGGCCCGGTGGTCTTTCCAAGGGCGGTGCATCATGCTTCTCTGGTTAAAGAAATGCCGAGATCGAGGGCCTTTATATTGGCTTCATACAATTTGGGATCGGCAAATCTTTCTTTATATATCTCCACAACACTGTCTCGGCCAATGGGCAACACATTGGTACCCAAGGTAGCGCCCATCAAGATGGTATTGGCGTAGAGCCTGTTGCCCAGGTTCATGGCTTTTTCAGTGGCATTTACGATCCACAACCGGGAGGAATGTTTCTCGATGGCAGCCAGAACCTCATCGATGTCAGGATACGTGTCCGCGCCGCTGATAACGGTAGGAGGCAAGACGACTCTGGGATTAACGATAACCCGGGTATTAGGATTAGCATACACCCCCATGACCCGCAGCGTCTCTGACGGTTCCATGCCGAGGATAAAGTCAGCCTGGCCTTTGGGGACAATGGAGCTGTACTCGGTATCCTTGGATATCCTTATGTGACTGGCCACGGACCCGCCCCTTTGGGCGGCACCAAAGGTATCGCCGACCACGGCAAAAAAACCCTCCATGACCAGGGCCTGCCCCATGATTTGGGCCAACATCACATTACCTTGGCCGCCAACACCGGCAACCAGGATATTCAGCGGATCTTTCGGCAATGCTTTCATTTCTATGTAGCCTCCTTGATAATAGCCCCTTTTGGACAGATATCGGCACAAACACCGCAACCAGCGCACATGATCTCATCTATCACCGCTTTGCCGGCTTTCTCGTCCCACATCAAACCCGGACAATGGAACATCCTGGTGCAGAGCCTGGCACAGCCACAATCCTCGCCGATGCATTTTTCAGGATCAACATGTACCTTAAACGGCGGCTTCTTTTCTGCTCGTGCCCTGACCAGTTCGCACAATCGACTCACTATCAACACCTTAACGCCGCCATCGTCCGATAGCAGATCAAGGATGACATTTTTTGTGGCTTCCATGTCAAAGGGATCACAGACCTCTACTCGGCATCCCATGGAACGACATACTGCCTCAGTGCTTATAGGTGTAGCCGGATCGCCCATAACCGTGGTTGCAAGTCCCGGATGGGGTTGATGCCCGGTCATTGCAGTGGCACTGTTGTCCATGACAACCGCAATAAAATTAGCATTATTCCAGGTTCCGCTGACAAGAGCGGGTATGGAGGCATGAAAGAATGTCGAATCACCGACCATGGCCAAGATGGGCTGGCTAAAACCAAACTGCTGCAGTTTGCCCAGACCACAGGAAACACCAAAGCTGGAACCCATAGCATGGGTTGTTCTTCCCTGCCAGTAACCGGCATTGAAAGCGCCAAGCGTGTAACAGCCGACATCAACCAAGGAAAAACCGTCACGACCGTCTATCTGCAATGCTGTTTTCACCGTCCAAAAGAAGGGACGATATGGACAACCGGGGCACAGCTCCCAGGGACGGCCTGGTACTGCTTTGGCCAGCTCTTCGATCTCAGACCCGTACGTCATGTCCCTCGGTTCATAGGTCCCGCCCACGATCTTGAGCACAGCATCAATGACCAGGTCAACATTGACATCGCCATACCCTCTCATATGGCCCGAACGCATGCCATGGAAGTTGATGTGGGGAGTTCCGGAGGGCAAGTTGGCTGCCAATTCCATCACGTTCCGTTCCAGGAAGGGTTCCAACTCTTCGACGAAGAGAATCTTCTCCGTGTTCGTCAGGTGTTTCTCGACAATCTCCTCCGGCAGGGGCCAGGTTGTGCCGAGCTTCAGGATGCCGACCTTGTCTTCCAGTTTGAGTATCTTTAATGCCTCTTTGGAATAGATATAGGCAACACCTGACGTTATGATCAGTAATTCCGGTTTATCAGGGCCTGTGTACCAGTTAAATTCCTGCGGTGCCTCGGCAAATATCTTCTTTACCGTGGCAAATTTCTTGATTTTTCCCGGGTGCAATCCGGCATCGAATCCCCCAACGGTACAATGAATGCCTTTGGTCGGATGATACATGTTCCAGGTGTCTTTATAGTAGGCCTTCTTCTCAACCTCGGGCAGCTCACCCAGCTTTACGTTGGCCCGGGTATGGCCGATGCGACTTACGGTTCGCACCATACAGATTAAACCGCACTGCTCGGAAACCTCAAAGGCCCACTTCGTCATGTCCTTGGCTTCCTGGGCACAGCAGGGCTCAAGTAGGGGAAAGTCCATCCATTTGGCGACTATGCGCGTGTCTTCTTCATTGGAGCTCGACAGCGGACCGGGATCATCAGCCACCAGCAATACCATGCCCGCCTTTATACCGGTCATTTGCAGGTTCCCAATGAAGTCCACTGCTACATTGACACCGTTCTGTTTCATGACAGCCATGCTGCGAATCCCGGCGAACGAGGCGCCTGCAGCGGCCTCCATCGCAACCTTCTCGTTTGCCGCCCACTCAGCATAGATGTTGTTGCGCTTGGCTATGGCGGCAATCGTAGGAATAACCTCCGAGGAGGGGGTTCCCGGATAACCACTGATAAAACCCACCCCTGCCTCTAATGCCCCGCGGGCGATTGCCTCATTTCCCAGTAAAAGCTCGACACGCCCCGGAGCATGAATATCAATATCCGTCATATTATGTATCCTCCACGTTTACTCATGCAAATCCTGAACTAGCAAATCAATCCGATGAAAGCTTCTGGGCTATAGTCTCTGACAGGCCTAGATAGCCCAGTTGCCCATCATATTTAGCCCTCAGCTCGCGAACTGCGTTCTTCTTTTTGTTGAGGGCTGCTCTCCTCAGATTTGTCACGTTTTCCTCAGGGAGCGGTTGTGTCTCAAGGAGGCCCCTTTCTTTTGCCAGGGCCACTATCTCGGCACCGGCTTCGGTACGAACAATAAGGGTATTCCATCCACGATACTTAGCGCGCCCGGACCCTACCGAGACATCAGCCAACTCTGCTGTCATATCCCAGCAAAAGGTACAGGCAGGGTTAATGAAATCTCTGATATCCTCCAATTCGATGTCTTTTTTGCTCCCGTCTTCATAAAAGGCATCAAAGGTATGACCGGGATGATGTGGGATATCGAATTTCACCACACTGGGGAGATCAAAGCGTTCTTGCATGAACTGATGAAACCCCTCCGCCAATGTCCATCCACAGAACAGGCCAATTACCAGCTTAACGTTTTCTATGCTGACCCTATTCCGCGTCGAGTAGGTCTTCATCTTGGCTATGGCCTCAGAATGACAGGGCAAGCTGACAACTGCGAACTTCTCGTTGCTGTCGTCAGGCAATTGGTTAAGGGTCTGAAGGGTGGGGCAGGGTTCATAGCTGGTCCCGGTGCACTCCAGCAACTGCTCTTTCGTCCTTGCCACAAAACCGTGAGGCGTTTTGTCCACATTCATTCTGGCTGCCAGAGCGGCGTCGATGATACCGGCTTCCAGGCCTAGACACAGCAAGGTGGTTACCACTCCGCCATCCTGACACCTGTCCTGTATCTGCTTATCGGTTGACCGGGCTAGGAGCAATTCGTTAGCAAAGCCGAATTCAGCGTTACTGAAAGGCTGGCCGAAGATCTTCCGCGCCAGGGCATCCATGTCGGTAAAGGTACGGGGACAAAATTGATAACACTGCCCCTCGGTGCGGTCGCAGTTATCCAAGACAATTATCCTCCCATGGGAGGCAATAAGATACGGGCAGCCATTGGCGCACGCCCCACAGTAGATGCACAAACCCGCTTTAATGACATCCTCCACCAGATCGCGGTGACCTTTAGTCTTTGTATCAGGTATAATCTTATTCACCATATCAACATGTTCCTCCTTTACTGTCGGCCTATAAGGACATATGACCCGCTCATGTCAGAAATGCGTATTTGCTCAGAGATCCGTTCATGCATCCTGGGTTTCTAGGAACAGATTTGTAGTCAATTTCATATTATGAAATTTAGTTCGGGTGATGAATGAACAGAAAATGTGAACCCACTCCTCAAAGAAAATCAGAAAGGCTTTCTGTGTTATAGGTCCTCATGTGCAACCGAATTAACGGCACTATAGTCACGCATGAAAGGGCAGATAACGGGATGAGTGGAATCAGGCTAGCCCAACAAGAAATCAAGGTCAGCTATCCCCAGTTTTCATGAAACACGAAGCCTAAGCAGGATTCACCCTCATATCCATGTAGGCAAAAATGCAATTTGCCCAATGTCAAAAGGCTGACTACATTTCACCTTTTGGATTAGGGCATCATTCCTTTAAGGCCTATCTCCCACGTATATCTGAGACGCATACCAAATCGATATGAATTTAGTGGCCCCTAGCCGACATTGCAATTAGGGGCTAGCAGAAGTACATTCTACCGCGGTATGGAAAAACGAGTGTGGAGAGGTGTTATCCTAAAGCGACTGCCAGAATTTCAGTGATATCCATTACTTTCATGGAATCCTCTTTTTCTAGCGATTTCACCGCGTCATTAAGCGTGATGTTGCAGAAGGGGCACGCCGTAAGCAGCACCTCGGCACCCGTTGCGAGCGCCTGGTGAACCCGTCTCTCCGCAATAGCCTGTGAGGAGAGCAGGCCTTGGGGCGGCTCCATCCACATTCGTCCACCGCCCATGCCGCAACAGTCGCTATCCGCCCTTGCGTTTTCCATCTCCACCAGGGTAACCCCGGGAACCTTTTGTATAAGATTTCTGGGGTCCTCAAAAATCTCGCTATGTCTGCCCAGATAGCATGGATCATGATAGGTAACCTTTTTGTTTACTCTTTTCGATAACTTCAGTTTTCCTTTGTCTATCAATTCATTGAGAAACTGGCTGTAGTGTTGAACCTTAAGCCCGTTTTCCTGTTCAGGATACTCATGGGTGAAGCTGTAGAAGCTGTGAGGATCTCCAGTAACAATGTGTTGAATTTCCGCATTCTTGAACATCTCCACATTGGCCTCGGAGAGGTAGGCAAAGAGTCCGGTTTCACCCATTCTTTTAGCCTCATGACCACTACATACCTCGTTCTCCAGGATGCCGAATTTAACACCTGCCTTTTTGAGGATCTTGCTGAGATTCTTCGCGATCTTCTGCCCCTGTGCATCGTAAGAGGAGGCGCAGCCCACAAAGTACAGTACATCCACGTGATTGTCTTTTGAGGCAAGGGGAATACCAAGGCCCTCGGCCCACTTTGTCCTCTCATGAGGAGGATTACCCCAGGGATTACCGCGGACGTGCATATTCTTTAAGACTGTTACTTGCTCAGGCATAGGACCCACCATCTTGTCCACCAAAAGGAATTCCCTGGCCTTCTCAAAGATTTCCCTAAGTGGTAAGGCCGCTGCTACCAGTTTGCACACGTCTTCACACTTCCCACACGTTGTGCAAGAATAGATTGAATTTCGTAAGTCTTCGTTGAATACATTCGATTTTAGAGAATAATACATAGCCCGATTTAAGCCAAAGGCGCTTTGGCTGACCCGATGATCTGCGATTGGGCACACTAGATTGCACCGATGGCATTTCACGCAGTCAAATAAGGCCTCGTTTAGATATTTCTCTATACTTTTGTTCTCATTCTCTTCTTCCATCATATTTCTCCTTCAACATTGCCACGATTAAGAATGTTATTGGGATCAAACAGTTGTTTCATTTTTTTTATTATTTCATAGCTGGTCTCTCCGTATCTTTCCCGATAAAAAGGGAGCCGGTAAGGGATCTGCCCCCAGTCTCCGGCTACACCTTCATATTTGAGCTGCAATTTGTTTTCGAGGTCCCATAATTCCATAACTAGTTGTTTCGCTTTTTCGTTGGACCAATCATGAGGCCACCAAAAAACACAGTGGAGCGAATCAGCGCCGACGTGACCATAGAGAAAAGATTCTGTCTCGCCAATTAGATCCTTTCTACCCTCGGAGATATGCTTTAATTCCGTCATTGCCTCTGACAAACGAGGAAGGGGCGGGTTAACTTCTATTGGCACGAATCCACTTAAACCCAAATCTCTCCCCCGGGAAATACCTTTTTCCCGAACCGCCCAGAGCTTCTCCCTGATTTCATTATCATCAAGAACATAAGATTCTATTGCTCCTGCGCTCGTTAAAAGCTCAACCAACTCCCTCGCATTTTTTGAAGCCTCTTCTGCTGTTCTACCCATACACCTGGCTATGAACATGGCAGCACCTTTAGGAGCATCCACTCCATACTTCTTGAAACCCCATTCGCAGCCTTTCTCAGCCGTAAATTCTCCATCTAGTGGAAGTGGTACTTTTTTCTTGTACATTAATGCCATGGCATGGCCTATCTGCTCCGCTGTTTTGAAAAAGCCGACTACATCAACAATTTCTGGCATAGGGCGGAGAACCATCCTGACCTTTGTTATGACCCCTAATACCCCTTCAGCGCCTACAAAGATCCGCGTTAAATCCCATCCGACCGCACGCCGCAGAGACTTCGATCCTGTTTGTATTATTTCCCCTGTAGGGAGGACAATCTCCAGACCCAAAACATTGTTCACGGGTCTGCCGAAGATGTTATCTGTCAGATGTCCCGTGGTATTAATGCTCACTGCTCCCCCGATACTGGAGCCGATCTGTGTTTGAATGGGAAGGAAATATCCCAATTTCCCCAGCTCTCTTATGACATCGCCGGTTTTCGCACCCACACCACACTCAAACCACTGAGAATCTTCATCAATTTGTATGAAATTCAACCGTTCGGTACTCAGAGTTATGCCTCGATGCTTAGGTTTCGAGCCAAGCATGTTAGAGGTGCCGGAACCAAAAATCGTCACAGGAATTTCATGTTTATTAGCGTATTGGAGCACCTTAGAGATTTCTTGCGTATTCGCAGGATGAACAACTATATCAGGCAAATCCGCTTCTTCAACATCAAAAGGCATTATCGCCTCAGCATAGGTTGTTCTTTCAACCAGATTACTAAATGCATGCTCCTCTCCAACAATGTTTTTTAGGTCTTTAGCTAAATCCTCTAAATTTACCGTCATTTCAACATTACCTCCCTTGTTAAGGAACTACCTTTCGTGACCTCTGTACGGTTTCTCTTGACACACCACTCATTCACCTTAAGTTTTTTTCGATCATCTTGTCTCCCAAAACTGCAAAAAATAGATTTTGATGCTTCTGTAGACGAAGGGTTGCCGATTGACATGACATTTTTCTTAGTAATTCGCGACTCACAATTTGCATTTAATGATTATTGTTGTTCAAATCAGCCTGGCGGTACGATATCCCTCCCATATTGCATTTAGTACCACCCGAGGCCTCACGCAATCGCCGATCGGGTAAACTTCCGGGACCTTATCTCTCAGCGTTTCTGCAAGGTCTCCATGAGTGGGTTTCATCCCACGTGCTATAACGAGAGTGTCAGCCACAAGGGAGACTTGTTTACCCTGCTGGTTGGCCACGTCGACACCGGTCTCTGTTATCCGGAGCACCTGAGTGTTATCCAGAATCTTAACCTTGTTATCATCGAGCAGTTTAACGAGATCAAGGGCGTTACCCCATGGCATATCATCTGGCAAGGTCGCTATGGATCGACCCTTTACGATAGTCACATTCCTGCCCTGTTGTGCAAGATGAAGGCCTGTTTCACAGCCAATCAAACCGCCGCCAATCACCACCACCGAGTTTCCGACCTCTTGCTTTCCTAACAGTGTATCCACAGCAGTAATCACTCTCCCGCTTTCTATTCCCTTTTGTATGCCCTCAATATCGGGAATCTCATGGGTGGCACCAGTTGCTATGAAGACTACGTCAGGGTTGAAGCCCTGGATCAGCTTAGGTGTTGCCTCTTTTTCAAGCTCAACCGTTACCCCGACTTTTGTGATTTGGGTGGAGAGGTAGTCTATCAAGAGTTTATAGTCGTCTTTAAAATCGGGTACTGAAGCCGGTATCAGTTGGCCTCCCAGCTTGTCTTCCTTTTCCCAGAGCGTGACCTTATGACCTCTTAAAGCGGAAACTCTGGCCGCTTCCATACCGGCAGGGCCCCCACCAATGACCAGCACGGACTTCTTTTTTTCTGCTGGCACTATGGTTAATTGGCTTTCAAATCCTGTTCTTGGGTTAACCGCACAGCTGATGACCTTACGCTGCCTTACTCTCCCCACACACCCCACGTCGCATCCGAGACAGGGGATGATGTCTTCTGTTCTTCCCTCTTTCACCTTATTCGCCCAGTCCGGGTCAGCGAGGAGATATCTGGCTAAGGAGATAAAATCCGCCTTCCCTTCCTGAAGCACGCTTTCAGCCAACTCCGGGTAACCGAGTTTGCCCACCGCGATAATCGGGATGTTGACAACCTTTTTGGCCATCTCGCATACATGAACGGTGAGACCCCGAGGTTGAGTAGTTGGCGGCGTAGTCAAATTATATGTCTCCCAGCAGCCGGTGTTGATAGTAAGGGCATCAACGCCCGCTGCCTCGAGCTTCTTCGCTATCTCAAGGCCTTCCTCAATCTCGCGTCCTCCCTCCATATAGTGAGTTAATGCATACTTGAAAAGTACGGGAAAGTCCGCTCCAGCCCCTTTTTTTACAGCCTCAATCAGCTCATACGCAAATCTGAGCCTGCCATCCAGATCCCCGCCATACTTGTCGGTTCGTTTATTCCAGAGTGGGGTTAGAAATTGATCCAGGAGATAACCCGCATGGCCATGTATTTCAATGCAATCGATGTCAGCGATGCGGCATATCTTAGCACTGAACTCATAATCCCTTACTATTTGCCCGATTTCTTCCGTGGTGAGCTCGCGGACGATCACAGGCTTTTCAGCTCGGGCCGGGTATCGACCAGGGCCTATGCGAGGTAGCTTGCCATCGGCTTCCCGGAAACCAGGTATAGCGGATGGCCCTATAAGTTCACCATGGGGAACACTAGGCCTCCTAGGATAATTGCGCCCTCCTCCAGGAGTCATTTGGGCGCAAACCTTTGCTCCGTAGTCGTGCACCGCCTCGGCCAGGTCATTAAGCCAAGCAACGCATCTTTCGCTATTAATTACAGCGTCTCCCCCGGAAGGCTCAAATGTCGTATTAGTGTGAAAGCAGTGGGTTTTTATGAGTCCCACTCCGCCCTTCGCTCGAGCAACATAGAAATCTATTGCGCGCTGTGTTAACGCACCTTCTTCGACGAATGGTTCCGAAACCGTGGGTGTTGCCATTTGATTGTTTATAGCATCCATCACTATCCTGTTTTTTAGGGACATCGTCCCTATGTGCGCCCTTTCGAATAATTTCATAATTCGACCTCCTCATCTTTAACGTTAGATCATCGTTTTAGTGTCCTGACACAGCTTCGATGGTCGAGCAGCTCCAGGGCCAAAACTCGGAGACCCCAAGTCATGGCCCTTCTTGTAACCCTCACCTTGTTTTTTAACCTGCTCAATGGGTTCCGCAATGCTGATCTCAATAAGCACGTGGCGAAGCTTCTTAATAGGGACTACAAACCTCCAATGTGACCTATGATTTGAGACCGCTTTCTCGCAAAAGGGATCATTTGCCGAAGCACCGAGCATTCTCCCTGTCTACAGTCCTTACTTGATGAGTGCCACAAAATCGATAACAGTCATCGGTTTTACAAGAGTGCTAACGCTCTCATCTTAATTTATAGTAGAACTCATCGACCTGGGCATATTTTTGCTCAGAGCTCAGTAATTTCACCGCAATCCCCTTTTTTGAAAAAAAGACCTGCATGGGAATCTTTCCCGTTGGTAGATTTGATTTTTTGACACAGCTCTAAAAGGCGATATCTTTTTGCTTTGTATTCATAAAAGACCTTTTTAATATGAATTATTCAGATTCGGTCTTTGTCTAACTCCCCAACTTGATTATGTCTCTGGCCTTCCGAGATAGCTGTTGATCTTCAAATTGACCAGTACCCAAAGTGGCAACTGATTTTCAATTGACATCTGACCGCGAAGAAGACTTCTTATCCGTCAGTTGCCAGCTGTTAGCCCACACCTACTTAACCGTTGCTTTCACCTCCTCGACAATTTTTTTAAACTCAGCCTCGTTTAGCAGACCCCTCTTTTTGTAAGCCAGGGCCTTGACCGCCATCAGGACATCAGTTAACTCCTCCTGACTAAGTTCAATGCCGAACTTCTCGGCCCAGACCAGTATATTACCGCGACCACTCTTCTTGCCTAAAACTACTTCGGGCTCTTTGTTGCCTACAAAAGCGGGGTGGATCGTAAACATGCCAGTCTTAGCATAGTCAACATTAACCTTTTCGGCAATTTTCCTATAGTGCTCCACTGGCATGCCTGATTCGATCCAAGAGAGTCTGTCCCCCACAATGCTACGATTCGGAACCATTGGTACCCCCGATATCTCCTCCACAAGCTTTGCAAGTTCACGCAGCTTCTCATATTTAATACCAGTGTTTATTCCATAGAGTGTCAGCAGCGCCATAACGGTTTCTTCCATAGGTGTATTGCCTGCCCGTTCACCGAGACCATTGACCGTCGTATGTATCACTTCTACTCCACTCAGCACGGCCTTTACGGTATTGGCAACGCCCAGACCTAAATCATTATGAAAGTGTGCCTCCAAAGGTTTTCTTACCAGTTTCTTAATCCTTTTTATAGCATACGCAACAGCCTCCGGTGTCAGGCAACCCTTTGTGTCCATAAGGCAAAGTGAATCAATATGGCCTTCCTTAGCAATTTGCTCAATCATACTCAAATACTGTCCCATGTCGGCCCTAGTGCCATCGACAAGAGAGAAGAGGACATACAAACCTAACTCATTGGCCAACTTAGTCCCTTTGATGGCTACGTCTGTGGCTTTTTCAAACGACCATCCAAGTCCAAGTTCTAAGTACAGTTTGCTTCCAGGTACCGAGGTAATGACACCGTGGACACCACAGTCTGCTGCCCTCCTCAAGTCGTCCGCCATACAGCGAGTCGCGCAGAATATTTGGGGGCCTAAGTTACGTTTCACAATGCCTTTCACTGCAGCCTCATCTTCGGGGGAAGCCGCAGGCCAACCAGCTTCGATGCGCTGAACCCCCAACTCAGCCAGTTTTTCTGCGATGCGTATTTTATCCTCTTTTGTAAACATGATCCCTGCCTGCTGCTCACCATCACGAAGGGTAACATCATGGATAACCAACGTCTTAGGGGGCGTAAAGACCTTAGTTATTTCATCTATGTAGTTCCAGGGACTGACGAACCAATTAGCCGTATGCCAGAGTTCCTCACCTTTTATCATTGTCTACCTCCTTCTATATTTCAACTCGATATTAACTTTCATTTAGGATTATGCTTCCCGGGCGCTTAGGTCTTGCTGCTCCTTTGAAAGACGTTAATGCCCCTTGAACGTAAATCGGGACTGCTTTCTTATTGGCGTATCTGACTACATCTGATACTTGACGAGCCGAAACCGGTTTCACTACTACAAGTGGTATGTTCTCCGTTCTGAGGTCCAGCCGCATTGAATGCTGGGCATAACTTATCCTATCAAATATCTTGTCAGAAACACTTTCATTTCCGACTATTCTAGCTAGATCTTTCGTGAAGTTTTCACCTTTTTTCATATTCACCTTCTGCCATTGACCCGCCCTATTCCTGATGGTAGCAAATACTGGGTATGCTATAGTTAGTTTCCAGTCTCAAGCAAGCCAAGTATTTTATACCGATAAAGAAAAAGCTAAATCGTGTATTCCATGATACCCTACTGGGCTATATCACATAATAAACGGAAAGCCAGTTAATTGTTCCATACAAAGATATAGTGAAATAGAGCACAGTTCCACATCATAATCCCTTAAATGAGCCCCATCCAAAAACCCCAAGTAGCCAGATAATTGAAAACGTACTTTGCATTAACTCAAGATAGGAAAGCAATTGTCACCCCATTAAATTTGGCAGAACCAAAGCAAGTTGAGGCACAAACAGCAAAACAACTACCGAGACTACATCAGCAACGAAAAAAGGGAGTATCCCCTTAAAAATGGTTTCAAGAGGGACACCCGCAACACCCTTTATGACATATACATTTAGACCAACTGGGGGTGTAATGGCGGCTATTTCCATCATTTCAACCGATATGACTCCAAACCATATTGGATCGTAACCTAGGGCTACGACAACTGGAAAGAAAATTGGTAGGGTGAGCAAAAGTAGTGCCATTGCATCCATTGCAGTACCGCCCACTATATATCCTAGAATTATTAATAACATTATATAGGTCCTTTGAAAGGGCAATCCAGTAACCCATCCTGCAACAACGAAGGGAAGTGTTGTTGAGGCTAAGAAATGGCCGAAAACTGCTGCTCCAGAAATAATCAGGAGAATCATGCTTGATAACTTGATGGTATCATAGCATGCGGAGAGGATGCCTTGCCATTTAAGTTCTCGCTCAACTAGTCCAATAAGCAGTACGCCTACGGCACCGATCGCACCAGCTTCACTTGGTGTAAAAAAGCCTATAAAAAGTCCACCTATGATTAGTACAAAAATAGCTAAAGTCTCGCCTCCGCCCCGGATCAGTGCTAACACTTTTTGTTTAAATGATGTTCTGGATCCAGCAGGGCCTGCATTCGGGTTTATAAGTGTAAATATGTAAATCGCGATAATGTATAAAATGGCGAGAAATATGCCTGGTAACACACCAGCCAAAAATAGCTTTCCAATTGACTCCTCCACCATAATGCCATAAATGATCAGTATAACGCTTGGGGGTATAAGTATACCTAGTGTACCTCCGGCTGCGAGGCAGCCAGTAGCCAGTGTATCAGCATATCCATGCCTACGCATTTCCGGCAATGCGACTGAGCCCATAGTAGCCGACGTCGCAGGGCTTGAGCCGCAGCAGGCCGCGAAGCCTGCGCAAGCTGCAATTGTACCCATTGCCAGCCCGCCACGCGTCCGACCAAACAGGCTATACCCCGCTGTATAAAGCTTTTGACTTATTCCACCATGGTAGGCAAGCTGCCCCATCAATATAAAGAGAGGAATTACAGTCAAATTGTAGGAAGACAATGTGTCAAAAAAGTCCACAGCTAGGAGATGAAATGCAGCGTTGAGCTTTACATTATATGCAAACCCCAGGAATCCGGTCAGCGCAAATACAAATGCGATCGGCATTCGTGAAAGCATTATGCAAAGCAGGACACCTATTCCGATGAGCCCAATCACAGGAGGAGGTATAGCCATCACTTTGCGACCTCATTTATAGATTTAATACCGTCTGTCAACAGCACAACACCTAATAAGAAGCATCCAAACCCTATAACGAAGTAGCCTGGCAACAGTGAGATAGAGAGAGTGGGTGAGACTTCACCTTTTTTCCACATCATGATCCCTTGCTTGAAGCAGCAAAAGGCTATGGTCCCGTACAGGAAAGTACAAACGAAATAATTGATGCTACCAATAACTGCTTGCGTTTTCCGTGATAACCGTGAAACCAGAATGTCCACCTCGATATTCCCGCGCGTGACCTGAACGTACCCGAGAGCCATAGCTACGAGGGCAGCACCGAAGTACCCAGTAAGTTCATAAGTCCCGAAGATACCGCCAATTGGACTCCGACGCAAAATGACATTCACGGTAATCAGAAAAACCATAGCGGCCAGGAAGGTTATCGAAACAATGGCCATGGTTCGGCTTGCGGATTCAACCAATTTTCTTAAAGATTCCACTTAGGCCTCCCTCCTATTGATTATGAAAAGTGACAAGACACCCCTTCCCACACTAGACTCAGAGTGAGCGGAAAAATGCTCCCTTTCTGGCTGTAACGCCTTTGGTAAAATGCTGCCTCCTAGTGTTTAATTGCGTAAATAAAGACCGGTTAATAGTTAAAGTGTATGTAAATAGATTAAATAAATTAAGACAAGGAACATGGATTCGCAAAATATGCAAGGTTTAGAGACAGCTATCGCAAATTCGGACCAGGAGCTCCATTGGCGAAGCAAACAGATCCCTTCTTTGAGCAAGACCCGCCATACGGCATGAACGGAGGTACCCAGCTCTTTTGCTATTGCCAGCTCATCCCATACTGATTGTCTTACTGGTGGGGGCAGTCCCAAGGTCTCCAAAACCTTATTACGAAACTCTGTGCTATATCTTGGCGGCTCGCCGGAGCGAGGAAAATCTCTGAGCCCCGCGATACCGTTGGCATCAAATCTGCACCGCCACTCAATAACTGTGTTTCGCGGTACATCCTATTCCTTGGCGATCTTGGTGACCGGATCTCCGCGAAGACATCGCCGGATAATCTTCGCTCGTTCGACCAGTCACGATTCCATAGTACTACTCTTCGCCCATTCATCAACCAGTTGACTATACTTTTCAGAACAATGATGAGCAGGGTAGCTCTTGGGCATAATCTTCACCTCCTGCCCAAGAGCATAACATATAGCTATAGATCTTCATCTTCCTTCATACTTTTTCATAAGATGGAGTGTATAATCAAGTGCTTCGCGTCCAGGGAGTCCCATTTTTTCCAGTTCCTGAACATACTCCTTTATTACAGGAGACAGAGCCTCTTGAAATTTTGCCTTTTCATTTGGCTCGAGTTCAATAAATTCGTGCCCCAAATTTTTACACAAAGAAATCGCCTGCTTATCACTCTCAAGAAGATTCACGGCAACCTGTTTAGTGAATTTTTCGCCTACTTCTTCTATGATCTTCTGAATATCCGGCGGGAAACTGTTCCAGACATCTTTGTTCATCCCTGCCCAAAAACTAGCTGACGTAAGGCCGACCCTAGTGTGGTACCGTGTCACGTCCGCTAGTTTGAAACTCACCATTCCGCCATCTCCGCAAACTATTCCATCGACAATACCCTTTTTGAAGGCGATGTATGCTTCGCCTATTTCCATTGATACGGGAATCGCTCCTAGCGCGCGCACAGTTGAGACGTCGTTTCCAGTAGACCTAATCCTCAGACCCTTAAGATCTTCCAGCTTTCGGACTGGCTTGGTAAGGGTATGTAGATTTTGCCCACTATTGTTGTACATCGAAAGAACTTTGATATCATCAAATTCCTTAGGTCGGAACTTCTCATAGAAATCCTGCACAATAAGAGTCGCCTGTATAGGGCTCTCGAATCCGAGAGGTAAATCCAATAAAGCTGCCAGTGGGAAACGGCCTTTGGTCCATCCATTGCAGGCGGTTGCAATATCTGAAATGCCCTCAACGACTCCGCTGTAAGCATTTGCACCTTTGGTCAAAGTGCCACCAGGATATACGGTGACCTTGATTTTTCCTTGAGTTGCAGCCTCTAAATCTGTTGCAAAACTTTGAACAGCCTTCGTGCACCAATGGTTAGGGCCTCCCCAAACACTAAAGGAAAGGGTCCTTGTTTCTGCTGCCATCGAAAATGTGGAGAGAAAGATTGTAAGAGATACAGCTGACACAAAAAGTACTGTTAGAAATTTTACTGTCTTCATGTCTTATCCTCCTTTTGATTAAAGTTAGACGCTGTTGATGCTTAGTTAAGTAAGCATCGATGATTTGAACCTGTGATTTGCCAATTGCCCTGGCATTTCCCTAGCACCCAATCCCGCTTTGACGACCCCATGTTTAGCCCTGGATCATTGCTGCCTTGCCACGATTCAAATAAAACTGGGTTCGGACCGACGTTTTGATGGTGTTTGAATGCTCCATCGAAGTTTTCTTGTCTGAGCCAATAAATTGCCAGTCAAACCAAATGATACATAGGATGATATCGCAGAGGATTTCCTAAGCTAAATCGCTCAACTGTACCCTGAGGAGATAGGGCTGAAAGCTGCCCTTTTTTTAGAATCAAATTCCGAATCACACCAGCGCCATCAATGTTATTTACGAGGGTAGCGCCAACGATCCGCTTTTCTTTCAAAACGATTTTTCGATAAATATGTCGACTTTCATCTGACCATTTGATCACTTCGAACCCTCCTCCAGAAGGGGGCTCAAAGAGTCCGATACTCCCAAGTTCAAGGCCAAATAGTTTGGTGATGTTCTGATTTAGGAAGCCTTCCTGCTCGACATTCGCTCCAGCCATATTGCAGCCGGCAACCCACCCTTGATCACATGCGTTGGGCCAGTTACCCACATGACCCAATTGGTTTGAGATCACATGCATTCCGACGCAGACATCTCCAGCGGCATAAACGTTCTCCAAAGGTGTTTGCATGCGGTTGTCCACGGACATGTCTTTGTCCTTGGAGAGAGGCCCTTCTAACAAATTAGGTTGCATCCCCTTTCCAGAGATGACCAACGGGCTTGATAAGGTCTGCCCCGTGTCCAAAGTCAGGTAAGTCGACTCTTTGCGGCCTTCTACGGAAACCACGTTGGTTCCCAGCTGGACTCTAATTCCCGCTCCTCTCATTCTTTCTTGGACAATGGAGGCAACGAATGAGTCCACATTTCTCGATAAGACTTGATTTGAGCTTACAAGCACAGTTATTGACACGCCCAACTTCGAAAGCGCATCTGCTACCTGCAGGCTTACCAAGCCCCCACCTAAGATGACAGCCTTGTTGGAACGGCATAAACAACTTTTAATCATATCTGCATCGCTTACAGATCGCAACGCCAAAACCTTCGCATTTCGGTAATCGGCAGTCAGGAGAGGCGAAGCACCGGTGGCAATCAGTAATTTGTCGTAATGAACGGTGATTTTTCCTTGGATACGTATCGATTGGTCCTTTGGAGAAAGCTCAATGGCTTTTCTTCCGAAATAGGTCTCAACGCGATTACTTTTATAGAAGCTCTCGTCTGTGATAAAAAGCTGCTCTCGGTTCAGTTCACGAGCAATATAGTGGGTGAGAGCAACGGGAGAGTAAGCATAGGAATTTTCCGAAGACACCAAAACAATCGAAGCTAACGGATCAACAGAGCGGATGGCTGAAATTGCTGAAATGCCTGCGCCTCCATTTCCTAGAATCACTAACCGCCTTTGTCCTATTTTTCGGTTTCCCATACAGCTCTAGACTCCAGATATGTTTCCTTTAACTTAGCGAAAAGAGTTTTTTGCTTCTCCAGAGCGACGGTCTCAATCTCTTGATAGCGAAGAGCGCCTGTAGGGCAGTATTCTACACACTTCGGATTCCCTCCACAAAGCTCGCATTTGATCGCAACCCCCCTTTCATCGTCAAAGTGCATGTTCCCGAAGGGACAGGTAAGCATGCACAGTTTGCAGCCGATGCACTTTGTTGACTGTATCTTTATCACGCCGTCTTCCTGATATAGTGCATGGGAAGGGCAAACTTTGAGGCATAGCGGGTCCTTACATTGAACGCACGTTAGGGAGAAGAAAACTGCTTCCTGCAAATCAATAAAATTCCGGATTCTTGCGTTGCTTATGCCGAATTCCTTTGTGTTTGAGAATGAGCAGATCAATTCACAGATTTTGCAACCGATGCATTTCTTCGCATCAAAGATGACCATCTTAGCCATTTTCAACTCCAAGGATTTCGTACAATCCCAGCTCTTCCAGTTTTCCTTTGGTAGGGACGCCCGTTTCTTGATCCCAACCACATTCGTCATAATAGTCCCCAAGAAGCTTCTGGAGATCCTCCATGGTCAGGTGCTTTGTTTCAAAATAGTCCATCAGGGGCCTTTCGCCTTCTTCGCCCTTCATTGGTATGAGCCATTTGTGGGGGAATTGGTCATCTGCTTTGCCAAAACCTTCCCTCACATTGATCATCTTATAGAGATTCCATATCCTTTCCCCGGCCTGTTTTAGATCAGAAGGCGACAGTTCAACACCACTAGCTGAAGAATAAAGCTCAGCGCAATCGTCCAGGCTGTAAAGCGGCCCCATAGGTGCCTTGGAGCAAATGCCCAATGAGCACATGATGCTGTAAAACTCTTGGCTATGTTTTGCAAGCCTGGCCATGTTAACTTTCATCGGGCCATCAAAAATGCGGTTTGTGGCATCTTTTGACACGCCTGTCGTTTTGCAATATGCCCGGAAATCATCAACAGTTCTGCCAAGAGAATCCGCAGGCGTTGTACCTGGCTGATGTTGCCCCCCCCTGGGATTCACTACCATGATAAAAGTTTTTGCACCTAATCGGTTCAACCGCGGCTCATATAACATATCCATCCCTTTAGCTTGGAGGGCATCGGCCTTGAGATCCTCTCCAAATCGATCGAAAAGCGCCTTATACCCCCGAGCTAGAATGTCTCCAAAACCCTCCCTAAATGCAGTCATTTCCATGACCTTCTGTGTTGTCTCAAAATCCCTTTTAAGCTTGACCCCCTCAGTATCCTTCAGATCGATTCTTCCTTTCTCAAAAAGCATCACAGCAAAATCGTAAAGCGAGCTGAAAGCATGACTGCAAATCCCTAAACGATTTGCTCGATCGTGAACCTTCAAGACGCGATCATAATTGCCAACACCGCATTTAATTCCATAATTCCAAGCTCTTCCCACAAACCCGCTCGCATAAGTTGTAAGACCCTTGAATTCACCTTCCTTGACTTCCATAATTTCCTTGTCGGGCATGGGACAAGATGGGCATCCTGCTCTTCCCTTTTTTACCTTCCCCAAATAGACATCTTTTCCATACAGTTCCGTTGCCTTCTCTTTAGAGAAAACTTCATTACCTCCTCTCATTGGAAAGCCTTCTTCCATCGATTTGTCCCATTTCCAATATACACCTACGTCTATAAATTCGTCCCTGTTTGGAATAGTCTTGAAACGTTGGTAAAAAGCATCAACTGCGCTCAAGAATCGGTCCGGGTCGCTGATTGGAACAGGATGAGTGCCATTTGCTATAATTGCTTTTAGATTCTTTGACCCCATTACCGCGGCAAGCCCACCTTTTCCAATAGAGGCAATTTTGTCTATTAGGGCCATTGATATTTCTACAAGATTTTCTCCGGCTTGCCCTATCGCGAGTACACTCCAATCATTTCCGAAGCGATCCCAAATACTATCCGTAGTTTCGTAAAGATCTTTCCCCCACAGGTCTCTCGCATCAAGAAGCTCAAACTTGTTGTCGAAGATCCTGAGAACTGAAGGAACTTCCGCCTTTCCACTAATAACTAAGTGGTCGAATCCTGCCGCTCGCAGTTTTTGACTAAGGCTCATGCTTCCATTTCCCATACCAACAGTTTCTGTAAGAGGATACTTTGTAATTGCAGCGACTCTTGAACTGCTGGGGACAAGGGTTCCACCAAGCGCCCCGGCACTAATGATTATGGGATTGCGGGGATCAAAAGGATTTAACCTAGGCTCGATGTGGTCATAAGCGAGTTTCACACCAATCCCAAAGCCACCAATGAAGGCTTGCTGTATATCCCTATCAACAATATTTATCGTCCCCTTCACTGAACTTAGATCGATTTCTAAGACCTTAGTGGGGATCTCTTTTTTCGTCATAACCAACCCCGCTCATATTTCAAAAATTGGAAATTGCTTTTGAGGAGGCTCCGGACCGATATATGCGATAACCTGAAGTCACTTGTGAAAAGGAGGGAAGTTCATTTCATATTATGAAACTGTGTTTAGAATATCGAAATGAATCCTGCTTGTCAAGTGATCTTTAAAAAAGTGATCTTTAAAAAAGTTTCCTCAAAAATTGCATCCATACAGAAAACCGCCCGTGGGGAATGAACAAACGTGTCTTCCACTTCCAAGATTGACCATCTAACTGTAATTATAACCTTTTAACGATTTTGAGCTGAATTTTTGGGGAAGGTCCAAATTTTGTGACCCTCTGCACGAATGCGAACCTCTTTCATATAGATAGTCTCACACAGAATTTTAACGTATCAAATTGAGTTTCTGCCTTTTCAGAAAAAAATTACCACTGCAGTTCATTTGAAATTCTTTCGGCCGTCTCCATCACCATTGTCTTCAATTCATTGTGTATCCTTTCGAGAGTCATGGTAAAAATTGAACCGGTTATGCTGACGGCTGCTATGATCTCCCACCCTGCTCGAATGGGGGAGGCAATACATCGTATGCCTTCGTAATATTCTTCATCGTCAATTGCATAGCCTTGTTTCTTAATCTTCTCCAGTTCCTCAAATAGCCGTGGTATGCTATTGATCGTATTTTTTCCGTAAGTCTTGAGGGGCCTTTGCCGGTAAATGTCGATTATCTCTTTGCGGGAAAGCTCGGAAAGTAAGACTTTACCCCCGGCAGCGGCATGAGGGTCGGTTCTAAACCCGATATAGGTTGCCAATGAAAGGCCTCCCTGCTTGTCTATCTTGTCTATGTAAATGACCTTGCCATTTCTCAATATGGCTAGATGAACCGCCTCTTTGCACTTTTCTTGTAGCCCCCGTAAGTGCTCATAGGCAGTCTTGCGGACATCTAAGCTGTCCAGAATGACTTTACCAATGGATAGAAATTTAAAGCCCAAAGAATACTTTTTGGTCTCTTGATTTTGTGAGACATAATCATACGGAAGAAGGGTGCTGAGGATATGGTGGGTTGTGCTCTTGGGGTAGCTTAGTATCTCGGATAGGTGTGAGAGACTCAAGCCTTGTGGGTTTTTGCTGAGTGTGTCGATGAGCTTTAAGCTCTTATCAAGAGAGGTGAGCTTCATGTTGCTATTTGGTAGAATTTCATATTTTGAAATTCTATTCACTATATTAAATAGACGAGTTATGTCAAGCGATTTCGATAGGGCAAACTACCTCCATTGGCAACACACGAAGGACGACTTCGTAGGTTGGAAATGGTGAAAAAAGAAAGGCGGGTTTGCGGGCTCATCTACTGAAAGCGCCGGGATGTCTCGACTTTCAAGACGCATAAATAGCGCTTTTCTTTAAGATGCAGGTACACGCCAAGCCCCGGAACAACGAGTCAAACTTCCTATGGGTTTCGAAGGGGCGCAGCCGTATACTTACTAACGAGAGCATGTTATTGTTTGCATTAGACATAACCGTGTGGGATGGCCAAGAGGTCTTTTCCTCTGTTCCAAGGCTCACGGGCTGGTTTTTTCAGCGACTTGTTTACGGGGGAGTCTTGCCCCCTCCGCATTCCCTTCGACAGGCTCAGGGCTGCGGTTTCCCCCATACCCAAGTCGCGAAAAGAACGGCGCCCTCCCGCCAGTCACAGCCGAAAAGACCTCATGACCATCCCGATATAGCAAACTATTTTACGCTCTCAGTAGTAACTGAATCCTTGCCCTTCAAAGCGGGCCCTGTTGGATTTCCCGGAGGGAACCCTATTCAACAGGCCGGGTAGCTCCACGTTCTTTGAGGTAGTATTTATCTGTTTCTGTTTTTCCAATGGTGCCGGCTTGGACCAGGGATTCCAGGGCCTTGGGTCTATAATCCCTCAACCCAAACCGAAAATATTGAGGTTTCCCATAGGGCAGGTCGACCGCACTACCGGGGTCAAAGGCTTCTCGCCTCTCAAGATCCTGCATGATAAGGGTTGCTGTACGCCGTATCCTGTTGGCAATTCCGTATCGGGTCAGGATATAGACAACGGCCAAAAAGATGATACCAAGAATAATCTGGACAAGTTCAGGCATTTCACGCGCTCACTCTTCTATTCCGACAGCATGCGGTCCACCGGAGAAGGCCATTGAAGCATGATGGATTACCATCATCTGTGGGAGGATAATCCTCCTGGAAGCAGGGCAGGTAAAACCGGAGACCGCCACACATGCTCCTTCTTTTCTCGGGCAGTTTTCCCATACCACGTGTGCCTCGCGATGAGGCATTTTTAGGCACTTCCTCGTATGTGTTTTGCATTGTGAAGGTATCTTACAACGGCTCAAAAGGCAAGAAATAAAGGAAGGGCACTGCTCAGGGTCGCTCCAGCCCGCAGGGAACGCCCGAAGAAACGGGTTAAACGATGTATGATAGTCCCATAGCGCAGGATCTGATGTAAATCGGCCATTCAAGAATTTGGATCAACTACTCTGGGCCTCTTGATGCTTTTCGAGAGCCAAAGGACCCTTACAGGGTCCTAATCAAGCCAGGCCTTCTAATAGCGATTGTTACCTTGATACCCCTCTGCGGTAAAACGGAAGTCAGGCCTTTTCGGCCTAGATTGTTTGTTGGTTGGGCGGCTTGGGAGGACTCACAAGCGCCTCCCCATCCAGAACGGTTTTCCCGTCCTGGTTGAGGCACGTGGTCTTGAGCCGAGCCCTGTTTTTTTCTGGGACAATCTCAATCAGCTCGGCGCGAGCAGTGATGGTATCTCCAACGTACACCGGCGCCAAGAAATGCAGCTCCTGTTTGATATAGATAGTGCCAGGACCGGGAAGCTTGTTTCCCATAACCGCGGAAATAAAACCAGCCAACAACATGCCATGGGCGATTCGGGTCTTGAAAAAGGTTTTCTTGGCATATTCCTCATTGATGTGTGCCGGGTTAAGATCGCCGGTTACCCCTGCAAAGAGATAGATATCCGACTCAGAGATGGTCTTGGTGAATTCAGCGGCATCTCCTATCCTGAGTTCCTCGATGGTTTTTCCAATCATGCTTTCTCCCGTTTTTGTCAATGTCCTATGTGGTTGATAATGCTCTTTAAGGATCCGATATCTTTTGTGTTCAGCTGCAAATTTTCTCGCTAGAAAAACAAGGGATCAAAGGAACATCCCGAGCATCACGCTTTATTCCTTTCTCAGCGAAGGTCTATAATATAACAAACAATGCGGAGAACACCTAACGGATTTCCTCCATTCAAACCACCGCATGTACCATGATGAATTGCCTTTGTCTGCCTCTGCGTAAATCGCGTATAGGGAAAAGCACTTAGACTTTTTCGGGTTCCCTCGACTGCCTTTGACTGCCACGAGAACCCTGTGATCTTATAGGGGAAAATACCCAAAAAAGCCTTGACAATTCAAATATGGGATACTAATAGACACCTGAATTATTTGAACGACTGTTACAAGAAAACTGAATGAAATTGTGGGGTAGGTGATGGAAGGAATTAACGTGACTATTGACGGGGCAAAGGTTACAGCTGAGAAGGGTAGTACGGTTTTACAGGCCGCACGGAGCGCTGGTATCTATATTCCGGCATTATGTTCCCACCCTTATCTACCATCATCGAGGGAAGTTGAGCCATTTGACGTCGTATACCGAGGCAGAACGGAGTACAAAAACGACGGCCAGTCAACTGAATTTGAGGGCTGCCAACTTTGTCTGGTCCACATCGAAAGCATGGAAGGCCTACCAACCGCCTGTACCACCGAGGTGGTGGAGGGAATGGTTATACAGACTAACACACCGGAGATTCAGCGGAAGCGAAGAGAGAATCTGAAACCTATTATTAGCGAGCATCCAAATGTGTGTCTTGGTTGCGATCGGAAAGAGGAATGTGATCCATTCAGAGGAAGTATTCGCAAGGCCAGCGTGGTAACCGGCTGTGAGTTTTGCCCGAACAACTTGAAGTGCGAGCTGCAGGAGGTAGCTGCATTCATAGGTGTCGATGAATCAACCCCTCCTTACGAATACAGGGGTATGCCCGATGTGAAGAGCGATCCGTTCTTTGAGCGAAACTATAATCTCTGCATTGCCTGTACGAGATGTGTGAGGGCCTGTCAGGAGGTGAGAGGAAATAGTGCGATCGGCCTCGTCTTTCAGGACGGAAAGGCGATAATAGGGAGCAAAGCCCCCACCTTAGAAGAATCCGGGTGCCAGTTTTGCGGTGCTTGTGTTGATGTCTGCCCGACAGGGGCCTTAACTGCATGGATTAGCAAATGGGAGGGTGTGCCTGACAACCAGGTGCTGTCTACCTGCCCCTATTGCGGGGTCGGGTGCCAACTGGAGCTGCAGATCAAGAGAGACAGGATTATCGGGATTAGCCCAAAAGGGGATGGAACACCCAACAGAGGACAGGCATGCGTAAAGGGCAGGTTCGGGATTGCTGAATATGTACATCATCCGGATAGGCTCAAGACCCCGCTTATCCGCCAGAATGGAGAATTCAAGGAAGCATCGTGGGACGAGGCGCTGGATCTGGTTGCCGAGCGCTTGGGGGGGTTTTCACCTCAGGAGGTGGCTGTAATCTCTTCGGCCAAGTGCACGAATGAGGAAAACTATCTGGCGCAGAAGTTCACGCGGGCGGTTCTTGGGACGAATAACATTGATCACTGTGCGCGGCTCTGACACTCTTCAACGGTGGCCGGTCTGGTTGCCAGTTTTGGAGCCGGTGCAATGACCAACAGCATGGACGACATTGAGCATGCCAAATGCATCTTTGCAATAGGAACGAATACCACAAAGGCTCATCCGGTGATCGGCATGGGTGTGAAGCAGGCGTCACGGAATGGAACGAAGCTCATCGTCGCAAACCCGAGGGAGATCGAGCTGGTAAGCTATGCTGATGTGTGGCTTCGGCATAACCCCGGAAGTGATGTTGCCCTGCTCATGGGGATGATGAGGGCTATTGTCGATGAAGATCTCCTGGACAAATCCTTTATCGATGAACGGTGCGAGAACTTCGATGCCTTCAGGGATTCCCTGAAGGAATTCGATCTCAAGAGGGTTGAGGAGATTACCGGAGTGCCGAAAAAGAAGATCGTTGAGGCGGCAAGGATATACGCCACCGATAAGCCTTCCGCGATTCTCTATGCCATGGGAATAACTCAGCACACCCACGGTACCGACAATGTTATGGCCATCGCGAACCTGGCCATGCTTACCGGCAATATCGGAAGGCCATCTGCAGGCGTCAATCCCCTCAGAGGACAAAACAATGTCCAGGGTGCATGCGATTTGGGGGCACTGCCGAATGTCTTTACCGGTTATCAGGTGGTGGAAAACAAGGACATCCGCAAGAAATTCGAGGATGCGTGGGGTACCTATCTGCCCGCCGAAACAGGACTTACGTTGCTCGAGATGTTCGAGGCAGCCTACCAAAAAGAGATAAAGGGAATCTATCTTATCGGCGAAAACCCCATACTGAGCGATCCTGACGCGAGCCATGTTCAGGAGGCCTTGGATAAACTGGAATTCTTCGTGGTCCAGGATATTTTTCTGTCCGAAACTGCTCAGTTCGCCGACGTGGTGCTTCCGGGTGTGACCTTTGCCGAAAGGGATGGAACCTTTACCAATACGGACAGGAGGGTCCAAAGGATCAGAAAGGCCGTAAAGCCAATCGGCAACTCTAAGCCCGATTGGTGGATTCTGTGCCAGCTCGGACAAAGAATGGGTGCCAAGGGCTTTGATTTTGAAGGCCCGGCTCAGATCATGGAGGAGATTGCCAAGCTGACCCCCAGCTACGGCGGCATTAGCTATGAACGGTTGGAGCAAGGCGGCATCCAGTGGCCCTGTCCAACCCCGGATCATCCGGGTACTCCTGTCTTGCATACTGAACGATTCGCCCGAGGAAAGGGCCAGTTCATACCCTTGACCTATAAGCCTTCGGCAGAACTCCCCGATGATGAGTATCCCTTGCTGCTTACCAGTGAAAGGAGCAGGTATCATTTCCACACCGGTACCATGACGCGCAAGGTCAAGGGACTGAACGCATTGGATGGTGAAGGTGTGCTGGAGATAAACCCTAAGGATGCGTCGCTCTTGGGTTTAGGCGATGGCGAGATGGTGAGGGTCATATCGCGAAGGGGGGCTATTACTGCAAAGGCAAAAGTCACGGAAGTCACACCGGCCGAGGTGGTGACCATGAACTTTCACTTTGCCGAGTGTCCTACTAATCAATTAACCAACTCGGCCATGGATCCTGTCGCCAAGATACCTGAGTATAAGGTATGTGCGGTCAGGGTGGAAAAGGTTTAGGATCGTTTTCTTGGGAGGTGCGCATTGTATAATCTACTAGCAAAAGAGCAGCTGGTGCCCAATATCCATTTGATCAAGGTTATGGCCCCCGCAGTAGCCAAAAAGGCAAGACCCGGCCAGTTTGTTATTGTTACCGTCGACGAGAAAGGAGAACGCATTCCCCTCACCATAGCCGATTGGGATGGGGAAGAGGGCTCTATCACCATTGTATTCATGGAGGTGGGAACCACGACCCAGCGCATGGCACAATTGAACGCCGGAGATTCCCTGTTCAGTTTGGTTGGTCCTTTGGGCATCCCAACGCATATTGAGAAATATGGCACGGTGGTGTGCGTGGGCGGGTGCTATGGTATGGCAGCTATGATGCCGATTGCTCGGGCAATGAAAGAGGCAGGAAATAAGGTTATATCCGTTATCGAAGCGCGGAGCAGGTACCTCATTTTTTGGGAAGAGGAATTGAAGAGGGTGAGTGACCAGGTAATCGTGACTATTGGAGACGGATCACATGCCCCTGAACGATGGATCCCGGACCAGGTTAAACACATCGTGGATGCCGGCGGCACCATTGACCTGGTTGTAGCCTTCGGATGCACCTATATGATGAAGCTCACCTCAGAGACAACCAAGCCCCTCGGCATAAAAACAATCGTTCATCTGAGTTCAATAATGGTAGACGGTACCGGCATGTGCGGTTGCTGCCGGGTGTCGATTGGTGGAGAGACCAGGTTTGCCTGCGTCGATGGGCCTGAATTCGACGGCCATCAGGTAGATTGGGACGTGCTTCTCGCCCGCCAGAAGAGCTACCAGGACGAAGAGATCCATTCATTGCAGGAGTATGAAAGCAGACAGTGGAGCAGAACCTAACAGTCAGATAGTGTCTAAAGTTCAGGAGTGACTAAAGTGACTAAAGGTAAGGAATAAAGAAGCAAAGCATACAGCAACTTTGGATCACTTATGACCCTGGCCCAGTCCTGGCCTATCGGCTTACTATGCTGCTTCGAGCACGTACTGGCTAATAAACTTGGTAGGTTATCTAAAGCACATGGCGCCAGGGCGGGCTTTAGCTCACTTTAGCACCTGACCCCGGCGCTTCGCTTCAGGTTTATACATAAAGGAAACGGTATATTGAGCATGGAGATGTCTTTTTTTGACTCTGTCCCTGGCCCAGACCTGGCTCATAAGGCATGAGTAAGGAGAACTGAGATGTGAGATACTCTCGTATCCATACAACACTCCGGAAGCTGAGCGCCAGGGCAGGCCTCTCATGGTTCAGAGGAGTGGGCGTTTCAAAACGGCGCACACAGGCTGGTACCTTAGTGCTAAGGCTTATGGGGCGGTGCGTCGGTTTGAAACGGCCCTGTACGGGGCCTTGTTAAGAGGGCAGAGCAAAAAAAGATATCTCCATGCTTTTGTATCGTTAGTTTCTTAGGAGGCACTTTTTTGAGGATGGAGGAATACCGTAATGGAGGAGAAGGAAAAAAAGGAAAAGGTTCCTCGGCAGCCGATGCCTGAGCAGGAGCCCAAGGAGAGAGTAAAGAACTATAAAGAGGTTCCTCATGGCTATTCTCCCGAAACTGCTATGCTCGAGGCAAGCAGGTGCCTTCAGTGTAAGAACCCCGCGTGCAGGAACGGTTGTCCAGTAGAAATAGATATCCCCGCTTTCATTGCCGAGATCAAGGAAGGAGAGTTTGCCAAAGGGATTGCAAAAATAAAGGAGAAAAACCTGCTTCCCGCGGTCTGCGGCAGGGTCTGTCCGCAAGAGTTACAGTGTGAGAAGGAATGCATCTTAGGAAAGAAGGGAGAGCCTGTCGCTATTGGAAGGTTAGAGAGATTTCTTGCAGACTGGGAGAGGTCTAACGGCAGGGCCCCGGTCCGGGAAAGTGAGACCGCCGCAGAACCAACGGGCATAAAGGAGGCATCGACCGGTAAACGGGTGGCAGTCGTGGGCTCCGGACCATCAGGGCTGACTGTGGCGGGAGATCTCATCCTCAAGGGCCATGATGTTACCGTGTTTGAGGCCTTTCAGGTCCCCGGTGGGGTTTTGATTTACGGAATCCCAGAATTCAGACTACCCAAGGCTATTGTAGCCGCTGAGGTTGACTACATGAAAAAACTTGGGGTGAAAGTTGAGTGCGATACGGTTGTTGGTGCCACGGTAGCCGTCGATGAGCTCTTCGAACAGGGTTATGACGCAGTCTATGTCGGGGTAGGGGCCGGACTCCCGGTATTTATGAATATTCCCGGAGAAAATCTGATCGGTGTCTATTCTGCCAATGAATATCTGACGAGAAGCAACCTCATGAAGGCGTATCTCTTCCCTGAATATGATACGCCGATTATCAGGGGAGAGAATGTGGCTGTGTTCGGGGCAGGGAATGTAGCCATGGATTCTGCGAGGACGGCGTTGCGCCTTGGTGCAAGTACAGTGAAAATCATCTATCGACGTTCCAGGCAGGAAATGCCTGCCAGAGGCGAGGAGATCCATCACGCCGAAGAGGAGGGAGTAGAATTTCATCTGCTCGCCACTCCCCTGGAGTTCATCGGTGACGGCGACGGGCGTCTGGCTGGGGTGAGGTGTCAGAGGATGGAGCTGGGTGAGCCCGATGAATCTGGGAGGCGCAGGCCTGTGCCGGTTGAAGGGAGCGAATTCGAGATAGCCTGTGACACGGCGGTTGTTTCCATCGGTGCCGGTGCAAACCCGCTCTTAACCAAGGCAACTCCTGACATCCAGCTAAACAGGCGGGGCTATATTATTGCCGAGCCTGAAACAGGTAAGACGACAAAAAAAGGCGTTTGGGCCGGAGGCGATATCGTTACCGGACAGGCAACCGTTATCCTCGCCATGGGTGCCGGCAGAACCGTTGCCAACTCTATTCATAATTACCTGACGTTGGGCTGGTAGATTTCCCGTAACCTTGCACGTGACCCCGTATCGCGTGTCACTTCATGCGGCTTCACACCGGTGTAATACCGGGTCACCGATATTGATCGAGCACATCAACCCTATGATCGCGACAAGGGGGGTTCTTAGTGCGAGCCCCTACAAATCCTCATCGCCATAAAAGACTTATGGACAAGGTGAAGGCACGTTCGGCTGAGACCCTCGCCTGATTCCGAAAACTCCTCGTCTCCAGATCACCTTACTCATCCGGAACAATTACCCTGGAAAGAGTTACCTATCGCTCTTGTTGGTGCTGCAGGACCTTTTTCTTGTAGACCGGCGCCTCGAGGTCTACCTCCCTTCTGGATTGGATTATAATAATGGAGATAATGACCAGAAGCCCCCCGAATATCTGCCATGGTGTGAGGAACTCATGCACGAAGATGAAGGACAGAAGGCCCGCTGAAATCGGTTCCAAAGTGGCTACAATGGAGGCCCTGGTAGTCCTCAGGTGCTCTATACCCATGAAGTAGAAACCGAACGGAAGCACCGTTCCACACGATGCAATATAGAGGACGAGAAACCAGAGCCGAAGCTCTGTTCCCCATGAGATGAGGTTCTTCGGGTGCAGAACGATATTTAAGATAAGGGCAGCAAAGACAAAGGCATAGAAGAGCACCGACCAGGGGCTGTACCGATGCATGACCCTTTCACCGAGCAGGCTGTAAAAGCTGAAAAACACCGCCGAGAGCAAACCGGCAATAACCCCCTGAAGGTTTAAAGACAAGAAGGAGGCACGGTAAGCCTCTACCGCGAAAAAGCAGCCGGTAAAGGCCAAAAAAAGCGAGATCACCTTCCAGCGATCCATCCGTTCCTTGAGGAAAAGATAGCTGTAGACGGCCACGAAAAACGGTGTCAGATACTGCAGCAGGATAGCAATGGCCACCTTGATCTTGGAGATGGCGACGAGATAGGTCACCTGAACCCCGGCAAAACCGAGCGCGCCCAAGGGTATGAAGTACCATAAATCCCTTACCTTGATCTTCAGAAGCCCGGTCTTAAATACCAGGAGATAGGCCAGCACAAGAAGGGCTGAAAAGGTTACCCTGGACTGCACCAAGACATAGGGATTTATACCCCTGTTGAAAAGGTATTTGGAAGCGGTTCCGGCCGATGCCCATAAAACAGCTGCACATATAACGAGGAGGTACGGTTTTATTTGGCTCGGTTTGTCTTTGTTCCGCATAAGAGTTGTTACCCGATCATATACCCAGTATTACTTTGCTTTATTCAAACTGAGACTCGGCATTCTCCAGATGCCTTACCTAGGTGAAATCACCTGATTAGAAAACAGAATCTCAACATTCCAGCGGGTCTGTAACCGTGGAGTCGAACGCTACAAGGAGTAAAGCATTACTCCGTTATCACATTTGAGTGAAATTGAAGGGCGCCAAGGGGAGTCTTAATAGGATAATCGGGGCCACACAGTGGCCCCGATCTCATTAAAGGGTGGTGCCTTACTTAAACGGTATCAGCTTTCCGCCTTGATAAACCATTTTTTGGTAATAGTCGGTTACCTGCATTCCATCCTGATCAAAGCTCTTGTCCCCGGTAACTCCACCATAGACCTTGCTCACACCATGTAGGGCATTGGCGATTTTGTCGGTATCAGTGCTTCCTGCCATACTAAGCGCCAAAGCAGCAACCCAGGTGGCATCATAGGCATAGGCACCGAATGCAGTTTGTTTAGCCTCTTTACCATATTTTTTCTGGTACGCAGCCTGGTATTGCTCTAAACGAGTTCCGCCTGTCATGCCAACTTCAAGACCTTTTATCCCTTCAGCGGTTACCGGAATGACCTCATTGCTCCACATTGTCGGGTAATCTGCATACCAACCCTTAGAGGGCTTTAACCCCATCTCGTAAGCTTGTTTTAGAATCAATTTACTCTCTGTTCCGTAAGCGGTAAAGAAGACTACCTCCGGCTTTTTCGCAAAGAGGCGCTCGATCTCAGCCCGGTAGTCTGTTTTCTTCTCGTCGTAACGTACAGCCTCCAGCCACTGTTTGCCGGCCTTTCTTACGGCTTTTTCGGTCCAGATCTCGATCCCTATGCCAAAGGGGTTGTTCACCGTGATAGAGGCAAATGTTTGGGCCCCACTCTCAAGGGCAAATTCCCCTAGCATTGTACCCATCACCTCATCCAGGCCTATGATGTTGAAGAAGTAAGGTCCGATCTCTCGAAGCTTAGGGCTCGTAGAGGCCTCAGCGATCTGGATCACCTTCTTTGAATTGGTCCATTGTCCGGTTGGTAGACTTATCCCGCTTGAATAGGCCCCCAAGATCAGAGGCACCTTATTGATCTCCACAAGTTTGTGGACAGCATCCATTCCACCCTTGGGACTCGATTCGGTATCCTCCCAGATGATCTTTAGCGGGCGACCATAAATCCCCCCGGCGGCATTGATCTCTTCCAAGGCCAGCTCTTCCCCCCTCTTCATATCAAGTCCTTGTACCGCATTCGTTCCGGTTAAGGGACTGATAGAGCCAATGATTATGGGTTCAGCAGCATCAACTGGAAAAGACATTCCAGCGATTAAAAGCCCTGCCAAAAGAAATACCCCAACGATGCTCAAAGCAAATCTTTTCATTTTCTCCCTCTTTTGCATTAAATTGTTATGAGTGCGTGAACTTGCTCAAGCGATCTGAATTCTCCTTTTCTCACCTCCTTCCTTCTTAATTCTATGTATCGAAATTTTTAAGACTTATTGACATTATGTCTGTTTTGGTAGCAATCAATTTATCCCATCCTCATAGTAGGCAGTAAACAGTACGCACTAGACAGCAAAAAGCAAGGAGTTTGTATGGTGCCTACTGCTTACTGCTATTTCAGAGTGGAGCGGAGCTCAGTTCCTATCCTCCCAGATAGGCCTCTCGGATCTTTTGATTAGACAATATCTTGTCCGCACTATCATCAAATTCGTTCTGCCCCATCACCAGCACATAACCTCGATCAGATATACTCAATGACTGATAGGCATTCTGCTCTATAATAACGATAGCCCTACCCAATTTTTTATGGATATCCGTAATGGTAAAGAAGACCTCCTCTGCCATTCTTGGGGAAAGCCCAGCTGAAGGCTCATCCAGCATAAGAACTTCTGGGTCTGACATTAGGGCTCGGCCCATAGCGAGCATCTGTCTCTCGCCGCCACTCAGAGTACCGGCCTTTTGTTTTAGTCTCTCGGCCAGGATAGGAAAAAGTTGAAAGGCCCTCTCCATTCTCTCTCTGATTACCTCCTTACTTTGAAGAAAACCGCCCATCTCCAGGTTTTCTCTCACAGTGAGCGAGGGAAATACATTCCCAAGTTGAGGAACATAACCAAAGCCTCGAATGACTTTTTCGTGGGGCTTGAGATTGGTAACATTGTCCCCCTTCCAGCATATCTCACCTTTGAAGATGGGTATATAACCCATAATTGCCTTAAGCAATGTAGATTTCCCGGCCCCATTGGGACCGATGATGGTAATCGCCTCCTCGTTCTCCAAATACACAGAGACACCGTGTAGGATCTCCGATTTTCCATATCCAGCAACTATATTGTTAGCCTCAAGAATCTTCATGGAGTAGCTCGCGTTTCGTACTTCCGGAAAGGTAGGCCTCCAGGACTTCCTCATTCTGTTGAATCTCTTCCGGCGTTCCTTCTGCAATCTTTTTGCCGAAGTTTAACACGATGACCCTATCGCAAATCTCGCTGATAACCTTCATGTTATGCTCTACCAGGATAATGGTGATCCCTTTTTCGTCCCTCAATTTCTTTATAGCAACCATGAGGTCTTTCACCAGCGTTGGGTTAACACCAGCTGTTGGCTCGTCCAGCAACAGAACCAGAGGCTCTGACATTAGTATCCTACCCAGGGATAATAGCTTTTTTTGGCCACCAGAAAGATTTTCCGCGTACTCATTTTTTAGATGTGTTAGCTGGATAAGTTCGAGGATCTCATAGGCGTTTTTCAGATGTTTTTCATTCTCCCTCCTTATTGTTAGGGGATGTAGAAAGACATTGAATATTCCTTCTCCGCTCTGGTTCTTGGGGGCCAGAAGGAGGTTCTCCAGCACAGTCATCTTTTCAGGCACCTCGCTAATCTGGAAGGTCCTACCAATTCCCAGCATCGCTATGCTATAGGGCTCAATACCTTCAATCTTGTCTCCTTTAAGAAAGATCTCTCCGCTGTCTTTGTTATAAAAACCGGATATCACATTGAAAAGGGTGCTCTTGCCCGATCCGTTCGGACCAATGAGTCCTGTAATAGAGTTGGGTTCTACACTAAAACTCACCCCATTAAGGGCGAGGATGCCACCGAAGTTCTTATATACGTTTTCTACCTCAAGCATATTGCCAGTTTTCAAAAGGTCTCTCTATTCATTATTGAATTAGCATTCAGCTTCCAGAAAAAACAAAGGGTCGAATGAAGTTCCCTTTTAGCGAACTAGGTCAACACCTTGGAGATAACTTATTGTTCTTCTTGCTCGTGCTGATTGCTGACCGCCGGCCGCTTAATAAATCGTCTTTTTCTCTTTGATTAATCCTTCCTTCATGAAGAGCATAGCTGCGACAATTAGTACCCCTATTGCCACCATCCTGAGGCTTGCCAGGGTGACCGCTTCAATGGGAATGTAATCCTTAAGGAATCGTGTTGAATAGTAAAATATCATTATGATAACTGCCCCTAAGATTGCTCCTCTGTTGTTGGCCTTTCCGCCAACAATCACCATGGCCCAAATAATAAATGTCTCCAAGGGCAAAAACTGATCGGGGCTTACGAAACCATGGTAGTGGGCCCAAAGGCAGCCTGCCAAACCCCCAAAGGAACCCCCTATCGCCATTACCTTCATGCGAAATCCCTTCACATCCTTTCCCAGGACCTGAGGAAGATTATCCCCTGATCTGATACTCTTTATCACCCTCCCAAAGGGAGACTGGGTCAGGGTATTGATGATTACGTAGGTTGCTATCAGGCACACGAGAACAATTGCAAAGTAAAGGAAGGGGTACGTATGAGCTGAGAAGAGGGATCGAAGGGGCTGAGGAATACCTCCAATGCCGAAGGAACCGCCCTGATAAGGCCCGCCACCCACAACCCAGTCTTCATTTAAGAAGAAGATTCGAACGATCTCTGCGGCGGCGAGCGTGGCGATTGCCCAGTAGTCTTCCTTGAGATTAGCGGTGGGTATAGAAATGACGTATCCAAAAAGGCCGGCAATGAGCATTGCTCCCAAAAGACCAACAATGAAAGGCATCTTAAACACGAGCACAATGATGGTGGATATATATGCTCCTATACAGAAAAATGCCACTTGGCCGAAGTTGGCCAATCCAGCAAAACCATATTGGAGGTTAAGGCTTAGGCTCAAGATACCATAGATACCCATCATTATGGCCAGATAGACTAAAAAGTTGACAAAACCCATCAACCCCCCTTTTTCTTTCCCAAAATCCCGCGAGGCCTTATGAGCAATACCAGGATTAGTATGATGAAGCTGATAGCCGGCTTGTATCCTGTGGGAATAAGTAGTTCCTTAGCGAAGTCCAGAATTCCACCTAAGCTCAGTATCTTTCCAAAATTGATATACAGGCCGAAGTTCTCAGCAAAGCCAAGTACCAGGGCTCCCAACATAGCCCCGTAAGGGTTGCCTATACCACCCAAGATGGTGGCACAAAATACTGGAACAATAATCGCAAAGCCCATATACGGAAGGATATAAGTTTCCAGTCCAATCAGGATACCACCAAGAGAAGCAAAGCTGATCGCGATAAACCAAACCCAGGTGATAATTCTTTCGGTGGCGATACCGCTTGCCTGCGCAAGATCAGGGTTATCAGAGGAGGCTCGCATAGCCTTGCCTAACGTGGTGTGATGAAGCAATAAGTGAAAGGCGAACACGGCAGCCAGTCCCACAAGGATAATCCAGATCTGCAGCGGCGTAATTCGAAAGTATTCAGTGATTATCGGTGCTTGTGGGGCTACCGAGAAGTTTTTGGCATCTGCTCCCCATATTGCCCTTATCGAGTTTCTTAAGGCAATCGCAATTCCCAGGGATGTCACCATTACGATAATACCACTGCTGCTTCTCATCTTTTTAAATACTGTCCTATCGATTGCAATCGAGAAGAGCCCAGCAATCACGGACGCTATTATGGCAGCGGGCACGATATGTAGCCCTAAGGTGACATTCAAAAGAAGGGTCAAGTAGACCCCAACCACGGCAAATTCGGTGTGGGCAAAATTTGCAAATTTGAGTATGTCATAAACTATTGTCAGCCCCAGGCTCAGAAGGGTCAACTCAGATGCCCTAACAATGCTGTTGAGCACAACCTGCGTAAAAGTCATAAAGGTTTTCTCTTATTGTTGTTTCATAAGTCAGAACTTGGTAGGGCTGTTTTCAGACTGGTTATGACTTTTGTGTTTAATACGAGCACTGGCTGATCAAGAAGTTACAGCGGCACATGGTAAGGAGAATGGCACATATCAATATCAGTACCTTTTCGCCTTGCTTGTCAAGAAAAATATATCAACTAAGGGTGTTCTGTTTTTAGTAGGAACGTGGAGGATAGCCTGTAATTAGAGATAGTTTGGCTCGGCCACCTGCACTATGGTCTCAAGTCGTCCACATACTTTTTAACTTTGGCTATCTGGGTGATTCTTTCCTCGGCCATCCGGTCGGCAGCCAGATACGTGGGGGTCTTATCCCTGTCGGCAATTTCGAAAACCCGCACCATGTTGTCATAGATATGTGATACCTTTTCCTTGCCTCGTTCATGACTGACGCCGCCGACGCCCAGCCTGTCAGTGTCATATATAGTCCCGCCGGCATTGGTGATGTAATCGGGCGCGTACACAAACCCATTTTCCTCCAACAGATCCCCATGGCGTTCTTCCTTGAGCTGATTGTTGGCACTGCCGCAGATAATCTTGCAACGCAATCGGGTCAGGGTGTTGTCGTTGATGATAGCACCCAAGGCACAGGGGCAAAATATATCGCAGCCCACATCGTAAATGGCCTCGGGATCCACCGTTTCCACGCCGTACTTATCAATCATGGCATCCACCTTGTCTGGATCGATGTCGGTCACCACCATTGTTGCGCCCAGCTCATGGAGCTGGCCAACTACATTGTGCCCCACGGCCCCTAGGCCCTGGATCGCTACCCTTTTGTCCTCCAAGCTGGTGGAGCCGTATACACGATTGCAACAGGCCTGCATTGAGCGAATCGTCCCAAAAGCCGTCATAGGGGCGATGTCCCCAGCACCGCCCAGATAGGTTGGCAGGGTCACAACGTGTTCGGTCTCCATGCGGATGTATTCCATGTCCTTTAAGGTTGTGCCCACATCCTCACCGGTGATGTACTTCCCTCCCAGGCGATTGATGAACTTTCCCAGGGCCCGGAAGATTGGTTCCCTATCCTTACGGCTGGGATCTCCGATGATCACCGCCTTACCACCACCCAGGTTAACCCCCGCAGCCGCATACTTATAAGTCATACCCCTGCTCAGCCGCAAAGCATCCTCAATGGCGTCCATCTCGCTGTCATACTGCCACATGCGGCAACCGCCGGTAGCAGGACCCAAGGTGGTGTCGTGAATGGCAATAACGGCCTTGAAATCAAGGGTCTTGTCCTGGCAGAGCAACAGGTTCTCGTAATCATACTTTTCCATATATTCGAAAATGGACTCCATAGTAGCCTCCTTTCTCATGATGGTATATCATTACTCCGTCTTGTCCAAACCCTCGTCGGCGTACATGCGCTTTACCTCAGCCCTGCCGGCAATAATCGCCTCCACAACAAGGGCATTGTTGGGCGGGCAGCCCTTCACATGCCGTTCAGTTTGGCTTTCTTTGGGCGTACACTTGCCCACGGTGACGATGCTCTCCCGCGGAGCACCTTCAGGTAATGGAGCACCACCGGTCACCACCGTGATGCCCGGCAGGTACAGCAACTGGTCTGCATTGCGCATATCAATGAACGCACTCATGACCGTATTGCGGCAGCCCGTACAGGTGGCTTCCCCCTGTATCAGTTGGAATCCCTCCACACCCTCTACAGGGTTATCCTCAATGGAGCGAAGAAAGCGGCGCTTGACCCTTTCCAAGGGCTGTCCAACTATCTCTATCTGATCTGGATCCATCACGCCCAGTCCCCGTGCCGCTGCATTCACCGTCAGCAATGTCTCAGCGGGCTCATAACCAATAAGCTGTGCGCAGGTGGAGTCTACAGCTACAAGGTCCTTCCCCGCTACAATGAGGTTCATCTCCACGGGTTTGCCGAAAACTGGGCCCACACCCTCTTGGCATATGATAGCATCCACTACAGCCAGTTGGGGTTTCACTGCAGACATGAGATCAATGACCGCCTCAAATAGCCCCTCCTGGTGGTTGGCCTTCTTTCCGTTGTCGGTTAAGAGCCCCTTGAGGTTCTTGATGGCGCAGGTCATCTCCGTCTGATCGTGGGTCTTAAGCTTGGGTACACTGATGATTACATCTGCCTGCTGCACCAGTTCCCAAAACGGCAGAGTCTCAAACACCTTGCCGTTGGGTACGGGAATGTCCACGGAGGAGGTCTTCTTCAAATTGATCACCTCATAGCCCATCTCTCGAAGCTCTCTGTAGCCCGAAGCCTGAATAACCTTTTCTGTATCAACTCCTACAGCCGACGATTCGGCAATCACCGGACGGCCCCCCATCTCCTTTACCATATCAGCAAGAGCACGCGGCACCTCCGGAATGGTGATGCATCCCGCATCCCTGTCCACCGGAGGGGCTACCCAGCTGGGGTTGATGAGAACCAGATGCCCGGGCTTGATGATATCCTGGATACCCCCGATCAGGTCGAGCGCCTTGCGCACCGCATCTCGGATTTCGGGATATTCAGGTTTCTGACCTGTTTTAACAATGGAAACCTTGACTTTGCTCATATCAAAACCTCTTCACAAAAACGATTCCAGGAAATTATATACCTGAATCTATCTGTACATACAAATATAGGATACTGGCTCGCTGACTTTTACATCGAACGTGGAGTTGGCCGGGATCACGATGGTATCTCCAATCTTAGCCGTTTTCCAATCAGAGTCCGGAGGACGAATCTCAAATTCACCCACAGTGAGTGTGATGTGCTCTTCTTTTTCGGTGTCAATAGAGTACGTTCCTGGTAACAGTACGCCAGCCGTGTATTGGGTTCCGTGCAGTTCAAATCCCAAGCTCTTGATCTTACCCGCAAAATATTCATTCACTTTGATCATGATTGCTATCCCTCCCTGCCAAGTTCGATTCTCATTGATTTAGCCCCTAGGGTAACTAGGAGGTTTGGTTTTCTCTAAATCTAGAAGAATTCGGCTCTGTTTGAAGGCTTCATGGCTTGCCCTGAGGATTCTGTTCAGGATCCTGCAGGGATTCTGTAGCTCCCCATGATATCAATAACCTCTTTGATCGTGCCCCTGTCAAGCGATTTCTTTCAGAAGAATTTGTGATTAAAAGGCACTCCGGTTCGGTCAACCACGGGGGATGATTACGTTGTGATGAGAAAGAACCTGGGTCTGCAGGAGTACAGATATCCGGACGAATTTGTGTTGACACACTACGCTGCTACTATATATGTGTAGCAGTTAGTATCGTTCAAAAGTGTTGCCATAAACAATGGTGAGTGATAATTCTCGTCTTGGGGAGATCATTATCCGCCCATTCTCCAGTTCAATATACCATCCTGTCAGCACTGCTTTGAGGATACTAGAAGATTGGGGATTTTAACATAATCGATTATTGCCTTAGCTCCCCAGCAGAGCGATGGGCATTCATCTAACCTGACATGGCAATCGTGAGGGATATGGATATCTTTTTTTGCACCGAACTGGGCAGGTGCTTTGAGCCTGCTCTTTCCCGATGATCCAGGCGCGCGCCCGTCCCTTGCGCAGACTTCCACACCCAGTGAAGTGGGCGTCACCTTAAAAGCAGCTCGCCCCTGGCCCAGACCTGGCACGGTAGGACTTTGTTTAGAGCCACGCATACCTATGAAGTTGCGAAACAGGATCATATTCCCGTGTCGTCGCGCCAGGGCAGGCCGCCTTCATCTGCAGCATAAGCGAGCATAACAGCATGGGCTTCTTCGGTGTCAAAAAAAGACATCCATATCCCTCGGGACAGCGTAGTTACGGGGCTAAGGCAATAATCGAATAACATAATTAAGTGGGAAACTGACCTTTATAGAAGGGAGGATAAGCAATGGAATCACAAAAGATGCTGTATCTATCCAAGCGGGATGTTGAGAATGTAGGCCTGGCAATGGGGGAAATCATTGAGGCCCTGGATGAAGCCTTCAAGGAGAAAGGTCTTGGCAAGATTGAAATGCCTCCCAAGCCGGGGATTCATCCTATGCCCGAGGCGTTCATACATGCAATGCCGGCATATATCCCCTCTCTCGGTTCAGCTGGGATTAAATGGGTTAGTGGATATCCTGAGAACCATAAGCGGAATCTGCCATATATCAACGGCCTGCTCATTTTAAACGACCCTGAAACGGGGGTTCCCATATCGGTGATGGATTGCATCTGGATTACGGCCATGCGAACCGGTGCTGCTACTGCTGTGGCAGCGAAGTACTTGGCAAATACTGATTCAAGCACCGTCGGAATCATCGGATGCGGCGTTCAGGGCAGGACCAATCTAAGAGCCCTTCAAATCGTCCTTCCCAAGCTTCGTGATGTACCGGCTTACGACATTTCAGGAAATGCGGCCAACAGATATGCCGAGGAGATGAGAAGCGAGACAGGGCTGAATGTTGTGGTGGTGGGAAGTCCTGAAGAGGCTGTCAGAGGTGCCGACGTTATCGTGACGGCAGGCCCCATCCTCAAAACCCCCAATCCTGTGATCGAAAATGACTGGGTCAAGCCGGGGGTTTTCGCCTCCCCTGTTGACTTCGATTCCTACTGGAGGAAATCCGCTTTTGATAACTGCGACAAGTTTGTCACCGATGATAGGGATCAGTGCCTGTACTACAAATCCCTCGGATATTTTCAGCATGTATCTCATATCTACGCCGACCTCGGCGAAATTGCTGCCGGGCTGAAGCCTGGCAGGGAGCATACAAGTGAGAAGATCATCTGTGCAAACCTCGGGCTTGCCATGGATGACATGGCAGCGGCCATAAAGATCTATAAAAAGGCGCTAGAGAAGAATATTGGAACCTGGCTGGAGCTTTAGTTGCATTGATGATGCCCCGTATTATAGAGCATGACTCTAAGGTCGTTAACTGAGGTCCTCCCCGGATCTTAACTTTGATTTATCCTGCCTTCATTCCGCATCCTGCATGATGCCATAACCATTTTTTACAGGCAGAACAAAAAGCTTCACAAAGGCGCTCGAAATATAATAATGGTTAAACCATTCTAAAGAGGCTGGTAAGTACCTGTTTCGAGAAGCAAGACAAAATAGGATATTTCAGGATGTGGTTGAGCAGATCCAGGAGGCCATTCTTCAGGGCAGTCTGAAGGCAGGGCACAGGCTACCCCCTGAGCGTGAGCTCAGGGAGATGTTCAAGACCAGCAGGGGCACCCTCCGGGAGGCCTTGCGGGTATTGGAGCAAAAAGGCCTGATTACGATTAAGACCGGGGTCAGCGGAGGCCCCATCGTAAATGCCGTGACTCACCGTCAGGTGAGCGAGAGCCTCGCGTTGTTAATACGGTATCAAAGGGTCTCTCTGAGGGATCTCGCCGAATTCCGGGAGGGTGTGGAAGGTATTGTCGCAGGTCTTGCGGCGAAGAGGGCAAAGAAGAAAGATATTCAGCAGTTGAGAGAACTCCTATCTGAGGCGAAGGCCCGCCTTGATGAGGGTGCTTCCCAATGGGATGCGTTCATACGGATAGATAATGAGATCCACTTGGCTTTGGCTCGCATAGCGGGAAACCCCGTCTATGAATCGATCATTCAGACGATTTACAACAACATTCATCTCTATTTTGATCGGTTCCTTCCGCGGGAGGAGAGAATTCTAAAGCAAAACTATCGAGATCTGCGTAAGATCGTGAAGGCGGTGGAGGAGGGTAAAAAAGCTGAGGCTCATTCGCTCGTGCAAGACCACGTGTGTCGATTCAATCGGCTGATGGAGAAAAACCAAAAACAAAAACCCGATTAAGGGATTGAGGGATTAGTGTTGAAGATTGCTTACTCGGAGCGCATTGGATTTTAAATCTTTGAATTCCTCAATTCGCAATCCCTCAATTATCTTTCAGCTATCAGGAGATCAGTTCAATGTCCGAACGGAGGATCAGAAAACACCCGATCTTGAGCATTCCTCGCAGAAAGCGAATTAGCTTCTACTGGAACAATCAAAAACTACAGGCTTACCAAGGGGAGATGATTGCCTCAGCGCTCTTTGCCAATGGCATTCATGTGTTCGGCCATCACGTGAAGGACGGCTCTGCGCAGGGAATGTTCTGTGCCAACGGGCAATGCGCGCAGTGCGCCGTGGTTGCGAATGGAATCCCTGTCAAATCGTGTATGACCAAAGTGGCAGAGCATATGGTTGTGGAGAGCCTTGAAGGCCTCCCGGAGCTGCCGAGGACCATCGATAGTGTTCACTTCTCACAAACCGAGCAGGTGACAACGGATGTACTCATAGTCGGTGGCGGGCCTGCGGGCCTTTCGGCTGCCATAGAATTAGGCGAACGGGGCATTCGCACCCTTATCGTCGATGATAAGGACCGGTTAGGCGGGAAGTTGGTGCTTCAGACACACAAATTCTTTGGATCGATTGAGGACTGCTATGCCGGGACGAGAGGTACCGATATCGCGAGAATCCTTGAAGAAAGGGTAAGAACGTATCCAAATACGAGCGTGTGGCTCAACAGCACGGCACTGTATGTTTTTAGCGACAAGAAGGTCGGCATCGTCACGGATGGTACCCTATATAGAATCGTTAACCCAAAGATTGTCTTGAACGCGGCCGGGGCACGGGAGCGGTCCCTCATATTTCCCGGCAATACCCTGCCCGGCGTATACGGTGCCGGCGCCTTTCAAACCCTGGTAAATAGAGACCTGGTAAAGCCGGCGACCCGGTTATTTGTGATCGGAGGAGGCAATGTGGGGATTATCGCTGCCTACCATGCCTTACAGGCCGGCATTGATGTTGTTGGGCTTGCCGAAGCCTTGCCCCAGTGCAGTGGCTACAAGGTGCATGCAGACAAAATCAAGCGGTTAGGGGTGCCCATATATACCGGGCATACCGTTCTCAGTGCCAATGGCGAGGAGCACGTTGAGTCGGTAACAATCGGCGAATTAGAGGATGGCTTTCGGGCGATACCCGGAACAGAAAAGACCTACGAATGTGATACGGTGTTGGTGGCCGTGGGGCTCAGCCCGATCGATGAGTTCTACGAACAGGCCAAACAAGCGGGAATACGCGTTTTTGCAGCAGGCGATGCCAAGGAAATCGCCGAGGCATCTTCCGCCATGTTCAACGGCAAGATAGCGGGCTTTGAAATCGCCAGGGAACTGGGCACTGAAGATAAGCCCATGCCGGAGGAGTGGTATCACAAGGCAGCCGTTCTCAAAAGCCCCCCCGGGCCCGTTGATCCACCGTGCTACGATTCCTTCCCTGATGAGGGCATCACCCCGGTTTTCCACTGTGCACAGGAGATTCCCTGTAACCCCTGCGTTTCAGTATGCCCCAAAGGGGTGATTAGCATTCCCGGCGATTCACTGCTGGGAAAGCCGGAGGTTACAGGGAATCAATGCATTGGCTGCAACAAGTGTGTATTGATCTGTCCGGGCCTTGCCATATCCCTGGTAGATTACCGTGACGATCCCGACCATCCGGTGATTTCCCTCGCCTATGAAGTCCACAACCACGAATACAAGGAGGGAGATACGGTAGTGCTGACCGATCTTGAAGGTAAACCGCTCCGGGAGGCGGTGATCGTCGAAACCGTGATGAACAAGGCCTCACGGAAAACCCAGATCATAAAGGTGAAGGTGCCCAAGGAAATCGCCAAACAGGTCGCCGGGTTCAAGATTCAGAGTGATGAGGTTACGCTGCCCACAAGCAAGGCTACCATGGACAGGATTCCCGATGACGCGATCATCTGTCGGTGTGAGAGGATTACTGCCGCCGAGATCCGCCAGTGCATCAGGAGGGGCATGCGGGATGTAAATCAGATCAAGGCCGTCACGAGAGCGGGGATGGGTGCCTGCGGATCCAAGACATGCGGTGATTTGATCTCGCAGTTGTTCAAAGAGGAAGGGGTACCCATAGAGGAGGTTACCCCGCATACTGTTCGGCCCCTCTATGTTGAGGAACCGCTGGGTGTGTTCGCTACTGTCTCGTACGGACAGAAGAGATGAAAAAACCATATGACCTGATTGTTATTGGAAGCGGATCAATTGGTGTGCCGGTAGCCAAGGGGTTTGCTCAAAGAGGGCAATCGGTATTGGTTATTGACTCACTGTCTTCGCCGGGCCAGGGAGAGGACAAAAAGGCAATTGGAGGCATCCGGGCGAGCCATTCGGATAGAGGGAAAATAGTGGTCTGCCAGAGGAGCATAGAGATCTTTTCCCTTTGGAAGGAGAACTACGGCGATGATATTCGCTGGCAGAGAGATGGGTATTCCTTTCCCGCTTACACCCCGGAAGACGAAAGGCTCTTGAAGGATTTGATGAAGATCCAAAAAGGGTTTGGTCTCAATATTACATGGCTTTCCCCTGAAGAATACAAGGAATTGAATCCAGGGATTAACATGCAGGGATTGCGCGGCAGCACCTATTCGCCGGAAGACGGCTCGGCATCCCCTCTGCTCTTTACCCAGTCCTGCTACGTCAAGGCAGTTGAGCATGGGGCAACGTTTCGGTTCAATGAAACAGTCACTGGATTTCATATGGAACATAACAAGATCAGTGCGGTAAAGACGAACAAGGGCGTGTATCACTCGGCCTATGTCTTGAATGCTGCTGGAGCGAATGCACGGGCAGTCTCTCAATTGGCAGGGATTGATACCCCCGTGAACCCGGATTCTCATGAGGCGGGTATCTCCGAGCCGGTAAAACCATTCATGGGACCAATGGTTGTTGATATGCGAGAAGAACCCGGCTCCAAGAACTTTTATTTTTACCAGAACAGCGAGGGTCAGGCAGTGTTCTGTCTGACACCTGATCCTCCAATCTGGGGGATCGACAGCCGCTCGACCTCGAAATTCTTGCCCATGATCGCGACAAGGATGATCAAGGTCATGCCCCTGCTGGCGAACCTAAAGGTTCGACGAACGTGGCGTGGGCTTTATCCCATGACACCGGATGGGTTTCCCATCGTTGGCAAAATGAGGGAACCAGCTAATTTCTACCAGGCAGTTGGTATGTGCGGGCAAGGTTTTATGCTCGGACCCGGGATTGCAGAACTCGTCTATAGAATGATTACCGAGGGGTATGCCCCCGGTGACCGGGAGACCTTGAGCAGTTTTGATCCCTATCGTGATTTCGAGGGTCAGGAGGTCTTTAAATAAGCTGAATCCAATAGACAATTGAAAATCGGTAACACTTTGGCTCTTTGAAATTAATCTTAAGCCGAACATGGAGATGTCTTTTTTTGACTCTGTCCTCCCATTGTTCAGAGGAGTGGGCGTTTCAAAACGGCGCACCCAGGCTGCAACCTTAGTGCTAAGGCTTATGGGGAGGTGCGCCGGTTTGAAACGGCCCTGTACGGGGCCTTGTTTAGAGGGCAGAGCAAAAAAAGATATCTCCATGCTCGGTTCTCTGGGTTCAGTTACGAATAGCCACTGGGCATCAGTAAATAAACAGGAGCGCTACCTTTTCAAAGAGTTAAAGTGTTACGAAAATCGAAAATTGTTAATAAGGGGGCTCGTTTGGAAAGGCTCTATGATATCATAGTTGTCGGTGGAGGTGTTATCGGTTCAAGTATCGCGTATAACTTGGCCAACGATGGATTTGATGGCAGCATCCTGGTCATTGAGAAAGACCCCACCTATGAATTTGCGTCTACCACCTTAAGTGCCGGGGGTGTGCGCGAGCAGTTCAGCCTTGTTGAAAATATCAAGATATCACAGTACGGGTTAAGCATATTCGAGAACTTCGATGAAATAATGGCTCGTAGCGGAGAGAAGGCTCATGCAGAATTCAAACAGCGAGGTTATCTCTTCCTTGCCGACGAAAAGAACTGGCAAGCGCTCAAAAGGAACTACCAGATCCAGAGAGGTCTTGGTGCCCAGGTATCTTTGCTTAGTAAAGATGATCTCAGAGAATTGGTCCCTCACCTAAAGGTCGATGATGTGGCGGGTGGCTGCTTTGGTTCCCGGGCCGGATATCTTGATCCCTATGGGGTCTTGCAAGGATACGTGAATAAGGGTAAAGAGCTCGGCGTAGCGTATCTCACAGAAGAGGTAACGAAAATTGAGGTAACGGGGAAAAGGATTGGGGGAGTCGTCACCGATAAAGGCACAAATATAAGAAGTGGCATTGTTGTCAATGCCGCCGGCCCGTATGCCTCTCATATAGGAAACATGGTGGGCATAGATTTGCCGGTGGAGCCCTTAAGAAGGATGGCATATGTATTCGACCCGGCAGTAAAATTTGACTACGACTTGCCGCTGGTCGTGGATACCGATGGTCTTCTCTATTTTCGCCATGAAACTGGCAAGACCATACTCACCGGCAGGGCTATTTCTGATGAGCCGCCGGGCTTCAACTTTGAGTGGGACCGCGACTATTACATGGATATTGTTTGGCCTCAGATTGCCGAGCGCGTTTTCACCTTTGATACAGCTCGATTGATCCGCGGCTGGGCAGGGCTCTATGGTATGAACAGGATGGACGGGAATGCAATTGTCGGGCAACTCGGGGAGATCGAGGGGTTTTTCGGCGCAGTCGGCTTCAGCGGCCATGGTCTTCAGCAGTCTCCTGCAGTGGGGAAATGTATGTCAGAGCTGATCCGGCTTGGAAGATATGAGACAATGGATCTCTCTTGTTTTTCCTTTGATCGATTTGAAACGGGAAAACTTGTTTTTGAAGAGGAAATCGTCTAATTTTAAGATAATCCATTGATGAGAATACGCTAAGAAAAGAACACGGGCTGATGGCTTACAAACAAAGAGTAACCCAGGCCACGTGTCCTACCTCACATTTTGAGGGGATGGGGCAGTTCTTTTTTTTTCGTATACCTTTTCGAAAGAGTCCCAATCCCTTGGCGGCGGCAGGCGCTATTAACACAGGAGGTTATACTATGGCATCTTTGGCGCGAGACGATAGAAGAGAATTGGGGAGATTTGACTATTCGCTTAGCCCCGTCGAACGGGGCTATACCAATCGAACACTCTATATTAATCTTTCCCATATGAAGATTTCCAGCAAACCGGTTTCCGATGAGATGAAAAAGGTATTTACCGGTGGCCGAGGCTTTGATCTGTGGTTGCTCTGGAATGGTACCGGTGAAAAAACCACATGGAATGACCCGAAAAACGAGATATGTATTGCCTGCGGCCCGCTGGGTGGTACCACCCTCTATCCCGGCAGCGGCAAGAGTATCGTTGCAACTATATCGCCGGAGACCGGCACAGTCATAGATTCCAATGTTGGCGGGTACTTTGGTCCCTATCTCAAGTTTGCGGGCTGGGATGCGTTGGAGATCCAAGGTAAGGCTGACAGAGATGTCGTCATCGTAATAGATGGTGACAAAGGTGTGGTGAGCATCGTGGATGCAGAAGGCCTCCCGAGCGATGCCCACCTTCTTGGCGCGACCCTCGGCGAGCAGTATAGCCAGGGAAAACCGAGATCCATCGCAACTGTTTCGGCAGGCTCGGGGGCGGAACACACCTTGATGGGTTGTCTCAACTTTTCATGGTATGACAACGCCCGCAAGACATATCGGTATAAACAGGCAGGCCGCGGTGGCACGGGCACCGTTTTTCGGGACAAGAGAATACGGGCCATCGTTGCCAAGTTTTCCAAGGTAACAGTAGAGACAAATCAACCTGCTGACCTGGATAGGCTCAAGGCAGGAGGAAGGGAATATAGTAAAGAGATGAGGACCCTTGATCCCCTGCAGAATGAGATGGCTCGCGTTGGAACGACGCACCTTGTGACAATCATGAACGATCACGACTGCCTTCCTACCAATAACTTTCGATTCGGCAGTCACCCCAAGGCAGAGAACCTGGGCAAGGAGGCATATAGAAAGAAATTTCATCAGGGCTTTGACGGCTGCTGGATGGGTTGTTCGGTGGCCTGTTCCCATGTGGTAAAGGGTTACATTCTTAAAACGGGCCCTTATAAGGGACAGAGCGTGTGGGTTGACGGCCCCGAGTACGAGACAATCGCCGGGTGCGGTTGCAGCTGGGGCATATTCGATCCCGATTTCTTGATAGAGGTGAATTTCTACTGCGACACCTATGGCCTGGACACCATCTCCGTGGGTACCTCCGTTGCCTTTGCCATGGAATGCTACGAAATGGGCCTGATAGATAAGGCCGCCACAGGCGGTCTGGAGCTTCGTTTTGGGAACAAGGAAGCGGCCTTTGAGGTGATTCACCAGATGGCGAAAGGAGAGGGGTTAGGCGCCATAATAGGCCAGGGTGTGAGAAGGCTGAAGGATCTGTTTGCACGGGAATACGGTGCGAACGCCGCTATCATGCAGGATATAGGAATGGAGGTCAAGGGGTTGGAGTTCTCGGAGTATATGACCAAAGAGTCCCTTGCGCAACAGGGCGGTTACGGGCTCGCCCTCAAAGGACCACAGCATGATGAGGCGTGGCTGATTTTTATGGATATGGTGAATAACCAAATCCCAACATTCGAGCAGAAGGCCGAGGCCTTGCACTGGTTCCCCATGTGGAGAACCTGGTTCGGCCTGAACGGCCTGTGCAAGCTTCCCTGGAACGATATCGTACCAGTGGATAACAAAGGGACTCCGGAGCCGGCAAAAGTAATGAAACACGTGGAGTGGTATGCGGAGTATTTCTCCGCCGTTACCGGTACGGAGGTGACGCCCGATGATCTGATCAAAATGAGCGAGAGGGTCTACAATTTTCAGAGAATCTTCAATCTCAGGCAGGGGTTCGGCAGGAGAGAGCAAGACAACATACCGTACAGGGCAATGGGGCCTGTTACGGTTGAGGAGTATGAGTCCCGGCAGAGCAGGTATGACGGGCAGCTCAAGGAACTGGGCATCATGGATCCTTCAGGCAAGAGCACCGAGGAAAAGCTCAAGGCCCTGCGGGTGTACCGGGAGGGTCAATACGAGAAGCTCAAGGACGCCGTGTATAAACGTCGCGGTTGGACCAGCGACGGGGTACCAACGCTCAACAAGATTAAGGAACTGGGAATAGATTTTCCCGATGTGGTGGAGCTGGTATCAAGGTACCAGTAAGCCGAAATAAGTCGGGTCAAATGAGGCCTTGAAAAAGAAGGGGTCAGCAACCTTCAAAACCGCTGAATAGAACCTACATCTGAGAATACGTGCCAGCAGGACGTGAGAGGTTCCTGATGCCCACGGAGACTATTTTCAATTAAAATCATCGCCCTCAGGTGAATGTCCCACGATATCCAATAATCTCACCGATGCCTAATCTCAGGTTTTTTCTTGACTATTAGCAATCAAAACCTAAAATAATGCGATCTGGCCCTAAGGGAAGGGGCGGTATCTGCAAGGCACGAGGCGGGATTAGAATTTCCTCAGGGGTGCCATTTCTTTCATCCTATAGCGCAGGAGAAACGGAATCATGTTGAAAGACAAAAAAATCGGCATTGTCGGATCAGGTAACATGGGGGAGGCCCTGATCAGCGGGCTCGTGCAATCCCGATCGTCCGCTCCCGAGAATATCATCTGCTCGGACATTCGGAAGGATAAGCTGAAAGCAGCAAAGGAAGCCTATGGCGTGGCTACAACCGGCAACAATATCACGGTGGTCAACACGGCGGAGATTATTATTTACGCAGTCAAACCTCAAATTATGGCCGCGGTACTGAGGGAGACGGCGGATGCCCTGGATATGTCGAAACTCGTCATCTCCATTGCCGCAGGTGTTCCCTTGGCGGCAATTGAATCGTGCCTCAACAAGGATTTGCGCCTCATTCGGGTTATGCCCAACATACCTGCGTCAGTAAAGGAGGGAGCCGCAGGCATTGCCCCCGGAAAGCACGTGCGCAAGGACGACCTTAAGATAGCCAAAGCTATCTTCGATTCCGTGGGAAAGAGTGCGATCATCGAAGAAGAGCTCATGGATGCAATCACGGGGCTGAGCGGCAGCGGACCGGCCTATATCTTTCTCATCGTCGATGCCTTTGCCGATGCGGGGGTCAAGATGGGTCTGTCACGGGAAGATGCCCTTTTTCTCTCGACGCAGACGATCCTGGGAGCTGCTAAAATGCTGATGGAGACGGGCGAACACCCTGGCAGATTAAAGGACAGGGTCACCTCTCCGGGCGGAACCGCCATTGCCGGCCTGCACACATTAGAGGAAGGGGGACTGCGAACGACCCTAATCAATGCCGTGGAGGTTGCCACAAAACGATCCAGGGAACTGGGTGAGATGATGATTAAGAACTTCTCAGAGAACTCAGTTTCAAGATATGCCAAACCCCAAGAGCATTGAGAAATCCTTGCATATGGGAATGCTATTTGGCTGGATCTAGCTGTGGGCTGAGAACTCGATGGGGCGTTAGACAGGCGGAATAGTTCGTACAGAAGAAGCAAAAAGACAGCGCCGTAAGGCGTTAAACTGCGAGTTGCGAGGTAAAATCGTGGGAGAGATTAAGAGCACCCTCGACCTTGTTCTTGAAAAAACCCGAAATCTGACCTTGAGCGAGGAGGAAAAACGCGACCTCGTACGGGAGGAGTTAGACAAAAAGATCCGGGGTATTGCAAATAGATACCTGGACAATCTTTTGCCTGCGAGCCGAATCAAAGAGGAGCTGGAGACCATGGAGAGCAGCGGGCCCGATCTCCCATCCAAGCTCTTTACCAAACATCTTTTAGCTCATTTCGACCTCGATGTCGATGCCAGCGCAATCTTGCCCGCGCTCAAAGAAGTGGTTGGTTTTGATACAGCACCACTTGAGACCCTCCAGAAAGAATACCGGGCAGACAAGGAAATGGCCCGAAGGTCTTTTGGGGAGGACGCACTCTCGGCGCTGAAAGAGAGGGGTGTTTCCGGTTCTGCTGTGGTGCCCAATCTGGATGGGATTCCGGAGTGGGTTCAGTATCAGGGAGAGCTGTCTAAAAGGTACCGGGAAAGGATCGAGGGGCTAAAGAATACCTGAAAGCGTTCTCGCGGCTTATGATGTTGGCATTTCGATTTGAGCTGTCTGACCAAACAGGAAGAGAAAACTGGTACATTGGTTGAACTAGCTGGATTGGTTGGGAACGCGAGCTAATGCAATTGTCACCCAAGGTCGATTCCACCTCCCTTCTCTGCCACCGTTGCTCAATTGGGTATTCAGCTGATGGCCCATGGTCGAACACTAGAAGAGGGGCGCGTATTTTACAGCAAGCCAAAATACATATCTTCTACCACGGCGAAATTCCGTGCTACCTCCTCCCGCCCACTGATAATGTTACCGTGTCCGGGCAGCAGTAACTCGATGTCCAGAGATGACAGTCGTTGAATGCTCTCTCTTAATTGCTCTCCACTCCCGCCGGGTAAGTCGGTACGTCCTACCCCCTGCTCAAAAATCACGTCCCCCGCAAACAGGGCCTTGTGCTGTGGCCAATACAGGCAGATGGAGCCAGGCGAGTGTCCGGGTGTGCCGATTACCTCAAGCTCTGTCGTGCCTGCTCGTAGTTTTCCCTCGGTCAGGAAGAAGTCGGGCTGGAGATCAAAACCAAGAAAGTGCGCGGCCTTTTCCTGAACATATCGGTACTCCAATTTACCCATGGTTATCATAGTCGACAGCGATGAGAACGATTGAAAAGCCTCTATGTGATCAGGGTGGGCGTGGGAGCCGACCACGATGTCAATATCCTCAAGTTGAATGTCCATCGATCGCAAGGAGGTCAGCACCTCACCGAAGAGATGCTGATGCCCTGGATCAATAAGGATCTTGAAAGTGCCATCGATGAGATAGCTGTTGCAGTTATTCTCCGTCATGGCTCGCCAGGGAAAGGCGTATAGTTCTGGATTCAGGCGCATAGGCTAAACCTCTCATTTTTGGGATGAAAACAGCCTTTGATTTTGCTATACTTACGGGGACGTATTCTATAGAAAAATAAGCTGAGCTGCACCATATTTTTCGGGAGGCCCAGCTACTAATCCATGTGCGGGAGGTGGTTAGAGTTGCCGATTTATGAGTATCTATGCCAGGCATGCGACAGGGAGTTCCAGTACCTGATACTGAAAAAGGATGATGAGAAGGCGCTCGCATGTCCTGCGTGCAAGGGTCGAACCCTGAAGAGACTGGTTTCAAGGGTGGCGTTCCATGTTTCCGAGCAGGACCGGCTTGCGGCATTTGATCCAAGTGCCCCAAAGGACGACGCTTTCTACAAGGATACACGGAACATTGGGCTTCACGCGAAGAAGCGGGCCCAGCAAATGGGAGTTGATTTAGGGTCTGGCTTTGAGACAAAACTGGACAGGCTGCGTGCAGACCCTGGGAAGGTTTTTGATGATACTGAATAGGCGTTGCGCTCTAAGTTAAGGCTATTCCCCTTCAACTGGCGATTACTGGACTACCTGTTTAGGGAAAGAAATGGAAAGAAAGCAGGTTTTCGTCACCCGGGGAATACCCGAGGCAGGGATAAGAAGACTACAAGAATTCTTCGAGGTGCAGGTCTCACCTTTCGATCGAAACCTCAGTCGAGACGAGATCGTAGAAATGGCAGCTGGTGCGGAAGGACTTGTCACCATGGCCAGTGATCCTCTTGACAGGGCGCTTATCGACCGGCTCACCGGTGTCAGGATAATAGCCAACTATGCCGTGGGCTTCGATAACATAGATACGGCATATGCCGCGGAAAGGGATATTGCGGTTACCAATACTCCGGATGTGTTGACACAAGCCACGGCCGATATTGCCACCGTACTTATTCTCTGCGTGGCACGGCGTGTTGTCGAGGGCGACCGGTTAGTCAGGAGCGGGGAGTTTAAGGGCGTCTATCCGACCTTCTTTTTGGGTGTTGAGTTAGAGAACAAGATACTGGGGATATATGGCATGGGCCGGATCGGACGGGCAGTGGCCAAAAAGGCGGCCGCCTTTGGTCTCAAGATCATCTACCACGACAAGATATCATATGATGCCGAGTCCATGGGGGTTTCTGCAGAGTATGTGTCCTTTGATGATCTCTTAGCGGAATCCGACTTTATCTCGGTTCATGCACCGTTGACAGCAGAAACTCGCCATAGATTTACGCGAAAAGAATTCCAGAGGATGAAGAATAGCGCATACTTCATCAATACTGCTCGCGGACCATTGGTCAAAGAGGACGACCTTGTTTTTGCCCTCAAACAGGGATGGATTGCCGGGGCCGGACTCGACGTATATGAGTACGAACCAAAGGTACATCCAGGCCTCATTACTTTGGATAATGCAGTCCTCCTTCCCCATATCGGCAGTGCAGCCACCGAGGTTAGAGAGAAGATGGCGTTCGTGGTAGCGGACAATCTCATAGCATATTTCAAAGGAGACACTCCGCCCAATCGGGTTAACTGAGCTATGAGGCTTTCGGCTTTCAGCGATCAGCTGTCAGCCTGGGGTACTCTTCTGCCCTTGGATTTCAGCCGATCCCAAACGTCACAGCCCTCCGTAATCGGGGTTTCAAGCCCTCCGTAAGAGACGATTGGACTGATGACTGAACCCTGACAGGTGAATGCCCTCACTACTTTTCGCTTGAAGAAACACTGAAGAATGTATAAAGAATAGGTGTGCCCCCGTAGCTCAGGCGGATAGAGCAAGGGATTCCTAATCCCTGTGCCGGGTGTTCGAGTCACCCCGGGGGCACCAGAACTGTCAAGGGTTTAAGCATTTTGCTTGAACCCTTTTTTCCTATTTTGTGTCCGGCGTGTGAGAATTCGTGTGAGACTTTTGTCTCGCCTGCTCATAGACAAATATCGCGTCACGCTCTGCATGACTTATGCTATGCAGGTAAATCTCGGTTGTGCTCCTGTTTTCATGACCCAGGATTCTCTGGATGGCTCCCATCGGTACATTATTTTCATCCATAATCGACGCACCCGAGTGTCTTAACGGATGGAAGCGGAAGTACTTCACGCGAGCCCTTTTACATAAGGATTTCATAATTCTTTTCCGGTCCTGGAAAGGGCCTTCTTTAAATTCCTTTTCCATTCTGCTCCAGTACCTATGCCAAAAAACCCATGGTTTGGCTTTATCTCTCTCTGAGTATCTGCGAGAGAGAATCGAAAAAAGTTTTTGAGTCATTGGAACTTTCCTGGGAGTCAAGTGGCCACCCTTTTTTTTACGAGTGTATAAGACAACGTATTTCTTTTCAAAACTAACATCATCCCAAGTCAGCCGATTGATCTCATTGACTCTTGCCATCGTTTCCCTAATTGTCCATAGATAATCCTGGACATCAGGAGCTGCAACCTCTATCACCTTGTCAATATCCTCTACCGAAGGAACACTCTTTATCTTCTTTTCCACAGGGAGAAATTCTATCCCTTTGGTAGGATTTACAGTGATAAGGTCTCTTTCTAGGCCGAAGTTGAAAACAGCCCGAAGGCAACGAAGGTCTTTGTTTGCAGTGTAAGCTGAAATACTACTCCGCGCAAGAATATGGTCCTGGGCCATGTCCTGGGTAATTTGGCTGCACAGTAAAGCTCCCCACTTTTTAATCCATCTTCTGGCCATGTAAGAGTATGAACAATAATAGTCATTAGAGTCATACGCCTTCACATAGTCCAATCGTCTATTGACCAACTCCAAGAAGGCCATGTCGGTTGGGGTCTTCTGTGTCTCCGGCTGTGGTTCTAGTTTTGGGTTTGCTATCTCCTCCCTTCTCTTTGCTTCGGCCTGTTTGGCCTCTGTTTTGGTTTTGAACCAGGCCTCTGTGTGCCTGATTGCCTTGAGGGTGAAGTCGTACCTCCACCCTTTCCCTTTGATGAAATATACGCTCATAAAGGTCCTCCTTTCTTGGGAAAAACAGAGAACCCCTGAGCTTCCAGCCACCCAATAGCCGCCAGTTTTTGTAGACCCAACTCGTGCTTTTGCGGAGATATTGAGCGACCTCCTCAGGGGTCATTATGTCAGGTGAAAATTCTTTGTCAATCTCTGAATTACGCATGCAGATGTTACCTTCCATTACCGGCGTTAGACCGGTCGTCTGGAGCTGGTCTGGTAACATCCTCGGTTAAGGTAGGGTCTCTCTTGGAGAGAGATATTGGTGTAACTACATTATTGAGGGGAGTAAATTTAGATTCTTTAATTGGCCATAACGGCCTGGTATTCTTATAAAATTCTAAACCAGCTACTCTGTTTTCTTTAAAACGAGCAATCCCTCAGCAATTGCTCTCATTAGATCTCTTTTTTATCTTTTCGAACCTCCTATCTCTGTGGTTGACTTTAAAGGGTTAAATGGCTAATTTACCTGTTATGCAATTTAGTTTTCATATAGACCAATGTCAAGAGTATCAATGCAGATGAAAGAGAGGTGATCTCAAGCACGGAAAGAGCCAGCTACCAACAATTCAGATATTATGGGGAACCCATTTTGATCTGGCTAAAATAGCCTTTTTACCCAAAAACAACAGCAAAAGTTACCTCCCCAACCAATACTTCCTGAGACCAATTACCTTCCTGACTCATTTACCGGGGTGATCAGCCCCAACCCAAGCTTTTTTGTAAGAGACGTCTTTGCTGAGGCGCGCGAGGTATGCGCTCCAAGGACCACGCAACGAGTGAACTCATAGAGAGGCCTATTAATTCGCACTAGCCTTAGTCACAAACGCCCAGATTATCAATCTGTCTGTAAGGCGAGGATTATGTTTTAAATGGCGAGTATTACCGAGAAGGAGTTCTCGGCAGTGTGAAGAGGTCTTTATGAGCCTGAGGCCGGTCCGGAAATGGTCGGTCTTTTTAACACAGAAAATTTATAGAAAGGATTGTTGAAAATGAATAATATAGTGAAAACAAAATCAATGGGAAAAATCGTTGTTGACAGTATTGGTAAAGCAGTGGAGTCGAACCCAATAGCCACCGCGTTTGACGGGCTTTACGTAGACAAGACCAAACCTCTTAAGTCTCCTTTGTGCGAGGCCAGTAAAATTTTGCTTGAAGGGGGTTTTTCCCGCAAAGAGTTAAAGGTCGGCTTGATGACCTTAGTAGCGCTTAACTCCGCACATCTGGGAGATCCGTTAGCCTTAGAAATCATCGCAGATGAAGCATCCGGTGCACCAAACATCCTGGGTTTATGTTTAGAGATGACCCCGAAGGACTATGTGAGCGAATTTCACGAAATGTTACCAGAGCTACTCTACGGTGCAGGTGACACGCTTAAGAATAAGGTTATTGTTGGCTTTGACAGTACCAAGTTCAAAAAGGCATCAAGGGAACTCAATCTCCTGTTCGAACGCGGTTCGATTGTCACTCAGGATAAGGTTAGATCAAAATATGCAATTGGGAATCAAGAAGGGAAGATTGAGGGTCCTGTCTCCCTTGTTCTCATCACAAACGACCCGAAGAAGATATTTATCACCAATCCATATGCCCTGCGAGTTCATTTGGATCATGACCAAGATTGCATCAATAATAGATTATTGCGTTTTCTCAAGAAGGTGGAGGATTGTGATCCGGGTCTTTCGAAAGTAGGGAATGCGCGCGTAAAGCGCATCTTTCAAAGGTTAGAGCCTCGCCCGGTCCGTATATTTGATGTCAAACAGCTAATAGGGGGTTTGTTAAAGGCCAACAGCAGAAAAGCTACTGGGATAGCTGAGATGATAATCCGCATAAACAAAATTATTGCAAGGATAAACAATCCACCTGCTCCCTCGGCAAGTGAACTGTTTGCACGGTATTACCAGGTCGAAAACGAGGAAATGAGTCAATGGTTGACACACAACGGGTTCATCCCCGGCCAAGAGCTGCTTCCCGTAAAGGGTCATAGCTCTGTTAATGAGAAAGGCTACTATACGTTCACCAAATTCGACTATTACATCTGCCATTCAGTGATTGATGGACTTTTCACGCTTATGGATGAACCATTGACATCCAGACAGGTAAGAGTCTTCAATGCCATTAAGAAGATAAATCACGAGCGCTACTCTAAGAAGGGCATCCAAATTGTGGACAAGGACACCCAGGATGACGTCCTTAAAACTATTCTCCACCATGGTGAACAGTTGTACTGGGCAGATGAAATCAGCATCAAGTCTAAAGTCAACAGTGATGGAGGTGAGCAACTAGGGAGTGTATATAGTGATCTGCAGTCCTTAGTGGAGAACAAGTATGTGGACTCGAAAAAGGCTCACAATGCGAATAAGAAAATCTATGCTGTTACCACCTTTGAAATCGGCTCTAGGCTGAAGCTACCCGATCCGAAAGAGATTATCGATCCGGTGTATAAGGGAAAGACTATCAGCGTGGTGAACCCAATCACCGGCGATATTGAGCAGATTTGACTCAAGAGGTCAGTAAGCAATACTTTTAGACTTTTGCAGATTTTGAGCGATAGTCAGCGAAATGCATAAAAGTTAAAAAGTTATGCAATAACAGGTAGATAAAAGAGGGGTCAGAGCTTTTTGGCGGCTGATCCCTTTTTTCGATCTCTACCACGCTGTACCCGACCAAGGTTGGTATTTTGCCTTCGTTACTGATTCAACCTCTCTTCAAAAGGCGAGCCTCTCTCCTCATCTACTGTCCATCAAACCTCATTACGCCGATTGCTCCCAGAACCGTTCCGGCCAGTTTTTCTCTCTGATTCGTAAAGGAAATGAGAACAAATATCCAAAGGGACTAAGGGTCCATGAACAGGGTTCTCATTGGGCTAATTCGTCCAATAACCTTTAGCAGAGGAGAAAAAGATGGGCAAATCAAAGAACGTCGCATTCATGATAACGATCCCGAAGAGCTACCGAGACCTTCTTCGGACATTGGCAGCTGAAAGGAACTTAAAAAATCCAGATCAAATAGTGACAGCAGCAGGCCTGGGAAAAGAACTTCTTTGTGGCTGTTTGGAAGAACAGTTTCTGGCAAACTCCAAGCAAAAGGAAGAGAAGAGGTAGCGGGAATGGCTGATTATTATCATGAACTGAAATCAAAAAACGATATCGCAGCAGTTGCCTTTGGACTTGGGTACAACGGTTCTCAGAGCGGCTCATGCTATCAGGGAGACTGTCCCAGGCACGGAAGCGGAAAAGGCAGATGTCTGGTCATCTGGCCGGGCATTCAAGGGTTTAAATGTTATCATTGTGGGGAAAAGGGCGACGTGATTGACCTGGTGATGCTCTATAGAAACTGTGACCACCGAAGCGCTGTCAACTACCTTGCTGATAGGGTGGGTATGGCAAAGTGCGGAGATGAAAGTATAACACCCGAAGAGTTAGCACAACGGGAAGCTGACCGCAAAGAGAAGACGCTGGTCGAGGACATGCTGACCGAGGCTGCTGGGTGGTATCACCAGAAACTTGAAAAGTTCCCTCAGATTGTAGGCCACCTTGAGAACCACTACGGTTTTTCGAGGGAAATTATCCAAGAGCTTCAGATTGGGTTTGCCCCACCGGGGACCAGTCATCCTGATATCACCTCTGATTGGGCTCACTACCTTGAAAGCAAACCCGCGTTTCAGGGAAAGCTGGCGCTCTCCGGACTGTTTACATTCGCCTCTCCCCAGGGCCCCTTCTGGGACTTCTTTAAGGGGAGAATCACTTTCCCTTACTGGAAGCAGGGAAAAGTGGTGTACATGGCCGCACGGGCAACTGATATCACGCCCGTTGACCAATACGAGTGTTACACGGAAAAAGATGGCGCTGTCAAAACAGACAGCCAGGGCAACCCCGAGTATATCAAATACAAGAAACTCCGCACCCATGACCCTGAACATGATAAGCGGCAACATATCTCCCGGTTCATTCAAAACGACTCGTTTATGGGCGAGGATTCGATCAGGGGAGCTAAAGAGGTTATCATTACCGAAGGTGCCCCTGACCTTATCAGCGCTTTGGATAAAGGTTTTGCCGCCATATCACCGGTTACCACCCGGTTCAGGGAAAACGACCTTGAGAAGCTGGAGCGGTTAACGGTTGGCGCTGAAGCACTCTATATTATCAATGATAATGAAGACAATCGGGCTGGCCTCAAAGGTGCTCTTGAAACGGGGAAATACCTAACCAAAGCAGGAAGGAATGTTTTCCTGGTGGAGCTTCCGAGACCTGATGGTAAGAGCAAGATCGACTTAAACGAATATCTGGTTGATCACAGCGCTGAGGAGCTCAGAGAACTGATGCAGGAAGCGAAGTCAGTCCTTGACCTTTTGATAGGGGAGCTACCCGAAGATTTTACCAAAGCGTTGCCAGCCATCAAATCCGATATCGCACCCATCCTTGCCGAGCTTGAAGGGGGGATGTTGGAGCATTATACTAGTCAGCTCAGAAAAAGAGTTAACACAACCAACAAGGCGATCGTCACTGAAATTGACTTAGCTCGGGAAGAGAAGAGTTCGAAGCTGGGAAAATCTCCTGAAGAAGCTCTTGATCCAGAAATACAGGCGATGGCCCAAGCGATCGCTCAAGACCCCCTGTTACTTAAGAAGCGCATCGATGTCATCAACGCCGCGGGCGTGGTCGGAGAGAGAAAGGTCATGACCATGTACTTTGCCGCTCTCGATTCCCGTCTCCTGCCGGATGACCGGAAAAGCCCTAATGTGTTGGCTGTGAAAAATAGCGGCCATTGGGGTGGGGGTAAGAGCTATACGCTCATGAATTGCTTGGAAATTTACCCCGAGTCTGGCTACCATCTGATTACCAATGGCTCGGCAAAGTCGCTCTACTATCTTCCAGAAGGGTTAAGTCATCGTGCGCTTGTGGTGACCGAGGGCTTTCAGTTTCAAAGCAACAACGCCCCGGACTCCGAGTTCGTCTACGTCACCCGGAGCTTGCTCAGCGAAGGGCACGTCTGTTATCAAACAGTCGAAAAGGATGATGACGGTAAACTGGTAACGGTTGAAAAGAGACTTGACGGTCCCACCTCATTTATCACTACCACTATCCTTGAGGCATTGGAACCCCAATTTGAGGACCGCCTGTTTACCATCCACCCGGATGAATCCGTTGACCAGACAAAGCAAATCATCACCATGACCGCAAACAGAAAGGCAGGCTTTGTTCCGCAGTTGGATGAGAAAACGGTGAAGGCCTGGAAAGAGTTTCATGGCTCACTTCAACCGGTAGAGGTCGTGATTCCCTTTGCTCCTGATATCGCCCAATCGATCACTGGAGGCGGGTCTATCCCAATTGCCACCAGACGAGCATTCAACAGGGTTGTGGTAGTAATTCAGACAATAGCGTGCACGTATCAGTATCAGAGAGATAAGGATGAACAGGGCCGCGTAATTGCTGAAATTATTGACTACTATCTGGCGCTTCAGATAGTCCGTGAGGCGTTCAGGGAAAACCTTGGAAAGCAAAGTAAGGAAACTGAAGAACGGCTGAAATACGTTCAAGAAAATGGGCCGGTTCAATACAAGACCTTAAAGGAGGAATGGGGCATTACAACACAGGGTGTTTCACTGTGGGTGGCCCCCCGCGTCAAGGAAGGTTCAATAACCTGGTGTAATGAGGATCGAAATGAGTTCGCCGATGACAAGGAACTCGCGAAGGCCAAGAGGCGCGGTACAGCTTTCATAAAAATAAGCGATGACTACGCAGCAACCGATACAATAGGTCTGCCCAGTCCGTATGAGCTGACCGGTGACCCCAAATGGGATGAGGGTGGTGAATTACTCAAAACATACGATCTCAGACTCGATGCCCGTGAGGTATCAAGTATCAAGGCGGTATCAAGTGCCCCCCTTGATACCTCTGAGACCGGCAATATAGTTAATATCATTGACTATTTCGATGACGAGACCGAAGGTATAAAGGTATCAAGTCAAAATAGGGAGGATGAGTCGCCAAAATCAAAAGATGAGGAACCGGCCTCTGGCCAAACGACTACCCAGCTATTGAAGCCCTACATATGCCGGAGCGGATGCAAACACTATGACCGCGTTAAGGATGTGAATGACAATGATAAAGTCAAGGATTACTGCTGGAGAGAAGGGACTGGGTACCTCATAACCGAAAAGGCAACGTGTGAGCATTTTGAAAGTAAAACCCCACCGCTCCCCGATGGCGTTCTCGGATTTTGAAGTTGGTTGATGGACAGGGGCACCTTGCCTGGTGAATGAGGGCAAAGTCAGGTAAGCGGCTTTCTTTTATTGGTGACTTTTAGGGGTATTAAGGCATCAAGGGGGTATTAATCGTCTCTATTGATAGCTTTCTTATCAGGTATCCCTTTGAGATTATTCTAAATATTGAGAATAGCCGTGTGGGTATAAAGGTATAAATCGGAAAACAACAAGGTCCAAGTATATGAGCAATGAAAATTCCCTGTTACAAAGAGGCCGTATCAGAATATTTTGTGAAAACTGAGATCTTGCGATTCTCATGTGTACCGTTCCATCTGATCGGACAGAGAGGGTGAGGCTGGGGTAATGACTTATTTGGGTAGTCATAACCTGTGCTATTTTTAAGCATCGTGACCCTAATCACAGTAAGACGAGGACCTTGGAAAGGAAGCTATCACAGATTTTGACAAACCGGAATTTCTGAGATAATCTCAATATATCGCAAATCAACGCTAAACAGAGATGAGACAAGAGGTTTAAGTTTGGGTGGTCAGGATGGGCCTTTTCCACTTTTTAGCATAATGCTTCAATAGGTGGAAAGTTTTCCATCTAATATTAATGTTAAACTTCCAAAGAAAAATATAGATGCGAAAACATCTACCTACTTATTCAAAAATTATTGGGAAGAAAAAACCCGCTACTTTATTCCATTATACGACGCCTATAGGGTTGCTGGGAATTTCAATCTCGAAAAAAATATGGGCAACCGATATAAGATATTTCAATGATCCGAAAGAATTCCAACATGCTCTCGATATCACACATTTAATTATAGAGGATTTCTATAAAATAAGTGATGATCCAAAAGAATTAGAAGGTCTTGACTATGATCTTATAGAATATCTTAGAATCAATTTGGGTAGAACATGGAACCCCGAAGTATATGTGGTGTCATTTACAGAAGAAGGTGACCTGTTAAGCCAGTGGAGAGGATATTGTCCAAAGGGTGGCTTTTCCATAGGATTTGATTTCGATTTTCTTTTCCAAATAGCGAAAATACACGACTCCGATTTACTGCCTTGCGTTTATGATTTAAAAATCAAGAAACAAATTATTCAAGAATTGTTGGCGTTCCACAATAAAAAGTATATCGAAGCCAAGGATGGAACTAAGCAGCATAATTCTGATCAATTAGTGCATACTATAACAAACGAATTTATAATAAGTTTGTATGCTATTGCTCCAATGCTTAAGCATGAATCTTTCGAGGAAGAAAAGGAGTGGCGGATAGTATCTTCAAAGTTAAGAATACAACCTGAAATAAAATTTCGAGCCAGTGAATCTAAAATTATACCCTACATTGAAATATCACTCTGCCAAATCGAGGAAGAAGTAAACTTCAAGAGTATTTATTGTGGGCTTGACTCTAACAATCAATTATCAAAAAAGGCTGTAATGCAGTTATTGAGAAAAAATCGGTTGCCAGATCACGCATTCAAATTGTCAAAGACACCATATAGGTCTGCTTAAAGATCGGGGTTCAACAAGGGCATTCACTCTGATCCCAAAAGCCTGACGGCTTTTGGTCCAGGTGATGCCCGTCGTTATGTGTCCAAATAAGAGATAAAAATTATGAATAAAGAAGAAGTATTACGAGTCATTGTAGAATCAATACCAGCGATATCAGCATCGTGGATAGATATACTGTCTGCCTTACTAACACCAACAATTGCACTTATAGCTCTTTATATTGCTTACCAACAGCATAAAACAAACCAACAACGATTAAGGCATGAAACCTACGAAAGAAGGTTAAAAGTTTATAAAGCAGTTCAAGCGCATTTATCAATTATTTTAAGAGCGGGTAAAACATCGTACCAGGAATGCACTCTGTTCTATTCAGAAGCATCTGAAGCAGCTTTTCTTTTTGACAAATCCGTAATGGATAAAATTGATAAAATTTATAGCAAATCAATCGAAATGGTCGGGCTAGATGAAAAGCCCTTTGTTTCTGAATTCATGTCTCAAAAGTTGGATTGAATTACACTACATGGTATTGTGAAGGGGGATGGACTCACGGAGGGAGCCCGTAGGGCGACCGGAGTTAGTCCATCCCTGGTGGCGAAG
>Ga0307378_10000377_pt1 | contig 79089 bp, 68 predicted proteins | sample UN1MG_FD_202238 | JGI IMG/M metagenome (GOLD analysis project Ga0307378, IMG submission 202238) | Soil microbial communities from Risofladan, Vaasa, Finland - UN-1 | ecosystem: Environmental > Terrestrial > Soil > Coastal area > Acid sulfate soil | place: Finland: Risofladan, Vaasa | collected... | reverse complement strand
TTTAAGCTTAAATCATAGTATTTAAATCACACTAAAGGGTGCAATTTAAATGAGAAAAATAATGTCTAATAAAAAAACTAATACTTTTTTGGTGATATTATTTTTATTAAGTGTAAATTTCCTATTCAATTATCCTCAAAATGATTTAGTAAATGCTTCTAGAAGATCCAGTCAAGAAATTTCTAATAATGAGTTAATCGATGTTTTTCCAAACAATTCTTTTCTTAAAAATATTAACTATATACTAGGAAAAACATCAACATTAAAGAGTACTTTCCAGATTGAGGGAAGAGCAATAATTTTTGATTCAACGGGGAATAGCTTCTTTACGGGGGTACTTGTTCCTAATTTTCAGGATGAATCAGATATAATAATTGGAAAACAAAACTCAACAGGATATGTAGAATGGGTAGTTCAATATAGTTATTTGAATAAAGATGAAATTTATGATATTACTTTGGATGAAGAGAGTAACAGATTATTCATAATTGGTTCAACAATTAACAAGACCAAAATCATTTTCAGCGAAATGTTCATCGGATGTTACAATACTAGTAATGGGTTGAATATTTGGAATACTACTTTTGGAGAAACAAATAAATCAGAAATTGGTTATAAAATTAATTTTATAGATGGAAAATTATACATTGTTGGAACGGCAACTGATTATCTACAGATAGATACAAATCCAGACATCCTTTTCGCTTGTTTTTCTGAAAATGGTATTTTACTCAAGTCTGAGATTAATAACACAATTTACTATGATTATAATCCTTCTTTTTGTTATAATAGTGATGAGGAAACTTTCTTCCTAATTTTTAATAGAAAAATTGAAATTGATAGTGAAACTTTGAATCAATATATTTTGCGAAAGATTAACTTGAATGGAACAATCATTTGGGAGAAAAATAGCATTACTGAATCTGATATAAAAATCAATGATATGAAAAACATACAAACAGATAAATCACTTCTTTTAATTGGTGAAATAAAAGAATTATCAAATAATGAATCAAATGATATTGCAATTTTACAATTAAATTATAGTGGAAATTTAACCAAATCAATCGTATGGGGAAAAAAAGATGTCAATGAAATTGGTTTGACCATAGCTATTGATCAGAAGAAAAATATTTTCTTTTCAGGTTATACAAAATCAGATTTTACCAACCAAAATGTAGCATTTTTAACAAAATTAGATAATCAAATGAAAGAGAATTGGTTTGGAAAATTTCATAATTATATGAGAAGCAAAATTTTGGATTTAGCAGTAAGTAAAGAAAATCAAATTGTTATGGTTGGTAATTGTGAAGCAAATTATGATTATATTTATGTTAGACTTCTTGTTGCATTTACTATTGATGAAGATGATGATGGATTAAGTACCTTTTTCGAGGAGATTCTTGGAACAAATCCTAAGATATTCGACACAGATGGAGATGGTTACTCTGATGGTGAAGAGTATAGAAAAAATACCGACCCATTGAATAGTAAAAGTAATCCTAACTCACGATCTTTCTGGAATAATTTTAGTATTATTTTCACAATCTCTTTAATTATCATTTTTATAGTGATTAATTTTGTAATGAAATCTCGAGAGGAATACAAAATAAAATCACAAAATAGTGAAATAAATACCAAAAGTTGGATAGTAAAAGTTACTGAAAAATTCTTTTCTTTGTTCAGGAGGAATAAATGAAAAAAATTTTGTTTTTCTCTATTTTGGATAAATTTGAATTGACTTTTTTGTAAAAATTTATAATCTGTTAAATTCGGTTTTAATTAAACTAAAATATAATCTAAAATAATCTGAAAAGTTGGATATACGAATGCCTATTTGTAAAAAATGTAATTCCATTGTTGAAGAAGAACTCACAGCTTGTCCTTTTTGCGGAGAAATTCTTGAACAAAGTAGAACTTTCTCTACATTTAAACAAACATCAGAAAATACTGAATTTAATCATGCAACTAGTCAAGAAGGTAAAAATCAAATACATTCGTTACATGCAACAGCTCAAGATTCAGAAGATCAAATGGTATTTCAGTCTCAAGATTTAGATGATTTGGAATTACAAGAATATCAAGAGCAAGGAATACCTCTTATCATGGACAAAGTTTCTGAAAGAAATTATTTTGCTTGGTTTGCTTTAGGAATTATATCTGTTGGTATTTTCTTTTTAATTTATCTTTATCTCAATTTAGAGGATTTAGAAAAACATTCACATTATCCAAATGAACTCCATGCAAAACCTATTAGTGTTAATCCCTCTTCAATTCTAATACTATTCTTAGTAGCTATTTGTTTTGGATTTATACCTATTTTCTGGTACGTATATTATAAAAAATACTCTAGTTTATATTATCATATTAAAGATCAAAAATATGATACTGCACCTCATAAAATAATTCACCCAATTTTTTATATGATTCCTTTAATATTATCACATCTAACTGCGCTAGTACCGACTATTGTTGGGTTTGCTACATCAATCAATATTAGAGATTCATTTCCAGAAGTATTTTGGTCAATATTTGCTGTAGTAATTGTTTTATCAATTTTAACAGCTATTATGGATTATTTCTGGCAAAGAGCTTTCAATGTTCACATTAGATTATCTATGATAAAGACGGGTATGATGGAACAAGAAGTGTAAATTTAATTAATAAAAAGTATCTGTCTTTTTATAGTTTAATTTAAACAAAGTTTCATGTTACCGCCTCTCAATCGTCAATGTTGCCAAAATTGTGAGCATTTAAGAATTGATAATTTTTGTTTAATAAAAGGTAAATATATTCTAACGAAAAATGCTACAAAATACAGAGATTGTGTATTCTTTTCTTCAACTTATTATGAAGAGAATGTTTTAACTCAGAGGAGAGCAGAACAACAAGAAATAGCAAAGAAAATATTCAAACAATAAAATATTAATTATTTTTGTTAACAATATCGATTATGAGATTAAATCTAATTTTAATGATGTAAGATAGACATGGATTCCTGTGTAACTAAAATCTTCTAGAGTTTGATTCCATTCCCACAATTCAAAGATAATCTTATATCCATCTTCATTGATACCTAGCTTTGTGAGTATTTCTTCAGAAAATTGAAACGCGAATTTTGTTTCAATTGAAGGACCCCATTGTTGGTCTGTATTTAAAATCCTCTTAATCCAATGTTCTTCCATGAAATAGGTTGTTTCATTTGTTCCATAAATATCTTCATTTATTAAAACGGATTGTAAACCAATTTTTAATCTTATTTCAAAGAATTTAGTACTAGCGTAATGATTAGAAATCATTATAAAGAGTGTGATACTTTCTGATAATCCTGTTGTTTGATTATAATCAATTCTGCTAGGGTAATTTTCAGCTTTATATTTCTGTTCGGATTGGTCATATGTCAATAAACCTAATTCTGCATATTCTTCTCCACTAATTGGTGGAGTGAAAATTAATATAGATGAAACAATAATTCCTAAAACCGTAAAAATCATTACGATTTTGGCTACGAGTTCGAAATCTAATTCCCTTTTTGGTCTAGAGTTATTGTTTTTCTTGTTATTCAAATTTTTTCACCTATTTTTCTTGATTTCTTGTTCAGACAATCCTAGTCCAGATTCATCCTCATAGATAATTTCTAGATCCAAAAATTCTTGATCAGCTTTTTTCTTAAACCATCCCCAAATATTTCTACCAAAGAAAACAATAATTGCTGCAATTAACACAATATTGATTGGTATAATAATATAAGGAAAGATTTTTCCCCAACGAATATTAGCTAGAATATCAGATACTTCTTCTAAAATAGCAACAGATGCATTATAAGAATCATCAAAAAAACCAAGTTCATAATCCCTAAGAGCGTAATTTAATCTTTGAACAAAATCATTAACATCTATTCCTTCATTACTAGCTTCCTTAATCTTTTCAAAAGCTTCAGTTAGTGCAGAAAATGCTTCCTCTTCAGTAACACATTTAACTGGTTTTAAAAAAGTACTAGGTAATAAAAAAATTATAATTAATCCGATAATAATGATAGGAAATATTTGATTCTTTTTCTTCTTAAATATGATAGATTTAATACTCACTTTTTAACCCTCAAATACTTCAATAATTTCCTCTTCTTCTTTTTTGAATATATATCCAAATTTACCTAATCTTATTCTTAAAATAATTGATATCATTAAGCAAATTAAAATTATAAGTGTCAAACTTAATGCTATTGATAATACATTAAATCTAAAAGTATAGTTAAGAAATAGACCATCTAAAACTAAAATTACAATACTCAATCCAATAGCTGTAGCAACTCGTTCAAGAAAACGAAAATTATCATTTAATTCTGGGAAAATTACTGAAGTTAAAGACCAACCAGAAAGTATCAGCATGAAGAAACAAACAACAGCATATCTTAAATAGAAAAAGATTCCAGATCGAACATCAAGCAATACTAAAGTCAATACTAGTGCTATTGTAGTTATAGTCATCCAAAATTCATATGCAAAATAATTTCTTCCCCAAAAAAATTCCAGAATTTTTTTTGGGGGTATAGTAGGTTCAATAATAGGTTCTTGAAGCTTTATTTCATTACTGTTTTCCATTTCTTTAATAATTGGTAGAACTTGTTCAGGTAGAAATTCATGATCAGATTCCATAATTTCTGTCAAGGTTCGAACATTATTAGGTTTTTTTTCTTTTAGAATAGTAGTGATTTTTTGTTTTATTTCAGCCTTCTCAAGGTTTGCTTCAGATTTATCTTTATATTTTTGTTTTCGTTTTTCTTTTTTATCTGCCAATATAGAACACCTTGATTGAGCGATTTACTTAAGGGGATTTATTTATTGTTTATAGGTTTTGCTTAATGTTCAAGTTTAATGCTATTTGAATTTTTATTATTAGTATTTTGTTAATTGTAAGAGATATTATTATACATTAATATCTTTACAAAAAATTGTACAAAACGATTTAATCCATCTATTAGTAAAAAAATGAATTTACCAAGAAATTTGAATTGTTTCTTTAATTTAAAATTACTCTATTTATAATAAGGATGTTTCAAATTAATTGGTTTGTTTCTTGGCATACACTTAATGCTGTTCTACAGTAACTACTCCTGCATCATCACCAAAAACATCATCAGTTTTAGGTTTCTTTCTAATTCCTACCAATTTTAGGAAAAAGAAATACAATTGATGTAACCATATCCAAATCAGTGTGAATGCTTTAATTTCTAATTTTTTGAAGATATAGAGTAATAATATAAATCCAATTAACCAAAAAACAATCGGTAACAAATTTACTACTATATTGGACATATTTACATACAATAATGGGTGATCAAGTCGAAAAGCATCATTATTAGAGAGCGACCAAGTAGCCCATTTCTGGAAACCAAATGAAAATATATGTAATGGAAAAACGGTCACAATCGTAATAACAGAAGCCCATATTTTCTTTATTTTATCTCCTGGAGTTGCAATTACTAAACCAACCATAAAAGCAGCTAATCCCATGCCATTTGTAGCCATATTTACTATGAACATCACATTGTCAGTATATTGGAATGTTGAATACGTCCAGAAATAATTGAGACTGTAGAAATCATCTCTTTTTGCACCAAACCAGTTTGTTGCTACTCCATCAGAGGCATTTGCTATTAGTCTATTGAAACCTGGAATTAAACCAATTGATAATAAAATAGCAGACACTAAAGCAAAAATTCCAAAAGATTTTAAGAAAAATTGCCATTTATCATTTTCTATTTCTTCCTTTGGATAGAAATATATTTTTTCAACATTACTAGTCTCTACCTCCCCTTCTACAACTTGATTATCAATTAATACTTCTGAACTATTTCCAATTTGATTTGAAACATTCTTTAGCTCATAAAATGCTTTACCTTGAATTCTCCACGTTAATCTTTTAATGCCTTCTCCAACAGCATCCATCCAAGCACCAAAAGTGGAAACTACCTTTACACCTGTTCTCTCAATTACAAGAACAAAGATTACAATTCCTATAAAACCAAACACTTTACTTAAAAGATCATGCGCATAATAGAATGCAGTATCCGCATCCAATCCCTTTACTGTATACAAATAACGAGTAAACCAAAAATGAAATGCAATTCTAAAAGTATTGCCAATATGCATCATTAAGAGATTTGTGATTTGAGCTATTACTTTATTATACCATTTTGCAGGAGTGATTAATATTAAAGCCATTAATAAAGCACCTGCTTCCATTCCTGTGCAAGCTCTAATTATCAACAAAGTTTTTGGATATCCATGTAAAATCATTCCTGGAAATTCTTGACCAAATCGCACAACTCCACCTGTCAAGATATCTTCATCAATTCTCTCGTAAAATCCAAGTGTAAATTCATCATTAGTGAAACCAAAAATTACTTTCATCAACCAAGATGAATTATTTCGTACTAATATTTCTAAAAATTCAAATGCACCAAGCCAATCAAGACCAAAATAGAGGAAAACAATTAAAACTATAAACATGGGAAAACTTCGCAAGAAGAAATTCATTCTACTTCTAGGATTTGAGGGGTACCATGATGCAAGACTCATTTTTTACACCTTGAAAGAAAAATGTAAAAGTGATTCAAAAATATTTGCTTTGCTTTTTATAGGAAAATAATAAAAATAATTTTTAATTTATTTTATTTTCATGCAGCCATTTCTTGATTGTTTGTTGTCCTATACCAGTTATTCTCCAAAAAACCTTTCTACTTATTATTTTTTTATCCACTACTTTTTCATTCAACATACTTTTCAAATGATAGGTAACACTACCATAACTAATGCCAATTCCATTGGCAATTGCTTGTGAGGATATTTTATCATTTTGTTGATTATTAAGAAAAACAAGAATTTTATTTCTAACCTGTAATCCTACTCGCGTATTTCGCTTTTTGCTTAGTATTGCTTCTGAACGCTCAATTTTTTCTTTAGTCAATATTATTCCCACCAGGGAAATTATTTTATTTACAATAATAAGTAATAAATAAAACTCTCTAAGAAAAGAGTAGTTTTAATATAATAAAAAGAAGTTGGTTCTACTTTTTACTAATACGAGATTTTTTAAAGCTGTCTTTCAAGAACAGACATGTAAGTAGATCAAGGAAAAAAAAATTATGAGTAAAAACGATTTAGAAATAATTCAAGGATCAGGGAAACTACACTTCGAGAAAAGAACGCGAATCGCTAAAATTAGAAGTCCTTTAGCGAATTTTGAAGTAGTAGAACAAAAAATAGAATATAGAAAAGATCCACTCTTAGATCATTGGTCTAGGATAAATGCTTTACGAGCTGAAAGAGTAAAACAAGCAACTAATCCTGGGGAAAATTATGAAACAAACCTTAAAGAATTAATAGCAAAATCAGCAGAAAAATGCTTCTTTTGTCCTCAGAATGTTCAAAAATCCACACCGAAATTCCCAGAAGAAATAAATTTAGGAGAGAGAATCATTCGGAATAATTTTGCATTATTTCCAAATCTATTTGTATTTTCAGAAAATCATGCAGTAGGAGTATTAGGGGAAAAACATTTCACACCATTGAATGAAATCTCACCTGAAATTTGGAAAGAAGCAATTATGGGGTCAATAGAGTATTTTAAAGCACTATACAAAACAAATAAGGAAATAGTGTATCCATCAATTAATTTTAACTTTCTACCTCCATCAGCGTCATCTATTATTCATCCACATATTCAAATAATTCAAGATGTGCAACCAACAGAAATGACTGAAAAATTATTAAAGAAATCTAGAGAATATTTCGAAAACTCAAAACAAAAAAATAATTTTTGGATTGATTTAATAGAGACAGAGAAGAAATTAAAATCTAGATTAGTTTCTGATAATGATTTTATGACTTGGGTAGCTACATATTCTCCAATTGGTAAAAATGAATTGACAGGCATTTGTAAAATACCAAAAACAGATATAACTCAATTCAACGAACAAGAAGCTACTGCTTTAGCAAATGAAATATGTAAAGCACTTAACGCTTTGTATCAAGGAAGAGGAGTAAGATCAGTAAATATGGCGCTATATATAGGACCAATAGAAGAGGATGTTTCAGAATATTTCAGAATTAATATAAGAATTGTAAGTAGACCTACTCTAGAACCTAATTATACAGGTGATATTGGTTTTATGGAACTATTGCATACTGAAACGATTGCTGAAGCTTCTCCAGAAATCATAGCTGAAACTGTGAGAGAATATTTCAAATTAAAGTAGAAACAATTTGAAAATCTCTTTTTTTCTAACTTTTTTTAATATCCATTAATGTTAAAATAAAAAATGTTATTTTAAATGAGATGCACTTTTCTATTAAATAAAGGAATAGAGAAGAGCTTTTAACATCAGAGGACAAAGTATAAAACAAAAAAAAAGACTTTAGAAGGAAAAAAAAACTCAAAAAAAATGTTTTTGCACAAAAGATATTTATAAAATAGTCACAATTCAAAGACTCATAAAGGTAAAGATTTATCTAAGAGAGAAGTAACTGATAGTAAGGGAAGAAAAAAAGAACAGCTGATGTGGAGATAAAAAAAGATTGAGCTTTCTAAGAAGATTGATAAGTGCCGACAAAAAAAGGGGAGCAAACGGAGTAGAACAAAAAACACATGTAGCAATAATAGGACTAGACGCAGCAGGAAAAACAACAATAATGAAGAGAATACTGCGGTCAGAATACACACTATCAAAACCAACATTCGGGGTAAACATAGAAGTATACAAATACAGAACACTGGAATTTGTGGTGTGGGACCTCGGCGGTCACAGTCCCATCCGCAAAACCCTCTGGAAGAAGTTTGTTACTAAAGCCCAAACTATTGTTTTTGTTGTTGATGCTGCTGACAAGAATCGTTTTTCTTTAGCTAAGGAAGTTTTCTATGAATCTTTAGAAAACACTGATACTAATGCTCCTATTCTCTTTCTTGCTAATAAATCTGATAAATCTGATGCTGCATCCTCCACTGATGTTATGGAATCTTTAGAATTGCAAAAAATGACTCGTATTGATCGTCCTTTCAATATGTTTCGTTGTTCTGCCCTTACTGGTGAAGGTTTATTCCAAGCTTGGGATTGGTTGGTTGACATTGTCTCCAAAGATAAAGCTATTCCTACTTGGCATGTCAAAATCTATTCTGCTGTTGCTTTTGATGCTAATGGTAAACAGTTAGATGAAGCTCTTTTTGGTAATCCCACTCAGCAATCTAAAATTGCTACTGCTTATCGTGAGTCTATCAAAGAAACTGAACGCTTTGCTAAACAAATGCGAGATTATAATGATGCAGTTACTGTTCTTGAGATTATGACTGATTATCAGCTTGTTATCACAAAAAATAAGCTATTCGTTATGGGTATGTTAATTGATGTTAATGATCCTGTTAGTCGTGTTCTCACCATTTCGAGCAGAATTTTTGAAGCAATTGAAATGAATTATCTTAAAGGTCATGGTATTTCTTTAGAAGAAGTCATTTCTAATTATTTCCCACTTGATGCTATCTAGCTTCAAGTTTCCTTAATTTTTTTTGATTATTATTCAAAACCAAAGAGGTAAATTTAAATCAAACGATTAATTATAATATTTATTTAACAAAATACTTGATTTCCTAACTGGAGTACCCAATATGAAATTAGCAAAGAAAGCTTTTGAATCGTTTGCAAACCACTTAAAAAAAGAAAATCATTCCATTCCTTGGGTTTTATTAATTGGAGAAGAAGGTTCAGGAAAAACAACAGCTCTCTATTATTTGCTATCTTCTAATAGAGATAAATACTATCCAGATACTGTCTTAAATTGGATTGATATTAGCTATGGACAAGAATGGTTCAAACTTATCGATTTAGGAAAAGAAATTTTGAAAGATGAAAGTGTTGTTGATTATTTTATTTCAATTGCTGATGGTCTTGTTTATGTTATCAATGGTGAATCTCAAGAATCCTTGAAGAAATCCATTGAACCTTTCCATGCTTTTGTTGAAAAAATCCCATCAAACATTCCACTATTAGTACTTGTTAATAAGAAAAATCCGGAAAATAATATCAATCTCAATGATGTTTTAAGTAATTTCGATCTTGGTAAGATTTCATCACCAAATGATCCAAGATCATTTCACTTTGAGATTTGTATTATCCATACAGGAGAAGGTCTCTATCGAGGATTCGATTGGTTTGTTTCCAAATTAATAGCCTATGAAGGTTATCATGAAATTGTATCTATTCACAGAGTACTTATTTATGATGTTAATGGTTTATTAAATTTTGATGCACAATTTTCAGAAATATCTGATAATGAGCATGATGCGGTTTTAATTACTGGATTACTCTCAGCACTTAATTCCATGACTCGTACACTATTCAAAGAATCTAGCTTCCTCGATGTTGTAACTGTTGGTGACTATTCAATGGTATTGGTTACTAAGCAACAAAAGATATGTTGTCTATTTGTAGAACGTGGGGGAGCTATTGGTAAAGCCAAACAAATTGCAGAAATGATTTTAGATATTTATTTAGAAGAAGGTGAAAATGGCCGACTAGCTATTGAAAACCTAATTGAAGAAAGTAAACACAAAGATGAAATAATTTCCGCCTAGGGAATTTTTATTAATAACAAAATAGGATAAAGTTAAAGAAGAAATTGAGGTAAAAAAACTTTCATTAAAGGTTGAACAGAAATGTCAGGAATAGAATCTAAAAAAGAGCATCTATTGGGAATTGTATTTGTAACATTTGAGGATACCGGTCCTTCAGTAATCTATAATGATACTCCCTTATCTGAAGATCAGACTATGACTTTAGCTGTGGAAGGTATGACACTTGTTGGACTAGATGAAGGCTCAAGTGGTAAAACTATGGAAGAGAAGAAAAAACAAGTTTTCGATACTATGGATGATAAAAAATCATTTGGTCCTTTGCCTGTTCCTGATGCACCAAATCTTAGATCAATGGCTATTACCTTTGATGTTGAATCTGAAGAATCAGCTGATAACAGAATTTTAGAATTTGGTAGAAAATGTATTCTATTTCTCCTTTTTGCTGAGGATTATACAAGAGAGATTTTGGATGCTTATGGTCTAATTAAACCATACTTCTCAGTTATTGTGCGAGATATTATATCAGAAAAGGATTTAACTCATTCTAACTTGCAGGATTTATCTACAAAAATGGGATTACTTTTTTCCGGTAAACTACCAAGAATTTTCACATTATTAGAAGATGGATCTCCAAAAGAATTAATTGGTAAAAAAATCCCTGCTACAGATGTTTATTTAGTAGCAGATAAAAACAAAAGTACGTTATCTATTCTTTTCTATCATCCTGATCCTACTGTTTGGAGAAGAAGACAGATTTATAAAAGTGCTTCTGAATTAAATTCCAGTGTTTTTAAGAATAGACTAAAGGTCATTTCTGTTACCGAAATAAATGAAATGACTAGAATTTTAGATAGATTGAATGTTTCTATCGAAAAAATTAATTAAAGAAATCACTTTTAGTTCTTTTTCTTTTCTCTTTTATTTTTCCCTTTCTTACTCGTATGTATTAACGAATAGCTTTATATTAAATAAAATTACAATAAATTTGTTAGTATGGAAATATTTGAGAACTGTCTATAGGTGTGAGTTATTGACGAAGATTATTGCTAAAGTAGTTTTTGGAGGAGATGGTGGTGTTGGAAAAACTACTTTAATCCAACGATATCTTACTGGTGAATTCATAGATACTACAAAGCTAACCATAGGAGTTGGATTTCACATACATCAAATGAGCTATCAAGAAAGGGATATTTCTTTATCTGTCTGGGATTGTGGTGGTCAAGAGCAATTTAAACAGATGGGGATTTTTGATAATTATTTCCGTGGAGCACTTGTAGCAGTATTAATGTTTGATCTCACTAGAGCATTGTCTGTAGCAGGATTAGAGACATGGTATAGTTTTGTTGACAAACATTCCAAGACATCTTTAATTTTAGTAGGAGGCAAGAGTGATTTACAAAGAGATTCACTGCTTTCAGATGATGTAGTCCAAGAAACAATTCAAAAATATAACGCTATTCGCTATATTGAAACTTCTTCTGCTAACGGTTTAGGTGTTGATTTAGTTTTTAATGAAATTGCTCGTCTTTCACTAGAAAAAATACCTGAAGATTTCTAGATTTCCTTAATAGATATTCCTAAAATTTCCTCAATTTTTGTCAGAACTTTAGGAATTGCTTCTAACACTTCTTTAGAAATTTCTGTGCCTATTCCTTCATAGGTTTTTATTTGAATTCCAATTATGATTATTTCTTCCGGTAAAGTATATTCATCTAATGTATATGCTAACTTTAAAGCTGCTAATGCATCTATTCCATGACTTGAACTTAGACCATTAATTTCAGGTATTGAATTCTTCGTAACATTAAATTCAATAATTTCTCCTGGTTTTAATTTCGGAATATCAATTGCATCAATAATTATCCCTTTTTTCCACCCTTCCAATGCAAGAATTATATCTATTCCACCTGTTCCTAGATCAGATACTTTAATATTAAATGGCATATTTCTTTGCTGAAGTTCTTGAATAATTTTTATTGCTATACCATCATCCATTCTGGTTAGATTGCCAATACCTATGATGTGTGCATAAAAATTTTCATTAGTCATTTCTATACCAAAACATTGTTTTTTATAATCTAAGTCAAATTAATTTAAATCAGCTGTTTTTCCTCTGAATCTCTTTTTTTCCTGAAATACATATAGTAACCAAAGTTTACTAATACTCCAACAATTTTCATTGCACCTATACCAAATAAACTGAATGTAACAAATGAAGCAAATCCTGCCACCCAATTTGCTCCAACTAAGGGAGCTAGTGAAGATAAACCGGTTATTACATTGTTACTTATATGGATAAACATTGCAGATTCAATGCCATATTTAGCAAAAGCATAGCTAAGGAAAAATCCTCCAGCTGTCGCTTGAACTATTTTCCATGCTCCCCAACTACCCGTCCATTGTTCCCAATGAGCAAATCCAAAAATTATAGACGAAATAGAAATTAAAATCCATTCCGGATAACCTATTTTTCGATATTTTCCACGAATTGCTAATGGAATTTCCCAATTTTTTATTTTATCTTTACTCGATTCTGAATCTTGAAGAATATCTACTGATCTATTTTGAATATCTTTTGATTTTAGATAACTTATATTTTCTTTTTTATTCTGGTTCAAGTATCTGAATAAAATCACGAAAATCATTGGTAATCCTATAATTATAAGTCGAAAACTTATTTCTTCAGCAATACCAGCCCATGCTAAAGAAAGTATTAATTTAACTGGATCATCTTCTCCTCCTCCAGTTCCCTCAGATTCAGGAATAAGAGGTGTCAATATAAAGATAATAATAAATGAAATAAGATAAGAAGCACCGAGTAATTCTACTGAACCAATCAAAGGAGAATTTTTGAAGATATAGAAGATATTAGATAGACGACCTTTTCTTTCTTCTAATAAACTTAGTTTAACTAATGGTTCTTTTGTTTTATTTTCTACAATTAATTGTGAAGAATTTTCAGTTTCTTTATTTTCTTCATTTGATTTTAAAATTTCATCTGTTTTTTCTTCTTTTACGATATTTTTTCTTTTCTTTAACTGAAGATATTTGAAAACTGAAAAAGTGATCATTATCCCTGTGCAAAGAAGAAAAACTAAGAATAAAATAGTAGCAAATAATACAGTTGCAATTTCAATAAGAGTAATTCGGAGAGTATAAAATAACCAAAAAGGTAAATATCCAGATATTTTTGTTGAGGGATTGTAAAAAATCCATGAAAAAAATGTTATTATTGATACTAAAGATACAAGTGCAGAAAATCCTACAAAGAGATATCGTAGTGAAAAATAAAATCCTTTCCAAGCATTATTTTCAGGTCTATAAGCTATTAGTGAATATCCCGAAATAATAAAAATAATTGAAGTTGGTATAAAAATAGCAATTAGTGAACCATAATATGTAGCCATGGATAATCCCATTTCTGCTGCTGTTTCTGCAACCAAAGTTGAGGAAAAAGAAACCATAAAAATGAAAACGATTATACCAATTATACCTGCTGCTATTAAAATAAAACCAAAGACAGTACCGATTGTATTTGCACTTTCTAATTGTGCTTTTTTTGCATATTCTGAATAATCTGGTTGTTGTGGATATTGATAGACTACTCCTGGTTGTTGATGTGGCTGTGTATATGGTTGAGGTGGAGGCAATCCTGTTTGAAAATTACTTGGTCTAGGAGCAGCACTTGTTTGCTTAAGTATACCGCCACAAGATGAACAAAATGAATTATATGAAGGCATTTCTGCCCCACAATTCTTACATTTTATTTTGTCAACAAATGGAATGCCACAACTTCTACAGAATAAATTTGTTTTGGGATTTGAGGCATTACATTTCGAACATATAATTTCATTTTGACTTTCTTCTGAATCAGACACAGAATTCCACTCACTCTTTTTGAAAATAATATTTACTTTATTTTTTAAAATCTCTATACTATGTTAGCTAAGCTATATTTTAAACCATTTCATAAAAATTATTTTTATCGAAAAATTCTGTCGACAAATTAGCTATTTAAAAAGAAATTTTGTAGGTGTAAAATTAAGATTAAATTTTGCTGGACACTTACAATGAGAAAAATATCAGGAATATTAATGGATTTTGATGGTGTTCTATCATCAATTGTTGTTCGTTTAGGTTGGCCATTCTATCATGCTTTAAGCAAAGTAAAACCAACTGTAACAAAGATTGAAATCTTATTTTCTCTCAATGAAATTATGAAAATGTATCTCAAAGAAGAAAAAAGAACATTTTTCTACGTTCCAAAAGTTATTTTTAAAATTGCTAGAACCTTAAAGATGAATTATCTTCAAATGTTAAGATTCATGGTTTATTTAGGGATTTTAATTAAGAAAAATAACAATAATGTTTGTCCCGAATTTAGAGCAGATGAAGTTTTACAACAGTTGACAAGTAAATACAAAACAGCAATAATTACCCATGCTGAAAGAGAAGTTATTACAGAAGCTCATAAAAAATTCAAGCATCTGAAAAATATTGATGTTATAATAACACAACAGGATTTGAAATATACTAAACCTCATCCAGAAGGTTTGAATAAAGCAATGAAATTTCTAGGATTAAATCCAAAAGAGACTATTTTTGTTGGTGATTTACCTCATGATATTCAAGCTGGTAAGAGAGCTGGAACAATGACTGTAGCTGTTGTGAATTTTAAAGGGGCAGAGAAAGGCAAAAAAGAAGTTTTGAAAAGTTTTAGACCAGACTTTATTATCGATCATATAAGCGAATTGCCAGCTTTAATAAGTAATATCGAATCTCGTGTTATTTAAAATCTATAATTGGACTTCTTCTTTTGGTAATTCAATTATTATTTTTGAACCCATATTTCGATTTTTTGGATCTCTATCTTGAACTGAAAGGTGTCCTTTGAAACTTTCAATTATGGCTTTAACTAATGTTAAACCAAAACCTGATCCATGAATTGTTCCTTTTCCTCTTGCATATCGGTCAAAAAGATTCTCTTTTAATTCTTCTCCAATACCAGGTCCATTATCAATTATTTCAATACACCAATATCCTTCTTTTTCAGAGCCAGAGCTTATATTGACTTCAACTTCTGCATCATTATTTTTATCATATTTTACTGCGTTATCTAGTACATTAAAGAATGCAATTTCTAACCATTCATTTCCAAGAATGAAATGGGTTTTTGATTTCACATTAGTTTTAATTTTTACGTTCCTCTGTTCGAATTTTTGTTTTATTTTTTCGATTGAAAGTTCAAGAGATCTAAATATATCTATTGTTTTTAATTCATACTCTTGTCTTTTTAATTTGAAGAAAATATCCATATTAGTTATTAATTCACTAATACGATAAATTTCAGTTATACTCTTATTTTGACGATTAGCTGATTCAATTTGATCATTTTTCATTCGTAATAATGAGAGTTCTAATTGGGATAGTGCATCTTGACAAAGATTACGAACATCATGGAAAAGTAAATCGCTATAAAATTCAAGCTCATTTTTCTCTTTGCGTAATAAATTCACAAGAGATCTTAAATCACCAATTGGTTTTAATATTAAAATAAATCCTGCATTTTCAGAATATGATTGAATAGCATTAATTGAAAATTGAATTGGCATTCTATCTTTTCTTAAACAAATGATTTCTCCGAGGTAATTTTTTCCTGCTAGGAAACTTTTATTTATTTCATTGATAAGCGTTTTATACATTTCTTTTGTTTGAAAAAGAACACTTAAATCTTGGTTTAATAATTCTTCACTCTCGTATTCTAGAACTTTAGCTAAAAATTTGTTGGCCCATGAAATCTTGCCATTAATAACTTGAATCACTATCGATTCATAATTTTCTAATATGGAAAAAATAAAATCATTACTAGTTTCTTGTTCCTGTTTAATTTTCATATCAGAAATATCTTTGAAAACCATAACAATTCCTTTTGAAAGATTACTCTTATCAACTGCTCTTGCAGAAACTTCGACTTTATAATGCTTCTTTTTTCTATCCTGTAGATTGGCTTCAAAATCAATAAAACCATTCTTTTTTAGAGATTTATTGGATTCAAAAAGAAATTCAGCATATTCATCTTGGTCTGTAAATAAAAATTCGATTGGTTTGTTAGCAATTTGATCCATTGAATAATCAAAATAGTTCAACCAAGATTGGCTTGTCCAGACTATTTGATGATTACGTGTAAACAATATTGGATGTCTATTTAATTCTATAATCTCTTTGAAAAATTGATCATCTTGAAGTTCAATTTCACTTTTATTTATTTGGTCGGTGACATCATTTTCTATAATAAATAAACCAAGTTTTTTACCAGATTCGGGATCTAAGAATTTAAAAGAAAAACCTCTTACCCATCTGAGCTCTCCATTTGGACGAAAAATACGATAATCTATAGTATCAGTATAATCAGTATTTTTCTTTATTGACAGAAATTTTCTTTTAACCTTATTTCTATCATCTGGATGAATATAACCAAATGTATCAAGAAGTTTGAAATCTTCTATAGTATACCCAATTATTTTTTCAGAATTATTACTTGTATATTGTATTTCATTATTTAAATCTAAAAGTGAAAGTCTTATACCAAAAATTGAGAGTAAAGAATCAGCTAAATCCATAATCTCTACAGCATTGGCTAGAGTAGTAGTATTTTTATCAGGAGTGATAGTGTTATCACTATCGGAAGAGGTATTATCCCCAATTCGCATACGTTACTCATACCCTAGAATTGTATTGTTTTTAATTTTAATTTTCGAAGAACGGAACTATTATTATACTCATAGATTTGATAATTAAATATCTTTTCTAATAGAATTAATTCAAAGTAGATTTTTTTAACTTCCAAATGTATATTATTTAAAAAAATCTATTAATTTATTTAGTTTTATATATTTATTTATCAAGCAATTTAGTTATATTAAAAAGGTTTAACAACTAAACATATTTAGAATTGAAAACGAAATTTTAAATTATATAATATGCCAATTAATGAGGCGTTGTTGATGGGTGTAACTGAAGAAATTATTTCCGTAGAAGGAATTACGAAAACTTTTGGGAATAAAGGTCCACATACAGTAGTTGCTTTAAATAACATTTCTTTCAAATTAAAGAAAGGTGCCAATTCAATATTAGGTCCTAATGGAGCAGGAAAAAGTACTTTATTAAAAATCCTTTTAGGATATATCCCAGCAGATTCTGGTACTGCAAGAGTACTTGGATTTGATATAAACAAAGAAGGGAAAAAAATACGTGAACGCATTGGGTATATGCCAGAGCATTTTAGTATAATACCCGGTTTGAATGCTGTTAAACAAGTTTCTCTTTTGGGAAAAATATCTGGGATGCCTGCTGCTGAAGCAATGCAAAGATCTCATGAAACTTTACAGTATGTTGGATTAGATGAAGCAAGATATAGAAAGGTTGATGAATTTTCGACTGGTATGCTTCAAAGGCTTAAGCTTGCTCAATCATTGGTTAGTGATCCTGAATTACTTATTCTTGATGAACCAACTAATGGTTTAGATCCAAAAGGTAGAATGGACATGATCGATCTTATCCGGGAGATAAGTAAAGAACATGGAATTAACATACTTGTATCCTCACATTTATTACCTGATATTGAAGCAACTTGTGAATATACTACAATACTTAATCAAGGAATGCTGGTAGCTCAAGGAAATATTGCTGAATTAACAGGTCAAGAATCAAAAAGTGAACAACAAAGGATATTAAATGTTCGGATAAAAGGAGGATTTAATGAATTCTTAGTTGGATTGCGAAATAATGGTATCGAATTTACTGTTGTTGATAAAATTATTCAAATTCCATTTGTAGATAAAATTCCCACTGATATCATTCTAAAAATTGCTTATGATACTGGAGTACAAATTAGGATGATGAGTCCTAGAAAAACAATTCTTGAGGATGTTTTTGTTCATAGTATTGGTGATGCGCAACAAGCACAAAAAGTGAATCCAGAAGGAGGTTTTAAATAAATGAGTGTATTTGATAGAAGCTATAGAACCTATGAGGGAGAACTTAAAGGTCGATTATTCAGAATATGGTCAATTGCAAGAAGTACTTTTCGAGTTCAATTTTCTGGTAAAAGAATGATTTTTCTCTTAATATTTTGTAATTTACCTGTTCTTGCCTTTACTTTAATGTTAATCTTTATGGCTATCTTTATTCCATTTGGTTCAATGGGTGGTCTTTTTGGAGATCTTTTTGGTTCCCTAGATTTAGCTTTGTATTTGATTATTATAACATCATTCAATTCGGGTTCAATCTTCATGCCTATTGTTTTTATTGCAGCATTAAATTCTGGTTCAATTGCGAATGACAAAAAGAATAATAGCTTAGCTCTTTATATGTCAAAACCAATTGATAGAATTGATTATACAATAGGTAAAGCAATTTCCGTTTTAATGGTAAATTCTTTTGTAACATACATTCCGTGGTTCATTTTTATGGTAGCATTTTCACTTCTAAGTGGAATAACCGGCAGTCAATTTATACAAACCTTCTGGGTGTATTTCGCAGCTCTTGGTGCAGCAATGGTTGTAAATCTCTTCATTGGTTCTATTGTTTTACTCTTTTCATCAATGTCAAATCAAACAATACTGGCAGGAATTTTAACGATTTTAGTATTATTTTTACCATCAGTAATTGTGAATTCAGTTGCTCAAGTAGTAAGTGTTGATTGGCTAAATTATTTCTCAATTTCATCCTTAATTACATCATGTATCTATATTATGTTTGGGAAACCTACTGCCTCTTCTGTATTTGGAACAGGTTTTACCGGATTTATTGGTTACAATATTAACGGTTTTGTTTCATTAGCAATTCTATTGGGAATTTCGATAATTGCTTTCTTATTAACGGTAAGAAATCTCAATAAGGAGGAAATCCAGTAATGAAGAATTACTTTATCGAGACTTACGATTTAAATAAATGGTACAAAGAAGTAATGGCATTAAACAAACTTACCATAAAAATTGGTAGAGGAATTGTTGGCCTTCTTGGTCCAAATGGAGCAGGAAAATCTACTTTTCTCAATATTTGTACAGCGCAACTTAGACAGAGCTCAGGAGAAATCTTTATTGAAGGACAGGAAGTTTGGAATAATCCTGGAATTTTGAAAAAATTTGGTTTTGTACCTGAACAAGAAAAACTCTTCGAGTGGATGACAGGAAGGAAATTTGTTACTGAATTAGCCCGTTTGAGTGGAATTCCTTATGAACCTGCTGAGAGAGCTGCTTTAGAAGCAATCAAACTAGTAGGTTTAACTGATAGTATGGACAGAGCAATAAAGGGATATTCTAAAGGTATGAGACAACGAATTAAAATTGCTCAAGCAATTGTACACGATCCTGAAATCCTCTTCCTAGATGAACCACTTCAATCAACAGATCCAATTGTTAGAAGGGAATTAGTTAATCTAATTCAAACCCTTGGTCGTGATCATGGAAAAGATATTCTAGTTTCTAGTCACATTCTTCATGAAGTAGAGAGACTGACACCAAATATCCTTTTGATTTATGCTGGAAGAGCAATTGCCCAGGGTGATATTAGTGGCATCAGAGATTTAATTGACAAATATCCACACACAGTTCGTATTCGTACTGATAAAAGAAAAGAGCTTGCTAGTATATTACTTAACTATGGATTTGTTCAAAATATTGAGTTTGAACATCTTAACGAGGAGTATGTATGTGTGAAAACTCTAAAACCTGATGAATTTTATAAAACTATTACTGAAATTGCTATCGAGTCAAATATCAATATTACCGAGATGACAAGTCCTGATGCAAATTTGGAAGCTGTTTTCACATATTTAACGAGAGGTTGGTAAGGAGGAGTTAAAATGGAAGAACAATATGCAAATCTAAGACAATATGAAAAAACTCCAAATATAAAATCCAGATTTGGTGCAATTTACCGGATATATCTTGGAAAGCTATGGTCAACACTAATAAAAGATCCAAAATCTTGGATATTCAATTCATTAATGATATTACCTATAGTAGCTGGACCAATTGATGCTTTACTTTCAAGAGGATCTTTAGATTATTCTGATTATTTTTCACTCTACTCAGATGTTATGTTCATGGGATACTTTGGTTTAATTATTCCATTATTTACAATGTATATAGCTACGATGTTGTTTAATGATGAAATAAATGACAGAACAATTGCTTTCTTCACAACACGTCCAATTAATCGTTTTGAATTAATAATCGTAAAATATCTATCATATTTAACAATAGTACCATTATTTACAGCTATATCTTCGGGATTAGTCTATATCTCATTTGGAGCATTCGGAGGATTCCGTTATTGGGATATGGGATTATGGTACTTCTTGGCAGCATTTGTAGCAGCAATAATCTATGGAGCATTATTCATGTTCATAGGACTTTTGTTTAAGAATCCGCTTTGGTTCGGATTATTCTTTGTGTTTATTTGGGAATTTGTTTTTGCTAGTTTCTCACAGACACTAAATAGCCTAACTGTTGCTTATTATGTGAAATCATTAATAGTAACTGATATCTATCCTGATAATATTTTGAAATTCTCTCCTGCAATTATACTTGGAAATCAAGCTCATGTATTTTCTGGAAGTAGTAATCCAGCAGGTCCAGTTACCTATTCAATAGTAATGGTTGTAGTTATTATAGTCTCTTTAACATTATCTTGGTCTAGATTACAAGGAGATCGTTTTACAATACCATATGGAGCTGGTAGAAGACCAGGTGGTTGGAAATATTATCTTAAGGAAATTAGATCATATCTAATAACATTCGGAATCCTTTTCTTAACAATTGGATTAGTTGTAGGTCCCGTATCAGGAACTACAAAGAATACATCAAAATCTTCAAATGGATACTTAAATATGGGGCAATATCCATACTGGGATGGTGATAATCCTTCACTCAATGACATGGGATTTGGTTCGTCATTCTCGTATACTCTTTCAAAAGATGATAGTATAACGATTCGATATCAACTTGAATATGCCCCTCCCATTAGTTATGATATTTATGGAGTTGTAGTTACAGAAGAAACGTATACTAGTTTTATAGAGCAAACGCAAGAAATGTGGAATCAATATAAACAAAATTATTTCGATTATATTGGAAATATTAGTGAAATACCTACAACATTATATCCTACTTTAATTACTGAATATTCAATTATTGCAGATGATTTCGTTGAAGAGGCTGTAGCATCAACTAATCAGCTATATATAGATATTGAACAATCAATCCCTTATACTGCATCAAAAGCTGAAACTATTTACTGTATGATTTTGGTAACCTATTTTGAAACTTCTGAATATGGTTCTTTTAATGCTGAAGTAAATTTTGTTCTAAGTGGAACAATGTATAGACGAGGTGGTTATATTTTTGGATGGGTATTAGCAGGTTTAGGTGTTACTACTGGTTGTTTAGCAATTTATTCTCTAGCTACCTATTCAAGTGAGGATGAAATTCTCAGATATGAAGAACAGATATCAAGAAAGGAATCACAAAAACTGGAGCAATAAACTACTGAAGTAGAAGAATAAAATTAGAAGTAAATTAAATTACTTCTGATTTCTTTTTCTTATTTTTAATATATACAAGTCAATATTTTCAGACAATATGGTTGATTCTACAAAAAATATTTGAAAAAGTGTTAAGATATTTTAATCAATCCTTATAGAAGTGAAAGAAAAATGACAATAGATGGTAAAGATAAACTCATTCTAGATGAACTAACAAAAGATGCAAGAATACCTACAAAGAGAATAGCAGCGAATTTAGATATTCCTCGAGTTACTGTCCATACTCGAATAGAGAAAATGAAACAAGATGGAGTAATTCAACAATTCACAGTTGTTACAGATTACAAAAAAATTGGTTTGCCTGTATTAGCTTTTGTTTTTGTTTCATTTACTCCATATGAGAAATTAACACAACAAGAACTAGCTGAAACTATTGCTAAAATTGATAATGTTTATGAAGTCCATTTAATCTCTGGTGAATGGGATATTTTGGTAAAAATACGTGGAGAGTCATTGGACCAAATTGGGATGATAGTCCTTGAAAAGATTAGAATGCTTGATGGAGTAGCAAAGACGATTACTTGTCCATCTTTTTCAAGTATTAAAAATGGATTCTGATTTACTTCTTTTTTTTTATTTTTGGAAATTCAAGAAGATACGATTATACATTTCAGCTGTAGGTTTTAAAGAATTCAAAAGTACATACTCATCTGATGCATGAAGATTTCCACCTTTTGGTCCAAAATGGATCGTTGGTATTTTACCCTCTCCCATGAATGTATTAGCATCAGTTATCATTTTCACATAATCTACATTTGGTTCAGTAGAAAATATTTCATTGTAAGCTTGTTCTAATGATTGTTGAAGAGGATGGTCTCTAGAGATTTTATAGGAAAAGTAAAATGGATCAACAATTTCAATCTCTACATTTGAATTTATTTTCATGTTTTTGATGAATTGTTCAAAATCTTCTTGAACAGATTGCTTAGTTTCACTTGGCAGGATTAATCGATTAAGTATGAAATCACATTGCTCTGGAACGACCACACTATAGGTTTTATATCCTCCATCAATTTTTAAAACACAAAATGATCCATATCCAAATTCTGAATCAGAGGGAAATTTTACACCATAGTGTTCTTTTTCAGGGGATTTCATAATATCGTCAATTGCTGACAATATTCTTGAAGTATCAGTAATTGCATTAATTCCTTTCTCAGGACGAAAAGCATGAGCTGATAAACCCTTCACTTTGACATGATACAATACCTTACCAGTCAATCCTAATGGTAGAGGATTTTCTTCAGAATCACCATAACAAGGTTCTGCAATTATTACACCATCAGTTTTATCCTTACCAAAAATAGGATGATGTATCATTTTCTTTGCACCTGTACCATAGCCTTCTTCATCAACTACAGCAGAAAAATGAATTGTTCCTTTCAAATCTTCATTTGTATCAATTAAAGCTTTAATTGATCCCAGTTGACATGCTAATCCTGCTTTCATATCAACTGAACCTAAACCAATTAATTTACCATCTTTTTCAATCGGTGAAAAAGGATCTGTTTTCCAACCATCACATATCTCAACTGTATCAGAATGACCATTAAACGTGAGAGTTTTTCCTTTGGAGTTAAAATCAATTTTTGTGTATATATTCTCTTGAGAAGGAGTGACTTCATCATAAAAAATTTCCATGCCAAGTTTTTTTGCTTCTTCACCAAGAAAATATGCTAAGCTAGATTCTTTTCCGAGGATTGAATCAATTTTTATCATTTCCTCTAATAAAGTGCGAATATAACCTTCATCAACTTTTACAGATTTTGATATACTCATAATATTAACGCCTATTTATTTTAGCAGAATTATTACATTAAAATTTATTTGGAAGTTGGAAAAAGAAAAAATAGAGACTGAGAGAATTAATCTCCAGTCATAATACAATTAACTTTCTTCTACTTTTTTAGAAGCCTGAGATTTATCATAGATACCAGGATATGGTGCTCTTTCGCCTGCAAGATATCGTTTATGAGGATCAACAATAAAGAGCATAAAGATTATTCCAATAATAAAGAATACTACAATACTACCCAGTGCTAGACGATAAGAATAGTTAGCAGTTAGTGGACCAACAAAAATTCTTGCACCAAGAAACATCATTGAAGCAAAAATCAATGGAGAAACGATTGCGCTGACTCGTCCAGCAATCTTTTGAAAACCAGCATATTGAGCAAGCTTTGAAGGTGGTGCAAGAACCATAATAAATTGTCTGCCTATAATCCAAACACCACCAAATCCAATACCTATGAAAAATGCTCCAAACAAAGAGATCCACCATGGAAGAGTAACTCCTCCTATAACCCAACCAGCAAACATGAACAATATAACTGCAATCATCCAAGCAAATCCACTGATGATAAAAGTAAGTTTATTTCCTAAGTACTTTAACATATAACCTGTTACAATACCAAAAACTACCGAAAGAAGTATTCCTACCCCTATTACAATATAGGTCAAAGTACCACCCAATGAAGTAGCATCAGCTACACCACAAGCGCCTTCAACTACAGGTACCATATAGAGGATAGTTGTATTTGCCGCATCTACAGTAAAGAACCAAGCTAAAAAGAAAAGCCAAGAGTTTCGATCGCTAACAATCGTTTTAAAGGAACGTCGAATAGAAATAAAAGATTCTTTGATATTTTCTTTAGCTGATAATTCAGAAGGATTCTCAACTTCCTTATGAAAAAGATAAGGAAGACACATTAGAATTAATACACCAGCTGCAATAGCAAAGAGCCAGCGAAGACTATTATAATTAATTTCCTGAATTTCTTGGGTTGTTAGTTCCCAAATAGCAGTACTAATAGAAGTGTGTTTACCAAATATTCCATCAGAAAGCAAACCTGCTCCAATACCAACAAAAGAACCTATAGGAGCTAAAGCACCACCAATAGCCTGATAGAGGCTACGTTTATCGCTATCAGTAACAAAAGGTATTTGACTATCATAAAACATTCTGCCGGCTTGATAACAGAAATTACCTATTACAAACAAAATTGATGCCCACCAAAAGTTCACCCAAATGACTGTAAGAGCAGTAGTTGTTACCATTATAGATGCAACAATAAGAACTGCAGGTTTTCGTTTTCCTGCCGTATCTGATATTGCTCCTAACATTGGACCAAAAATTGCTATCAGCAGATTTGAACCAGCCATAAAAAGTGAAACCACTATAAAGGTTGTCACCAAAGTCCAGCCTTGCATTACACCTAAAAGCATTGCATAAGGTGTAAATGCAAGACTAATTACACATTGAGAGAAGAAATTGTCAGCAGCATCATAGCTATACCACAAAAGAGTATTTGCTTTTCTTGTTTCTTTTGCTTCTATGGCAACTTCATGCTCGTCATCACTTTCGAATTTTTTTATCGCCATCTTTTTTTTGCTCCAGTTTCATTAAACAATTATCATTACTTTCTTTCCAAACTCTTTTCAAATTCCTCTAAAATGGGAGGAATATTTGTTTTCATATCTGTTTTAGCAAATTCCTTTATTACAGCGCTCATTATCCTTTCTCTTTTTGATTCTTCTGTATTCAAAAAGAAAAATCGTCCTTTTGGCATTTCCATCGCTAGCTTTGGATATTCTGTTTGCTCATGTACCTTATCTGTCGTACTATTAAATACTAGAATTTCTCTCTGAATATCTTTCACGAGATCATAAAGATGAAGATTTCTAGCTGCGTAAGCTGCTTTTTTCCATTTCCTAACATCAGCATTATCTACAAATTCTTCTGATCTTTTCTTTTGATTTTTTTCTTTCATATTACCAAATAGTACAAATTTGAATATTGGCTTCAACCAATTAACAAAAAATGCTGGTATTAATGGAGATAGATTAACTAAGAATTTTGAAAACCACAGTTTGTGCATTGGATCAAAACACAAAATTGTAGGTGCATCTAAAGACTTGTTTAATAATCCTTTCAGTATAATTGTCGCACCCCAACAAGGTCCCGTTAATATGAAATCTGTTCCAGATAATTCTAAATAATCTATCACTTTTTGAACATCTTTTGCATTCTGATCAACAGACATATCAGCTATTCGGATATTCAACCTGCTTGAGCCTTTTTCTCGAGTTTCCAAATAATAGAATTCAAAGGAATCTTGTAGTGTTTCATAAAGATCATAAAATCCAGTATGTGTTACTCCCCATCCTGGGATAAAGAGTATTTTTCTTTTGTTCTCTATATTTTCTGGTTTAACATGAAAGACTCTTATCTCTCCATCAGCTATTGGGATAAAAATTTCTTCAGTAATTTTTTCATCCCAGTATTTTGGAATATTTTTTTGGGTTGAATCAATTAATTCATCTATCTTTTTTTGTTGCTTCTCTGTAACTGTTAGGTACTTTTGTACATCAATTTGTTCTTCATTGGATTTCTTAGCCAAAGTGATGAATCCCCTGCTAATAATTACTTATTTGCCAAACCTATCTGCTTTAGAATGTTCATAAATAAATTTATTTTGCTAAAAATGATACATTTTCATCTTTTACTTATATTGTAGTTCAAGAAAACTCTTAAAAGACAATTTAGATTTTATCAAATGATTATAATGTTTCCTGATGCTTTACAAGTTCGAAAAGAAAGATTGGATTCCTTGGCGAGTGTGGAATTTGATGTTCTGATTATTGGTGGAGGTATAACTGGAGCAGGTGTTGCTTGGGATGCAGCATTGAGAGGATTAAAAGTAGCAATTATAGACAAAGAGGATTTTGGTGCTGGTACCAGTAGTGGTTCTTCTAAATTAGTTCATGCTGGTATTCGGTACCTAGCATATGGAGAGTTTTCCTTAGTTCGGCATGCTTCTCGAGAAAGAATGTGGATGTTTAAGCATTGTCCGCATCAGACTTCACCAATCCCATTTCTAATACCAATTTACAAAAAAGGAAAAAATAGTTTACCAAAACTTCTCTTCGCAGGAATTATGTATGATATTTTATCTTTCTTTAAAAATACTAAAAACCATAAATTTCTTTCTAGAAAGAAAACCCTGGAAAAAATTCCAAACTTGAAAAGTGATACTTTAAAGAGATCTCTCTATTATTTTGATGGTGTTATGGATGATGCTCGAGTTACACTCGAGACTATTCTTGCAGCTCGGGATAAAGGAGCAATTTGTGTTAATCATTTAGAAGTCATCAACTTAGATATACAAAGAAATCCTGATGATAAAAATCCTCTAAAATCTGTGGAAGTAATGGATAAATTAAATGGAAATAAGTTTTGGATAAAAGCTAAAACTATTGTAAACGCGACTGGTCCATGGACTGACAAGCTTTTAGGAAAAGTAAATTATCCTAAAAAATTACTTCGAACTACAAAAGGTATACATATAATCACAAAACGTTTAGTAAAGGATAACACTGTTGTAGTCATTACTGCAGATGATGATCGAGGAATGTTTGTCATACCCTTTAGAAAGAACTACTCATTAATTGGGACTACTGATACTTTCTATAATGATGATTATGATCATGTTGAAGTTACACAAGATGATATTGATTATACTGTTTCTGCTGTGAATAATGATTTTCCAGGTATTATAACTAAAAAAGATGTCATTAGTGCTTATTCTGGTATAAGACCTCTTTTAATATCCCCTAAAGCAAAATCAGAAACAGATACTTCACGAGGATTTGAAATTATAGAAACCCATCCAAGATTTTTCACAATTACTGGTGGAAAATATACAATTTTCAGACATATGGCTGAAAAAATGGTTGATAAGCTAATCAAAACTTTACGATTAGATAAGAGTAAATACAAATGTAAAACTAAAACAAATTATCTTCATGGTGGTAAGGATATCATAGATATTACTAAATACATCTCAAAGAATGTATTTCAAGCAATTAATAAATATAAATTACCAGAGGATATAGCTGAGCATATTGTCCATACCTATGGAACTGCTCATACAAAAGTTTTGAAATTTATTGATACTGATAAGAGACTTGCTGAAAGAATTGGAAAAAATCGTCCACACATTCTAGCAGAAATTCATTATACAATAAATCAAGAAATTTGTTTTACACTAAGTGATTTCATGTTACGAAGAACACAATTACAATTAATTGATAATCAAGGATTAGATTGTATAGAAAAAATTTCGAATGAAATGGCCCCATTGCTAGGTTGGAATGAAGGGGAAAAGAAAAAACAAATTGAAGATTACAAAAAGAATCTTGTGTGGAAATAATTTTCCATATTTTTTCATTTGTAAAGGAATTTTTTTTATATTTAGTTCAAAATTGTTATAAAGAAATTAAGGAGTGAAAATTTTGCTTATTTATGATCCAATTCCGATAAAGGAAATTATTGAAGCAAATGAGAGAATTGCTAATGATGTAATGCGGACTCCTTTAGTTCCATTCTATATGGAGACTGAAGCAAAAATCTATTTAAAATTGGAAAATCTTCATCCAATAAAATCCTTCAAATTAAGAGCTGCATGTAATGCGGTAAAATTAATTGATAGGGAGAAATTAAAAGAGGGTATTTGGACAATAAGTGCTGGGAATTGGGCACAAGGTTTAGCTTGGATTTCACGAAAAATGGGGATTAAATGCACAATTTTAGTTCCAGATGATATACCTGAAATTAAAGAGAATGCTATAAAACAACTAGATGCAAAATTAATCAAACTACCACTTGAAGAAGGATTAAAAATTTTATTTACTCGAGAATATAAAGATATGAAAGGATATTTCATACACCCATTTTCTGATACAAATGTTATGGCTGGTAATGGAACAATAGCATTAGAAATTCTAAAAGATTTACCAAAAGTTGATACTATATTGATCCCTTGGGGTGGAGGTGGTTTAGCTTGTGGAATAGCATCAGCTATTCGTGCACTAAAACCAAAAACAAAAATATTTGCAGTGGAAGTTGATACCTGTTCTCCATTATATGATTCAATGAATAAAGGAGAAATTCCACTGAAATTTCAACATACTAACTCTTATATTGACGGTATTGGATATCCATTTTTATTACCTGAAATGTTTGATCTTGCTAAAAAATTACTAAATGGTAGTATTATTGTTAGCGTAAAGGAAATAACAAAAACATTACGTTTACTTATGAGGAAAAATTCTATTATTACAGAAGGTGCAGGAGCAGCTTCTGTTGCAGCTGCACTTTATGAAAAAGCTGGTAAAGGGAAAATTGCATGTATTGTCTCTGGAGGGAATATTGATACCTTAAAATTGGTGAAAATTCTTGATGGATTTGAACCTTAATTAAAGATAAGAGATTTCTTTAGTAAATCTTTTATTAGATATTACTAAAAGAGCTATGATTGATATGAAAGCGATAATTTGCGGCGAAATAATTCCTGTCACAAAAGAATCATTCAAAGAGGGATATATTTTAATTAATGATGAAGGGAAAATAAAAGAAATTGGGAAAGGTAAGGATATTCCCAAAGGAGTAGAAGTAATTGATGCTAGTAATTTTGTAGCTTTTCCTGGTTTAATAGATTCCCATTGTCATGCTACTCTGTTTGAAGAAAACATAGGTATGGGATTACAAGATGGAAATGAAGGAACAAATCCTATTACTCCTGAAATTAGAGTAATTGATGCACTCAATCCTGATGATTTGGGATTAAGACGTGCTCTAGCAGGTGGAATGACAACTATATGTGTTGCACCAGGTAGTGGTAATGTTGTAGGTGGACAAATGACCACCATTAAAACACATGGGAAAATTGCTGATAAAATGATTATACAAGAGCTATCAGGAATGAAATGCGCTTTTGGAGAGAATCCAAAAAGATCCTATGGAAGTAGAAATGTTACTCCATCAACACGTATGGGAAGTTTAGGATTATTCCGTCAATTATTAGTTGAAACTCAAAATTACATGAATAAATGGGAAGACTACGAGAAGAAAATAAAGCAATACAAAGAAGATTTGAAGGAGTATAATAAAAAACTAGATGATGGTAAGAAAACGGATTTGAAAAGACCACAAGAACCATCTATGCCTGATAAAAACATCAAATATGAAGCTATGATACCTATTTTTAAGAAAGAAATTCCACTAAGAGCACATGCTCATCAAGCAAACGATATTATTTCAGCTATTCGTTTAGCAAAAGAATTCGATTTAAAAATCAGTATTGACCATTGTAGTGAAGGGCATCTCATAAAAGAATACTTAGTAGAAAATAATATTCCTGTAATAGTTGGTCCTACTTTTAGCTTCAAATCAAAAATTGAAACGAGAAGAAAAACTTGGAAAACACTAGGAATTTTACATAAAGCGGGAATTTTGGTAGCATTAACTTCTGATCATCCAGTCACTCATTGTCAATATCAATTAATTTATGCGATTATTGCACATAGAGAGGGACTTTCGAGACAAGGAGCTTATGAAATTGTAACAATCAATGGAGCGAAAATATTAGGATTACAAGACAGAATAGGATCTTTGGAAAAGGGAAAAGATGCAGATATTGTTCTTTTTGATGGTGATCCCTTGGATGCAAGAACAAAAGCTCAACAAGTCTATATAAATGGTCAAAAAGTCTTTGACATTTCAGATGACGAAGAATTATTCTAATTCTTCACTATTTTTTCTTCTAAGTTATCAGTTAGTTTTGAATCTTCAATTAAAATTGAAGTTTACAAAATGCTTAATTATCTGAAAGTTATTTTTTTTGCTTGTGATTTTATTATGAAAGCAATTCTTTGTGGCAAGATCATTCCTGTTACAAAAGACCCAATTGAAAATGGGCATATTCTTGTTGATGACAACGGAAAGATCAAAAAAATTGGTTCTGGTTTTGATGTTCCGAAAGATGCGGAAATTATTGACGCTAAGAAATTAACTGCATTTCCAGGCATCATTGATGCACATTGTCATGCGACTGTATGGGAAGAAGAAATTGGTTTAACATTACAAGATGGTAATGAAATAACTGATCCCATAACACCTCAAATACGTGTTTTAGACGCTATCAATCCAATTGAGAAAGGTTTGAGAAGGGCAATTAGCGGTGGTGTCACTTGTGTTTGCATCGCTCCAGGCAGTGCGAATGTTGTTGGTGGGCAGATGACTACTATTAAAGCTCATGGAAATATAGTTGATAAAATGGTAGTTCAAGAGAATGCTGGTATGAAATGCGCTTTCGGTGAGAATCCTAAGAGAGTTTATGGAGACATGCTTAAGCGAACTCCTAGTACTAGGATGGGCAACCTAGGACTTTTCCGACAATTAATGATTGAAACACAGAACTATATGAATAAATTGGACGAATATGATAACAAGCTTAAACAATACAAGGAAGACCTAAAAGAATACAATAAAAAATCCAAAGATGATAAAGAGGCAAAGAAACCAACTGAACCTACTAAACCAGATAAAAATATCAAATATGAAGCTATGATTCCTGTTTTTAAGAAAGAAATTCCACTAAGAGCTCACGCTCATCAAGCTAATGATATTGTTTCAGCAATTCGATTGGCAGAAGAATTTGATGTCAATATTTGTATTGAACATTGTACACATGGTCATCAGATTGTTGAATACCTTGCTGAGAAAAAGGTTCCAGCAATTGTTGGTCCAACCTTTGGTTTTAGAACAAAAATTGAACTTCGTGATATGACATGGAAAACTATTGGTGATTTATACAAAGCAGGAGTTCTTGTTTCTCTAACTGCTGATCATCCAGTTGTTCCTCTACAATTCCAATCTATGTATGCAGCAATTGCTCATAGAGAAGGATTACCCAAACAAGGAGCTTATGAGGTTATTACAATCAATGGTGCCAAAATTCTTGGCATTGACAATCGTCTTGGTTCTCTTGAAGCAGGGAAGGATGCTGATATTGTTCTGTGGACTGGAGATCCTCTTGATATTCAATCCAAAGCTGCTAAAGTATTCATTGATGGTAATCTTGTTTATGATATGAATGAAGAATATCTTTTCTAAAAATAAAATAATAAGGCCACTTGATAGTGGCATTTTTCATCTTTTTTTAATGCCATTTTTTTAGAATTTTCTTTAGGTGAAACCACCAATAAGTGCTAATGCTAGTAAACTTACTATTGATAGTATCGTAATCACAATTCCCTCAAGCAAATCAAAATGATTATCATCCATTATCATTATCATTTCAGCAGTAGCTATTATAAAAATTCCACCCATTACGATTGTAATATCTAATGATATTGGGATACCTATAGCAGCAAGACCACTTAATACAAATGGAACGCCAAATAGAAGAAAGAAAGTTTGATTAATTGCTGATACCTGATGGACTAATCCTATTTGTCTATTTTCTTTATCTACACTGAAAACTCCTCTTAATGTTACAATTAATTCTGGAGAAGATGAAATTAATCCCACTATTACTGCATATACTAATAATGGTAAAGTATCCTCTGAAAGTTCTAAACCACTTTCAATGGAGGAAGCCATTATTTCACCACCCCAAATAATACCTCCTGCTCCGATAAGGAAAAGCACAATAATAATTATCCAAGGAAATCTTCGCAAAGTAGCTAATGCATCACTTCTCTCTCTTTTCGTTCTGCGACCATTTCTAAAGAATCTTCTTCTGTGATTTTTTGTTTCAATTGTTTCACATGGCTCTTCTTTCTTGGTATTATTTTTTAATTGAGGATTAGCTTTTATTTTACCATTATTAGATAATAATCTCAATTGAGCAATGGGAGCTTCGGATTCTACGAATTCAATTTCCTCTTCATCTGGGAAAAATTCGGATATTAATGTTTGTGGAGTAGATGTTTTCTTACCATATTTTCTCATGAGAATGAATAGAAAGAAGAAATAAACAAGTACAAGAGCTATACCTATTACAATTTCAAAAAATCGATTGTAAACGGGAATTTCACCATCTTCTGTGAACATGAAATAGAGACCATATAGCATAATTACAAATGAAAATACGATCATTCCTAAAACTAAATTTGCTTCATAAATTGTTAATTCATGAGGTAATTTGAAAGGTTCATCTTTTGAAACTATAATCATTGATACTCCTAGAAAGAAAATATTGATTATTACAGTTGTTAGTATTAAAACTATTGCAGTAGTAGCTAGAGCAGGATTATTTTCAGTTTTCGAATTAACTAATAGTATGATTACTACTACAAGCTCTGCTAAAGCTGCTCCTATTGCTTGAACTATTCCACTTATATACGGATTCCAATTTAATTTATCACTCATACCTTTGGCACCAAGAATAATAATTTCAGCAGCACCAAAGACTATCAATATCCCTGCAGAAAAACCTAATAACATCGTCACAATTGGGGGAACTGTTCCATGAAAGATTCTTTCGATAATAATTAATGCAATACCAAGAACAATTCCTAAAATTAATGAAATAATTGTTGATAAATGTATATTTGTAAAAATTGTTTCAATAGCTTCTTCAGGTTCAACATTCACTAAAATTTCAGGGCATTCATCATCATCTGTAATTATTGGAGGCATATCCCAATCTTCGGGTTCCTGAAAATCTTCATAAAGTGTCTGTGAATCAATCGGCGGGGGTTTATTACCCTCGTCTTCTTTACTCATTTGTTTTTGATAACCTCTTTAGGGAACATTAAAAGTGTTCAAGTCCTAGTAGTTATTAAAAGCAATAGAATAATGCCTTTTAAATCATTTGTCTTAACCCTCTTTTTTATAAAAAAAGAGTTTAAAAATAAAAAGAATCTGAATATCTAAAATGTATAAAATTATTGGAATTTTTTTATTTTATTAATTTTTCTTCATTATTTTAGTGAACTAGTTTCATTATAATCATTTACCTAACTTAGTAATCCACCTACAGCAGCTAATGCTAGGAGACTAGTAATTGATGCTACTAGAATTAATGCACCTTCCACACGATCAAAATGGTTATCATCTATAATTGTGAGATGAAGGGATAAGGAAATTGCAAATATACCTGCAAATACCAGTGTTGTATCAAAAGCTACAGGAATATCAACATTTATTATCGAAGCGAAAAGAAACGGAAAACCAAATAATAAGAAAAATGTTTGGTTTATTGATGATACTTGATGAACTAATCCTATTTGAGCATTTTCTTTATCAGGATTCATTAAAGCACGTAATGTGATTGTTGTTTCTGGTGCTGATGAAACAAATCCTACAACTACACAATATACCAAAATTGGTACATTAAATAATGCAATGCTTGATTCAATTGAATTAGAAATCATTGAACCGCCAAATAAAATTCCAGCAATTCCAATAGTAAATGCTATTAATATTATATACCAAGGAAATCGTCGTAGAGCAACAAATTGCTCTCCTTCATCTTCATGATTTCTTTTAAATATATCAGTTAATTTTTTTCTTATAAAGCTCATTTTTCCCAAGTGTTTGTTATCTAAATCATCTCTAAATACCTCTTCTTCCTCATCTTCTGGGAAATACTCTGAAATTAATATCTGTGGACCTACTTTTTCGATTCTCTTTGCACGAGCATCACCAATCAAGAATAAAATAAAGAGAATATAAAATAACAATAAAGCTATTCCCATAATTCCTTCAAACACTCGATCAAATTGATCTACACCAATAGCATTATGTGTTATACCAAAAGAAAATAATACAAATGAAAAAATAGTCATAGCTAGAACTAAATTTGCTTCTGTTTGAGTTAATTCCGTAGGTAATTTAAATGGTTTTTTCTTTGTTAATATTATAATTGTAACTCCAAGAACTAAAGTATTAATTAAAACAGTAGTTAAAACGAAAGTAATACTTGTTAGAGTAAGATTATTTGCAAGAGCGATGTCTTCTGTTGTTCCTGAAGCTTTTAGTGATTTTGCGCGTAAAAGAAGAATCGATACGACAATAATATCACTAGAATCAGCTCCAATTGCTGCGATTATTCCCATAAAATATTTGGACCAATTTAATTTTTTACCAATACCTTTTACTCCAAAAATAATTAATTCTGAACAACCAAAAATAAATGATAAACCTCCAGCAAATCCTATTAAAATTGACCAGAATGGAGTATTATCCAAAATATTTGTATAAGAAATTACAAGTAAAATTATACCAATTATAACCATTGGAATTGTTAAAGGATTGATTTTTTCGAAAAGCTCACCTAGTGCTTCATCAGGTTCAAGTTGATCCAAATCAATTTCTTGATATGTAATTAAAGGAGGTTCTTCTGCTGCTTTTGTTAATTCACTATCACCTAATTCAACAGGAAATTTCTCTACAGGATTTTTGTTATTTTTTTCACTCAATTTTCTTTTTTACCTCAGAATAGACAAGGTTGTTCAAATTAGCTTTTAAATTACTATAAAAAAATATTTGCATTGAAGTAGCTATAAATTTGCTCCTCATAAACTTAATTTATGAGTATAATTCTTAAAAAACAAAAAACTGATAATCTTAGTAAACAGATAGGAATTTGATTGAAATGTCAACAATAAAACTTTCAGAATTTGTACCCTTTGAGCTTGAAATTGATAATAAAACTGGTTTAATATGTAAAGCGAATCATATTCCGTTAGAATTTGGGACAAGAAAAATTTCAGATATGAGTAAAGTTATTTACGATCGAAAATGGTTGGAGGATTTAAGAGGAGATTTTAATTTATATTATATGTATCGAGATTTTACACGAGAAGAAGATAAAGAATTATTTAGAAAATATAATATCAGATTTGATATTACAATCATCGCACCATTTAAACTTGGCAAAGAGTTAGTTAAAACGGCGGGTCATTTTCATCCGGAGATTAAAGAAGGTGTTAGTTATCCAGAAGTTTACGAAGTTATGTATGGAGAAGGTATTTACCTACTTCAAAATGAAACAATAAAAGATGATATTATTGAAATTATCATTATAAATGGAAAAAAGGGAGATCAAATCCTTATTCCACCAGGATATGGGCATATAACCATAAATCCCTCACAAAGTGAACTTTTAGTAATGAATAATTTAGTAAGCTCAAAATTTAGCTCTATTTATGGCTCAATTAAGGAGAAGAAAGGTGCAGCTTATCTATTGCTTGAAAATAACGAATGGATCAAGAATCCTAATTATTCTCAAAAATTAGATATATCTATCAAAGAACCAGTAAAAATAGACTCTAAACCATTTTATCTTTCATTTTTAGAAAATCCAGACAAATGGATATTTCTAAATGAACCATGGGCAAAGAAAGCATGGTTAAAATAAAATTGGTGGTTGTTTAGAGATGGAAGAAAAAAGATCTGAGAAAGAATTAATCCTTGAAGTAAAAGATCTTCATACTTATTTCTATGGTGAAGAGAATATTGTTTGGAAAATCTTGGAAGGGATAAATTTTAAGATATACAAAGGGGAAACTTTGGGGATATTAGGACCATCTGGAGTGGGAAAATCTGTTCTTGCACAATCAATTTTTAATTTAGTGAGAAGACCAGGAAAAATAGTACAAGGGGAAATCATTTTCAAAGGCAAGAATCTTCTTGAAATGGAAGAAGAAGAATTAATAGATATACGAGGTAGAGATTTAGCGTTAGTTATGCAAAATACTGGAAGTAGCTTTGATCCATTAACAGATATGACATTTACAACTAGTCAACCATTTAGAGCACATACAGATGAGGATTATATTAAATCAGAAATAAAATTGTTAGTTATAGATCAATTAGGTAAAGTAGCTATTCCTGATCCTATAACCACTTCAGATAAATATGCTCATCAAATAAGTGGAGGAGAAGGGCAAAGAATAAAAATCGCTTCAGCAGTTATCAATAATCCTTCACTTTTGATAGCTGATGAACCGGTTTCAAATCTTGATATAACAGTTGCTCGTTCTATCCTAGATTTACTCTTTGAAATGAAACAAAAATTTAATTTAACAATGATTCTAATAGCACATAATTTAGGTGTTATAGCTGAGCTCTCTGATTATGTAGCTATTATGTATGCTGGTAAAATTGTCGAAATTGGTGATGTGGAATCAATCTTCTATAATCCTAAACATCCTTTTACTCAAGGATTATTTTATGCAACACCTAGTATGGCTCCAAGAGGAAAGCTTAAACCAATAAAAGGAATAGAATCAGATCCAAGAAATTTTCCAAAAGGATGTCACTTTCATCCGAGATGCGAATATGCTATTGAAAAATGTAATCTTGAAGAACCTAAATTAGAACAATGTAATAATGAACGACACTTATTGGCTTGTTGGAGAATGAAAGAAATACCAGATTTTGTGTCTCAAGAATAAGTTTATGCCAGTAATTTAATTACCTTATCAAGCTATTTCTTATATTAGAATGAAAATGAGAATTTTTAGAGAAGCAATTGAAAATTATCTAGTAAATGAAAGATTGGGAAGATGTGATTTTCATACACACTCATTTTTTTCTGATGGAGTACTCCTTCCTATGGAACAGCTCAGAAGAGCACTTGTTAAAGGACATGAATGTTATGCAATAACTGATCATGTTAGTGCAGGAAATTTAGATGTTATTCAAAAAATAACTAAAGATTGTGAATTAGCAATAAAACATTGGGGATTATTAGCTTTACCTGGTGTTGAATTAACACATGTCCCAAAAGATGCAATTGAAGAAATAGCAGAAAAAGCAAGAGAAAATGGAGCAATGATTATTGTAGTACATGGTGAAACTATCACTGAACCAGTAGAAGCAGGAACAAATCTGGCAGCTGTAAAAAATCCAAATGTTGATATTTTAGCTCATCCAGGAATCTTATCTTATGATGAAGCATTTTCCAGCGTAAAAAATAATGTTTTTATTGAAATAACTTCACATCACAATCATTCAAAAACTATGGACATGTTACAAAAATTGGATTAGAGACTAAAGTTAATTTAATCCAGAATACAGATACACACAAACCACAAGATATGTTAAGTTATGACGAAGGAGAGAGAATCTTACAAGCAATTGGATTAAATCAAAAAGAAAGAGAGAAAATATTACAAGGAAATGTTAGAAAATTACTAGAAAAGATTCTTGAGAGACTAGACTGAATAGAGTAAAATTAGTGGACGAGGAAAACCCCCGTCCATTTAACGAGTGGGTGCCTTTGAAAACAAGCATTACATGGTTGCTATTTCTTTGGAGGGAGGGTTAAAGGCAAACACGTTTTTTGGTGAATCAATATAAGATTAATTTATGATTGGAAGGATTTGTGGAAGGATTATAAAGACATTCCTGCAAAAGGAATGTCCGCGCGTTTAAAGTACCCAAGTTACCGAGGGTTGCTTTTTACAATTAATATTGATTAATCATTATTAAAATGCGTTCTGGAAAATTTTTACTCTAATCTAGTAAAATTACCCGCAAATAAAATGTTCAACAATAAAAAAATGAAGGAAGAAGGATTTCTATAGGAAATCCTATGAAGTTTTCTTATTCTAAATATTGCTGTTCAGGAGCAATATCAACTTTCTTTGGTGCAGTACCAATTAATGATAATCTCCAAATAAAGAGAATAAATACCATTAAGATATACCCTACAGCAAATATCAACAGAAGTATAAACATAGATGAATACTTTTCATAAAAGGCTCTTTCTGTAACTTGCTTTGTTAATCCACTCCATATTAAAGGATATGCTATTAATGGTATTGCGAGTGAAATTCCAGAAGTTACATATTTCATACCATGAATATATTTGAATGCTAGAAAATGGAGTCCCAACAAGAGAATCATTGACACTATTAAAAGAAGAATGTCAACACCTTCACTATAAAATGTAGGTGCTCCTCCATATTGTGGGAGAATTTCCTCAGTTATAAGATCAACATAAGTTTTATTATGAATTGGCAAATCATGAATTGCAGGATAAACTAGAAAATATTGAATAATTCCGCTAAATACAGAGATTGCTGAGGCAGAACCAAACATAATCCCTAACCTTTGCATACTTAGTTTCTTTGGATCTAATTTTGATGCTGTGCCAATTACGATTTCAGCTGAAAAAACCAAAGTAACTTCTAAAGGTAAATTCATTACCATATAAGTAAAAATAGCATACCAAGCAGGTCTATTAGTATTATTTCCAAGAGGAGGATTAATAACTTCTTCAACCTGATTTGTTCCAAAATTTGTTTTATCTGGATTTGAATTTGTAGTTGGCTTGAAAATACTAAAATTATTATTAGCGACTACATAATAACTGCTTATGCTCCATATCACAACTAGAGCAGCAACAATAACTAAAAATGTTGATTTTGCTATAATTTTTTTCTGCACCTTCAAAGTCCTTCCTTTGTTCCTCATTTGTTTTGTATTTCTAGCTTATTTAGAGTTTACGATAATAATGATAGTTAATAGCAGAATTATGAATTATAAGTCTAACTGCTATACTACTAATTATTATTCTTTAATAATAAATTTAATTAAGTAATATAATTTTTTCTTCCAAACTATTAATAGTCAGAATTAGTTATAATTTAGCTGATTTTATTAATTATTGTAATTAATTCTCTTAATAATAGTGCTGTTGCTCCCCAAATAATATGATTTCTATAATGAAAGAACCAGATTTCAATTTTTTCTCCATCTAATGTTAATATACTTTTTTTCCAAGATTCCTCTTGGAGAAATTCATTAAGTGGAACCTCAAGTATTTCTTGCACTTCTTGCTTATTTACGTTTAATTCAAATGGGTAGGATAATTTTCCAACAAAAGCTGAAAGAAGAAAATTAGAGGAAGTAGTTTTTGTTTGGTTAAGTTCACCTAAAATTTGAAATTTATCAGCTGGTAAACCAATTTCCTCGTATGTCTCTCTTAATGCGCACCCTAAAAGTGACTCATCCTTTTCTTCTTTTTTTCCTCCTGGAAAAGAAATTTGTCCTTTATGTGTAGGTAATTCTTCTGTTCTCTTAGTAAAGAGAATATATAATTCCCCCTTTCTTTCAAAGATAGGTATAAGAACTGCACCTCGTTTTGAACCGTCATCTGAAAGAGTTCTAGGTTGAAAATTATCAAAAGCTATTTTAATATCTTTAATAGAGACCATTTTTAAACCTACAATATTTCATACTTTTTTATGATAACAACTTAATCATAATTAGTGTTATGTATTTTTTAAACTTTGCAAACATAAAAATAAAAAAAATTGCTGTATTGCAAAATTAAATTAAGGATAATGAAAAATAAAGCTCAAAGAAATTGAAAAGGTGGCATTAATTCACTTGCAAAGTAATAATAAAGAATTTCTGGATTTTTTGCAAAAAGGAATTAATGCATTCTATAATAAGGATTACAAAATTGCTCAAAAATTATTAGAAAAAGCTATAGCAATTGATCCTGATTCTGTAAGTGGGTGGTATAATTTAGCGAAAGTATTTTCTGCTCTTCATAATTCAAAAAAAACAATAGAGTGTTACACTAAAGTAGCAGAATTAGAAGAATCAGCTATCAATTATTATAACTTGGCTTGTGAGTTTTATAATACTGAAGAATACCAAGAAGCTATAAAATTTTACAAAAAAGCAATTGAACTAGATAAGGAATATTTACTTGCTTATGACGGAATTGGAAGTAGTTATGGAAGTATAGAGGATTATGAAAATGCAATAAAATATTATAGAGAGGCATATGAGAAAGAACCAGAAAATACTCGTATTTTAAGCAATCTTGGATGGGCATATGCATCAACAGGGGAATATGAAATAGCAATCATGTTTTTACAGAAGGCTTTGGAGACAAATCCTGATGCAATAGACGCATTACATAATCTTGGATTTTCTTATTATAGTGTTAGAGAATTTGAGAAAGCAATTGATGTTTTTCTAAAAGCAACAAAAGCTGGCTCAACTAATCCAGATTTATATGTAAATTTAGCCTTTGCTTATGAAGAATTGAAAGAAAACGAAAAAGCCTGTGAAAGTTACAATAAAGCAGTAGAACTTAATCCAAAGAAAATACAATCGCTATTTTATTATGCAGAAGCATTAACGGAGCTAGGAAAAGAGGAAGAAGCTATAGAGATTTACAAGAATATAATCAAACTTGAACCTGAAAATCTAGATGCATGGAGAGATTTAGGGATTTGTTATGATACAGCTCAAAATTTTGAAGAAGCAGGTAATTGCTTTAAGAAAGTTCTTGAAATTCGTAATAGCACAACTAAAAAGCAACCAACACTTGAAATGAGAATAAAACCAGAAAGGGAATGGGATGAAAGAAAGAAAAAGTAAAAGCTTTAAAATTCTTCCATTTTCGCTACTAATTCTTTTACACGTTTTGAATCTATAGGAGCAGAAATTTCCCCTTTTTTCTTTAATGATGTTCCAACAATAGCTCCATCAATAAAAGGAAGAAAAGATTCGATATTTTGCAAAGTAACACCACTACCTAGTAATATTGGAGCGAAGTTTTTTTCTTTTAATAATTTCAAATCATCAACTTTTGCTGGTGCACCAGTTTTCTCCCCAGTGATTATTACAGCATCAGCTAAACCTCTTTCAAAAGCGTCGTAAACTTCTAAATCAAGAGAACGATTGGATAGAGATGATGCATGCTTACAATGAACATCGGCAAAAACAAGAGGGGAAGAACCTTTAGTAGTAGCTGATAAAATTCTCTGTAAACGTTTTACTTTATGAGAACAACCGTGAATAATACCTTGATCAGTAACATACGAACCAATCCAGACATTACATCTGATGAATTGAGCATTTGTAAGAGAAGCTATAGTTAATGCTTCAGAACAAGCATTTCGGAGGATATTAACACCAATTGGAACTGGGGATTGTTTTACAATTTCATTAACGATAATTGACATAGAAGCAATAGTAATGGATTCAACTTCTAAAGGAAAGAAAGGAAAATCATGAAAATTCTCAATCAAAATACCATCAATTCCTCCTTCAATTAAAGTAGAAAAATCAATAAGAGTAAAATCGATTATTTCCTCAATTGAAAGGATATTTTTGGGTGAACCTGGTAAAGCAGGAAGGTGGAGCATACCAATGAGAGGTTTATTCTTTTTCGGAAAAAGAGATTTAAATTGGGAGAGCAAAGATTGAGGTTTCAAAATAACCACAAGAAGAGAAATAGAATAAAGAAGATAAAAACAAATCGGAAGAAAGAAGAATAAATGAAAGAAAAATAATAAAAAAATCTCACACAAAGTGAGATTATCTAATAATAGATTAATTTTTCTTTTTCATTCGTTGGAAGAGTACTAATGAAATGGATGCATATACAAAGAGGGAGAGGATAACAAAGGTTTCAATACCTGCGGGGGGAGTTGTAGGAATGGTTACTGGATAAACATCTGGATCAAGAGGATCAGGATCAATTGAATCTATAAAACCATCATCATCAGTATCTGGGTCATTGGGATCAGTACCAGCTAAATATTCTTCATAGTTAGTCCATCCATCCAAATCTAAATCTTCATCAGCATCATCTCTTAGAGGATCAGTACCATTATAAGCTTCCCAAGAATCGGACATACCGTCATCATCTGTGTCCCAATCAAAGGGATCGGTACCAAAGAAATATTCTTCATAATTGGTTAAATCATCTTCATCATAATTAGCGGTTCCATCTGTAGTATTTAGAGGATCTAATCCGTAATCTATTTCCCAATTATCAGGAATGTAATCATCATCTGTATCTGATTTTGTTGGATCAGTTCCGTATATATCAACTTCATCACCATCAGTTAGTGTGTCATCATCTGTATCAGTATCAAATGGATTTGTTCCCCATACAAATTCTTCTGCTTCGGTTAATCCATCTCCATCACTATCTGTTCCACTATCTGGTACTAATGGATTGAAGCCATAAAGAACCTCCCAACCATCCCAAGGAATATCATTATCAGTATCGTTATCGAGAGGATCTAGACCATTGATATATCCAGAAGTGTTTTCAGCAGGATTCACGGGATATTCGTCAGGAACATAATAACCATAGATTTCTTCACCATCAAGAATCCAATCGTCGTCCGTATCAGGATCAGCAGGATGTGTAAAATAAGTATTCACTTCATCTTCATCTGAAACTAAATCATCATCAGAATCTAGATTAATTGGATCAGAGCCATAGGTATAAACCTCTACACCATCCCAAATGGTATCATTATCAGAATCTTGATCTATTATGTTTGCTAAACCATCATTATCCCAATCACTTAATGGATTAACACCTCTATCTTGCCAATAATCAACTTCTACTCCATCTAGAAGTAAGTCATCATCAGTGTCGTTATCATTTGGATCTGTACCCCAAACATTTACTTCTGTATAGTCAGCTAAAGCATCGAGATCTGTGTCTTTTCCTACTATTTCAAATGAATCAATTGTATCTGCTGCATAAACTAATTCATTTACAACTGTCAATTGTATATCTTCTCCACCATCACTAAAGTGGGCTATTTTTGCCACATTAGAAGTATCTGTAATATTTATTAGCATAATTCCATCATCATAAGCAGCTGCATAGGCATCATTACCATCTATAGCTATTTTAGCGAAATCATAACCAGAAGTTAAATCTGAATCGAGGAATGTAATACTCCCAATAACAGAAACATCATAAAATTTCACTCCTGCTGTTCCATCAGCGACTCCTAATACACTTCCTGAAATAGCAACTCCTTTTGCATTAGTTGTATCTTGTGAATCAACAATTGTTGGTGAAGTTGGAGTTGTAATATCAATTTTTTGGAATCCAGGAGCACCTACTGCTATATAAGCATAAGAACCTTCTATAGCAATATCTAATGGCAATCCCGCGCAATTTAATGTTTTCTTTTCAGAAGCAGTTGCTGGATTAGTTATTTCTATTACTACTAAATCTTTTCCAGAAACTGAGAGATAAGCATAATTTCCACTTACTTCAATAATTTGTGAAAAACCTGAATTAACCTTTCTAACTAAAACAGGATTATTAATATCAGATATACTGACTATTTCTAAACCACTGCTTGTTGCACAGAAAACGTAATTCCCTTTAATTGCTACATCATAAAATGATGTTCCACCACTTTCATCCTCATATTTCGAGATTAATGATGGTTCTATTGGATTTGAGATGTCAATTATATCAATACCAGTTAGACCTTCAGCTAATACTGCAACATTACCTGAAACAGCAGTAGCACTTGGTTCTCCTGCAAAAGTGATTTCAGCTCTTACTATAGGATTGGATTTATTTGAAATATCGATAACTTTGAAATCATAATCATTACAAAGATAAATATCACTTGTAACTGATAAAATACCTTTAGGTTGTCCTAAAGGAAAATCAATTTTCCATAGGTCTGTTATACTGTAAAGATCAGTTATATTTAATTGATAGAGATAATTTCCGTCAGTCATATATGCTTTTTTAGCTACATCCCATTCGAAGAAATTACAGAATCCTGATGAAATCTCGAATTGGCTTGTTAAATGGATATTATTTTGATCTGAGTAATTGTAGATTTTTAATCCATTTTCACCATCAGCTACATAAAGAGCTAGTGCACTTGAATCAGCTTTTTGAGCATTTGTTATACCGTCTTTCAATATTGTAATAACTTGTGGTGTTGTTGGTCTACTAATCTCTAAGACTACTATTCCATCTGAGCCACACATAAGAAAAGCAATATTATTTAATGGATCTGCTCGAATTCCAAGAACTTGACTTACACCAAATTTTTCAGCTTTTACTTTAGTGAAATTACCAGGTGTATTCACTCTGAAAATCTCTAATCCACCCGAACCGTCAGCTGCATAGAGTGTAGTAAATCCTATAAATTCTAAGTCGTGACATTGACCTCCGTCATAAAAACTCCCAATACTTGTGATGTCATTATAATCACTGTAATCTAAAGTTTCAATTCCAGTTTCTAAATTTGCGGTATAACAATATCCATCTTTATATAAAGCATCAACAATTTCTCCTCCATTCCAGTAGTTACCTAAAACTTGTGGGTCTGATTTATTGCTGACATCTATAAATGTTACACCACCACTTAAACCTGAAACAAATAACAGATTTGTTTCCGCTTGGATAACAGAAAAAGCATTACCAAAATCGACATCTAATTGGCCAATTTTCGTTAATCCTTCTGAAAGTTGATTAGATAGCATTACTGGGGGATTAAAGGGATTGATTCCTAAACCATTAATATTTATATCTGATTGCGGAACAGTTTCTAATTCATTTCCTGATGTGTTTGCAGTATAAATACTAGTCAAAATAATTATTGCCATTAATCCCATAGTTACAAAAATGCTTGTTCTTTTCTTCATATTAATTCACACCATTTATGCGCAATTTCGGTTCGGATTTTTGGGTTTTCTACTTATTCAAGGAATAAGTTAAAGTTGATAAACTTTTCTTATTGTCTTTCAAACGATTATTCCTTTTAAGTATTTATTATAAGTTAGATAATCTAAGTAACCAATTCTTTCTTTAAGTTCTTTTTTACTTAAATGAAAAAGCTCCTAAAGATTTTTTTTATACAAAATATATGTTAATATGAAATTACCATGTCTATTAAAAATATTAACACAAATAGTAATTCTATTATGTATGAGCTTTATTTTCATCCAGAAATAACAAATCAAAACAATGTTAAACATGCAATAGACTTACTTCAGAGTATAAAAAAAGAACGGGATATTAATTTCATTATAAGGGACAATCTTACAGATGAAGAGATTGAGGATTTATTAGAAGATATTCGCTCTGCTGCTCTGCGAGGAAAATTTCGAGTAGTCAGTAGAGGTGGAGCAGCATTAGCAATTTCAAAAACAAAGAACTTAAATTTTCAACATGGTCCAATTTTAATTGTTAGAGAGGGAAGAAAAGCAATTAATGTTTTTCCAAAAAGTGATCAAGGAGCTAAAGGAAGTAGAAAAACAGCATTAGATTTTTTAAAAAAAATAAAAACAGATCATTCTTCTGATTTGATGTTTTTTGATGAGATTAATTTTTCAGAAGAAGATTTACGAAACTTAGTTATTAAGTATCCTGGAATTATTGAAGAAAATTTAACCTATATAGATATAGAAGTTAACATCGGATCTGCTGTGATAGATTTAGTAATGAAAGATAAAGATGAAAATCACCTACTACTAGAGTTCAAGTTAGAAGCAAAAGATGACACAATTGGTCAATTAACTAGATATAATATTGAGACATATGCACAGAAATTTGATTTGAAAAAGGAAAATGTTAGGAAAGGTATAGTCTCTTTAAGTTATTCCGGACAAATAATTAATGCATGTAAAACAAACAATCTTGAATTATACATCATCAAATCTTTAAATTTAGGATTTAAAAAATAATTTTTTTTATTTAAATAAAAAAAAATCAAATCTATACTAGTTCTTTTATAATTACGCGATTATCTCTAATTTAATAAACTAGATATTAGTTTCATGAAATAGGAAAATTATAAAGCAAATTATTAGCAGGTATAGTCAATGTCCGGAGCTGAGTTGGAATTCTTCAAACAAGCTATAGAGAAAATTAAAGCTAACAATTATTTTGAAGCTATTAGTATTCTTGACAATATAATTCTTTCAAGTTCCACAGCTTATAGTATATCTACTAATTGTAATCTTAATATTAATGAATGGGAATTTTTTGAAGATATTTCTCATTGTGAAAAAACTGTCAATCAAAAAAATAATTGTTATTCAGGTTATCTTGCTTTAAGTTTACTTTTCAAATTAGTAGGTAATAATGATCGAAGAAAAATCTTTTTGCAAAAAGCTTTGAAAATAAATAACACAATTAGTAGGATTTGGCGAGATTATGGTGAAACTTCTTTTCAATTAGGGAATATACGTGAAGCTTTTCAGCAATTTCAAGAAGCTATTTCAATAAATCCGAAAGATACAATCTCTTTTGAGGGATTAGGATTATGTTACTATTATTTAGATGAACCTTTTAAAGCAATTCCACCATTAAAAAAAGCTCTTGAAATAAGTCCAGAAAACCATCGTATAATGAATGATCTAGCATTTATTTTCTCAGAAATTGGTGAATTAAAGGATGCAAAAGAAATTATTGGAAAAGCTCTAGAATTGGAGAAAGATAATAATATCTATTTAGATACTTTCGCTAGTATTCTATTCTTAGAAGAACAATATGATGAATCACTCAAAATTTTTGAGAAGATATTAGCCAACAGCCCAAAAGATTGGGAAGTTTCTTGGGATATTCTAATAAATGTTTATGAAAATTTAGGCTTACATGCAAAAGCAAAAATTATAGAAGAAAAATTGCATATCAAGTAGAAAATTTAGAAGGTAATTATTTTATCACAATCATTCATTTTCATTAAGGCTGTATGTAGAGTATAAATTTCTATACCTTCAATCATATCTTCTTTTTCCATTTTTACCATTGATAATGAACTTTTACAAGTCATTACGTTTCCTCCAAAAGAAATCAAGCTCTCTAATAATTCAAACGGAGTAAAATTAATGTCATCTTCATTATCCTTTTCAGAGCTTTCTCCAGTTTGTTTTCTAGCTATAGCTACAGATTCTTGAAGTAATAAAACAAATATTTCATATTCTTCCATCAATAAAGTAAGTGCGATTCTTAATCCAGCAATTATTCTATTTCTATGAATTTTTTTCTCAGGTGAATCTGTGAAAATAAGAAAATATTTGGTAGGAAAATTTCTTATCATTTTGACTTTCGCTTCTTTTGGGTTTTAATAACTGAAAGAATACTCTCTAAAAAAAATTGTGGATAATGCATAACAGACAAAATAAATGCACATTATATCCAAAAATCCTAATAGTAAGAAAGCTATTCAATCTAATTTACAACAAAATTAAAGAAAAAAAATTCACTAAATATAATGCTGATTTACTAAAAATAAGATCATTATCAATAAATGTCTAAAGGAGAAAACATCTTGAAAATAATGAAAGCAACTCAAGCAGGATCTCTTGAATCATGTGATATTTTAATAACGATTGAACCAGTAAAGGAAGGAACAGGTATAATTATTGATCTTGAATCTCCCGCTAAAAAACAATTCGGGGACTTGATTATATCCGAAATAAAAGATGTTGTAGAAAAAATGGGAATAAAAGATATTAAAATTTCTGCTACTGACAAAGGTTCTTTAAGATATTGCATTAAAGCACGAACAGAAACAGCTTTGAAAAGAGCATTAGGAGAGAATAAAAAATGACATCGAAAATTATTCAAGCTAAAGCGCGTTTGAGAAGAAGCAGATTATATATTCCCGGGAATAATCCTGCGATGATTCAAGACGCTATAATTTATGGAGCTGATTCTTTAATTTTGGATTTAGAAGATTCCATTTCTATTGATGAGAAAGATTCTGCACGATATTTAGTTAGAAATGCACTTTTAGATTTAGATTTTGGTAATTGTGAAATAACAGTCCGTATAAATGCTCAAGATACCAAATACCATCTAAAAGATCTTGAGGAAATAATTCCAGCTAAACCAGATTGTATACTAATTCCAAAAACGGAAACAGTTGAAGAAATAATAAAAATAGATAAACTAATTTCTAGTATTGAAAAGGAAAACAAAATTACTCAAGAATATGTTGCATTAATGCCAATAATTGAATCAGCAAAAGGAGTGCTTAATGTTGAAGCAATTGCTTCAGGTCCAAGGGTAGTAGCTATTGGACTTGGTGGAGAAGATTTAACTGCAGATATAGGAGCTAAAAGAACAAAAGAAGGAAGAGAATTGGAATATATTTCCTCAAAAATAATCTTAGCTTGTGCAGCTAATAAAATTCAAGCAATCGATACTGTATTCACTGATATTAATGATTTAGAAGGATTATTCAATGCTACTGTTAAAGCTATTGAAATAGGATTCCAAGGGAAAAGTGTTATACACCCTTCACAAATTGAAACAGTTCATAAAGCATTCATACCAACAGATCAAGAATTAGAAAGAGCTGAAAAAATAGTAAATGCCTATAAAAATGCTAAGAAAAAAGGACTTGGAGTTGTTTCTGTTGATGGAAGAATGGTTGACATACCTGTTGTAAGAAGGTCGGAAAAAATACTGAAATGGGCTAAAGCAAGCAAAAAATAAAGGTGAACTAAAATGAAAATGACAAAAAATACCGTTGGTAGGTCTATTCCAGATGTATTAAATGGGAAAAAATTAATTCCTTTTACAGGAAAAGGAAAAGGTCCTTACACAGAAAGAAAATATGCACCAAAAATTCGGAAAATAATTCCTGGGGAAAATAAAGTAATAAAATCTCTTAGAGAAGCGATAAAGAAAGGAGAATTAACCGATGGGGGAACAATATCATTTCATCATCATTTTAGAAATGGTGATTATTTATTGAATATGGTTTGTCATGAAGTAGCGAATATGGGATTGAAGGATATTCGATTAGTGCCATCATCAATACAACCTATCAATAATGAGTTATTACCTTACTTAGAAAAAGGTATTATTTCACATATAAATTGTGGAACTTCTGGAGCAATAGCAGATGGTATTTCTAAAGGTAAAATGGAAGGAATCTTAACCATTAGAAGTCACGGCGGAAGAGCTCGTTCAATTGAAAATGGTGATGTTGAAATTGATATTGCTTTTATTGCCTCACCAACCAGTGATTCTTATGGAAATATCAATGGTGTTCATGGAAAATATGCTTGTGGTTCTCTTGGTTATGCTTTTCCTGATGCGCAATTTGCTAATTATGTAGTAGCTGTTACAAATACTTTAGTTCCTTATCCCAACAATCCAATTAGCATCAGTCAAGATCATGTAGATTCCATTGTAGTTTTAGACAAACCAATAGGTGATCCTGCAGGTATAGTATCAACCACTTTGCGTGTAACTCGAGATCCTAAAGGATTAAAAATAGCAAAAGAATGTATCGAGGTAATAAAAAGTTCTAGTTTGTTAAAAGATGGATTTTCATTTCAAAGCGGAGCAGGTGGAACTGCTTTAGCTGCAACAAGTTTTCTACATCAACACATGAAAACTAAAGGTATTAAAGGATCATTTGGAATGGGAGGAGCAACTGAAGCTCTTGTTAGAATGCTGGAAGATGATTTATTTGAAGCAATTTTAGATGTGCAAAGCTTTGATACTTATGCTGTGCAATCACTCCTTAATAATCCGAAACATATAGAAATGGGAGCGAGTCAATATGCAAATCCATTATCATCTGGTTGTGCAGTAAATCTCTTAGATACAGTTATACTTGGTGGGACAGAAGTAGATACAAAATTTAATGTAAATACTTCAACTGAATCCGATGGAAGAATTATGCATGGGATGGGCGGACATCAAGATACTTCAGAAGGAGCGAAATTAACAATTATAGCAGTACCTCTCTTACGAGGTAGATTACCAATGATTGTTGAGGATGTTGTTTCAATCAATAGCCCTGGTGAAAATATTGATGTAATAGTTACAGAAAGAGGTATTGCTGTTAATCCAGAATCACAATATTATGAAATATTAACTCGTTCTAAAAATTTAAACATTAAAGAAATAGAAGAGCTAAAGAAAGAAGCAGAACAGATGGTCGGCGGAAAACCAAAAGAACCAGAAACAACTGATAGGATTGTGGGAATGATCGAATATCGTGATGGATCAATTTTGGATGTCATTTATCAAGTGAAGGATTAAACGAATAATCATACCATCCTTCTCTTTCTCATTTTCTAAAGTAAAGTGGCAACAATATAATTATTACATATAAGAAAGTCTTTATATAAAATGACGAGTAATTTGTCTTGATAAGCTAAAAGGGGAATTAATTAAATTTGCATTTTGTCTCTGATCGAAATAAACAATTAATGAAAGTTTTAATCATAGCTTCATCTTTAATACCAATCTATGTAATTTATATGGCAATTTTTAGTGCTCCTCTTCAAGTTTCAATTTTTACATCTATCTACTCTATAATGATGGTAATCATTTGGATACTCTTTTACAATAATTTCTTCGATGGAAAACAGACCATACAAAAATCCAATGGTAATTTAAATCTTAATAACGAAGAATCTATAAGTAAATTGTAAATTTAAAAATAATTCTAAAATTAAATTAGTACAAACAAGTACAAGTTTTTGTAAATTATATTTAAGTTATCATAACATTCAAATTGCATTTAAAATTTCAAATTGATAGAATATCCAAGGTGGGTGAAACAACATCATAGAATTTGAAGACAAGGAAGATTCTGAAAGTTCTGAATTATCTAAGGAACAAATTGAAATTAGGAATATTCCTGATAATCATTTAAAGTGGTTGTTGCAACAACTTTTTAGACAAAAAGCTAAAGCCATCTATATTATTGTTGGAACATTCTTGTCAATTGGTCTTAATATGGCAAGACCTTATCTTACTGGAGACTTCTTTGATGAACTATGGTTTTTGTATACTGCACGTGTAGAACAAGGAATTACTCCTAATTATTGGATATTCTTCTCTTCAGTTCCAGTTAATATGATGATCTTCAAATTTGCAATGATAATTTTAGGACTTGGGTTAATTTCATTTATTATTAACATCTCAATTGGTGTCTTGAATGAGAATATTGCCCAAAGAACTGAAAGAGACATTCGTGATGAATTTTATGCTTCAGTACAAAGTAAATCTATGGCTTTTCATGATACAGCAAAAGTTGGAGAATTAATGTCACAAGCAACTTATGATGTTCGAATTATTAATGCTACAATTTCACCTGGTTTAAGAATGATTACACAAGCAATTGTTACTGCTAGTATTGCTTTTGGAATGATATTCTATTTGAATTGGAGAATAGGTCTTGTGATTATAGTTGTTCTTCCTCTTTATATTTTGGCAGTAAGACATTATGCTAAGAAAGTTCAACCTCTTACAGAAAAGGTTCAGAAACAATTTGGTATTAGTAATTCCTTATTACAGGAAAATATTTCAGGAATAAGAGTTGTTCGTGCATTTACTGCTGAAAAATATGAAACAAAAAGATTTCAAAAAGAGGTTGATACATTAAAAGATGATATAATAGCTAGAGGAAGGCAACAAGCACTTTATTTTCCTCCATTAATTCTCTCTGTATCACTTTCAATCGCTCTAGGTTTGAGTGTATTGTTTATCCAGCTTGGATACATGTCTGTAGGTGATGCTATTACTATTAATGGTGTGTTAATTCAGCTTTATGATCCCACCTACATGCTATCTTGGGTTATGTATCTAACTAACATGGGTATAGCTGGAGCAAAGAGGATTCTTGGCACCATGAAAGAAGAGGAAATTATAATTGAAAAGCCTAATGCAGTTGAACTAAAAGATGTTTTAGGAAGAATTGAATACAAAAATGTAAGTTTTAGTTATTATAAATTACAAGAAAAACGAAAGTTAAGGAACGGTATAGATAAATTAGAGGTTGATAAACCTAGTAAAGAAATAAGGAATACTTTAGAAAACATTACCCTGACAGCAGAACCAGGAGATATAGTAGCAATTCTTGGGCCTACTGGTTGTGGAAAATCTACCTTAACAAAATTGTTAGCACGAATGTATGATACAGATAAAGGAAAAATATTGATAGATGGAATTAATATTAGAAATGTAACTTTAGAATCTCTTAGAAGAAATATTGGCGTTATTGAACAAGATATCTTTCTCTTTTCTACTACCATAAAAGAGAATATTGCTTACGGAGCTGATCATACAGTAACAGATGAAGAAGTTATAGAATATGCAAAAGCAGCACAAGCTCATGAATTTATTATGTCATTCAAAGATGGATATGATACTTTAGTTGGAGAACGAGGAGTGACACTTTCAGGTGGACAAAAACAGAGAATAGCTATTGCACGAGCTTTTCTTGCAAATCCAAGGATTTTAATTCTGGATGATTCAGCATCTGCTATTGATGCAGACACAGAAGAACAAATTCAAAAAGCAATGGATAATTTACTTCAAAATAGAACTGTTTTTATTATTACTCATAGACTGTCAACAATTAAACGAGCAAATAAAATAGTTGTAATGAGAAAAGGAAAAATTGTATCAGATGGATATCATGAAGAATTGCTTAAAACAAGTGAAGATTATCGGAGAGTATTTGGTAGACATATCGATCTACCTCCAATTGACCAAATGAGTGTAAGTGAATCAGCAGGAGGAACAAAATAATGTCATGGTTTGGTGTTGGTAGAAGTGATGAAGATACTGATAGGAAATTTACAGATAGAGAGTTAACTCAAAGAATGTTTAGTTACATTTCACCTTATAAAAGATCAATAATCTTAGTTACGATCATCATAATTGTTAATACTGCATTTAGTTTAGCTCCTCCTTATATTACTGGAAAACTTTTAGATCTTTCAATTGTTGATCAAGAAGAGTTACGAATTGGATTAATTATTGGTTTGGTGATAGGACAATTTATACTTTCAATTTTAACTTGGTTACTTGGTGAATATCTTCAACGAGTAATAACAATAAAAACAGTAACAAAATCAACAAGAAACATTCGTATGGATATGTTCCATAAATTACAGAATCATGATTTTCGTTTCTTTGATACTCATATTACAGGGAAAATTATGTCTCGAGTGTTGAATGATACAGATACATTAAATGACACACTATCTTTCATTACTCAGCTAATCGGCAATGTCTTATTAGTTTTTGGTTCAGCATGTTTCTTATTCTATTTGAATTGGAAGTTAGCATTGATTTCTATAGCACTGACTCCAGTTATTTTCTTGTTAATGTATTTTTATCGAAAGATTGTAAGAAAGACTATGCTAAATTGGCGTAAAACAGTTGCAGCTGTAAATGCAGCAATGGGAGAAAGCATTTCAGGTATTTCTGTTAGTAAGTCTTTCTCAAGAGAAAAGAAGAATTTTGAAGCTTTTAAGAAAATTAACAATGAAAATTATCGAGCATCTTATTTTCGAGCTTTAACATTTGCTACATTATGGCCAATAATTGGTTTTCTACAGATCGTTGTATTAGTTGCTATCTATCTTTATGGGGGACATATTTCAATATTCAATGCAGCTGTTACACCTGGTGAGCTCTACAGCTTTACTCTTTATCTATGGAGATTCTTCTTCCCATTAACTCAAGTTGCTAATTTCTATTCACAATATCAGGCTGGTTTGGCAGCAATGGAAAGAATATTCGGTATGATGGATATTGAATCTGAAGTGAAACAAAAAGAAGAACCAATAATTTTACCCGAATTAAAAGGTGAAATTGAATTTAGAAATATGGACTTTTGGTATAATGAGAATGAAAAAGTCTTTGAAAATTTTTCATTAAAAATTAATGCAGGAGAAAAAGTTGCATTTGTTGGTCATACTGGTGCTGGAAAAACAACGTTAGCATCTCTTATTGCTAGGTTTTATGAAATAAAAGGAGGACAAATTCTAATTGATGGAGTAGATATTCGCAATCTCCATATTGAATGGTACCGCCAACAAGTAGCTTTAGTTCTTCAAGATAGTTTTCTTTTTTCTGGTACCGTTAAAGAAAATATCAAAATGGGAAGAATATTTGATGATCCTTCTAATGAAGAAATACTTGCAGCAGCAAAAGCTGTTCAAGCAACAGAATTTATTGAAGATTTTCCAGAAGGATTTGAAACAGATGTTCTTGAAAGAGGTAAACGATTATCAACAGGTCAAAGGCAACTTGTTACTTTTGCACGAGCATTACTTGCTAATCCAAAAATATTGATTTTAGATGAAGCAACCGCAAGTGTTGACGCGTATACTGAAGCAATGATTCAAGATGCTCTAGAAACAATAATGGAAGGAAGAACGTCAATTATTATTGCACACAGACTTTCAACAATAAAAAATGCAGACTCTATTGTAATGATTGAAAATGGTAAAATAGTTGAAATTGGCAATCATGAAAATCTTCTCAAGAAACAAGGAAAATATGCTGATCTTTATGAAACCTATTTCAAACATCAAACATTATAGTTTACTTTATAATTTTTATAAACTAAACATTGTAAAAAAGCCTATTATTTCAATTCCAATACAACCAGTTACAAGATTGAAAATAAGCAAATCTGTATGCCATTTTCTCTTCCAAAGAATAATAAAAGTAATAATTCCTACGGATAATGACAATGTAACTACTGAAACAAAAATCCAAGTGTTAAAATTGTATAATAAATAAACCACGAGTATTTCGACTTCAATTAATAATATTCCAATCCAGTAAATTATTGTAGCCACTTTTTTGCCAAGAAAAACAGCAAAATTTTTTTTGTTATATTTTAAATCCATTTCATAATCAGGTATTTCATTTGCTATATGAGCTGGAAAACTAACCAATATAAGTAATGGAATAATCCATAAGTGTTCAATCCTGAATCCACCAAATGTGGTCCAAACATAGATTGGAATTAAAGGAAACCCAATCATATATGGAATGATACTAATTGGTTTATGCTTTGCATAAAGATTGTAAAATATTCCAATTAAATTTGCACCTTGGACGTAAAGGATTGACCAAAAACCAATTTCTGCCCAAAATCCAACACCAATTGAAAATCCAGTGAATAAAATAAAACAAGTTATTCCCCACCAGAAAGCAAATTCAGGAGTGACCCACCCATCAGTTATAGTTTTCCTTTTATCATAAAATGAATCTATTTCTCTGTCTATGTAATCATTTTGTATGCCACAAAAAGCTTGTTGGAAAAAAAGTGTTAATGTTAGAAAAATTACCGGTACAAAAGGGATTGCTCCAGAAACTAGATTGCTCAATAATTCACTGAAAGAAAGATCACCTTTCAAGGTTATTAAAGTAACAACCATTCCAATTGTTGTTGTTGTTATAACAGGTAAAAAATGCATTAATCTAAATGCACCAATAAAACCCTTCAAAAATTTGAATTGATTATTTACTTCACCAGTTAGTTCTGACACTCTAATCCCTGTTATTATGTTTTTAAAACCACATCTTTTGCATAATTAGTATTTTTTTCTATTTATTTTTATTGGATAATAAAAAATTAAATCTTCAATAAATGAAAGAAAATAATAAAACATAATTTTACTTTATATTGATTTTAAGATTCTGGAAATTTAAAGTTTCATTTTTCTGAATATAACAATAATAATTACTGTTACAATGAATATTGTAGATACAAATATCCAGAAAGGTGCTTGAACGAAAATCTCAGGATTTTCAGTAAATTCCTTAAAATTTACTCCTCCAATTGAAGCAATTAGATTTGGAATAGTAATCACAGCTGTTAGAACAGCAATCAATCTCATGGTATCATTCATTCGGTTAGAAGCTGAAGAAAGATAGATTTCTACTATGCTACTTACTCGATCTCGATATGTTGAACAAAGATCATTTGCTTCTAATATATGATCATATACATCAGTAAAGTAAGTTTGAGCTGTTTCACTTATAAAAGGAACTTTATCAACCGCTAATTCTCTTAATACCACTCTTTGAGGACGTATTGCTTTAAGTATTATCAAAATATTCGTCCTAAGATCAAATGTTGTATCTAATACTTCAGTTTCAGGTTTATGTACAACAATTTCTTCAATTTCCTCGATTACATCTTCGATTGTCTCGAGTAAATCAAGATAACCATCAATAAAAGTATCAATAATAACATATGACAAAAAAGCAGCATGATGAGTGATAATTCGTTTATTTTTCAAGAGGATTTTATTATGAACCGATTTTAAACTAATTCCTCCTCTCCTCTCTCTTATAGTAATAACATAATTTTCTCCAAGATACATAGCTATTTGATATTGTTCGAGCTCATCTTCTTCTTGTAGCTCTCTCACACCTGCAAGTATAATAAACAAATGATCAGGATATTCTTCTATTTTTGGGCGTTGATTTGCTTCCAAACAGTCTTCAATGGTAAGAGAATGGAACTTGAATACTTTTTGAATAATGTTTAATTCTTCGACTGTAGGTTCAATTATATCTATCCAAATTGTTCCTAAATTTTCCTGAACAGCAACTTCAATATCAGATTCATGCAATATTGAATCATCCGCTGAGTAGGATAATATTCTCTTTATCATTTGTTTTTCACTTCAATTCAAATTACTGAGTCTTATTGATAGGATTTTTCTCATTCCTTTTGTTGAATTATTTCGAACAAATTTTCATCTGGATCATTTAGAAGAAATGAAATAAATCGTTCTTGAGCATAAATTTCAGCATCAGGAGAGATAATATTGTTTTCCTTACATTGCTGTAAAAATGCTGCAATATCATCAACTTCTATTGCAAATACTCCTCCTTTTCGTATCGGAGCACCATCATTCAAAGGTTCAGGATAAAGATAATAAGCAGTATTTGGTCCTCCATCCGGATAAGCAAATACCACAAGAGTTTCATTTGAAATTATACAGCTCATGCCTAATTTTGCCATGAAAACTTTTGTCCTCTCTAAATCCGTTGAATGTAACCATGTTGATACTATTTTTTTACATTTCATTGAACTGAACCTCTTTCATTATTAATAAGAAAAGTTTCGCTTCTAATTTAAAGGTTATTTCCTATCTACTTCGAAGTAACTAGAATTTCCATTGAAGAAATTTTTATCACTAAAAACAATTAAAAAGATACTTTGTAATCTAAAATAAATATAACAATCTTAAAATGGATTAAAAAAATATGCCAATTATTGCTAAACCACCAATCTTCTATCGTGCATTTTGGAAAAAAAGAAATAAAAGTAATAAAATACCTAATATTCAGATTTAACATAATTTTTTAAGGGATTATTTTAATATATTATAGTATTTCATTAGAGGTCTCTACTATAAATATGGACTCAATGTGGTAATTAAATAGAGGTATTTGAAAAAGGGATGGTGTATTAAAAACGACACAAGTTCAAAATAAAAGAAGTAAAAATCAAAATATTCCAGAGGAAATCGATCAAGTATCAGCTGGTGGAGTGGTTTTCAGAAAATGTGATGATGACAAAGTTAGAGTTGCATTAATTAGAGATCAAAATACTCACAATTGGATTTTACCAAAAGGTCGAATTGAAAAAGGTGAATCCTTAGAGGATACTTCAATTAGAGAGGTGAAAGAAGAAACAGGTTTAAAAAACATAGAATTAGTGACAAAAATTGGTAAAACTAATTATTCATTTAGAACAAAATTAAAAGACAAATTCAAAAAAGAAGTTCACTTCTTCCTTTATGAAGATATAAAAGGTGATGAGAAAATCTGCGTGGAAGAAGATAATTTTGATAAAGGACAATGGTTTACTAAAGATGAAGCATTAAAAAGAATAGGTTTTGTTGCTCAAAGAAAAATATTAGATAAAGCATTTCAATTAATAGAAAATAATACAACATAGAAATTGATTTGTCAGTAATTTTTTTCAAAAGAATGTCTATTTTTGCACCATTTTTGGTAATTATTTATAGAATTTTTAGAAAAACTATTTATAAACCAAATCTTAATTAACAATTAACTTCCGAAAAAAATGTGAGGTAAAAAATTAGAGGATAAAAATCATGGCTGAAACCTGTTCTAAATGTGGGCTTCCAAAAGAGTTGTGTATGTGTCAAGCTATAGCTAAGGAAGAGCAAAGAATTAAAGTCCGAATTGAAACCCGAAAATGGGGAAGAGAAGTTACACTTATTATGGGTATTAACCCAAAAGAAGTTGATGTTCATACTTTAACCACTAAACTAAAGAATAAATGTGCTTGTGGTGGTACTTCTAAAGATGGTGTAATTGAACTTCAAGGTGATCATAGACATAGAATTAAACAACTCTTGTTAGCTGAGGGTTACGACAGTTCTAATATTGACATCCAATAATCATTTAATTTATTCCTATGACTTTATTAGAATAATTCTAAGACTTTTAGGTCTGCTGTCGGAAATCGACATTTAGTCAGCAATTCCGACTAACTACCTTTATTTTATATTAGATTAATTAATCATTTTTTAGAAGGCAATCTCCTGGTAAAATAGAAATTAATTCATCCAAAGCTGTTGCTCTTATTTTCTTGGTATCAGATTCATCCAAATTTTTAGCAAATATTTCAACAATTCTCTTTGCAGTTTTACTTTTGATTGTATCTCCAGGAACTACTTTTACAATCTTAGATTTATCAACATCTGGTAATGCTTGAATAGCTGCAAGTGGACCACTTAGTACATAAGCATTTTTTTCTTCTATTTTTGGATAAATGGCTATTTCAAGAGGAATATTCTTTAACTGATTTTTAGTACCGGAAATGATGAAAGAACCTTTGGCAAGATATTCACCAGATGGAGCAGAAAATGATACTTGATCCGGTGTTACATAAAATGTATCTTCAATACTTACTTTATCTTTCCAAGCTTTAGAATAACATACAGAAAAAATAGCTGCCTCATCTATTGTTGTTTGTGGTATTTTTTTGCCTTCACCTTTTATTATTACTACTGCTGCACCATGAATTTCAGCATGAAGAAAGAGATCACTTTTCTCAAGATACTTTTTAACTAATTCATTATTAGTTCTAAGATCTTTTCCAGCAATAACTAAAAATCCATCGGATGATTTAAACCAATGGAATTTTTCAAACCATTCTTTCTTTCTTTTCTCAATCATTACTGTCTCTTTTTGTGCTAATTGTTCATATCCCTCTTCTAATTTCTTAATTCTCTCATTTAGTTCATCAATTTTCTTTTGTGCACCAGGGATCTTGCTTTCAGATTTTTTAGCTCGCTTATACATATCACTCGCGTTATCAGAAGCAGATTTTAAGAAATCAAGTTCAACATCAAGTTCATCAAGTGTCACTATAACAAGCTTATTCTTTTCTTTGATCTCTTTTAAAATCCTAGCTCCTTTCATTCCTTTCTTCTTAGCTATTTCTAATTTTTCTTTTATCTCTGACCAGTCAACATTATTTCTTCTTGCATTGGTAATTGTTGTTAAAAGCTCGTCAATTTCAGTTAAATAAAGATACATTTTACTCCCTTTTTCTTTCTCTTCATCAGCTATATCTTGCATAGATTTCTTGTGCTCTTCTTGTTTTCTTCTAACTTCCACTAATTGCTTTACTTTTTTGTCTTCTACAGATAATTCAACGCTGGATACGTTCTCCATTTCAAAAGTACTAAAATATTCATCAATTATTTCACTAAAAGAACTACTTTTTTCTGCCTTGTAATCTTCATATATTTTTAAAGGATAAGGTACAATATCTTTTTTCTCTTTACCATCCTTTTCATAATATACAGTTGGTTCAAGTTTTCCTTTTACAAGGATTTTTCTTAAATCTTTTACAACTTTAAGTATAATTTCTATTTGTTCCTCAGTAAGCTTTGAAGGAGTAATTTTTGGATCTAATTCAGAACGTAGACAAATTTCTGTTGAATAATCTTTGTTGATATTCAAAACTTTAGAAATAGCAGTTTGGATGTCTTTTTCATCGGAATTTTTCAACTCCTCCCTTACCCAATTAAAATCAGCCTCAAGGAAATTTTTTCCGGTTGTAGGAGGAAATTGAAAATCAATACCTGGATGTATATCTCTATCTCGCATTCTCTTATAATTTTTTGCGACATAGATTCTATTTTCAGGACTGATTAAAATGACATTCCCCTTCCCAAATAATTCAATAATAAGAGTGTATACTTTCTCTTGAGCTTCAAATTCCATAACACAAACACGATCGAAATCATATTGGTAAATATTCTTTAACCATTTACCTTTGATGTGAATTCTAAATGCTTTACATAAACCAGAAGGTTCGGGAGGAAAGTTGCGCTTAAATTTCGTAAGATGAATACGTTTTCCAGGTTCTACAACAAGGACTTGTGTTCCCTCTTGTTTTGTTCTAAATCTGAAAAAGAAGATATTATTAAATTCAAAAATGTTTTTAAGTTCACTACCACCTAATCGCTGTGTAAGCTCAGTAATGATAGCATTTATATCGAAATTAGTCATATTTGCTTTCAAAGAGGTCACCACCATGAATAAAAAAACAAAGAAAGATAAAGTTTCCTCAAGTTCTAAAAGTGATATAAAAAAGCAGGAAAAAGAAGATATTGATATGAGTGAATATGAGGAAGACTTTGATGGTGAATATGAAGAGGATCAATCTGAAACAGATACCCTCGATTATAATGATTATGAACTTCCTGAGGACTTTATCCCTCCAGATAAGGAAGGAGAAAAAGAAGATCTTAATTGGTTACAAAGAAAAAGAAAACAATTAGAAGATATGGATAACTATCAACGACTTTATTGGATAAAAGTTCTTTCTGGTATTATTGCTGGTATGGTCATTGGATTGGCTGGTGCTACAACTGGTTGGTGGCTCTTTCTTATGATAGGACTTTATGCGGTAATTACTACTGGAGGTTTCTTTTTATTCAAATTAGAGTGGAGTTGGAAAGAAATACTATTTTCCGGATTCTTCCCATTTGTTGCATTATTTTGGATGTTTTGGACTCTAATGTTTACATCTCTATATGCCCCATCTTTCTCAGATTGGTTTAGTTTACTAATTATTACAACTACAATGAATGAAACTACAACAACCTATGTTACTACTATAACTCAAACAACAACAGCAGCAGGATTTCCAATATTAACAATAATTTTTACCATTGTAGCTACTCTGGGATTATTACAATTCTTACTACGTAGAAGAAGAAATCTTGATTAAAAAATTAAAAAAATAGGATTAGTTTTAATCCTTTTCTTAATCTTTTCTATTATTCATCTGCACATTGGAGAAATATTTCTAAATAATTTTTATTTTCATGTTCAGATACAGATAGTTTTCCAGAATAATGTTTTAAACATTCATTAACAATAAAAGGTCCCATATCTTGAAATTCCATAGCAGAAACTGATACTTGTAAATCAGAAGGATGCTGTAAATTTCTTTGATCGTAGATAAGACCAGCTTGAAATGAATAAAAAGTGATTTTATAATAGCATTTTTCTTCAATTATTTCTTTGTCGAAATCTATCCTAATTCTAATTTTTGGACTTGGGTCATGTAATATTGCGATCAATAAAATTTCCATAATAATGTGAGATAAATTATTATCAGCTATTACTTTTCGAGGTTCACTTAAATCACATAAACATTCAAAATTTCTGTTACTGTAATCTTCTTTTAATCGATTTAAAGCAGTATTTACTACATTAGTTAGATTGATATTTTCGAGTTCTAGAGGAGCTTGTTCTATTGTCTGATATTTTCTAATATTTCGAGTTAAACGGGCATTTTTCCTAATGGATTCCTGAAAGAGTTGCAGGACCTTGTTTTGTTCATTTGTAGGATTAAGCTTTTCTATATGAACCATTGTTAGAAGAAGTGATTGATTCAATTCATCAACATTATTTACAAGTAAATCATTAAGAAATCTTATCTCTTTATTTGCTATTTCTAAATCTTTTAGAAATTTCTGATTTTCAAATTTTAAGATCTGTTTTAATCTAACATCATCAAGAGTTCTGATAAGTTTATCCGTACTAATTGGTTTCTCGAGATATCCACCAAGCTCAAATTGGATAGATTTAATTGCAGAATCAATGGATGCAAAACCAGTTACTATTATAAATTCAGTATCAGGGCTTATAGCTCGAAGTTGAGAGATTAAATCCATACCAGTTATATCAGGCAAATTTAAATCAATTACTGCAATATTAAAAAATTCTTCAGCAATTTTTTCTTTTGCTTCTTCACCAGTACCAACACTTGAGTTATTTGTATAATTGTTCCGTTTTAGTACTTCCTCATATACATCGCGAAGGTCTTTATCATCATCTACAATAAGAATTGTAGTTTTTTCTCTATTTTTACCATTCGCACTCATATGTTATACTTCCTTGATTTATTAAATTCACCACTAAATCATTCCTTTTACAAAACCTATTTCTTTTCAATGAATGAGTTTTTGCTTCTCAATCTAGGATTCCAATATCTGCTTTTAAAACTTATTTTACTAGCAAATCTTCAAAATTGAATTAAAAACTAAAATCCTTGCTACTAAAATAATAAAAGATTTAATTTAAGAACTATGGAGGCAAAGGTATAATTTTACTCAGAGATAAGATGTATACAACTATGTTTCCAACTAATGTTAGTATATTTAAAATTAAACTATTACTTTTTTTCTATATTTTTCTATATTCTTCTAATCTCTGAATTTTATTTGTTAAACGAGATTCTTCAGCAGCAAATCCCATAAAATGTGATTCCATGGCAATTGAAACATCTGATAAATTGTTTAACTCTTTTGATACCTCACTTAGAAAAACAGCAGTAAAAGCATCCATAATACCTTTATCTCCACCTCCATGACCTTTAGTTTGAAAACCTTCTTTGTGTAAGATTTGTATTTTGCCAAATCTAAAATCTGTAAAAGTAATTAACTCTTCATTATTTCGAAATACTCCACGTATTACTCCATTTGTTCCAAATATTCTCAATTCTCGACCTTCATGTTCTGAAAGACCATGCATTGTTAAGGTTGCTGTTGCTCCACTTGGAAAATTAAACGTAGATATTTGGTGATCTGGAACATCATTACCTGTTTTGTAAATACATAGACCAAATGGTCCTTCTTTTAATGCTTTCATTTTGCTTTCAAGTGTAAAATCAGTTGTTATTGAATTCACTGGAAATTGATCCCAATTTTTTGTTTGTCTAATATCTTTACTAAAAAGAGAGAGAAAGTTTTTGGTTTTTTGTGATTTAAGAATCATTTTAGTGATAAATCTTAGAATTTTAGATGGAGAATATTGTGCAATTCTTATTAATGGTTCTAGTTCCAAGTATAAACGAGGAGCATACCAAGCACATTCTTCAGATATTGGACATCCATCTATGCAACGCTCAGGGGAATTTGGTGGTGCATTGTCAATTTTATAATGAGTTAATTCACCAATAGAAAATACTGCAGTTGGTTTTTCATTCATAATCCAAAATATAAGATCTAGATCATGACATGTTTTAGCTAAAACGATTGGAGCTGAAGTATCTCTATTCTTATAAGCTCCTCTTACAAATGAATGACCAAAATGCCAATAGGAAACATTTTCTGAATGATCATAATGAATTATTCTGCCTAGTTTCCCTGATTCAACAAAATTTTTTATCTTTTTGAAAAACTCTGTATATCTTAAAACGTGACATACTTGCACAAAACGACCTTTTTTCTTTGCTAGTTGGGCAATTTCTAAACATTCTTCTAATTTAGGAGCAATTGGTTTTTCCAAAACGAGATCATAATCAAGTTCTAAGGCTTTTATTGCTGGTTTATAATGAATCTGATCTGGAGTACAAATAAAAGCTACTTGGGCTATTTTTGAGTTTTTTTCAGATAGAAGTTCTTCCCAAGAAGAGAAGACATGCTCATCAGGAATTTTATGCTCTTTTTGAAAACGAGTTCTTTTAGTTTCATTAAGATCAGCTACTGCAATAAATTTTAATCGAGAAGGATTCTCAAGGGCATACTTACCATATGCATCCAAACCTCGAGTTCCAGCACCAATTAGAATTGCAGTAATGGGTTTTGCAGTTTTTTTTCCCAATTTAATCAACTATTATATAGTTTATATAGAAGATTAGCAAGTTTCTCTATTTATTAGAATTTGGTAAAAAAAAATAGTTATTTTATTGAAGATAGGAAATAGAAAAAGAGACCTCATTGAGGTTCTTAGATTAGGATATTTTCTTCTATCGACGCCATCTTCTTGTTGGTGCTCGTGGGTCAGGATGGTGTGGATATTGTCTCCACCATCGTACTACTCCTCTCCTTACTGGAGGAGCCATTCCTCTTCGTCTAAATCTCCATGGTCTCAAAAAGTTTAGAAAAGTTGAAACGCAACAGCATGCACACATGAAGAAACCTAATATTGCAATTATGACAATCCACCATATATCAGAAGAATCAAGAGCGATAGAAAGTTCATTCCCTCCATTTATGACTGTTAAGACATTAATGATGTTTGGCATAAATAGTAAATATTCTTCTTTATTATAAAATCTTTAGTGAAAAAGGTTAGGAAATAAAAAAAGGATTGAATAAAATAAATAGATTTTTTACCTTTTTTCTGATATTTTCTCAAGGGAACGTGCAATACGATCCAGATAACTTTCTAAATTTCGTGATAAATGCTCAACAGTTCTTTGAAGATCATAAACTGTTCTTTAGACACTCTCAATTTCTCGTTCAATTCCATCATAATCACTCATAATAATCACATTTCGATTATTTTATAGGTTAATTATTCATAAAAGGTGTTTATATTTTATGTTTTAGAAATTATTAAAAGGAATTGAAAAAATAATAGAATAGTTTTTTGAGGGAGAAATTACTTTATATTTACTAATTGGTGAGAATTATGAAAAAAAACCAAATAATTAGTGGATTAATTTTATTTTTATTCTTGTCGACTATTTTTAATCCTATTTTTCTAGTATATTCAATCAGAGGAGATACTTATCAAGGGAATATCTGGATTAAAGAAATTCAAGATACTAATAAGGATAAAATTGATGATGAATTAAATGATAAAATTAAATTTACTACCAGTAATTATTTGGATGTTGTTCTTCAATATGATAGTAGTATTAAGAAAGTCGATTTGAATAGATTAAGGGGATTAGATGTAAAAATTCTAAGTGGTTCTTGGGATTTAGGAAGGAGAATACATGTTTCTACAAGCAAAGAAATTTTGAAAAAAATAACTTCTCTTCCAGGTTTATCTCATATTACTTCTTCTGAAAAAAGATTAATTATGGTAGCCATCGAAGGTGCAGATTTTACAGATTTAGAGAAATTAACTAAATTCAAAGGTGTCGAGATTTTTTGGAATGTAGGTTGTGCACTTATTCCCTACTTTTCTGGTATTGAAAATGATATTAAAAATCTAGGAACTTATAATGCTATTATCGATTCAACGAATATCTATTATCAAACAACTACTATACCTGATATCTCCGATAATTATGAAATTAACACTATTACAAATGCAAATACAATCAATGCATCTAGTCTATGGAATCTAGGATATAATGGTACGGGTATCAAAGTTGGAAATATTGATACTGGAATAAATCACTTGCATGTAGATTTAGCAGGTAGAATTAATGCTAGTCAAAGTTTCGTTTTAACTATTTATGGTTATGATGAAGATGACTTAACAACAACTGATCCCAATGGGCATGGTACACACACTTCTTGCAGGAAATGGAACAGATGATCCAGCATATCCAGGCATTGCTCCTTGTAGCGAATTAATTTTTGCTAAAGTGGGTGTTTCTGCTACTTTACCTTCAGTAGTGGCTGCATTGGATTGGTTAATTACTAAAGGAGCTGAAACTGTAAATCTTAGCTTTGGTGGTCGAGATTCTACTGGTAAAGATATTGTAGAAATTGCTTTTAGTAATGCTGTTAGAAATCATGACATTTTAATTTCCGTTTCTGCGGGAAATGAAGGAGCAGATGGATTCTATTCAGCAGGAACGCCTGGAACAACTGATGATGTAATAACAATTGGTAATGTTAATGATATATATAATCCTCCGACTATTGTATATTCTAGTTCAAGTGGTCCCACTGCTGATGATCATATGAAACCTGATCTCATGGCTCCTGGTTATAGTATTTTATCATGTTATTATCTAGGCACAACGGGATATATTTCTAAAACAGGAACTTCTATGGCAGCACCTCAAGTTACTGGTGCAATTGCTTTACTGATTCAAGCTTGTAAAGCAAATGGAATTGATTATAATCCAGGATTATTAAAAGGAGCTTTAATGAAAACAGCAGAAATAATAACACCCATTACATCAAATAATCTACTTATTCAAGGAAGAGGAGTTGTTAATGTAGGAGCAGCCTGGAATTATATTTTAAACTCCGAAAAAGAAAGCTTAACACCAATAATTGGAGCTTGTAATCCAATTCAAGAACCTTTACATTTTTGGTCTACTCTTCTCCAAGGACAAATTGCAGAGCAATATTTAACTTGCGTTTCTCCTTTCAAAACAGATCTCTCAATTGAAACAAATGGTGATACTGCTGATTTTATCACAATTGATACAATTCCAGAACAGTATACTGCAGTAACAAAAGTTATCTTTGAAATTCCAATTGATGCAAACTTAGGTAGCTATACAGGGCAGTTAACCTTCAAATATAAAACCTACACTTTGGATACTGTAACAATAAATCTTGAAATAACTGAAAGTAACGGTCATAGAATGTTGTTAAATTATAGAACTACTGATTATAGTATCGATCATATGTATGGGCAGTTTAAGGAATTTACAGAAGATATTCTGATTAATGATTATGTTATCAGCGAACAAAATGTAATTTTAGATAGTACGATATTAGCTAATTATGAAGCTGTTTGGTTACCAGATCCATTTAATTATTATTATCCTTTAGGGGACTATGAAGATTATTCAATTGTAGAAACAAATCCATATTGGGCAGTAGGTGAAATTGATGCTCTTACTGATTTCGTCGAAAATGGAGGCACAGTATTTTTCTGTTTCATAGGACAACTAACAAATGCTGAAGAAACACTCTTATTGAATACAAATGTTAGTGCAGTTAATGAATTCACAGAGCAATATGGAATTCATGTTCGGAATACTAATTGGACAGCTCCAACACAAACAGTTGTTGATACCGTTGGTATTCATCCTTTAATATTAGGAGTTGAATCAATCAATCACTTTGGATGTTCATTAGAACTTTCTGGTGATGCAGTACAATTGACGGAATTAAGTGCTGGTTCTGAATATGCTACTTGTGCTATTACTCAAACTTCTGGTGGAGGAAGAGTTATTGTTTTAACTACGAATTTTGTTTTAGATAATGATGGTTTCAATGACTTGTACGATATTGGGCAAACTCAAAACAAACAGTTTTGTAGAAATTTAATCAGATGGGGAACAGCTAAACATAGAATAAATCTAATAAGTGCGATTGAGGATGAAGGAAAAATAACAGTAACGTATGAATATCAAAATGGTCCTGGAGCAGATTTTGGAGGATATGTTATAACTCCTTCATTTGAACAGATAAATCTTGTTTGGAATGAGATTGAAACTGATATTTGGCAAACAAACTATAGTTTTTCAGAATTAGGTATACATCATTTCTTTCTTGAATGTGGTCCAACAGGAATAGATGATTTTGATTATTTTATTTTTAATGCAGATCAAATAGCAACAGAACCTTCACCTAGTCCAACTCCTTCAAACACAACAACACCTACAACAACTACTAGTGAAACAGGAATTATTTTTCTTGCAGTAGTAGTATTTTTTATGGGAGGAATTTTAATTCCAGTTATAATCAAAAAATATCGAAAATAAAAATTGAGGTGTTTTTTTCTCTGAAATATTTTACTGCTAAAAAAATTAAAAGAGATGATTTTAATTCTTGAAAGTTATGAAGCAACAAATTGTAACCTCAACGAGAAAAATTGAATTTCGAGAAATTTCTATTCCGGAATACAAAGAGAATGAAGTTTTAATAAAAATCATGCGAATTGGTATTTGTGGAAGCGATATTCATGTTTTTTATGGAAAACATCCTAGTACTCCCTTTCCGGTTACACAAGGACATGAAGTCTCTGGTGAGATTATAGAAATAGGAAATAAAGTTGACAAATTCAAACCAGGTGATAAAGTCACTATACAACCACAAGTAGTTTGTGGTAAATGTTTTTCGTGTTTAAAAGGCAATTACCATATTTGTGAAAATCTGAAAGTGATGGGATTTCAGACCACTGGAACAGCATCTGAATATTTTGTAACTTCTGAAGATTTATTAATTAAATTACCTGACAAAATGACTTTTGACCAAGGAGCTATGGTAGAACCTGTTGCAGTTGCTTGTAGTGCTTTAAGAAAAGTAGACAATATTAAAGATATGAAAATAGTTATTATAGGTGGGGGTCCAATTGGAAATCTAACAGCCCAAGCAGCTAAAGCAATGGGAGCAGAATCAGTCTTAATAACTGAAATTAATGATTTCCGTTTAAAATTAGCAAAAAAAGTAGGAATAGATTATACAGTAAATACTAGAGATAAAAACCTTTCAGAAGAAATAACAAAAGCATTTGGTCTAGATAAAGCTGATTTGATTATTGAATGTGTTGGATTTGAGAATACTGTAGAAGAAGCAATTTCCAATGCAAGAAAAGGAACTGATATCATTCTTGTAGGTGTATTTGGTGAAACACCAAAGGTTGATTTGAATTTAGTACAAAATCATGAATTAAGATTAATTGGTACTTTAATGTATAAAAAAGAGGATTATCTAAAAGCAATAGATTTAATTCAATCAGAAAGAATTCTGGTAGAACCTTTAATTACTAATCATTTTTCATTTCTAGATTACGAAAAGGCATATGATTTCATTGAAAAAAATAAAGAAAAAGTAATGAAAGTAATGATTGATGTTAATTAAAATGAAAATTTTATGATACACTGTAAGATTATAATTTGATAATTCTAGAGTTTACAATTAGCACAAATTGTTTAGGCACTAGGAAGTCTATTTAGTATTTTTTTTTCTTAAGAGATTTCTGTAATTGCTTCAGAGGGTATTTGTTGCAAACAATGTGGACAAGATCCATTTATTTTTACCCATTCAAAGAGATGTGAAAAATGCCCTTTGGTTTCACATAAATCACACATTCCAACTTTATCGCCAAAGGATATTGGTAATTTACAAACATTACAATAGGTTATCTTATTTCCACAATTCGAACAAAATTCTGCATGATTTTCTATTGGGAAATCACAGAAATAACAAGTATCCTGTCTTGATTTGGGAATTGGAGAGAAATCTGTTTCAATTTGTGGAAGAGTTGATTGAGATTGTTCTAGTTTTTTTCTGGATGATATAGCAACTCCAATAGTTATTGCAGCTACAAGTAGTGCAACAATAGCAACAATAGCAACAATTGGTATTGAAGTAAAATCCAAAATACCTCTTTTATATATAAAAGCAAAAGCTCCACCTAATATTAATAGACCACTTAATGAAAAAATCTTTATTTTTGTTTTATTCAATTTTTCTTACTTTCCTCAACTATCCTAGAGTATATATGACTAATCACTAAAATAAAACTAACTTTATTTCTGATAATTTCTCTAATCGATTTCTTTAAATCTATAATTATTTTTAAAAAATTAATTAGTGTGTTACATTTTTTCTTCTTTTTTTGTTATTATAATTCCTCGTTTTGCTAATTCATTATTGAATATTTCAAATGGAATATCCATTACAGGAGAAAGAACTCCTTTTTTCACTACTATTTTATTTGCTAATAGATGTGCACCAATACTAGCAGTATATCCAACAGTACGATTCATCGCTGTAAAACCTGTTTCCAAATCACGTTTATCAACCATTTGATAAGTAACTCTTCTTTTTTCACCATTTCTGTATCCTATCAATTCAATCAATAGTATTGCTAAATCTCTTTCGTTTGGTTGTAATTGGATGTGAGGTTCTATAATTTTAGCTAAGAATTTTCTGCGATTAATCTCCATCCCATTTATTTCAATTGGTTCGTCATCTAGTAAATGAAGATCAACTAGCTTTTTCCAGAATTCACTATGACCAGGCCAACGCATAGTAAATCTAGCAACAGATTGTAGAGTATTATATTCCTTAGAACCATTATTTATGCCTATTAATTCTAAATATTTTAGAGCATCACCATTAGGAAATGCCTCTAAATCACCCACACCTTCGATTTCTACGGAATGAATGTTTTTTGGATCGAACATTTCATTTTCTTTTATTTCTTGAATCTTCCCTTCTTTGATTAATTTGCCAGCTCTAAAGTATGATCTCAATACACCTTCAAAAGTCCAAGTAAATTTATAATTCAAAGGATTATCTCGAGCAGAAAGCTCGGGTATACCTGAACCATAACTATGAATTACTTCTATTTTATCAAGATTTTTTCTTGCTTCTCCTAATATTACTAAATCAATACCTGGATCAAAACCAAATTCAGGTAAAATAGTCATCTCCTTTCTTTCAACTTCTTTATTTAATCCCTTAATGAAATTTGATGCATAACATGTGTTGACTAAATTTACTCCAAATTTAACAGCTGTTGAAGCAATTTTATCTATAAAATGCACTGGTAAAAGATCAATAACAATATCTGGTTCCAGGTTAAATAACTCATTAATATTTTCTTGACTATTTACATCAAAAAAATAACTGGTAACATTTTTGTAGTTTTTATTTTTAAGATATTGTCCTAAGGATTTAATATCATAATCAGCTACAATTATTTCATTAAACTCTTTATTTTGAACCATATCATATAATGCTGCTTTCCCTTGCAATCCAACGCCTAACAAAAGTACTTTCATAAATAGTATTAGTGATTCAAAATAATAAAAAAGATATCTCAAAAAAAGTAATTTCAGTGTTAGTTTTTTTATGATTATGAATTTTTTAACTAAATTTAGAAAAAAAAAGAAAAATTATTAAAAATTCTAAATGTTTTTTATTAGTTTTACAATATTATACATTAGAAGTACATAGGTTGATAGTTCCAAAGTTTATAGTAGTCACCAAGTATTTGAGCTGCAACACGAAAATCAGCAATATCAATCTTTTTTACTTTTATTTTAAGAATTTCACCAAATGCTTTGATAGCAGCCATCACTTCCATTTCTGCAAGAGCACCATCAGTTATCATATAATGACTAAATAATCTTTTATGATGATTTTTAGGATAATCTTCTTTTTCAGGACCATTAAAATTAGTAACTAAGATTGAACATGCACGTAATAAACGATCGAGATCAACTCGATGGGTAATTTTGTACTGTTTGATAAAATCCTTTGAAAAACTAATATTTTTACCTAAATTTTCATTAAAAAAAGTTTCAGGTAATTTTTCTTTTTGAATATCTTCATAGGCAGAACCTGGTGACATTACCATTTTCATTCCCATGGAGATCATTATTACATCCGTACCAGCTTTTTTTAAATAGCTCTTCCCTATATCGAAATTATAATGAAACATGCCATATACTTTTACATTTACTTTTTTTAAATATTCTTTAAATAAAATTTTTTGGAAAAATGCAATATATTATAAACAGACCGTTCTCTTTAATCGAAGAAGGTAAAGTAGAGTTGATTAAATGAGCAAATTAAAAAAAATATTAATATTAGTGATTTCTATTTGCTCATTTATAATTTCAATTTCTGGTTTACTTATGTTAATTTTAATCGAAAGCGTTTTAGGATTTTCTTTAGGGATCGCTTTTTTATTAATTGGATTAATTATTACAATAATATCATTTATTTTAATAATTGATAAAAGAAGAAGAGATAAGCCAAGTGAAAATAATGAAATTGCTTATGAACTTTTGAAAAATAAAATTAATAATCAAAAATTCGAAGAAAAAATTAATAAAACTATTTATTTTAATCCTGATTTATCTCTAAAAGAAAAAGCGATAAAATTACTCGAGATTGGAATGAAACCTATTCAAATTCCATTACTTTTTGATTTAGATAAATCTCAAATTATGGAATTGGAACAAATATTCGATGAAGAAATTGGAAAAGAAAAAATATCATTTGATTTTGAACTAAGAGAAGAAACAAGAAATCTAATGTCTAATAGAAAAAATCATGTAAAGAAGAAGAATCATTTAAAATTAGTTGCGTTAGTTACACAAAAAGGTGTGAATTTTTTAAAATCAGCATTTGATTTTCAACTCAACGTCGATGAAAAGAAATCTGATCTTATGAAAGCAATAAGCTATTTTGAGGAAGCGTTGAAAATTGAAAGTAGATTTCTTTTAGCACATTTAGGAATGATTCAAATTTATATTAATCTGTTGCAATTTAATCTAGCTAATGAATGGGAAGCAAAAGCAGTTATGTTTAATAGTGTAGAATATACTAATGAAGCAATTAAATTAACAAAAATGATTATGGGTAGGAAAAAAGAGATCGAATGATATAAAATGATAATTAATTTTTTTGAAGCTAATTTCGGTTATTAACTTTATGAGTTTGAATTTGAAATCTAAAAATTACTTGAAATAATTTAACTTCTTTTTCAAATCATAGAAATTAAAATAAAAGGCAGTATAATACTTAATTCAATATCAAATACTATTTTAAAAATGTGTTGAACTGATGCAAAGAGAAATCAATGAATTGGAATATCTTACACTTGCTGTCGGACAGCCATTCAATATAGCAGTAATGCTAAAAATAAAAGGTAGTGTAGAGTTAGATCTTTTGGAATCAACTTTTGAGAAACTCCAAAAAAAACATCCGCTATTACGAGCAAGAATAATTTTTAGTGAAAAAAATATTCCATTTTTTACTTCTGAGGGAGTAGAATCAATACCAATTACAGAAATTATGCGGATAGATGAAATGCAAGCAATGAATGAATTTCATAAACAACTTACTACTCCCTTTGATTTAAGTGATAAGAATTTACCACTAATAAGAGTGACTATGTTTTCTTCTCCTGAAATTTCTGAATTAATTATCTGTTCACTTCATGCAATTTCTGATGGTTACTCAATGGTTTTTTTGGTTCGTGATATGTTGAAATTTTTGGCTAATCCCAATGAACCAATTAATCCAATTGAATTACCAGGAAAAGAAGTTGATCTATTAATCCCAAAAGTTAAGAAAATACTTCCAAAAACATCATTTTTCTCAAGAGTTGTTTATATTTTATTACGAAGCTATAATTTTTTGAGATACACATTTACTGGTAAACGAAAAACAGCTGAAATAAACATAAAAGAAAATGAGATGGATATTTATTCTACAAAATTAACTGAAGATCAAACGACAGATTTTCTTGCTAGATGTAAAAAAGAACGAGTAACAGTACATAGCGCAATCAGCACATCTTTTGTTCAAGAACTACCAATTATTGGTGCGCCAGTAAATTTACGCAATAGATTGAATCAAGATATAGGAGAATCTTTTGGATTTTATTCAGGAGTAGCTGTCTATAAGAGGAAATATAGAAAATCTCAAGATTTCTGGCAAAATGCAAAAAGTGTTCAAAGAAAATTGCTTAAAGGTTTACGTGATAGAAAACTTTTCATACTCCAAAAGATTTTTTCCAAAAAAGCTCCTTTGAATCTTTTAAGGAAAATTGGAACATATTATATTGAAATTGTTACTAATAAAAAACCATTCTCAATTGATAATCTTGGATTATTAGATTTTCACTTAAAGGATATTTCTTTTGAAAAATTACCCATTATTGAATCATTCTTTGGTGGCATAACAAGTTTTCTTGATGCTTTCATCGTTCTCTTTTATACATTGAAAAATGAAATGCACTTTTATTTCCACTATACAAAATCAAAATACTCTCGAGAAGAAATTGAATTATATGCAGAAACAATCAAAAAAAGATTGAATAAGGCAATTTATGAAACTTGAAAAAATAGACAAATCAATATTATTCTATTTTCTCAAAATCTAGTGATACGGAATTAATGCAATACCTTAAGCCTGTTTTATCTCTTGGTCCATCATTAAAGACATGTCCAAGATGTCCGCCACAATTTTTACACATAACTTCGATTCGAATCATACCATGCGAAATATCGCGTTTCTCAATGATCTTGTCCTTATCTATTACATCATAGAAACTAGGCCAACCGCAACCAGAGTTGAATTTAGTATTAGATGTAAAAAGCTCTACTCCACATCCTTTACATTTGTATATACCCTTTTCTTTATGATTCCAAAATTCGCCTGTAAAAGGTCTTTCAGTGTCTTTCTCTCTAAGAACCTTATATTCTATTTGTGATAATTCCTTTTTCCATTCTTCTTCAGTTTTTTCTCTAACAGAATTCATATCTAATCATTTCTTATTTTAGTTTAATTCATATAGAAATAGTTGTCCAGACAATTTATTGTTATGTCTTTAATTGTTAATATGTTTTTTAATACTAAATTCATTTTATAAAGTGTTGATAAAAATATAGCTAACAAATATTCCGTTCTAATCTATTAGAAATTAATATTAAATTAACAGAAAATTCTCTTTACTTTTCATAATTAAAAGAAATAGAAGAAAAATAAAAAAGTACTAGTTTGAAAAATAACAATTAATGAAAGTTATAATTCAACTAGGAATGATTAATCAATAGATATTACTAACTAATATCTTCTGGGTTTTCTTTTTCTGTAACAATCTTGACAGTAAACTGGTCGTTCTCCATCTGGTTTGAAGGGAACTTCAGTTTGTTGACCGCAATCTGCACATTGAACTTGATGCATTTCTCTTTGTGGTCTGTCGTAGTTACCGTATCTACTCATTTTATATTTTCACCAAATATTTGTGTTATACATATTAAACAGAAAATAAGTCTAAAGAATAAATTTTAAGAAATTAAACCCGAAAGCCTATTGTTAAAAAATACTTCATTCCTATCTCAATGTTTTATTAAATGTATACGATGGTAAACTTCTGCTTTAGCTTAATAAAGCTTTGTTTAATGCTTTATAACCATAATAAAAGTGATTTGCATTTAAAATCAGAGCTTATATGCGACTCTCCAAAAATATTCATCAATTTTGATATTGGATTCATCGAAATTTTTGACATGTTTGCTAAAAATAGAAATAAGATCTTTTGTAGTATAATAATTCTTCAACACATAATGTTCACTATTGTCACTTGTAGTTCTAAGTCGATAGGTATTGGGATCATTTGGAAAAGAAATAAGTCTACCATCAGGTAGGAATTTAGGATTATTATCACAAATAAAAACATATGATTTGGGTTGAAGAGCACGATGAAAACCTTCAAGAAATGAATCTATGCGATCTTTTGGAATATGAGAAAACCAGAAATTTGCTAAACCACCATCAAAGGTTTGTTTAAAAGAATGTAAATTATAAGCATCCACAATAGTAAATAAAACAGGACAACTATATTTTTTCTGTTTAGCAAAGTATAGAACCTCTGGGAGTATATCAGTAGCAACAATTTGTTTAGCAACAGAGGAGAGGATTTTGGTCCAATAACCAGTTCCACAAGCAATCTCAAGAACAGATCTATTATCCAAGAAATTTGTTAATAATTCTGCGGTTTTCTTATTACCTTGTTTTATTGCTGGTTCACATTCATAATAAAAACGCTCGTAATCTGGAGCCCATTTACGATAATATTCTTCCATAAATATTCAAACCTAAATAATATATAAATTTATTATTACAAGTCTAAAAAAATTTTTTACTAAATTAAAACCAGACGAGGGCACTTTATTACAAATTTTTCTTGAATTTACAAAAGGAAGAGAAGGTTGAAGAGAAATTACTTGTTAGTAGTGAAAAATTTAGGAAATATTTTAATCCTATTACTTTTAGTTTTTTAATTATGATTTTTAATCCAAAGAATTTGAAGATTGAAGAAAGAAACTATAATTTCATAAAAGAATTAGATGAAATTCTTAATTTTCCTATTTTAATTGAAACAAATAGTACAGAAAAAGATAGTCCAGAACAAATGAATGTTATTTTTGTAGAAAATTCTTTGATAATATCAATTGAAATCATCGAAGAGATTAATTCTCTGCCAAACAATATTAATGGTCTATTAAATCTACAAGTTCTTCGAATAAAACTAACTAAATTTGATAAATTTCCAGAGGATATTTTCACAATTACGTCATTAAAAGAATTATACTTAGATCTTCCTGATGATTTAGAAATTCCCAGTGGTATAAACAAATTAACTGAACTAAAAATTATTGAAATATATAAAGATACAATGAACGCATTCCCAGAAGCAATATTAGGTACTACTTCTCTTGAAAAAATTTCTATTTTTTCTCTTTACGATACTGGATTTCATTCAATTCCAGATGGAATATCAAATCTAACTAATTTAAAAGAAATAGTAATGAAGATTTATGATATTGATGAGTATTCTAATTATGGAGGATATTTTGAATTTATTTTACCTAAATCATTCGGAAATCTAAAAAAATTAGAGAGAATTGAACTATCAGAATATTTGCTATTAACAATTCCAACAGAATTTTCAAATTTATCAAATCTAAAATATTTAGACTTGCAAAAAAATAGATTTAAAGAATTAAATTTCTTAGAAAACGTAAAATCTCAAAAATTAATACATCTAAATTTAAATAACTCAAACATAATGAATATTCCTTTTGAATTCTTTATCAATAATCAAAATATTGAATATTTGAATTTAAAAGAAAATAATATTAAAAATATCCCTGAAACAATTAAGAATTTAAAGATTTTAAGAGATTTAGATTTAAATAACAATCAAATTGAATTTTTACCTAATTCTTTTTGTTATTTAGAAAATTTAGAAAAATTAGATTTAAGCTCAAATAAATTGAAAGAATTACCAAAGGATTTTGGAAATTTGGTTAATTTAAAACTGCTTTTAATAATAGAAAATCAATTAAACTCGCTACCATCAAGTTTTGGTCTATTAAAATCAATGGAAAAATGCATAATATCAAGTAATAATCTTATAGTACTTCCTGATAGTTTTATATCAAATAATAATCTAAAGAAACTTGATATATCGAGAAATAATCTAAAAGCTATACCAAATTCAATTGGAAACTTAGAATGTCTTGAAGAATTGATTCTAAATAAAAATAAAATAGAACATTTACCAAAATCGCTAAATTCGTTAAGAAACATGAAGAAACTAGTTTTAAATTTCAATAAAGTGAAAATAATTCCTGATTCATTTAATTCATCACAAGCATTAGAAAGACTTGAAATCGGATTTAATTTAATTGAAGAATTGCCAAATTCTATTAAAAATTTGAAAAATGTGAAATTTATTTTTCTTAAACAAAATAATATTTCTAAATTTCCTAAAGCTTTGATAGAAATAGAGTCTTTAGAATATCTAAACTTAGAGAGAAACAACATAAGTGATATCCCTGAAGAAATTAGTAGATTCAAGAATTTAAAGAAACTATTTTTAGGCGATAATCCAATATTAGAATCATCGGTAAAGTTCATTAGTGATCTTAAATTTGAAATTTCATTTAATTAATTATCCCGATTTTAATAATCCAAAAGCTCAATTGTGATAATCTCCATAATTATTGAAAATAATTGAATAATTTACAAGTATTTAGGTTTTGAAAAAAAACTTGAATAAACAACAAATTTTCTTATTAGGAAAAAGGGTTCTAAGCACATTATAAATTACTCAAAATAAATGTTAATGAAAGAAAAAAGTGGAAAGTGAGAATCAAAAAAAATGATTGAAAAAATCGAAAAACAAAACTCAAAATCCTTAAACAAAAATTAAAACCGGACGAGGGCTCATGCCCCCGTCGCGGGAAAAGGGAGTTTAAATAGGGGAGAGAGGTTTATGGGGAGAATCTAAGGGAAATAAGAATAAGTCTCTTAGATTCTTGAACTATTCTTGGTTCACCACCTTAAAAAACTTTTGGAAATGGGTTGGGAATAAGGCATTTTTCCGTTCTTTTGCGGAATAAAAAATTTATTCTTTTTTATTATAAATTACCAGTTGTCATAATTTTATATTTTTTTTTCAATTATTTTTTTGAATTTTATTTTTAATTTATTCTAATATTTCTTCTTTTTTTTGATCATAAGGAGGATTAACTAACATTAAAAATCTCAAAGGTTTTTCTCCTGTGTTTTTTAACCATTGCACAGCATTTTTAGGAATTGTTACAAATTTTCCTGCAGAAACTTTTTCTTGCTGACCTTCTATTTCTATTATTCCCTCTCCTTCCAGAAAATAATAAATTTCTCTCATTTGTATTTTATGTTTTCTATTCTTTATTCCTGGTTTTAATTCGCCATAAGCTAAACTGTAATCTTTGTTTTTTTC